>Ga0210022_1000156_pt1 | contig 49318 bp, 40 predicted proteins | sample CryGeymeta201520_FD_183984 | JGI IMG/M metagenome (GOLD analysis project Ga0210022, IMG submission 183984) | Groundwater microbial communities from Crystal Geyser aquifers in Utah, USA - Crystal Geyser metaG 2015-20 (SPAdes) (version 2) | ecosystem: Environmental > Aquatic > Deep subsurface >... | reverse complement strand
TGGGCCAATGGTAAACAATGCAGAATGTGAAGTCAAGTAAAAATGGGCGCTGTCCCTATTTGTTCCACCAATGATCTTAATCCCGATGGGTGACTGGTGCAGTAGAGACTGAGACCGAAACCGAATGAAACTGCGGCAATGGTAAGGGTGAGGATAACGAAAAGGCTCGGCGAGAAACGTACCGTTTCTCGCCACAAGATAGCTTTTTCCGCTTGACAGTGCCCTTTAAATGGGTGACCCTGTCGCTGTCGATGCTTCGCTTGAGGGGCGCGGGGCACAGACATTGAAAAACAAAAAAAGACGGCTATTCCCGCGTCCCTCTCGAAGCGGTTGTTAGCTGCCTATTTTACATGTCGTACTATTTTCCCAACACATTGTTTGCTAAGTATCGTACCTTGATCAGGGATAATTGCTGTCATTCCGTAGTAAAATTGTCGCTCTTTCTCGTCAATTATCATCTTTATATTTCCGGATTCAACGGATGACCAAATTTGAACGCCCTTCAGATCAATGATTTCAAATTTTGTAGGTTTTCCTTGTAGTTTTTGGGTAGAGAGGTTTTTATAGCTGCAAGAAGCCTCACTACCGATAATGACACAGGTGTGCTCGGACTTGTCGCCTTCAACAACTTTGATTTTGTTCTGGCTTGGGCCAAGGACTTTACAATCGAGGTCTTGGAATATAATCTCACCCGCCCATGAGTTTGACACAAATACGACAAGAAAGAAAAATATAAGTCTTTTCATTATGCTCTCCTTATCAGCTTAGTGATTGGTTAGATTTCATCTTTGTTCCAAAACATGATCTTACTCAACTCAATAATGTCTTCTTGTGTTTCGGTCTTGCAAAGATCGAGGATTTTGATCCCAGAGAAGAAATCTGATGGAATCTCATGTTTTGCATAAGTGCTTCTAAAAAGGTAATGGTTGCCAATCGCAATATCAAATAATAAAACGCCCGAAATAGACGTATTCATTTTTTGTCTCAGTGATGCATTCCCCTTCTGCAAATGGTGAAGAGCTGATATGTTGCCTTCAGAACCTCGCTCAAAAATTACACCAATTTCTCCCATCAATGCCCTTGACACTGTGAGCGCCGTAAAAAAATTAGACGCAAAATTCATTGAGACTAACAGCAAAGGATCTGTCGGGGGGGTGTCGAATTTTTGTCTTAGTTTTTTTATATCACCACGTATATGGTCTTGAGCATTGATATTGCCACCAAGCTTCATATCTCCCGGTCTAAGCTTAACTTTAGAATCTTTTATCTCTTTCACATCGCACAGAATTATTTGCTGCCTCTTTGATAATCGAAAATCAACATTTTTGTTATTTTTTGAATTGACCAGAAAGTCGTTGGAAAAATTAATCCTTTGCTCGTTCAAGTATTCTTTAAATAGTGATTCGCTCTGATTCATATTTATGTTATTACCAAGCTAACATAGATTAGATTGATCCGCATAAGATGCGGAGATTTGGTTTCCTGTCCGTATAACATGCCTTGGGATTACTTAACAGAGGCGTGTCAACCCCTTTGTATTCAATTGGTTACTCACTGTCTAACGGTTTATCACAGCATCTTATGCGGATCGGCATAACAACCTCCTTGAATCGGCTCAAAGCCCGTCCACCGGACTGCGAATGCCAGCCTGGTTTTACCGTTAAGGGTTATTTATCACCCAATAGATATGATGTCAAGGTCTTTCTGATCTCTGCTCCCCATGGTTCCATGGACGGCGGGAGAAGGAGGCCCTGACCCGCTCATACAATGGCGATTACTCCTTCCAATACTCAAACCAGGCGTCGAACATCCGGGTCGTCTGGGATCGCTCTGCGTAGAAACATAAATCAGCGGCTGGACTTCTTCTTGATGATCTCGTTCACCGTGGGGAAGTCGTTCATATTGGTATGGGGCAGGAACAGGGCGGACATGTACTCGTCCATGAAAGAGCGGGAGACCGAGAGTTCTATATAGGTCATCCTGCCGGCAATCTCCTCGGCATCCAGCCGCATCTCCTTGGACAGCAGGACCAGATAGGCCCCGATGATGGAGGAATTCCCGATGAAGTGGAAGCGATCCTCCGGGAGATCCGGGAGAAGTCCGATAATGACTGCCTTTTCAATCTCGATATAGTTTCCGAACCCGCCGGCGATGATAAACCGTTCGACATCCTGGAACGTCAGGTTCATCTCGCCGATCAGCGTCTTGAAGGCGGCATAGATGGCGCCCTTGGTCCGGATGATATTGTCGATATCCGAAGAGGTGAGGACGATATCGGATTCCCCCTTGTCCCCGTCTTGACGGACCAGGACATACTCCAGGCCCGTATCCCCTTGCCGGATCCGGTCGGTCGGGAGACCTTCGACAAACCTCCCTTTCCGGTCGATGATCCCCGCGAGGTACATCTCGGCCAGGACATCAATCATCCCGGATCCGCAGATCCCCTGCGGCTCCGCGTCTCCGATCACGTGGCAGACAGGCTCCAGGGTCTCGCGGTCTATCCTCACCCCTTCGATGGCCCCGCGGGAGGCCCTCATCCCGAACTTCACGCCTCCGCCTTCAAAGGCAGGACCGGCTGAACAGGAGGCGGCCACCATCCAGTCCTTGTTCCCGAGCACGAGTTCGCCGTTGGTCCCGATGTCTATGAAAATGGTCAGCGCATCGCTCTTGTAGACTCCGGATGCGAGAATACCGGCCGAGATGTCCCCCCCCACGTAGCTGGCCGTGCCCGGCACCGAATAGATGCTGGCATTCTGGTTGACCTGGATCCCGATCTCACGGGCCTTGATCACCGGAAAGAGATTCACCGTGGGAATGTACGGCTCCTCCCGGATGTACCGGGGATCAATCCCGTAGAGGAGATGGGTCATGGTGGTATTCCCCGCGGAAACCACGGAGTCTATGCTTTCGGGAAGGATGCCGTTTCTCTCCGCGAGGCGCTTGACCAGACCGTTGATGGTTTCGATCACGAGGCTATGCACCTCTTCCACCGTCCCGATCTCCGTGGCGTAAACAATGCGGGAGATCACGTCTTCTCCGCACCGGATCTGTGCGTTCAGGTCCGACTCCACGTCCACGATCTTCCCGGTGTTGAGATGCACCAGGTAGGCCACCACGGTCGTGGTCCCCACGTCCACGGCCAGCCCGTACCGGGAGAGGGTCACGTCGCCGGGCTCGATGTCCATGATCTCGATCTCACACCGGTTCCAGAAGACGGTGACGGTCACGTCCCAGTGGCTTTCCCGAAGTGTCCGTCCCAGTTTTTGGAGCACAGGAAGGCTGCAGGTGATGTCCAAATCCTTATAGCCGGCCTTTTTCAATTCCCTCTTGATGCGGTCCAGATCCGAAATATTGTCGCTCAACGTGGGGGGAGGGATTTGGAGGTGGACCTTTTTGGTGCGGGGACGGATCTTCCGGTCCCCGATCTTCAGGAGATCACCGCCGGGCCGTCTCCCTGTGTCGATCCGGACGCCGACTCCTTTCCGCGCTTCCTTGGGGATTTCGACCGTAAGGTCGCCCTGGACCACGGTCAGGCAGGAGAGCACATACCCCTTCTTCATCTCCGATGGCGTGAGGTGGATGCTCGGCTCGGTCCGGAAATTCCCGCCCTGCACCACGGCCCGGCATTTCCCGCAGGTTCCCGCCCCCCCGCAGGAGGCATTGATATGCACCCCGGCCATGGAGGCCGCTTTGAGGAGCGTGGACCCGCTATGAACCGACACGCTTCGGGTCTCAGGCAGAAAGGTTACCTTGCAAAGTTTCATAGCGGCTATGACTTAGTGGTCCTATTCATGAATAGGACGGCATTTGAAGATCGCAGGGCGGTTCCCTCTCCTCTCAGATTTTTTTGTACAGAAGCAGAACAACAATCATGAAGAGCGCGCCCACGATGGTCACCTTCAGGCTGAAGCCGAACGTCAGCGTCATCACCGAAAGGTCCAGGACCCACGGCGGATTGATCCCGAAACCATAGCCGAAGGTCAGGATTTCGTGTGCGGGCCCGCGTGGAACGACCAGGGCAAGTCCGCTTGCCATGAGGTTCCCCAGGATACCGGCCAGGATCATCAATCCGATGGGGAGAAGGGTATGCCGGGATCCACGGTTCATATCGAACATGCGTCATCTCCTAAAGCGCCCACGACCATCAAGCTTGACGGCATCGGAAACAGCGGGCCTCATGAGTCCCTTAGAATACGCCTTTGACCTTTCCTGTCTTGACGTCCACGTCCACACGGCGGAACGCCGGATCCGAGGCCGTGCCCGGCATCAGGCTGATGGTCCCGGCTACGGGGACCACAAAGCCGGCCCCCTTATACATGAGAATGTCCCGGATACGGAGCTTCCATGCCTTGGGAACCCCTTTGATCATGGGATTATCCGCCAGGCTGAGGTGCGTCTTGACCATGCAGGTCCCAAGCTTTGAAAGCTCCTTGTCCTCTTCAATCCGCTTGGCCTTGTCCAGAGCCTCCTGGGAATACTCGACACCGTCTGCGCCGTAGACCTGTTCCGCAATCATCTCGATTCGGCTGCGGAGCGGGGTCTTGAGCTCATAGAGATATTTGAACTTGTTCGGTTCATTGCAGGCATCAATCACCGCATCCGCAAACTCAAGGGCGCCCTCGCCCCCCTTCTCCCAATGATTGGAGACGGCCACTCGGGCGCCGGCTGATTCGGCCAGGCGGCGGACGACCTTGATCTCGTTCTTGGTATCGGTCTTGAAGGCGTTGATGCAGACCACGGGGTTGATCCCCGCCTTCTTCACGGTTTTAATATGATGAATGAGATTTTCGCACCCTTTCTCCACCCATTCCACGTTTTCCCCTTTATATTCCTCCGGCATGGGCCTCCCGGGCACGGGGATGGGCGCGCCGCCGTGGCATTTCAGGGCCCGGATGGTGGCCACGATCACGGCCGTGTGGGGTTTGAGTCCGGAGAAGCGGCACTTGAGGTTCCAGAACTTCTCGAAACCGATGTCGGCGCCGAAACCCGATTCCGTCACGTGGTATTCACTCAGTTTCAGACCGATCCGGTCGGCAATGATCGAGGACTGACCGATGGCGATGTTGGCAAAGGGCCCGGCATGAACGAAAACGGGCTGCCCTTCGATGGTCTGAAGCAGGTTAGGATTCAGCGCTTCCACCATCCAGGCGGTCATGGCGCCGGCCACCTCCAGGTCCGTCGTGGTCACGGGATCTCCCTTCTTGTTGTAGGCGACCACGATCCGGCCCATCCTCTCCCGCATGTCCTTGAGATCCGTGGACACGGCCAGGATCGCCATGATCTCGGACGAGACGGCGATCCCGAACTTGGAGCGCATCATGAAGCCGTCCATCTTGCCGCCGATCCCGATGATGATATTGCGGAGGGACTGGGCGCAGAAATCCATGATCCATCCCATCTCCACGTTGTTCGGATCGATGTTCAGACGCGTCAGCTTACGCTTGGTCAGTTCCTTGTCGCCGTAGTTGAACTCATGCTGCATCCTCGAGGTGAGGGCGACCATGGCCAGGTTGTGGGCATTCATGATGGCATTGATGTCGCCTGTCAGACCCAGGGAGAAGGGGGTGAGCGGGATACACTGGGAGAGACCGCCGCCCGCGGCCGATCCCTTGATGTTCATGGTCGGACCGCCCGATGGCTGCCGGATCGCCGCCGTGACCTTCTTTCCCCTCATGCCGAGTCCCTGGGTCAACCCCATGGTCGAGGTGGACTTCCCTTCCCCCAGCGGTGTCGGCGTAATGGCCGTGACATCGATATATTTGCCGTCCGGCCGGTCGGCAATCCGCTTTAATAACTTTGAAAAATCCACCTTGGCCACATAGTGGCCATGGGGAAGCAGTTCCTCCTTCTCCAGGCCCAGCTCATCCGCCAGCTGATAGACCGTCTTCATTCTTGTTTCCGCATCCTCGGCGATCTGCCAGTCCGCGTGCTTCTTGGGATCCAATGCCATAAATATTTCCTCCTCAATATTATGTTGATGAAATCCTATAGACTACAAAGCCCGTTACAGAGCATTAACAACCCTTAAAAAGGATTCAAGGGGTCGAGGGGTCCAGGGTTCAAGGGTTCAAGTGGTTCGAGTGGTTCACTTGACCCCTTGAACCCTCGGCCCCTTGGACCCTTCCTCACGCCCTCTACCACATATAATTCACCATCTCCATAAACTTTTCGTTCATCTCGCGGAGGATGCCGCTGATCTTCAAGGCCATGTTCTTGATCACCTTCAGGGCCACCGCGGGATGGTTTTTCTCGATCTGGGCCAGGGCCTGCCTCGTGATCACGAGAAGTGTGGATGCTTCATCGGCCTCTGCCATCGCAGAATGTTTGCGGCCGTCCAGCAGGGAGAGCTCGCCAAAGAAATTCCCGGGCTTCAGTACACTCAGGGTCTGGCGTTCTCCTTCCCGCGTCGCCTTCATGATGCGGACTTTTCCTTTGAGAATGATATAGAGTTCCCGTCCCGGCATGGATTCGTCAAAGATCTCGCATCCGGCGGAAAACTCCTTTTGCTGGATCACCTCAATGACCTTGTCCAGGTCGTCATCGGTCAGATCCTCGAAAAGCGGATTGACTCGGAGTATATCTTTCTGCAGCATGGCGCCCTCCTTTTGTTACACCGCCGTCTCTTGAAGCTTCCGCTTCTCAATCCGGACGGCGCAGACCTTGGCCTCGGCGATCCCGGACATGGGATCCAGGGCCGCGATGGTCAGCCGGTTGGCCGGCGATTCCGAAAAATGGAAATTCATATAGACCACCTGGGGCGGAACTTTCCGGGTCACCTTGGCCCGGACCGTGATGGCCCCCCTTCGGGAAGAGACACGGACCATTTCCCCGTCGGCGATATCCAGACTGCGCGCGTGCTTGGGGTGGATTTCCATAAACCCCTCGGGGCAGATCTCGTTCAGCCCTTTGACCCTGCGGGTCATGCTCCCGGTATGGTAGTGCGAAAGCATCCGGCCCGTGGTCAGCAGGAAGGGATACTCCGGGTCCGGAAGTTCGGATGGGGGGTGATAATCCACGGGGTAGAAGAAGCCCTTGCCCCGGCTGAATTTATCCTTGTGCAGATAAGGCGTCCCCGGATGATTCTTGTCCGGGCAGGGCCACTGGAGCCCTCCCTTCTGCAGGCGTTCGTGGGAAATCCCGCCGTAGATGGGAGTGAGCGAGGCGATCTCGTCCATGATCTCCGCCGTGTTCTTATAGGTCATGGGCCTTCCCATCCGGGTGGAGATCTCCATGATGATCTTCCAGTCGATCCGGCTCCCCCCGATCGGCTCGATGACCTGGCGCAGGAGCTGCACCCTGCGTTCCGTATTGGTGAAGGTCCCGTCCTTTTCCGCATAACTTGCGGCAGGGAGGACCACATCGGCCATGGCCGCGGTCTCGGTCATGAAGATATCCTGGACCACCAGAAAGTCGAGGTTCTTGAATCCCTTCTCCGTATGCCCGATATCCGGATCCGAAAGCAGGGGGTTTTCCCCCATGACATAGAGGGCCTTGAGCTTTCCCTCCACGGCCGCGTTGATCATGGCCGTGGCCGGAAGACCGGCATCACGGCTCAGCGTATTACACTCCCAGGCCTCAGAGAACTTCTTCCGGTTCTCTTCCAGGTCCACCCGCTGGTACCCGGGATAATAATCGAAAAGCCCGCCCATGTCACAGGCGCCTTGAACATTGCTCTGGCCGCGAAGGGGGTTCACGCCTGTTCCGGGTCTCCCCACATTTCCCGTGAGCATGGCGAGGTTGGCCACGGACATCACGTTCTCGGTCCCCATGATATGCTGGGTGATCCCCATGGCATAGAAAAAGGCGACCGTGCCGCTCTCCCCGATGATCCGGGCCGCCTCGATGATCTTCTCCTGGGGCACGCCGGTGACCTTCTCGGTGAAAGCCGGGGTGTATTTTTTCAAGACCTTTTTCAAGGCCGTGATGTTCTCCGTCCTGGCCTCGATGAACTCCTTATCCTCCAGGCCCTCATCAAGGATCACGTGCATGAGGCCGTTGATCAGCGCGGCATCGGTGCCCGGCTTATGCCGGAGCCAAAGGGCGGCATATTTCGTAAGGGTGATCTCCCGAGGATCGGCTACAATGAGCTTGGCCCCGTTGTACCGGGCGCCTCGTTTCAGCTTCAGCGCAATGATCGGATGGGCCTCGGTCATGTTGGACCCGATGACGAAGTACGCATCGGAATGCTCAAACTCGGAGATCGAGTTGGTCATGGCCCCGCTTCCGAAGGAGGTCACCAGACCGGTGACCGTGGAGCTGTGTCAATACCGTGCGCAGTGATCGACATTGTTGGTGCCGATCGCCGTGCGCATAAATTTTTGGAAGAGGTAGTTCTCCTCGTTGGTGCATTTGGCCGAACAGAGACCGCCGATGCTGTTATTGCCGTACTCCTTCTTGACCCTCGACAGGTTATCCGCCACGGTCTTCAGGGCCTCGTCCCAGCTTGCCTCCACGAAGCTCCCGTTCTTTTTGATCAAAGGCGTCTTGAGACGGTCTTGATGGCTGATATACTCGAACCCGAACTTCCCCTTGACGCACATGAACCCTTCATTGACGCACTCGCCCTCCGCGTGGGTGACCCGGATGACCTTCCCTTCCTTGGCATGCAGGATCAGGCTGCAGCCGCACCCGCAGTAGTTGCAGACGGTTTTGACCTTTTTGGCCTCCCAGGGTCTCCCTTTGAAGCGGGAGATCTTGCCCGTCAGCGCGCCTACCGGACAGGCCTCCACACAATTCCCGCAGAATTCGCAATTCAGCACCCCGTCGAACTCCGAGGCGATCTTGGCATGAAAGCCGCGCTTGGAAAAGTCTACGGCGCCGACCGCCTGGACCTCGTCGCACACGCGCACGCACCGGCCGCAGAGGATGCACTTGTTGTAGTCCCGCTCGATCATGGGGTTCCGGTTTTCGATCTCGTAACGGCTCCTCTCTCCCTGGAAACGGATCTCCTTGAGACCGAACTCATAGGCCAGATCCTGCAGCTCGCAGCGGCCGTTCTGCTCACAGAGCATACATTCGTTCGGATGATTGGAGAGCATCAGTTCCACCACGGTCTTGCGGATCTTCCGAATCTGCTCGGAATCCGTGCGGACCACCATCCCTTCGGACGCAGGCGTGGTACAGGATGCCACGAGCCTCGGGATCCCCTCGACTTGGACAATACAAACCCGGCACCCTCCGTAAGGGGAAAGCCGCTTATAATAACAGAGCGTGGGGATATGAATTCCGGCGCTCTGCGCCGCCTCCAGGATGGTGCTCCCTGCGGGTACGGCTATTTTTTTATTGTTGATGGTTAAATTCATTCTATCCATCTCAAACCTTCTTATGAATGGTTTCTTTTCCTCACGGCTATTTCCTGAACGGCTTTTGCCCGTCCAGCGTGCTCAATTCGCACCTGAGACATCGCTTGGCCTCTTTAACCGCCGTTTCTTCGGCAAACCCAAGCTCCACTTCTCTGAAATTGTTCTTCCTCTTCTCAACCGGGAGCAGGGGCATCGGAGGACGGTCTGCTTCCATGATTTCCTCAACGGTAAGCGAGACCGGTTCGATATATCGAGAGGGCCTGGTCACATCATATCTTTTTTCCAGACTCTCACCTTTGAGATATTGATCCATGGATTCAGCCGCCTTCCTGCCGGCCTGCATGGCATGGATGACGGTATTGGAACCTGTCACCACGTCTCCGCCGGCAAAAACACCTTCCCGTGACGTCGCCAGGGTCTCCGGATCCGCCACGAGCGTGTTCCTTTGAGAGACCTCAAGCCCGTCCCTTTCATGAATGGAGGACGTGTCGGGTTGTTCACCGATCGCCACGATCACGGTGTCCGCATCAACCACGAACTCAGAACCTTCAATAGGAACAGGCCTTGCCCTTCCGCTTTTATCAAGCTCCCCCAATTTCATGCGGACGCATTCCAAACCGCATACCTTTCCGTTCCGACTGAGCGCCTTGACCGGTGCGGTCAGAAATTGCATTTCAACGCCTTCTTCCAGGGCCGCCTCTATCTCCTCGGTATAGGCAGGCATCTCCGACCTTGTCCTTCTGTAAAGGAGGGCGATCTTCTCTGTCCCTTTGATGCGGTGTGCAGTCCTGGCCGAATCCACAGCGGAGTTGCCGCCGCCGAGAACCACGACCCTCTTCCCGATCTCGATCTTCCGGCCGGTATTGGCTGCTTCAAGAAACCTCAGGGAAGGAATCATGCCCTGGGTCTCTTCGCCGGGAATACCCAGTTTCATCGACTGGTGGGAACCGATCGCAATAAATATCGCCTTATAGCCTTCCTCAAAGAGGCTGTCAATAGAAATATCTTTTCCCAATGCGGCGCCCGTTTTGAATTTTACCCCCGCATCTTCCATGAAAGCAAGATCGAGGCCAAAAACTTCTTTGGGCAAGCGGTATTCAGGTATGGCAATTCTGAGCATGCCGCCCACAACAGTCTTGGCCTCAAAAATCGTGACGTCATAGCCTTTCAGGGCAAGGAAGTAACCCGCCGTCAACCCGGCCGGCCCGGAGCCGATCACGGCAGCCTTCTGATTCTTTAATTCCTTCCTTGGAATTTGGGCTTTTATCTTTTTTTTGCGGGCATAGTCCATGGCAAAGCGTTTCAAGGCCCTGATGGCGATGGGTTTTCCTCCTCCTTCACCCGCCTTGCACGTGAGTTCACAAGGATGATGGCAAACCCTCGCACAGACGCTCGCCAACGGATTGTCTTTCCTGATGATCTGAACGGCCTCCTCAAAACGTCCATGGGCGATTAAGGCCGTATAGACCGATGCCTCTGTGCCGATCGGGCAGGTATGCTGGCAGGCGGAAGATATGATTTCCTTGCAGACGAATGAAGGACATCGTTTATACTTGATGTGAGCTTCATACTCATCCTGAAAATACCGGATGGTGCTGAGAACGGGGTTGGGCGCAGTCCGGCCGAGACCGCAGAGGGAAGCCGCCTTGATATCTTCTCCCAGGTCCTTCAGGAGATCCACGTCGCCCGCCTCCCCCTTGCCGTTGACGATCCTCTCCAGGATCTCCAGCATCCTCTTGGTCCCGATGCGGCAGGGGACGCACTTGCCGCAGGATTCATCCTGGGTGAAGTGCAGGAAATACCGCGCCATCTCCACCATGCAGGTCCCCTCATCCATGATCACCATGCCGCCGGATCCCATAATGGTTCCCAGCTTGACCAGAGATTCGTAATCGACCGACGTATCAATCAGGGAGGCGGGGATACACCCGCCCGAAGGCCCGCCGGTCTGCACGGCCTTGAATTTTTTCCCCTGGGGGCATCCGCCGCCGATATCGTAGATGATGCTGCGTAGAGACGTCCCCATAGGGACCTCGATCAGGCCCGGCTTATTGATCTTGCCGGCCAGGGCGAAGACCTTGGTCCCCTTGCTCTTCTCGGCGCCGAATCCCGCATACCACTCTCCGCCGCGGAGGATAATGGGGGCGATGTTGGCCAGGGTCTCCACATTGTTGATATTGGTAGGTTTCCCCCAGAGACCCTGGTTGGCAGGAAAGGGCGGCTTGGGCCGGGGCATCCCCCTCTTCCCTTCGATGGAGGCGATCAGGGCCGTCTCCTCACCGCAGACAAAGGCGCCGGCCCCCTGCTTGATATGGATCTCAAAGTCAAATCCGGACCCCAGGATATTCCTGCCGAGGAAGCCCCGCTCCTCGGCCTGGGCAATGGCGATCTTCAGGCGTTTCACGGCCAGGGGATATTCGGCGCGGACGTAAATATACCCGGTATGGGCGCCCATCGCGTATCCGCCGATCACCATCCCTTCCAGTACGGAATGGGGATCCCCCTCCAGGACCGATCGGTCCATGAAGGCGCCGGGGTCTCCCTCATCGGCATTACAGATCATGTACTTCACGTCGCCTTTGGCCATAGCGGCGAAACCCCATTTCAAGCCCGTGGGAAATCCGGCGCCGCCTCTGCCCCGAAGCCCGGAACGTTTGACCTCATCCACCACCCCTTCGGGAGTCATCTCTTTCAGGACGCGGGTCAATGCCCGGTATCCGTCTCGAGTGATATACTCATCAATGCTCTCCGGGTCCATGGATCCGCAATTTCTAAGGACGATCCGTTCCTGAGCGGAATTAAACGATAGATCCTCATAAAAGGGGATCCCATCATAAGGCTGCTCCCCGTTGACCGGCTTGATCTGAGCGAAGGCGTGCTCTTTGCAGACCCGGCCGTTCATGAGATGATCTTCCACAATCTTCTCTATGACCTGACGATACCCATCCTTGACCGGGCTGAGGTTCCCGTAGAGAACACGCGTCCTGCCCTGGAGCTGCACGTCTATCAGAACTTCCTGAGAACACATCCCGATGCAGCCCGTCTGTGTCACCTCGGCATCCACCTTGTTCCGTTTGATCAGATCCGACAGGAGATCATAGACCTTCAGCGCCCCAGCCGCCCGGCCGCATGTCCCCATCCCCACCAGGATGCGGGTCTTCCGGTTCGACGTCCGGGTCTTGGATACGCCTTCCCTCCCCGCACTCTTGCCCTTGGGCGCCGAGGTCTTCTCCGGCTTGGTTTTGGAGGCGCTTTTCTTCTTCTGTGTGGCCATGGGTATTACCTTAAATAGCTGTCCGGTTCAATCGATTCAAATGATTCAAGCCGTTTAAACCATTTGAACGGCTTGAACGGTTATTTATACTGATCCAGGATCTTCACTGCCTCATCGGGGGTGACGTGGCCGTGCACCTCATCGTTGACCATCATGGACGGCGCCAGGGAACAGGCGCCGATACAGGCCACCTGCTCCAGGGTGAAGAGACGGTCATCGGTGGTTTCTCCCATGGAAACCTTGAGGATCTCCTGGAACTTGCTTCTCACCCTCTCTCCGCCCCTGACGTGGCAGGCCGTGCCGCAGCAGACCCGGATAATGTTCTTGCCGCGGGGCTTGAGGTGAAACTGGGTGTAAAAGGTCATCACCCCATAAATACTGCTTGCAAAGAGGCGCAGCCCCTCTGCGATCAATTTGACCGCCTCCTCGGGGATGTAGCCGTAATGACCTTGAACCTCCTGGAGCACAGGGATCAGAGCGCCTTTTACCCCATGAAAACGCGCGACGATTTCGTCCACAGGAGTCAGATCAATCCCTTCATCCACGACCGTCTTGTCCTTCGGCATTTTTCTTGCCCGTTTCTTTTCTTCCTCACCCTTTTTTACAGAGGAAGGTTGACTCTTCTTCTTCATTTGCCTGCCATCGCTTTCTTCTGTTCGTCTTCGAGTTTCCGGCGGTCTGTCATATCCATCAGGACCTTCTGCGCCCCGAACTTCCCTTTCGCATATTCGGTGATCCCGAGGGCCTTTCTCTTCCTGGTGATGTGCTCAATGGTCTTCTCGATGACCTTCTGCCGATCGGGGATAAATTCGAGCCTGCCGCCGACCTCCTGCTCCCAGCCTTCGCTCATCATCCGGGTGACGTTTTCGCTCCCCGAGACCGGAGAGCCTACGCCGAAGATCGTATAGACCCCGGAGGCTACGAAGTAACAGCCGATGGCCAGGGCCTTCTCCGACATCCATTCCGGACAGAGACCGACCGCGGGAAGATCGCTGATATCGTCTCCCAGGCCGCCTTCCTTGACCATGTCGGTCGCGATGGTGAGAATCCGGGTGTTGTCCACGCAGGATCCCACATGGAGGACCGGAGAGATCCCGATGGCCTCACAGACCTCTCTGAGACCCGGGCCGGCGGCCGCCATGGTCTCGGGAGCGAGCATCCCCTGCTTCCCGCAGGCGATCCCGCCGCACCCCGTGGTCACCACCAGGATATCCCGGCTGATGAACTCCTTGGCCAGCTCCACGATTTCGGAGTCATGAACGTTGCGCGGGTTGTTGCATCCCACGATCCCGACCACGCCCTGGATCCGTCCGTCCATGATGGCGTCATTTAAAGGTCTGAACGAACCCCGGTAGGTCCCGCCCTGCATATATTTGATATACTCATGAGAGAAACCGCCGATGGCCTCGCTCACGTAGTCCGGAAGGGTGATGGCGCCCTTCTTGCGGTTGGGGAAATTATCAATGGCCGTCCTCAGGACCTTGCGGGCCACGGTCATGGCATGCTCCTCGTCGAATTCGATATGAATGGCCCCGGGAATATGGGCCTTGGGTGAACTCGTGATCAGCTTGGTGTGATAATGCTTAGCCACGTCTGCCAGGGATTCCATGATGCACTGCACATCCACGACCATGGCCTCCACGGCGCCGGTGAGGATCGTGAGCTCCTGGTTCAGGAAGTTCCCGGCGGAGCCGATCCCCTGGCGCATGAGCACCTCGTTCGCGGTGCAGCAGATGCCTGCCAGGTTGATCCCGTTGGCCCCTTTGCTCTTGGCGTATGTGAGCATCTCCGGCTCCTGCGATGCCACGACCATCATCTCGGACAAAGACGGCTCATGGCCGTGCACGATGATGTTCACCTCGTCCTCCTTGAGGAGGCCGACGCTCATCTTGGCCTTAACCGGCGTGGGTGTCCCGTACAGGATGTCGGACACGTCCGTGGCTATCATGGCCCCGCCCCAGCCGTCGGTCAGAGAGGTCCTAAGCGTATGGTGGAGCAGGCTCTTGGGGTCCTGGTCCACGCCCATGTGGGTCCGGTGCATCATCTCCACAATCTCACGGTCGAGCCCCCTCGGGAGGAGATTCTTCTGCTTCCAGAGTTCCTGCCTTTTCTTCGGCGCCCTCCGGATATAGTTGATATCCCCCTTCTGGCGCCCGAAGTCTTCGAGGAACTTCAGCGCCGCTTCCTCACCGATCTTCTCCGGGGTCTTTCCCTGGATATCGATTTTCAGATGCCCGGCCACGGCATGGAGCTTTTTTACGTCCTTGATCTTGATTCCCTCGGTCTCTCCCCGGGAAGCGGCGAGGAGGATGAAGGCCATGTCTCTCCCGTGGTCGGCATGGGCTGCCGCGCCCGCGGCGACCATCCGTCCGAAGTTCCGGGCTGCGATCGTATCCACATCGGCCCCGCAAACGCCGTTCGGCGTTTTGGGCGTGATCCGGCAGGGGCCCATGAAGCAGTGCTTGCAGCACATCCCATCCCTGCCGATGGGGCAGGGCTTGACCTCAATCGCTCGCTTGAAGGCGGTGGAGATCCCCTCTCTTTCCGCCACCTTCAGGAGATCCTTGGCCGTCTCGTCAATGGTCATGTTGATCAGATCTTGCGTACTGATTTCTTTGCTCATCAGGGCTGCTCCTTTACTTCCCCCTCTGCAGGTTGAAATTTTCCTTTTGATATTCGCCGGCTCCGTATACCCGAAAAAGGAACCGAGGGATTATCCTCCGGAGGCCTGTGATCAGAACATAGACTCCATGGTCAGGGCCGGATGCCCCTTCTCGGTCAGAAAAGCGACCAGCTGCTCGGCGTCGACCGCCACGGTCTCGTCGGCGATCTTGTTTAGGAGATCCGGTTCCCCGATCTCCTCGGCCCGCTTCTTCAGCGCCTCGCCCAACTGATTTTTGATACTCGTCGTGAGCCAGACGATCCGCTTGAATCCTCCATCCGCCGTTAAAAACTTTCTGCTCGTGATGAAATACTTTCCGATTCCCGTAAAACCCGGCGTCTGGGTCCCTCCGCCCACGGTGCCCGCCAGGGTGGAGAACTTCATCCCGATCGGCGTCATGCCCGGATATCCCCTGTCCACGATCATGATTCCGTTGGCCTCAGGGACCACGGACACAATGGCCTCAAAGCATCCGCAGGAGGTCATGGGCGCATCCATCAGGGAATAGGCCGAGAACCCATCGAGCGCGCCGTGGGACTCCTTCTTCACGTATTCTTCCACACCCGTCCAACGGCCCTTGACCGCATCGAGGGTCTCTCCCTTCTTCACGGGCTGGTTCCCGCCTGTGGGGTTGATCTCGAAGGCGGCTTTGGCGTCCATCCAGTTGACTGCGCCGCAGAGGCCGAGTCTCTCGGGTGAAACCACGCAGACGTGGTTGGGCGCGAAGGACTGGCAGAGGAGGCAGGAATAATAGGTATCTACGGACTCGTCGGTCATGTTGGCGACACGGATATCGCGTTCATGGTAGACCTTCCGCGCCTCGTCCCTGAGCCGAACCACGTCTTTCTCGTCCGTGTAGATCTTGACCTGAACCTTGTCCACGATGGCCGGAAACTTGGACTTCATCATGGCCACGTGAATCTCTCCGAAGTGGTGAATCCGAAAACCCTCGCTGAAGGCGCTTTTGCTGATCCTGGACCAGCAGATGTCCCGCTGTCCCATGTGCCAGACCCCCTGGGCCATGTTGACGAAGTCATGGGTCTTCCTCTCGAGGACCGGCTCGAAATCCTTCTGCATCTTCCGGCCGGCCACTTCAATCACCACCCCGAGGGGAACGACCCCGCCGGCTTCGTACTTCTCCACGTTTTCGGTGCCGATGAGCTCAACCTTGCCGTCCTCAACCTCATCCAGATTCAGCATCCTCACCAGCTCGAAGGAAGGAGACTGGTTCCCCCCGAACTCCAGGAAGGTATCCTCCTTGCGGATCCGCTCTCCTTCGAAGGCCGGACCATACGCCACGGGGATGGGCGGCTTTTCCACGATGATCTTGAGGCCCCGGGTCTCGATCGCGGTCTGGACGATCTTGTCCTGATCCAGTTCGCGGACCACGTGCTCGTAGGTGCACACGCCTCTCGGCCGGATCTCCGGGACATCGGTGTCGCAAACCGCAGGGAATCCCTGATTGATGGCCCCGGCGCCGGTCGCCCATTTCATATCGTCCAGATCCCCCAGGACCATGGCAAAGGCAAAGACCCGGTTCAGGGAATATTTCAGATTGAGCGCATAATCCCCGGCCTTGAGCCCGCCGAAGGTGAGCCCGGCCCGCGCCGCCCAGTCCAAGGCATAGATCGTATGCTCGGTATCCGGACCCAGGGGGACAATCCGGGTCGGCCAGCCCATTTCCACGCCTCTCCGGTGAAGCTGCTTGGTCACACTGTTCCCCTTGACATGGCCGGCCAGGAAGATCAGGATGTTTTTCTGCTGGAGATCCCGCACGATCTGCTCGGCCCGCTCGTCGCTCTCGGCCGCGCCGAGGATGACTACGTAGCCCGGCATGGACCCGTCCACCAACTGGAAACCCAGGTCCCGGAGGATCGAATCGGTAATGAATCCATTGTAGGTCAGATTCATCTCCGGATCCGTGACCGGCTCCAGACCCTTGATATACCGCAGGGCCATCAGGATCTCCTGGGCAAAGAGGGTGGCCATCCCTGCATCCAGGGCCTCACCCAGATAAGGCTTATAGACCTTTTCTTCGGGAACCGGTTTCAGAAGGGGGCGGGCATAGGCCTCAAGGGCCGTGCGCATATCCTTGAGCGTTTTGACGGCAAAACCGGTCATGGCATAGATCTGGGGCAGAAAATATCCCGTGTCCATGAATTCAAACTGGAAATCCTCGCCCTTCTCGGCCGTAACCTCCGTCAACAGGCTGTCCACTTTCTCAAGAATCTCATGAGAGGCGCGTATGGCCGCCGAGGCAATCAGCTTTGACATAATCCATATCTCCTCACTTCACAATTCATATAAAAAATCTTCTCTTCTTATGACTTTTTGCGCAAAGAAAATCCTTTTCAGGCCTCTGTTCAGAAACAGGGGTCCTTTCATCTGCCATTTTACACGATCCTTCAGGAAATACGCAAACGGATCAAGGATCTCATCCATTTGCCCGGGCTTTCAGGAATTGCGGGATTTGATTCGCTTCCCGGGGGCCGACCACCACCTTCCAGCCGTTGCCCAGTTTGTCTTCCAGTGACCCGGAGAGGACTGCGACATAGCCAGGAAGGATGACTTCCTTTTTCGCGAGCTGATTTTCCACACCGGATTCCTTGATAAAATTCGCAATGGAACCTGCCGTAAACTTGCCGGCGGCCCAGGCCGTGAGCACGGATAACCCTTCCACGTCCTGAACGGCAAGCCTGGCCGGCACCTTGCTGTTCTCGATCTCACCGGCCACAATGAAATAAGTCAGGGCGAAGTTCGTGGTCACAATCAAAGGAGAGTTCCCGTTGACCGTCCCCATTTCATAAATCTTCTGATCAACCTGCATGGGTTTCTGCGGGTCCGTATAGATGTTGAGCCTGCCCGTGAGAAGGCCCAGCATCTCCCACGACCGGAGCGCCCCGAGCAGGATGACCGAGGCGTATTTCATGGTCCCGAGGGCGGCCAGCGCCCCCTCAACCTGGGCATCCTCATGAACGGCGTTCATGAAAAGAGGATACCCGAAGGGTTTGTAGTTCTTCTTGACGGCAAGGCGGCGCATCATCGTGAATCTCTCCAGGGCCTCCCTGGCGTTCCCCGGCATGGGGTCCAGGATCAGGTCTTCCACGCCGGCGCCGGCGGCTTTTTCGGCCATGGCCGAGAGTTCGTCCAGATTCCCGGCGCTGAGAACCAGGGATGCCTTGCCTTTGACCAGGGGGAGGAGCTGCTCCAGATTCTCTTTGTCCGCTCCGTAGACCAGCGGCTTCTTCCCTTCACATGACGAAAGGGCCGCACCGATTCTTTGAGCGTCCCGGCTCATGAGGAGGACCCCCAGGCCGGGCGCTGCATCCACAACCTTTTTCACGGCCGCTGAAAAGGCCGCCCCGCCGCCGGATCTGTCCTGAACCGCGATCATGTTCACACCGTAGTTCACCCCCACCCGGTCGACCTTGAAGTCCGCGATCTGTTTGATCTTGGCCGCAAGTTCCGGATCGTTGTCTCCGACCTGGACGGCGTACGCGCAGGGATTGACGAATTTCTTTTCATGCCTGAAGAGGACGGTCTCCTCCCCGAGGGGCCAGGCCGCATCTCCGGCGCCGATCACGACCTTGCGCACAGGAGGCGCCGACGCCGCGCCCAAAAAGGCCTTGGCTTCTTCTGATGCATGCGGGCAGGCATCCAATGAGACCTGCTTGGCCGCAAGCTTCATGGCAAAGGCCAGGCAGGTCGGGAACCCGCAGTCCTTACAGTTGGTCTTGGGCAGGTGTTTGAAGATTTCTATACCGGTCAGGGCCATTGTTGTCTCCTAATATTATCTTTTAATATTATCCTTTTCAGATCCTTCTCATTTTGTGACCAAAAGGGGTCCAGGGTTCAAGGGGCAAAGTGAAGTGCAAAGAGAATTTCATCGGAAACAAACACTCGACCCCTCGACCCCTGGAACCCTCGAACCCTTAGATTTTACGCCATCAACTGATCAATCGTCTTCTCCACGGTCTGAACCGCCTTGGGTGATGACATAACCAGGATCTCCGTACCGGCCATGAGCATGCTGACAGCCGTGGAAGCCTCCCAGTGCGTTCCCCGCTCCCCGACATCCCCCCATCCCGGCATCTGGTCCTCGCCGGCCTTCACCTCTTTGACCTTCCAGACCACGGAGGCCAGATCCAAGAGCATGGGAGGCTGCATCATCGCATCGTTCTGTATGAGGGCGGAGGCCCGGATCCTTTCGATCACGGAATAGGTGTATTCCAGACCATACCCGAGGGCGCTGGCCGTGGGGTCAATGACGATATCGTTGATGTTGAACCCGGTCTGGGTCAGAAGGATATTAATCTGTTTGGACAGGTTGAAGTCCAGATTGGAGAAGGCGATCAGTTTATGGCCGTTGGAGATGGCCGCAGCGGCGATGGTCTTGTAGTTCTCCTCCTGGGCCTTACCGATCAGGCAGTTCCGCCCTCTGGCCGCGTCGGCGACCACCTTCAGAACCTGGCCGTCCTTGGCCTCCTTGAAAGAGCCGAGGATGATGAGCGGGATATCAATGGCGGCCAGAACCTTCTTGACGGTATCAGCCGCTTCTTCGGGACCGGCGTTCTTGCCGTCCGGGTCCGTGCTGATCAGCCGCAAGGCCACGGCCCTTGCCGAGAGTTCATTCTGACAGTACCTGGCCCACTGAACCGGATCGCTCCATAACGCACCCCATGCCTCTTTCTGGGCTAAAGGCGCGTCCTCAGGCGGCAGATCCAGCACCTCATAGGCGATTAAAGGACGGTTCCCGGCCTCTCCTTCAAAGAGATGAAAGGGAAGCGCGGTCGCCCCGCCCACGGTCACGGCCTTGTCGCCGGTCCCGATGGTGACGGTATTCACTTTGCCTGTATACTTCTCTTTCAGGATCTCAACTGCCATCGCATTCTCCTCTTCTTCAAGAAGGGTTCAAGGGTTCCAGGGTTCCAGGATTCAAGTGAAATGCTCAAACACTTGACCCCAAGATGCCTTAGTGTAGTAGCCGTCGCAGACGGCAAAGATCAAAGAAAAGCGGGGCACGCGGAGCGTAACCCTCGATCCCTTGACCCCTTTTGTTTTCCAGCACTTCACTTGAACCCTCGGCCCCTGGACCCCTTGGCCCCTGTGTTTTACCTAATCCTATACCTCCAAAAATGAATGGGCATACAGGATCTCCCCGCGCATGACCTTCTCGGTCTTGTCCACTTGATGCGCCGGATAGACTGCTCTCGGGTTCCCGCTCTTAACCACTTGCATGAATTCCTTCTCCAAAGGATCAATGATGGCGGCGGTCAGGCCCGCGTCTCTCAGCATCTGGAAAAAGACCGCGGTCAGGATCCCCTTCATGGAGGCCGGCGCCGTGTTAGCGATATTTGAAAGCCCCACCACGGACTTCATGGGCGGATCGTTTAAGGTCTGGAACATCTCCACAGATTGAATGCAGTGCAGGGCATGCTCCTGGTTCCCGTTCAGCATCAGGACCAGGGGATCCAGATAGATATGGTCCAGGGGAAGCCCCACCTCATCGGCCTTGGCCATGATGTCCACGGCAATGGCACAGCGGTCGTTGGCATCGGCGGGAAGCCCGGATCCCGAAAGGCAGAGCCCGATGATATCGCACTGAAACTCCGCGGCTACAGGCATAAACGTGTTCAGCCGTTGGGTCTCACCCGAGGTGGAATTGATCATGGGCCGGCCCCAGGTATTGTTGTGGGCCTTGAGGCCTGCCTTGATCGCGTTGAGATTCGTGGTATCGAGGCAGATCGGGACCTGCGCCGCCTTCTGGACGGTCTTCACAATCCAGTCCATGAGTTCGGGCCCGTCGTCCTCGGCAGGACCGATGTTCACGTCGAGCACGTTGGCCCCGGCCGCAACCTGGGCCTTGGCCATCTCCTGAATCGGTTTGGGGTCCCGGTTCTTCATGGCCTCCCGCTGCACCTTGGTAATGACATTGATACGCTCGCCGATCAGTAACATGATCTGCCTCCTCAGCAAAAAGATTTGAAATTGGAAATTTCAAATTTCAAATCTCAAATTCAGCAGCACGACCCGGGCAGGCTGCCCGAGGACGCCGCTACGCGGAAAACAGTTCCAACAACTTTCTCCGGGTTTCCTCATTTATACTCCCCTTGGCCTCGGCCGCATCGGCAGCGACCCTCCCCATTTCGCAGTAGATTCTCTTTGCTTCGGGCATCAGCCGATCGAAGGCCGCAAGATGCCCTTCGATGGTCTTGAGATCCCCCCGGGCGATCGGTCCGGTCAATGCCTTGGGGATTCCTACCTTCTCCAGATTCCCGACCGTCCCCTTGATCAGCGGCATCAGCGCCGGAAGTCCCGACGTCCTGGGGATCCCCACGGCCTCCAGCATGCGGAGCGCCTGAAACACAAGGGCTACGAAATAATTGCACGCCACCACCGCGGCCGCATGGTAGAGCATCTTCCCCTCGGAGGGGATCACCATCACGGTCCCCCCCAGATCCCGGATGATCTCCTTGCCGGTCTTGATCGCATCCGGGCCGCCGTCCAGGGCGAAAAAGGAGCCGGGAAGATTGGCCACGGCCTGATCCGTGTCCGCCAGAGTCTGCAAGGGGTGGATCGAAAGGATCCGCGCCCCGCAGGCACGCGCCGGAGATAGGATCTCAGCCGAAAGGGCCCCGCAACAATGGATGACCGTACTCTCCGGGGGAAACCCTTTTTTCTTCGCGATCTTCTCGCAGACCGAAGCGATGGCCCCGTCCGGCGTGGTGATGAAGATCAGATCACCCTGCCTGGCGGCCTTCACGACATCGGTTGTGGCAGCTCCTGCGCCGATATATTGGACCGCCCGCTCAGCCGATCCCATGCTCCGGGAAGCCACGGCCGCAATCTCATAGCTCTCCTGATGAAGGAGCGCGCCGACCGCCGTTCCCACCACACCGGCCCCGATGATGACAACCCTGGACTTCTTCATGGTTGCTTCCTAACCCGGACAAGCCGGAACCCATCCGCCACAAAGAGACGAAGGCACGAAGAAAATCATAAGGACTCGAGAAAACCTTCAGGCAATCTCCATGCCGTCCAGAATTTTTTCAAAGGCGATCACGGCCCGGGAGTCGTCCGGCAGATTGATCATTGCCTCACCCCGGAGATCGTATTCTGTAATATTCTGATCGGTCGGCACCCAGCCGGCAAGTTTCATCCCTTGCTCTTCAATCAGATCCGACAAAGCGGGATCAAGCTCTCCCGCCACCCGATTGACGATCAGGGCCGTCCTCTTGATATTGAGCTTGAGCTCATCCGCCAGATCCAAGACCCTCTTTGCGGTCCTGATCCCGCGCTGTGACGGGTCGCTGATCACCAGGAGAAGATCCGTATTCTGAGTCGTCCTACGGCTCAGGTGCTCCAGACCCGCCTCATTGTCCGTCACAATATAGGGATACTTCTCAGACAACTCGTCCGAATATTTCCGAATCAGGTTGTTGACAAAACAATAACAGCCCGGTCCTTCGGGCCGGCCCATGACCAGAAGATCAAACCCTTCATGCTCCGCGACCACCTGGTGGAGCATCATCTCGAAATACGCATCCTTGGACATGCCTCCCGGCTGCTGACCCTCACGCCCCAGGAGCCCTTCCCTGAGTTCGCCGATGGTGTTTTCGACTTTTACGCCGAGGACCTCGTTAAGGTTGGCATTGGCATCGGCATCGATAACCATAATCGGGCTCTTCCCATGACGGATCAGATACCGGATGAGAAGCCCGGCCAGACTGGTTTTGCCGGTTCCGCCCTTCCCGGATAGGGCGATATTAAACGACATATAAGACCCATTCCTCACCGCAGAGGACGCGGAGATCGCAGAGAAAAGCTTTTTATTATCTATAGTATTTACTCTGCGTGCTCTGCGGTAAATCTTTTCTTTTTACATGTTCTTAAACTTTTCTCTGACCTCTTCGGTCTTGCCGCAGGTCATCTTCCCTTCGGGACATTTTCCCTTGAGGCACCCCGGGCCGGCTTCCTTGAAAAGTTTGGGCGCCGCCTCCTTGACCTTCCTCAGCATCTCATCGGCCATGTCCCTGATCTCCCACTGGGCCCGGTTGCAGCACCGCACACGGAAGAAATGGAGAAGCTCCCTGGCATTCATGGTGATGATGATCTTGGTCTCCGCGGCATTGGGCAGGATGAACCGGGCATCCTCCTGGGATTTTTCCCCCCTGTTCCCCAGAGCGGCGTTGAGTTCGTCGTACCAGCCCTGGATGATCTTCATCTTCTCTTCGAACCATGCGGACTTGCCGGCAGCCGCCACGGACGGGGGGACCACATAGTCGAAAACCTTCCCTTGATGTTTCTCCGTCTGCTCGCCCACATACCGCTGACTCTGCTGTGAATACGAGGCCACTCGATGGCGCACGATCTGATGGGAGCAGGCCCTGGATATCCCTTCCACACCGAAGGTGAACGAGACATGCTCCACAGGGGACATATGCCCCATGGTCACCAGCTTGTCCACAAACCCCGCCTGGTCCTTGCTCTCGATCCCCTGTTTCAGATCATCAATGTTGGAAGGGGAATAACAGAGCTTGGCGCCCATGGCCACGACCTCTTCGGGTCTTGGGGTATATCGCAGCAACTCAACATGCAATCTGGTCTGGGCCATGTTTCCCTCGAAAATAATTTTGAAACACCGCAGATGGGGTATTTGCGGCGGAATCATTTAAACGTATGTTCCTCTCCGGGGAACCCCCCGCTCTCCACTTCCTCCTTGTACTGCCGGATGGCCGACAAGGCTTCCTCTCCGAGATGGGCATACCGCTTGATGAACTTGGGTACAAAACGCTCAAAGAGTCCGAGAAGGTCATGCAGGACAAGCACCTGTCCGTCACAGTGGACCCCTGCGCCGATCCCAATGGTCGGAATGGAAATCTCCTGGGTAATCTTTTTTGCAATCTCACCGGGGATACACTCCAGGACCACGGAAAAAGCTCCGGCTTCTTCCACGGATGCTGCGTCTTTCAAGAGCCGGTCCATCTCTTTTTGAACCTTGAACCCGCCCATTTTGTGCACGGACTGCGGGGTCAGCCCGATATGGGCCATGACCGGTATATCCGCGGCTGAAATGGCCTCGATGGTCTTCCGGACCGAGGCGCCTCCTTCAAGTTTCACGGCCTGCGCCCCCGCCTCCTTGAGAAACCGGCCCGCATTGGAAACCGCTTCCTCACAGCTCACCTGATAGGACATAAACGGCATGTCCCCCACCACCAATGCATTCCGGGTCGCCCGGACGACCATCTCCGTATGGTAGACCATCTGGTCCATGGTCACGGGCAGGGTGTTCTCTTTGCCCTGCACCACCACGCCCAGGGAATCACCGACCAGGATCATGTCGATCCCGGCCTGGTCCACCAGAGCGGCAAAGGGGAAGTCATAGGCCGTCAGCATGGTGATTTTCTTCCCCTCGGCCTTCTTCTTTTTGAGATCCGTGATGGTGATTCGAGGCATCCTATTCATTCCTTTATTTAATTTTGGTTCTTCTCCCATATAGTGGGTAAAAAGGGTTCGAGGATTCCAGGGTTCAAGGGGTCAAGTGTTTGTTTTTCAGTGATTTTATCAATGTAGTGTTTCAGCACTTCACTTGACCCCTGGAATCCTTGACCCCTTGACCCCTGATGTTTTCACCCACTCTTTTGGAGATGAACCTTAATTTTTGATTTATTCCTATGCCAGCCCCGCCCTCTTCACGATCTCCGGCACGAGATGTTCCTTGCCGATGGCCATGATATGGACGCCGTCGCACTGGTCCCTCACTGCCTTGATGAATTCGCACATGATGTCGATCCCGGTATCGATGGCCTTTTCCTTGCCGGCCGCCTTCATCCGGTCGATCAGGTTCTGAGGCACGGAAACGCCGGGCACAAACTTGTTCATGTAATTGGCCATCCCGGCGGAGGTCAGAAGCACCAACCCGGCCATGATCTTGGTGTCGAATTGCCGTGCGAACTTCATGAAGTCAAGAAAGTTCTCGATATCGTAGACCGCCTGGGTCTGAAAGAATTTCGCCCCGGCCCGTATCTTTTTTTCAAACTTCATAAGCTGCGGCTCAATGGGTCTGGACTCGGGGGTGACCACCGCTCCGGGAAACAATGACGTTGCGCCTTTCAGGTCATTGCCCGCCATGTCCTTTCCGTTATTCAGGGCCTCCACGGCCTGAAGAATCTGCACGGACTCCAGATCGAAAACCGGTTTGGCGTCCTTGTGGTCCCCGGCCTGGACCCCGTCACCGGTCAGGCAGAGGACGTTCCGGATGCCGAGGATATGGGCGCCCAGGAGATCGCTTTGGATGGCCAGGCGGTTCCGATCACGGCCCGTAATTTGGAAAACCGGATCGTGCCCCATGTCGACCAGGAGCTTGCAGACCGGAAGGGACCCGATCCGCATGACTGAACTCTGGTTGTCGGTGACGTTGATGCCGTTGACATAGCCGAGCATGCCCTCGGCATGATGAAGCATCTCGGAGATGTCCGTGCCTTTTGGGGGGCCGCATTCACCGGTCACGACAAACTCTCCAGCTTCGAACGCCGCTCTGACGGTTTTCTTCTTGCCCAATGGCTCTCCTCCTCTATAATATTAATATTTTGGGTTCTTCTCCCATATAGTGGGTAAAAAGGGTTCGAGGATTCCAGGGTTCAAGGATTCAAGTGAAATACTTAAATGCAAGCAAAATCTCCAGAGGAAAACACTGGAACCCTTGACCCATGATGTTTTTAGCACTTCACTCGACCCCTTGAATCCTTGGCCCCTCGGACCCTCAAGTCTTGAAAATCACTTCACTTGACCCCTGGAATCCTTGACCCCTTGACCCCTGATGTTTTCACCCACTCTTTTGGAGATGAACCAGATTTTGTTTCAGCCTCTCATTTCCAGGGATAGAAACTTATCCACAAATTATCCCTTCGCCTCTTCTTTGGCCTTGCGTTTGGCCTCTTTCTCTTCCATCTTTTTCTTATTCGTGGGGTTCAGGTGTGTCATCGGCTTCAGGTGCGCCGACCACTTCTTGGCCTTCAACGGTTCTTTCAGGTTATCCAGACGGTTCTGTTTTTCGAGCCGCTCATAGGCCAGAACCCAGGCGCATGGCGTGTCGTTTCCGATCTCGCACATGCCGTTGTTCACCCCGCCGCAGGGCCCGTTCAGGATCCCCTTATAGCAGCGTGTGATCGGGCAGACGGCCCCGAACTTGTCGATGCGGCACTCGCCGCAGGCGGAGCAAAACTCCACGTGCTGGCCGAACCGCTCGGTATTACCCAGAAACAGGGAATTGTTCAGGGGGAATACGATCTTGTCTTCATAGACCGTTCCCACGGACTGGACGCCGGCCCCGCAGGACATAACGCCGATTCCGTCCGCTTCCTCGATCTCCTTGGCGTGCTCTTTCAAATGGCTTTTCATATCCGGGATGTGACAGCTCGTGTCCGGAATCGTCATACCCGTCACCTCAATCCCCTCGGCCGCCAGCATCTCCTTCATACGGTTCAGGTCAATCTCCCCGCCGGCTTCGCAGACCGTCGCACAGTCCCCGCATCCGACGAGGAAGATTTTCTTTATCCCCTTGAGCATTTCAAGAATGAGCTCTTTGGATTTTGTCTCTTGTACTATCATAAGCCGCTGCTCCTTTGCCCCGTTAGAGAAACCGTATCTCAAACGGAGTCTACACCATCCCTTGAAGATGGTGGTAGAAAATCACCATCACCGGTTGTTAGGGAACACCATGTTCTCTAACGGGGGTTTTTTCTTCTTATAGATTGCCGCTCTTCATCAGTTCCAGCATCTCCACCCGGGTTCGCTCATTGGCCTCAAAAATCCCTCGGACCGCCGAGGTCACGGTCTTTGCCCCGGCCTTCTTCACCCCCCTCATGGAGACACAGAGCTGTTCCGCCTCAATCACCACCATGGCCCCTCTGGGTTCCAGGCTCTCCACAATCAGATCCGCAAGCTGGGTGGTCAGCCTCTCCTGCATCTGGAGTCTCCGGGCCAGGAGTTCAAGCGCCCGGGCCAAGGCCGAAAAGCCCACGATCTTCCCCTCTCCGGGGATATAGGCGATATGGGCCTTGCCGTAAAATGGGAGAAGATGGTGCTCACAGATCGAATAAAACGGGATATCCTTGATCATCACCATCTCCTTGTGCGCCTCACCGTCAATAGGCCTGATGATCTTGGAAAGATCCGCCGAGAGCCCTTCCAGGATCTCTTCGTACAGATCAGCCACCCGCCTCGGCGTATCCTTCAAACCGGGACGGTCCGGGTCCTCGCCCACGCCTTCGAGAATCAGCCTTACCCCTTTTGAGATCTTCGCCTTATCCATCCCGCTCACCCATGGCTGATCGTCACCGAGGGATTGATCCTACCCGGCAGATCCATGGTTTCTGAATACAAATTTATTTAAAACGATCCTGACGATGGATCTTTTCAGTATGCCGAGAAGATCTCGCCGTTGGCTGTTTCGTGCAGGACAATTTCAGTAAAACACTGTTTTATTCTTTCAACCTATGAGCAATTAAAAGTATCAATTCAGGCCATCCTTGTCAAGAAAATAAATATTCAATTGCGAATATATAAATCTTATAACTCCATAAATAATTAAGAAACAATGCCCCTACCCAACCCCTGCCCCAGACTTCGATAGTTCCGGCGCATCAGAGGAAAGGCCGTGACAGACTAAGTGGCCCTATTCGTAAATACGGTGGCATTCGAGTGCCGTAGGGCGGTCGAGTCAAAGTTCCGCACCTTGCGGTGTACCAGAGGGGTACGCGCTGAGTCGCGTGCCTTGATGCGCCCGCCCTACAACCCTCTCGGTACGTCACCCTATTTACGAACAGGACCACTAAGGTGGGATTTAACCCTGGGGATCCGAAGGGCCATGGACCGGAACCCGGTCCTTCTTAGGACCGGTCCTCAGTGAGCGGATGGTAAAGAGGAGGAGAAAAACCGCAGCCGCCAGAAGGACAATGGTGGCCCCGGAGGCGGTATTGAACCGGTAGGAGACAAGGAGCCCGCCCAGGGCCGAGACAAGCCCGACGATGACTGAGACGATGAGAACCGACTTGTAATGGGAACTCACCTCGTAGGCCGCCGCGGCCGGGATCACCAGAAGGGCCGAAACCAGGATGATGCCGACCACCTTCATGGAGATCACGATGGTCACGGCCATGAGCGTGAGGAGATAATAATAGAGGAAGGCCACCGGCACACCGTTCACCTGTGCCGATTCTTCGTCAAAACTGATGTACAGCAGTTCTTTGAAGAAGTAAAACACGGTCCCGAGGACAAACAGGCTGAGGGCCGCCACGATCCAGAGGTCCGTTGAGGTGACCGCGAGGATATTCCCGAAGAGATAGCCGAAAAGGTCTACGGTATACCCTCTGGAAAGCCCGATGATCACGATCCCCAATGCCATGGCCGCGGCATAAAAGATTCCGATGGTCGTATCCTCGTTAAGCCTCCCCCTGCGGCTCACGATCCCGATCATCCAAGCGGTCAGCACGGAGAAGATCACGGCCGAAAGGGTCGGGTCGATGCCGAAGAGGATCCCGATGGCCACGCCCCCGAAGGCTGCATGCGAGATCCCCACGCCGATGAAGGAGAGCCGGTTGACCAGGACAAAAAAGGAGATCACCGAGCAGGTGATGCTGACCAGGATCCCGGCTGCGAGAGCCTTCTGCATGAAACCGTAGGCAAGGATTTCAGTCACGATGCCCTCCGATCATCCGGTGGGGGATCCTGCCGTGCATGACCGCTTCGACCTCAGTCCCGTAGAGCTTCTTGAATACCTCGCTTTTCAGGATATCCTCCGGCCTTCCGTGGAGATGCAACGTCCGGTTCAGGCAGGCCACGGCATCGCAGTGGATGGGGACCACCCCGATATCGTGGGTAGTCATGATGACGGTCAGGGCGTACTCCTTGCGGAGCTGCTGCAGAAGCCGGTAGAAACTGTCCTGTGCGGCGAGATCAACCGCGGCCACAGGCTCGTCCAGGATCAGGACCCTGGGTTCGGCGCAAAGCGACCGCGCGATAAAGACACGCTGTTTCTCCCCTCCGGAAAGGCTCCCGATCTGCTGGCCTGATAGATGAATCATCCCTACCTTATCGAGGCAGGCCATGGCCATGTCACGGTCATATTTTTTCGGACGGCGCCCGATCCCGATCTTCCCGTACCTCCCCATGATCACCGTGTCCAGGACCGAGACCGGAAAACGCCTGTCTATGTTGATCTGCTGGGGGACATACCCCATGATCCAGGAGCGGCTTTCTCCGGTCCCGAGAGGGACCCCCTGGATCAAGACCTCTCCCCGATCCGGACGGATGAGTCCGAGGATCGCCCTCAAGAGCGTGGTCTTTCCCCCGCCGTTGGGCCCGATCAGTCCGGTGAAGGACTGCTCCTCGACCTTCAGGTTCACCCCCTGAAGCACCGGGTAACCATTGATCTCCACATCCAGGTTCCGGGTCTCTACCATGACCTGCCGGTCTGTTCCCATTAAAAAATCCTCCAATCACGGCCCCCCGAAAGCCTGCTGCATGATTGCAAGGTTATAGCGCATCAGCTTGAGATAGGTGGACCGGTCCTCGTGTTCAGGGGATCCGATCGGATCCAGCAGAAAGACCCGGCCCCCGACCTCGGAGGCGACCACATCAGCCGTCTTGGGGTTCAACTGCGGTTCGGCGAATATCACCTTCACGCCTGACGCCTTGACACCCTGCACGATCTTCATGAGTTCGCCGGGCGCCGGCTCCCTCCCCGGGGAGGTTTCGATCACGCCGGCCTCGACCAGGCCATACCGTTTTGCAAAGTAAGTCCAGGAGGGGTGGAAGGAAATGAAGGCATTGACCCTGAAGCTTTTGACCCGGTTCCTGATCTCAAGATTGAGGACCTTGAGCTGATTGAGATAGGTTTCAGTATTTTTTTCATATTCGGCCTGGTGCGCCGGATCTATCTTCACCAGGGCCTCTTTGATCCTTTTCACCTGTTCCATGGCCAGAACCGGGTCCAGCCAGATATGAGGATTCCCGGCCGGGCGCCCATGCCCGGTTTCGGTCTCCTCAATGACCTCCATTCCTTGGGATGTATCAACCTCGGCAAGGCCGGGGCCGGCGCCGGCATGAGCCAGGTTACCTGCCCAGAACTCAAACCCGAGACCGATCTTGACGAAGAGCCGGGCATCCTGCAGCCGGGCAAGGTCTCTGGGCGCCGGGGAATAGACATGAGGGCTTGCAGCCGGAGGGAGAAGGGTCAGGACCTCGACCCTCTCTCCGCCCACGTTCCGGACGAAATCCGAGAGGGGAAAAATGCTGGCCACCACCTTGATCCGGTCATGGGGGCCGGAGACCCTATCGGGTTCCTCACATCCGGTCAGGCAGAGGGAGATCAGCGCCAAACTGCAAAGCATGGATCGGATATTCAGAGATCTATTCATGGCTGTCTCTCCCCGGCCGTGTCCGTCTGGAAAAGAGCAATGCATCATGGACGGCAAGGCGGCCGGCTGCCGCCGCGGGAAAGCGGCTCCGGAACGAGTTGATCAAGGCAACCTCCATCCATGGGGGATCAGTGTACACAATTCCACCTGAAAATAAAATACTTTTCACCAACCAAGGGGAGCTCTGAGAAAAAATAAAAAAGGAGTGGTGAATGGACGTTCACCAGCTCCTGATCATCCTGGAGCGGGAAACGGGATTCGAACCCGCGACCTTCAGCTTGGGAAGCTGACACTCTACCACTGAGTTATTCCCGCTCTTATATTTTGTTATATTGTATTGACCCTCATGGCAAAGTCAAGCGATTTCTCACCGGTCTACATGATCTTTCAGATCGGCGGAAGTCCGGATCGATACCCATTCCTCACACCGATTTCTTCCCGATCAGGAGCGTGGAATCCATACAGAGGGTTTGGGCACGGATACCCGAAAAGCCTGCTTCCTTGAGAAAGGCCTCCCCTTGATCGAGACGGTAGTTCCTCCCTCCCTCTGTGTTGAGCAGCATGTTCAGGGAGAAGAGCGCTCCCCAAAGGGGATGCGTGCCGGTTTCATCCGTGAAAAAATCGTTGATGAGGAGGGTCCCGCCGGGCCTGAGAAGGACATAGACCTTCCTTAAGAGATCTAAAACGACCTCCGGAGGATAGATATGGATGACATTGGAAAGCAGCGCCGGATGGTAATGATCCTTTTTGAACGAGAGCTCAAGAAAATCTCCGGGGATGAAGGTCACCCGGTCGAGAAGGCCCTGCTTCCCGGCAAGCCGCCGGGTGATCGGAATGACATCTTCTGCATCCACGGCTGTGGCCTGAACGCCGGGATAGGTTTGAAGAAATTTTCTGAAATAGGTTCCGGGGCCGCACCCGAGATCGAGGATCTCTTCATTCCCCTGCAGCGGAAAGCGCCTCACCAGTTCTTCGGCCACGGTCGAGGCCAGGGACTCCATGGCCGCCATAAAATTCCCGGTATTCTCTTTTATCTCTGCGTCGGTAAGATCGGAATCCGGCGCCAGGGGCTTCCCGGTACGCACGGACGTTTCCAGTCTCATCCACTTGGCCTGAAGGTGTTCCATGTGCGCTATGGATGCACTCAGGTCTTTCTCCCCTTCAGAAGTCAGGCAGGGCCTGAACGCTTCAGGAACGGCGTATCCCTGTTCGGTCTTTCTCAGCAGCCCGAGTGCGATGAGCGGCAGCAGGAGCCGCTCCAGTGCGTCAGGAGTCACGCCCAGCCTGGGGCATAGAACCTGCAGCGGAACGGTCCGATCTCCGATCTCCTTGAACACGTTCAGCCGCAGGGCGACAAACAGGGCCTGGGATCTCCAGTAGGCGGTGCTGATCTCTTTGATTCTTTCCGCAGGGTTGAATCCGGATGGGGTCATAAGATGCTCCAAAATAAGGAAAACGCCTGATTGTCCACCTAATCTTCTTACGTCACGATTTTCTTTTTATCGGAGTATAGCACTTGCTCATTTTTATGTCATCTGCTGCTTCTTGATTGACAACGGCCCCCATTTTTATGTAAATAGATTATCCATCCATTGATGAATCCATGAGGACGGAATATGCTATGAAAGAAAAGGAAGCCGAAAGGGCCTGGGATCTTCTGGAGAAGGCAGCGGTCGAATACAAACCCGAATGGAAGGATGGGATCCTGGAGCACGCAAGAATCGTCCACGATGCCTCTTTGTTCCTGGCCCGTCTTTTCCCTGGGACGGCCCATGTGGACTTCGACATCCTAACATTAGGCGCCATCCTCCACGACGTGGGACGGAGCCGGGCATCCCGTATTGTGGAGCACGGAGTCAAGAGCGGAGAGATCATCCGTGAGCATGGCTTTCCCGAGGCCGCGGCCAGAATCGGCGAGACCCATATAGGCGTGGGCATCGCCAAGGAAGAAACAGCGGCCCTGGGTCTTCCGCACCGGGATTTTATCCCCAATACCTTGGAGGAACGGATCGTCTGCTACGTGGACAATCTTCTCTTTTACATCCCCGGTGAAGACCGTCATGAGTTACGGGATACGGATGCGGTGGTCAAGCGTTTTACCCGAGAGCTTGGAGAGTCCTACGGCCGGCGTTCCAGGGAGTTCATGGAGAAAATCGAACACGAGGTCGGCCCCCGGGGCTTCAAACAATTTCAGAAATACATCAACGAATTCAATCGAGAGCTGGCCGGCAGATCGGGGAAAAACAGGGGAAAAGAATGAACGGCTGCCTCTTTTGCGAAATCGTCTCCGGTAACCGGCAGGCGGAACGTGTTTATGAAGATGAGCATTGCCTGGCCTTTCGGGACGTCAATCCACAGGCCCCCGTACATCTCCTGATCATTCCCAGGGTCCATCTTAAATCCTTAAACGAGATTGATGCTGCGCCGGATGGACTGTTACACCACCTGATGAGGGCCGCACATGAGATCGCCAAACGGCTCAAGCTGGATCAGAAAGGCTACCGGCTCGTGATCAACACCGGCCCTCACGGCGGGCAGACCGTGTTCCACCTTCATATCCATCTGCTGGGCGGGCGGCCCATGCATTGGCCGCCCGGGTAATATGAAGATTGACGGTCATCAAAAGCCGCATCCCCCAAAGGTTCCATCATTGAAGCAGTCATCAAACAGCGTTCTACTCTTGTTTGTTCAATAATGATTATTAATAATTATATATCTTAATACGTTTATAAGAATTACAAATGTATGGTTTTAATGTTTTATCTTGATTCCTGTTTTTGATCGTATTAGTATTTTAATTCCTATCCGGGATCTCTTATAAAATTGTCTCGTTCCGGGTAGACGAGAGGTCCCTATAATATTTTCTAAAGATTGGATAAGAACTATTAATTTTACTTTCTATAGTTATTAGAAGATATTAATATTCTAATTTTAGAAACTATTTTTCTCTTTCGGATTTTTATGACGCTCTCGCTTACCTCAAATCGCTCATTCAAACTCTGTTCCTGCACAGGAACGGCTCACAACTATGCAACAGACCGATCAAACCGTGAAGGGAGGTGGAACGACAAACAAAGAGGAGAAAGAGAACGCTTCTGTTTAATGTTTAATAAGGAAAGGATTTAGTCATCCTAATTTAACGTTTTTAAGGAGGGATTAAAGATGCCAAGTTACGTAATGACAGAAAAATGCGACGGTTGTAAAGGGCAGGATAAGACTGCATGTATGTATATTTGCCCGAATGACCTGATGTTCCTGGACAAGGAAAGGATGAAGGCCTACAATCAGGAGCCTACTTATTGCTGGGAGTGCTACTGTTGTGTAAAGATATGTCCCCAGCAGGCTATGGATGTAAGGGGTTATGCAGACTTTATGCCCCTCGGCGCCTCATCAACTCCCCTGAGAGGGACAGAGGACATCATGTGGACGATCACCTACAGGGATGGAAGGATCAAGAGATTCAAGTATCCGATAAGGACTACACCAGAGGGTTCCATAAAGGCGCTTGAGGGGTATCCTGAGGCAAAGGTGGCGGACTTAAACAGTCAATTGCTGTTTTCAGAGCCGGATATGCTGGGAGTAAAAGAGCTCCCGACAAAAAAATAAATAAAAAAGGAGAGAAAACATGAAAGAATTTGCAACAGAGGTTGTTAATACCGATATATTGATACTCGGTGGAGGGATGGGAGGCTGCGGCGCTGTAGTAGAGGCTTCCTACTGGGCGAAGGCAGCGGGGTTAAAGGTAACCTGGGTAGATAAGGCCGCTGTGGACAGGAGCGGTCCTGTTGCCATGGGACTTTCTGCCATTAATACCTATATGGGATTGGATGGAAAGGTCACACATGATCAGCACACACCCGAAGATTTTGTGAAATATGTGACGAATGACCAGATGGGGTTAACAAGGCAGGACATCGTCTATGATGTCGCAAGGCACGTGGATTCCTCTGTCAAGAGTTTTGATAAATGGGGTCTTCCCATATGGAAGGATGAGGCAGGGAATTATGCTAAATCAGGCGCATGGCAGATAGCAATATCAGGCGAGAGCTACAAGATCATCGTGGCAGAGGCGGCAAAGAACGCATTAGGCGCCCTCGGTGATAAGGGTCAGCTCATTGAGAGGGTCTATATTACGCACCTGCTTAATGATGAGAAAGAGACCGACAAGGTCTGCGGCGCGGTGGGCTTCAGCGTCAGGGAAGACAAATTCTACGTGTTTAAGGCAAAAGCGGTTTACTGCGGTTTGGGCGGCGCGGTCCATGTATTCAGGCCCAGGTCTCAGGGTGAAGGCTTCGGGAGGTCCTGGATGCCGCCGTGGCTTGGAGGTTCAACTTATTCACTCATTTTACAGGCAGGCGGTGAGCTTACACAGATGGATGTGCCGTTTATCCCTCCAAGGTTCAAGGATGCCTATGGACCCGTCGGGACCTTCTTCCTTCTCTTTAAGACGCCTGCAACGGATGTTTATGGGGATCCATATGTTTTTGCATACAAATCAGAGACAGATAAGTGGGCGCCATATTCAAAGGTAAAGCCCTGTCCGACTCCTGTAAGAAACTATGAGATGATCCTCGCAACCAAGGCCGGTAAGTCGCCCTTGCTCATGCATACGGAAAAGGTAACGGAGAGGATAAAAAAGGAGGTCACAGACCCGAAGGCGCAGAAAAAAGAGCTTAAAAAGTATGAACAGGAATCCTGGGAGGACTTCCTGGATATGACGATTGCAGGCGCAACCCTCTGGGCTTCGCTGAATATTGACCCATTGGAAAAACCTTCGGAGCTTCAGTTGGGAGACCCCTGCTTTATCGGTTCACATGCCGCCTCTTGCGGCGCCTGGGTCCGCGGCGCTGATGACCTGATGCCCAAGGAATACGCTGATGCATTCCCTGAGCAGTATAACCTAATGACTACGGTCAAGGGTCTATTTACAGCAGGCTGCGGCGTAGGCGCATCTGCGCATAAGTTCTCAAGCGGTTCACATGCGCAGGGAAGGATTGCAGCAAAGTCAGCAGTGAAGTACGCCTATGACCATAAGGGCTACACGCCTACTGTATCTGATGACACGATAAAGAAACTCAAGGAAATCGTATTTAAGCCGGTTGCCCTCTATGAGGAGAAGAAGGGATACACAACAAGCGCAGAAGTGAATCCAAACTATATCTCAGCGCACAGTTTCTTATTCAGGCTGCAGAAGATCATGGGTGAATATGCAGGGAGCTGGGAGACCAGTTATGAGACAACCGACAAGATGCTTGAGACAGCCGTCTGGAAATTGGGTTTCCTGGAAGAAGACGTAGAGAAGCTTGGTGTTAATACTGCGAAGAACAATCATGAGCTGATGAGGGCCTGGGAGGCTGTCCACAGGATGTATGTCGGCCTGGCATGCGTGAAAACAAGGCTTGCCAGAAAAGAGTCAAGATGGCCCGGATATTACCACAAGTTGGACTTCCCGGACTTGGATGAAAGCAAGAAACACTTTATCAATGTGAAGTATGATGCAGCTAAAAAGGAATGGAAGACCATCGAAAGACCGATGATTCCTATCGTTTAATCGTTTAATTAAATAGTAGACCATGAGATGATGTATGGAGGGGCGACCTTTCAGGCCGCCCCTCCAAAAATTTAGAACGGAACAATCGTGCCGATAAGTCGGCACATAAGGAAAACGAAAGTATATTATTATCAATTCCAATGCCGTCATTGTCCGACTTGATCGGACAATCCAGACGCCGTCCCCCGATTTAATCGGGGAATGACATAAGATAATTGTCACCCTGGACTTCAGGGTCTTGAGATTCCGAAACAAGTTCGGAATGACACCTTTTGTCTTGTCATGCTGAACTTGTTTCAGCATCTCATTATTTAAGGCGTTAATTTATAGAGAATAGTTTATGAATAAAAAATATACTGAAAATCAACGAAAGCTCTCTCTAAATGACAGATTCAAATTTTCATGTCATAAAGGGCTTTCTTGTTTTAACACCTGCTGTAATGATGTCAATATCTTTCTTACACCCTATGATGTCCTGAGGATGAGAAAGATGGTCTGGCTGTCCTCTGGAGAATTCTTAAAAAGATATACGGTTGCGCTCTTAGGAGATGAGGGGCTGCCTCTTGTTGTGCTTAAGATGATGGAGGATGAGAATAAGAGTTGTCCTTTTGTTACCGAGGATGGTTGTAGTATTTATCAGGACAGGCCATGGTCCTGCAGGATGTATCCTGTCTTCCCTGCTTCTTCTAAAGAAGAAGAATTTTTAATAGAGGAGAAGCCCTCATGTCTTGGATTTTCCGCCAAAGGCAGTTCAGCCTCTGGAGGAGAAGATGAAAGACAATGGACAGCAGGGGAGTGGAAGAAGGCTCAGGGGATCGGCATCTATGACAAAATGAATGAAGCCTATCGAGAGATTACCTTTCATGATTATTTCCAGAATAATAAGCTTGATTCAGGAAAGGCAAAGCTGCTTTATAGGGCCTGTTATGACCTTGGTGAATTCAAGAGATTCCTTTTTGGAACCAGGTTTTTTGATATATATGATGTAGAGAAAGAGGTTATCGAAAAGATCAAGGAAGATGAGGAAGAACTCTTGAATTTTGGTTATAGATGGGTAAGATTTACTCTGTTTAATGAGGAAATCTTTAAACTCAAAGATAAGGAAATGGATAAGCTATTGAAGTCAAAACCCACATGCCGATAAGTCGGCACATCTGTCATTCCCCGACCCCCGATTAAGACATTCGAGGGCATGCTTGATCGGGGAATCCAGAAAAAAGCGGAACTGGATTCTCTGGTCAAGCCAGAGAATGACATTTTCGGGACAAAGGATTAAACCATGTTTTTGAGTAGAAGGCTTGTAGAACCTATTAAGCGCACACTGAATTCCAAATTCAAATTCGGGTGTTATAAAAGTATCGCCTGTTTCAGCAAATGCTGCAGCCGTGCGGATGTGCTTCTTACGCCTTATGACATCGTAAGGATGAAAAATAGATTGGGAATTTCATCAGGAGAGTTCCTTGATAGATACACCTACACCCATACTGATGAAAAGACCTCACATCCTTACGCAGTGCTTAAGATGACGGATGATGAAGGGAAATGTCCCTTTGTTACGGATGAAGGCTGTAGTATCTATGAAGACCGTCCTTCCAACTGCCGATATTATCCGGTTGGCCAGGGGCTTATGATGATAAGCGGCTCAAAGGAAGGGCCGGCAAATGAAGAATTCTACTTTTTTGTAAGAGACCCTAATTGCCTCGGTTATCAGGAGGAAAAGGAGTGGACCATCGAGACCTGGAGGATCGACCAGGGGGTTGAGCTCTATGATGAGATGAACAGGGAATGGAAAGAGATCCAGTTAAGGAGAAATGCCTCCGGGCAGCCCCAACTCGACTCGAAGAAACAGGGCATGCTTTACATGGCAAGTTATGATATAGACAGATTCAAGAAATTTATCTTTGAGAGCAGGTTTCTCGATTCTTTTGATATGGATAAAGAAGAGGTCGAGAAGATGAAAACCGACGAGATCGCGCTGATGAAATTCGGATTCAAATACCTGAAATATATCCTGATGCTTGAGGAGACATTAAAGGTAAAAAAGAATGAATCATTTCCCAAAAAGTTTGTAAAATCATAAGGGTTCAAGGGGAGAAGAACCTATCATTATTGATGGAGGAGTAGTATGGCAGAGGAAAAAAGAATACTGGTCGTGGGCGGAGGAATCAGCGGGATGACCACGGCCATTGAAGCGGCCGAAGCCGGCTACAAGACAGTCATTGTCGAGAAAAACCCCTATCTGGGCGGACGGGTGGCCCAGATGAACAAATACTTCCCCAAGCTCTGCCCGCCTTACTGCGGCATGGAGATCAACTTCCGGCGGATCCGCCCCAATCGAAACATCAGATATTACACGCTGGCACAGGTGGACAAGGTGACCGGCGGTGACGGCAGCTATCAGGTGAGCGTCAAGGTTCAGCCCCGTTATGTGAACGCCAAGTGCACGGCCTGCGGCAAGTGCGTAGAGGCCTGCCCGGTGGAGCGTCTCAACGACTTCAACCTCGGCATGGACAAGACCAAGGCGATCTACCTCCCCCACGAGATGGCCTTCCCCATGCGGTACGTGATCGATATGAGCGTTTGCAAGGGAAAGGCCTGCGCAAAATGCGTCGCAGCCTGCGCCTACAACGCCATTGACCTGGAGATGAAACCCGAGACCGTGGACCTGAATGTCGGGGCCATGGTCCTCGCCACCGGATGGAACCCTTATGATGCCGCGAAGATCGACAATCTCGAATTCGGCAAATACAAAAACGTCGTCACCAACGTGATGATGGAGCGTCTGGCCGCTCCCAACGGTCCGACCGGCGGCAAGATCCAGAGACCTTCGGACGGCAAAGCGCCCGAATCCATCGCCTTTGTCCAGTGCGCGGGTTCCAGGGATGAGAACCACATGGCCCACTGCTCTTCAATCTGCTGCCTCGCGACCTTCAAGCATATCGCCTACCTCCACGAACTCAATCCGAACGCACAGGCTTATATGTTCTATATCGATCTTCGGGCCCAAGGAAAGTACGAAAAGTTCGTGCAGACCGTGTCCGCCCAGCCGAACACCACGCTGATCAAAGGCAAGGTCGCAAAGATCACAGAAGACCCGGCAACCGGCAAGCTTACGGTGACGGCCGAGAACGCCGTGACCGGGGAGAAGGTGCACCAGACCGTGGACCTGGTCGTTCTCGCCACGGGCATGGATCCGACGGCAAGAGAAGGGAGACTTCCCGTTGCAGTCGAACAGGACATAAGCGGTTTTATCGTCTCTAACGGGACGGGGATCATTTCTACGGGCGTCGCCAGGAAGCCCACGGACGTGGCCTCCTGCACACAGGACGCCACCGGGGCCGCGCTCAAGGCGATTCAAAGCATCGTAAGGAGATAACGAGATGGAGAAGAAACTTGGGGTTTACATCTGCACCGGCTGTGAGATCGGGTCATCCCTCAATATCGAGGCGATGAACAAGGTCGCGACCCAAGAGCACAAGGCGCCGGTATGCAGGAATCACGCGGCATTCTGCAGCGACGAAGGGGCGCAAATCATCAAGGATGACATCGAGAAGGAAGGGGTGAACACCGTGGTCATCGCGGCCTGCTCGCCCAGGATGATGACCGATGTCTTCGATTTCGGGCCGGGGCTGATTCAGGAGAGGGTCAATCTTCGCGAACAGGTGGTCTGGTCTCAGCCGGCCAATCATGAAGATACCCAGATGATGGCCGAGGACTATATCCGGATGGGGATCGCCAAGGCCAAAAAGATGGAGCTTGCAGAGCCGCACATCGAACCCATTGACCGGACCATCCTGGTCGTCGGCGGCGGAATCACCGGCATGAAGGCCGCCCTGGAGGCCTCATGGACCAACCATAAGGTCGTGCTCGTGGAGAAGACCGAGCGTCTCGGCGGCTTCGCAAGAAAGCTGTACAAGCAGTTCCCCAAGTCCGGCGCCTTTGACAAACTTCAGGATCCGGAGTACAGCTCGCTGATTCAACAGATAGAGGCGGATAAGAATATCGAGGTGATCCTTTCCTCCACCATGGAGAACATCTCCGGGCAGCCCGGGCTCTACACGGCCGCCATTAAGAAACAAAGCGGCGAAACCTTGGAAAGGAAAATCGGGGCCATTATCCTAGCCGCGGGCTTCCGCCCGTATGAGGCCGAGAAGCTCGGCCGCCTCGGTTACGGTCTGAGCCCCAACGTCATCACCAACGTCCAGATGGAGGAGATCGCTTCCAAGAACAACGGAAAGATCCTGCGGCCGTCGGACGGAAAGACGGCCAGAAACGTGGTTTTCATCCAATGCGCCGGATCCCGGGATCCCGATCATCTCCCCTACTGCTCTTCGGTCTGCTGCATGACCTCCCTGAAACAGGCCGAGTACGTCCGTCTGAGCGATCCCCATGCCACGGCCACGATCCTCTACAAGGATATGCGGACCCCGGGCCAGTACGAACATTACTACAAAAAGGCCCAAGCCGACGACGGGATTTTCCTGACCAAGGGAGAGGTGGTCTCGGTCGGAAGCGGCCAGGGCGGGAATCTTACCGTCGAGGTGGACAATACCCTGCTCGGCCGGAAGATCACCGTGGAGGCCGACCTCCTGGTGCTTGCCACGGGGATGAAGCCCGCCACGGCGCTAACCATGAATCCGGAAGAGGTGGCCCAGGCCGTCCAGGAAGCGAAAAAGGCCCAGGAGTCCGGCACGCTGGGAAAGCCGTTCCGGGAAGAGGACGTGGGGAAACCTTCGATCCTGAATCTAAACTATCGGCGCGGCGGAGAACTCCCCCATCTGATTTACGGCTTCCCGGATTCCCACTATATTTGTTTTCCCTACGAGACCCAACGGACCGGCATCTATGCGGCGGGAACGGTACGCGCCCCGCTGGACACGGAGGCCTGTCAGACCGATGCAACCGGCGCCGTGCTCAAGGCCATCCAGTGCCTGGAGTTGACCTCCCAGGGCAAGGCGGTCCACCCGAGAGCCGGAGATCAGACCTTCCCCGAATTCTTCCTCCAGCGCTGCACTCAGTGCAAGCGCTGTACCGAAGAATGCCCCTTCGGCGTCCTCGATGAGGACGAAAAGGGAACGCCCAAACCCAACCCGTACCGCTGCCGGCGCTGCGGCGTTTGCATGGGGGCCTGCCCGGAGAGGCTCATCTCCTTCAAGGACTATAGTGTGGATATCATCTCCTCCATGATCAAGGCCGTCGAGGTTCCGGAACCGGATGATGAAAAGCCGCGCGTCCTCTGCTTCATCTGCGAGAACGACGCCTTCCCGGCTGTGGATATGGCCGGGCTGAAGAGGCTTCAGTACAATTCCTCGGTCCGGTTCATCCCTCTGCGGTGCCTCGGGAGCACCAACCTGGTCTGGATCGCGGATTCGCTTTCGAGAGGCATGGACGGGATCATCCTGATCGGCTGCAAGCACGGGGATGACTACCAATGCCACTTCATCAAGGGGAGCGAGCTGGCGAATTACAGGCTCGAGAAGGTCCAGGAGACGCTGGACCGGCTTCATCTCGAATCCGACAGGATCCAGGTCCATCAGCTCTCCATCAATGAATACGACAAGATCCCGGAGATCGTCAACTCCATGATGGAGACCATTGACAAAGTGGGATTCAATCCCTTCAAGGGATTCTAAAAGAATAACATCAGGAGGCGCGAAGACAATGGCAGATACGACCGTGGTCAAACCGGACCTGAGTTTTATCAGGGAGCTTAAAGCGGCTGGCGGTGACACCTTGAAGCAGTGCTATCAGTGCGCGACCTGCTCGGTGGTCTGTCCGCAATCACCCGACAACAAACCCTTCCCGCGTAAAGAGATGATCTGGGCAGGGTGGGGCCTCAAAGACAGGCTCGTCTCCGATCCCGACATCTGGCTCTGCCACCACTGCGGAGACTGCACCTCCTACTGCCCTCGAGGCGCCAAGCCCGGCGAGGTTTTGGGCGCGATCCGCAAGCAGGCGATCCAGCATTATGCCCCGGTGCAATTTCTCGCCAAAGCGGTCAACAACAAGGATTCGCTTTTGACGGTCCTCGCCATCCCCGTGGTCATCCTAACTGTTGCCATGCTCATCACTCCGGCCCTCAACAGGGCCCTTCCCGAATCGCTCATGCACGTCGGGGCTTTTGGGAACTTTATCAACACCTGGCTGGTCGATCTGACCTTCACCTCCGCGGCGCTCTTCGCTGTCTGGTCCGCCTACAAGGGGATCACCGGCATGTGGGCCGACATGAAGGCCGGTTCCTTGCCCCCCGCTGCAGGAAGTATCGGGGCAGGCATCACGGCTGTGGTCAAAGAAATCCTGGCACACTCCAAATTCAAAGAATGCGGGGTCAACAAAGCTCGGGCGACAGCGCATATGCTCACGTTCTACGCATTCATCGGCCTGGCCGTCACCACCACCATTGGTTTCATCGTCATGTATTTTACCGGGGAAGAATCGGTCCCGGGCCGGATGCTCTTCATTATGATGAAATTCATCGGCAACATCAGCGCTGTCGTCCTCCTTGCAGGAGCGGGGCTTCTGATCATGAACCGCCGCGCCAAGGATGAGAAATCCGGACGGGGGAGCTATTTCGACTGGTTGTTTCTCAACATCGTACTGCTGGTCGGACTCACGGGACTCCTGGCACAGATTCTCCGTTACGTGGGCGCCGACATCCACAACCCGAATCTACCGGCCAAGGCCGTTTATTTTGTTCATCTGGTTTGCGTGTTTTATCTGTTTGCCTATGCCCCTTATTCCAAGTTCGCCCATCTCTTTTACAGAACCACGGCGCTGGTCTTTGCAAAGATGAGCGGCAGGTAGCAGGCACCTTGGAAAATGATGATAACCGGCGGACGTTTAGATAACGGCCGCCTTTTGGATAACAAAATTCTGACTGCCGGGGTTGGCTGAACCAATCCGGCGGCCAAGAGTGTTTTGAAAGCACATCGTCTTAGAGGAGGTAAAACATGTCCAAATTGGTTCAACCGCATGGCGGGAAAGGTTTAAAACCCCTTCTGATCAAGGGTAAAGAGCTCGATGAGGCCAAGAAAAAGGCCAAATCGCTGACACAGGTCCGGATAGTCTCCCGGGAGACCGGAGATCTCATCATGCTCGGCATCGGCGGCTTCACCCCGCTCGACGGATTCATGACCAAGGCCGATTGGAAAGGGGTCTGCGAAAATTACAAGATGGCAAACGGCCTCTTCTGGCCCATTCCCATCACCCTTTCCACCAACAAAGGTCAAGCCGATTCCATCAAAGAGGGAGAAGAGATCGCCCTGGTGGATGAAGAGTCCGGGGAACTCATGGGCTCCATGGTCGTGAAAGAAAAATATGAGATGACCAAGAAGGACAAGGAGTTCGAATGCAAGCACGTCTTTAAAACCACGGACATGGAGCATCCGGGCGTGGCCAAGGTCATGGAACAGGGAGACGTCAATCTGGCCGGCCCGGTCAAGGTCTTCAGTGAAGGCGAATTCCCAAAAAAATATCCGGGCATCTACATGTCCCCGGCCGAGACCCGAAAGATCTTCGAGGATAAGGGATGGAGCACGGTAGCGGCATTTCAGACCCGGAATCCCATGCACCGGTCCCACGAATACCTGGCCAAGATCGCCATCGAAGTCTGCGACGGGGTTCTCATCCATCAACTGCTCGGCAAACTGAAAGCCGGTGATATTCCCGCCGATGTCCGGAGCAAGGCCATCGGAACCTTGATTGAAAAATATTTTGTCAAGGACACGGTCATCCAGGCCGGGTATCCGCTGGATATGCGGTATGCAGGGCCGCGTGAGGCGCTTCTCCATGCCCTGTTCCGTCAGAATTACGGATGCAGCCACCTGATCGTCGGACGTGACCATGCCGGCGTGGGCGACTACTACGGCCCCTTCGATGCCCATCATATCTTTGACGAGATCCCCAAGGATGCGCTGGAGACCAAACCCTTGAAAATCGACTGGACCTTCTACTGCAAGAAGTGCGACGGCATGGCCTCCATGAGAACCTGCTGCCACGGCAAGGAAGACCGCATGCTCCTTTCCGGCACCAAGCTCCGGAAGATGCTTTCCGAAGGTGAAGAGGTCCCGGATCATTTCAGCCGGCCCGAGGTTCTTAAAATCCTCCGAGAGTACTATGCCGGCCTGACTGATAAGGTCGAGATCAAGCTGCATAAGGCGGCCACGGGCGAATAACGAATCCTGGTTTTAATGAATAAAAAAGGGATGCGGTTCTTACCGCATCCCTTTTTTAATGGGGAGTCTATAGGATTCTCGGCGATGACTATCTTATAGCTCAAGTTCTTTCCTCATATCTTCAAAGGTATTTTTCAAAACTGTTGGGCGTCCCAACTCGTTGGGGGTCAGATAAACCGTTTGGTTATATTTTCTCTTTGTATTCCCTGAAGCCGGCAACCAATTGCCGGAAAGAGGTGGGTTTGTATTTCTCAAAGCTCTCTTCGTCCACGTAAACAAAGTCATAGGTCACATTCGACTGCACCCGGTTGATGTCCTCGCACCATTGCCGCAGCCGTGCCATCTTCAGCGGCACATCCAGGTCTTCCTGCCCCTTCGTTTCGACAATGACAAGCCGCTTATCGGACAGCTTGACCATAAAATCCGGATAGTAGTTGGAAATGTCGCCGTCCGCGTTCACGTAATCCAACTTGAAATGCACCGCCAGGTAGTTTTTGGCATAAGAAATCACATCGTCGTCGGCGCAGTCTTCCAGGAAGCGGGCGAACAGCAGTTCAAACCGGCTGTCCCCGATGATGCGGTTAAAGACACTCTTTTTCGGGATGAGGTAGCCCTGATCCTTGGCCACAAAGGGGCGCGTTTGCCGCAGCTTGATGGTGTCGCGGATTTCCGCGTCGCCCTTATCCTGCACGGTCAACGCATTGATCGCCTTCTTGAAGGTTTCGAGCAGGGTTTTGGAGGCCGCCGGTTCCGACAGGTTACGCAGCGTGTTGGGGCTTTCCAGGTCTACCGGACGGTCAAACAACTGGTCCTGAATAAACGCCTTGACCTTGCCGTACAGCACGTCGTAGCCGCTGACCAGCCGCAAGTCCTTCATCATGGTCTGCGCGAAGTAGCCGATCACGCTGCGGTAATCGGCAATGCCCGCCGTGTCGAGGATGGTGGTATGCGTTACCTCGCCGGTAGTGATGTCTTTGAAGACGATCTCCCGCTGTTCTTCTTCGCTAAACTGTAGATAGGCCACGCGTTGATGCCCCAGCGCGCCCACATCCAGCGCGCCAAGGTTCTTGTATTCCCGGTAAACGCGGGGGGTCAGCACCGGGATTTCAATATCCAGCGCGTCGATGTCTTTCTTCTCGTTCTCCTTGTCAACTTCCACCACCAGCGGCGTTTTAGCTTGCGTGCCTTCGCCCATCGGCTTGCGCTCCAGCACCACGCCTTCCGCCTGGATGGATTCCACAAAATCCATAAAGGCATTCGTGCCGACCACGCTTACATATTCTTCCAAGCCGCCGGGGTACATCTTGCGCAAGCCGCGCCCCAGGGTTTGTTCCGGCAAGATGTTACTCTGGGCGGAATAGGCGCGCAGGCCGACAATAGTGGTGACGTTGCGCACGTCCCAGCCCTCTTTGAGCACCATCACCGAGATGATGGCCTTGTGGGGGCTGTCCAGGCTGTCAATCGCGTTGGCTTGCTCGCGCAGCTTATCCAACTCTTCTTTGCTCTTGCCTGACGTTGATTCAGAAATATCGCCGTTGCTCTTGGTGTGAATAACCAGCACCGCGTCGCCCTTCAGGTCGGGGTAGTGCCCCCTCAGGTACTCGGCCACATCATCACAATTCCGCGTGTCGTCGGTCATCACGAACAGGATGGCTTTCTTGCCCATCTTTTGATGTTCGGCATACGCCTTGCGCCATTCGATCACGCCCAGGTGAATGTAGTCGGTGTATTTCTCGGTGTACTTGGCGCTCTGGCGCTCCACCAGTTTGGCGCGGCTGGGGGCGTCGGGCAGGACAGGATGCTTGACCACATTTTGTTTGATGGCCTCCACCAGCGGGTAATCGGCGATGGTCTGCACGAAAATCGCGCCGTTGTTGTGCTTGGGCGTAGCGGTCACGTCCACTTGCAGAGAGAGCGTGGACCCTTTTTGCTTCAGCCGGTTGTGGATGTCCTCGATAGATTTGAACCAGGCCATGCGTGGGTCGTGAATATGGTGCGCCTCGTCGTTGAGCACCACAAGCTCATCAATGTCCCGCACAATCATGCCCAAGTCCACCTTGGAGTCGGTGGTCGCGCCGCTGGGTCGCCTGCCGAGAAAATAATCCATCGTGTCTTCGTCATCAGGCGATGCGGGAATGTCGTCTCCGGCATAGACTCGGTGGATATTGGTCAGGAAGATATTGCCCGTGGGCCGGGTAATGCGCACCTCGTCCTGCACGTGCAGGGTCAGTTGAAAATCGTCGCGCCAGTTGCGTCCGTCCACGCCGTTGTCGGGCAAGACCGGGTCGTCTTTCAAAAAGATGCGCAGGCCCTGAAAATCCTTATAGATGCGGTCCAGCACGATGATGTTGGGGGCAATCACTAGAAAGTTACGTGCCAGGCTCGACTCCGGCTCGTACAGCTTATGGTAAAAGCTCCAGGCCAAAACCAGACTCAGCACCTTGGTCTTGCCCGTGCCGGTCGCCATTTTCACCACGAAGCGCCGCCAGGTCTCGTCAAACATGCCGGCCGAGACCACGCCGGAACCGTCAAAGCGCATCATGTCGAACTTGTCCTTTACCCCCACCACGTCGTACAGGTAGATGATGGTTTCCAGCGCCTCGCGCTGGGCAAAGTAATACTGGAACTCGGCCAGCCCCTCACCCCCGGCCCCTCTCCCAAAGGGCGAGGGAAGATAAGCCTGGGGCAGCAGGTGCGGGGTGTTGAACCAGTAGTTGAGCAGGCTCTTGCTCGTGTTCGTCGCCCCCACGTAGCCGCTGTCCCGCCACTCCTTCACCTTGCGGCGCAGTTGCGGCACTAAGGGCGGCATCAGCTTTTCAGAACTGGACTCCCGTAGGGTTTCATCCGCCGGAAACCAGCGGATGGCCGGGTCGAGGATGGTATAGGGCGATTCGGGGAAGTTAGGATGGAGCGCCATTAGTAACCTCTCTTGCTATCAACCGCGAATGAACGCGAATAGACGCTAATAATTTCTTTTTGGCTTCTTGATTCGCGTTCATTCGCGTCCATTAGCGGTTCCCCTTTTTGCAGGCGTCTTAGCCTTACCGAGTTGCTTGCGCTGTTTGTTCTCGATCTTCTTGATGCTTTCCGCCACCGGCAATTCTTCGGGCATCGTACCCCCCAATTCCCGGATGGTTTGCCGCACCTTCGCGCCTACTTCACGATGCGTCCGGTTCGCAGCGTCTTTCCCCTTCACCTCGTCCCGGCGCAATTTTTCCTCCGCCTGTGTCGCGCGGAAAAGGTTCGCCGCCAGCTCCGTGCTGCCCATGTGATCCAAAATCTTCCGGCTCTTTTTCAAGCCCTTCCTGCGGTGAATGTCTTCCTGTTTCAACCCGCCATAAAGCCCCATATACCCGTGATTCTGAAAGATGGCGTAGTCTATTGGTTTGATGACGCCTGCACCCTTGGCTGCATCGGCCAACTGAACGTTATGGCGGCGTATCTCTTCACGCAACAAAATCCGCCGATCTTCATCGAGGCGTTCGTCCGTCAATTCCTGACGACGCGTTTGGATCGCAAAGTAGGTTTGCCCCTGCGCCACGATCTCCTTGTTGGGATCGGCGTTCTGAATAGTCAGGTAGCAGGCGTATCGAGACAACAATGTGACAGCGACCTCGCGCCTGCCGCCTTTCCCGATTTCGATCATTTTGCTGACGTCAGCAAAATGATCCTCAATACGATGTCCGCTGTTGAAACACGCCAGTTTGGCCTTGTAGATTACAGCCTCGAAGTTCCGGTATTGCGTGTATTCCAGAACCTCCGATAGGTCGCGGCTCTCCCAATACTCGTTATTCGCCTCGTTCGTGCGCTTGATCCTCTCGAAAGGCGAGGTATAACCGCCGGTTGTCTTCGCAATTTCCTTCGTCATTATTCACCTCTCCTTCTATCAACCGCGAATGAACGCGAATAGACGCTAATAATTTCATTTTTGTTTTTCTGATTCGCGTTCATTAGCGGTTCCTCTCAAACCAGCTTGACTTTTAAAGGTTTAAAATCAGGGTCGCTCAACATCTTTCCTGTTATCAACCGCGAATGCACGCGAATAGACGCTAATAATTTCTTTTTTTGTTTCTCAATTCGCGTTCATTAGCGTTCATTAGCGGTTCCTCTCAAACCAGCTTGACTTTTAAAGGTTTAAAATCAGGGTCGCTCAACATCTTTCCTGTTATCAACCGCGAATGCACGCGAATAGACGCTAATAATTTCTTTTTTTGTTTCTCAATTCGCGTTCATTCGCGTTCATTAGCGGTTCCATTTCGTATTAACATAGCGCTTCCATTCGAGTTGAGGCGCGCCGAAATTGACGACCAACCCAAGCGGAAGTTTCGTTGCCTTCAGGTAGTTGAGGATTTGCGCCTCTTCTATCCCCGTGATCGCTTTGATGGCCTTGATCTCGACTACAATCCGGTCATGGCACAAAAAGTCCGCGATGTACTCCTTGTTCAACAGCCGTCCTTTGTAGAAAATCTCCAGCCGCTTCTGAGGCACATGGGGAATCTTTCGCTCATCAAGTTCAATTTCCAAGGCTTCCTGATAGACCGCCTCCAGAAAACCGCACCCCAGTTGCTTGGACACCTCCATCGCCGCGCCCACAATTTGATAGACCTCATCCTTTAATAATAATTCGCGTTCATTCGCGTTCATTCGCGGATCACCTCCTGTTATTAACCGCGAATACACGCGAATAGACGCTAATAATTTCTTTTTTGTTTCTCAATTCGCGTTCATTCGCGTTCATTCGCGGATCACCTCCTGTTATTAACCGCGAATACACGCGAATAGACGCTAATAATTTCTTTTTTGTTTCTCAATTCGCGTTCATTCGCGTTCATTCGCGGATCACCTCCTGTTATTAACCGCGAATACACGCGAATAGACGCTAATAATTTCTTTTTTGTTTCTCAATTCGCGTTCATTCGCGTTCATTCGCGGATCA
>Ga0210022_1000153_pt1 | contig 49469 bp, 46 predicted proteins | sample CryGeymeta201520_FD_183984 | JGI IMG/M metagenome (GOLD analysis project Ga0210022, IMG submission 183984) | Groundwater microbial communities from Crystal Geyser aquifers in Utah, USA - Crystal Geyser metaG 2015-20 (SPAdes) (version 2) | ecosystem: Environmental > Aquatic > Deep subsurface >... | reverse complement strand
TCCAACGCTGTCTTCTCATGACCACTGACCCCGGTGATCTTGTGCTTGACCCTACCTGCGGGAGCGGGACGACTGCTTATGTTGCGGAGCAGTGGGGCAGGCGGTGGATTACGATAGACACAAGCAGGGTTGCGCTGGCGCTTGCAAGGACACGCATCATGTCAGCGAAGTATCCGTATTATCTGCTCTCTGATTCGCAAGAGGGGATTGAAAAGGAAACTGAGGTTTCTTTTAGCCGTCATTCCCGTGAAAACGGGAATCCAGAAACAAAGAAACTGGATGCCCGATTAAGAACTTCGGGCATGACAAGCAAGATAGAAAATGACATCAAAAAAGGTTTTGTCTATAAACGCGTTCCTCACATTACCCTTAAATCCATTGCCAATAACCCTGACATCAAAGAAGGCATGAGCAGGGAAGATATTGACGCTGCCATTTCAAAACATGCTGACACAGAAATCCTCTATGACCAGCCATACACCGACAATAAACGCATCCGCGTAAGCGGGCCTTTCACAGTAGAAAGCCTATCGCCCCACCGCATTTTATCCAGCGATGAAGAAAGGCCAAAGTCGGAAAAGTCTCCAGAGAGAACATCAGGGCATGGGCAGTTTGAGACAATGATACTTGAAAATCTGAAAAAAGCAGGCGCGCAGAACACTATTAAAAATGAAAGGCTGAAATTTGACAGGCTTGAAACTTTTGCAGGTCTTTATATCCACGGCGACGGCGAATATACAGAGAGTGGAGAGGCAAGACGTGTCGCAGTCTGCATTGGTCCAGAGCATGGGACAGTAAGTCCTGAACTCGTAAAAGAAGCAGCAAAAGAAGCAATGAAAGGCGCAGGCTTTGATTTACTCATTGTCTGCGGTTTTGCATTTGACCCCCATGCAAATGAGGTTGCTAAACAGTTTGCTCCTGAAATCTCCCCTAACCCCTCTTTGCCAAAGAGGGGAACTGTTGCCCCCACTTTAGAAAAGGGGGGCAAGGGGGGATTTGATGACCCGGTTATTGCCGAGAGTATGCGCAAATATGGAAAGCTCACAGTCCTGCTTGCTCGGATGAACCCTGATTTGGCGATGGGCGATGAGCTATTAAAGAAAACAGGCGCAGGCAATCTTTTCATGATTTTTGGAGAGCCTGATATCCGGATTGAAAAACTGAAAGATAAAATGATGACTGTTGAGATAAAAGGTCTCGATGTTTATGACCCGACAACAGGGCAGATAAGAAGCCATTCAACCGACGACATAGCCTGCTGGTTCATTGATACAGACTACAACGAAGAAAGCTTCTTTGTAAGACATGCCTATTTCAGCGGAGCTGATGAGCCTTATGAAAGACTCAAAAAAGCCCTCAAAGCAGAGATTGACGAATCCGCATGGTCAACAATCTATTCAACAAAAAGCAGACCCTTTCCCATGCCTTCAAAAAATAAAATAGCAGTGAAGGTAATCAATCATTATGGAGATGAGGTATTGAAGGTTTATGATGTTGGGAAAACATGAAATGGGAGTCTTCGGAGGCATATCACAGGTCATTGACCATAGAGGGAATGAGGTTATGGTGGTAAGGGAGATAGAGTAAAAGCAAGTGAAGATAACTAAAGCTGTCATAAAGAATTATCGTCTTTTCGGCGATCCTGTCACAATTGACTTTCCAAGTACGTACACTTCGTTGGTTGGGAAAAATGGAAATGGCAAAACAACAGTGTTAGAGGCTATTAATTTAGCTACAAGCTTTTATTTTGTTGGGAGCAAGATCAGTGAAGATGATTTCAACGATGATGCCAAAGACATTGAAATTGAGATAGAGCTTGATGACTTCTTTTTCATAGATATCCCTGATGGGTATCAGACAAGACGATTGCCGAGTAAGATAATCAAATTTGTTGTTAAGCATAGAGAGAAGGCAGCACCGGGGAAGGCATTCTCAGAACCATATGTGGCAAATCACTACGCAATTCCGTATGAATTCAGTGACAAAGACAAGTTATCCATTCACGATAAAAGTAAGATTCCCAAGTCTCTCACTAAAGAGGGCGAGCTAAAATACAAATATCAAAGAGACACTTCACCAAATTCAGGGCAGGTAAGTGAAAGATTACTTGCCGTCAGCAATAACCTTGAGAACTTCCCAAATATATTTTATTTTCCGAAGAACAGAGAGAAAGACCTCAAGAGGGGATATTTCACTACCTTCCAAAAAATAACTGATGAACTTAACTGGCGATTTTTTAAGGATTATGCAAAGGGAGGTGAGAGGGAATCTTATATTACACGTTGGGAAAACATATATACCTCGATAATTGACAAAGTTGATGACCCAAAGCAATCAAAGATAGTCCATCCTTTAAAAGACAAGCTCAAAAACATATTGGGCGAAAAGTTTGATAAGTTTGAGATTTCCATATTCGATCTGAAACAGCCCTTCGAGCAAGCTTTTTTTTCATTGAGAGATAAGGATAAAATCATAAGTCTATCAAAGTTAGGTTCGGGGGAATTAATGATTATCACATATTTTCTTCTGAGACTAACGAGTGAGTTGTCAAAGGAAAAGATTATTTTTTTAATAGATGAGCCGGAACTTCATTTACATCCTCAATTCCAATACAAGTTATTTGAAGAAATAAAGTCCTCTACCGTTCAACATATTTATACTACGCATTCCGACATCTTAGTGGATTTGGGTAATTGGCAGTCCATAAAGAGGTTTGATGTATCAGGGATATATCCGAATGAATCTTTATTAAGGCTCGAGTATGGAAGTAGTACTGGTTCAGGAAAAGAGCTAAAAGGACATTTAAACGATATAAAGACATTTCAGCAAGATAAAACAATATTTTTTAGAGAGAATAATGAGCTACTATTTGCCGATAAGTGCCTTTTAGTTGAAGGACCTAATGACAAATATGGGTTTCTTGAATTGACCAAGAAAATCGGTTATGACTTATCCAAATGCACGATTATTTATTGTAATGGCAAACCGAAAATTCAGTATTATCAAACAGTATGCTTAGCTTATGGGGTGGACTTCTTTACCATCTATGATCAGGATGGTAACGGGAAGAACGCAACAATAGAAGAATTAGCGAAAAATGGGAATGTTTTCTCATTCAGCTCCTCTTTCGAAGACTTAATCGGAGCTAACCGACTGCCTCAGATAATAGAGAAGATACAGCAAATAAAAACAGATGATATACCGGAAGAGTTCAGAATAGCGTTAGAACAGGTAAATGTTTTTATGAATGGATGATAAGACTTATTTAACATACAAACCGATCCTGAAATCACTGCTCGGATATTGGTAAGATAGAAACAAAGGATTTAAAGGAGGCAAAACATGAAAGCTTATGAATACTTGGCAGAGATATTGCCGGACGGGCATTTGTCTATTCCGGAAGACTTAAAGGGCAAACTATCGGGAGAATCAAAAATCAGGGTTATGCTTCTGCTCGGAGATGAGGATGTCCAGTGGAGCAACTTTACAGTGGCTGAATTTATGAAAGGATACTCTGAAAAGGACGCCATTTATGACAGCCTATAACTTCGGCGACATTGTCCTTATCGGCTTCCCACATACTGATTTACAGGGCGTTTCCAAAAGGCCTGCTCTCGTGCTATATGATGCTGGCGATCAAGATATCCTTGTCGTGAGAATTACGACGCAAGAGTATACGACTGAAGCTGATTATAAAATCATTGACTGGAGAAAAAGCGGTCTTTTTGCAGAATCATTTGTAAGGTTTGGCAAACAGGCAACAATCGAAAAGAAATATGTCATCAGGAAATTGGGCGCATTGGCTGAACCAGAGCCTGAGACTGTAAAATCCATTTTGAGAAGAATATTCAAACTATAGGAAAACAATATGGAGGCGATAAAGATATTCGATAAAAATGAGAACCTTAATTTAAATTCCTTGTATCATAAAGAACATTCACATAGGATAGATTTTTAAAGAGTTAAACATTAAGAATTTTCTTAAGGGGAAGAACAATGATTAAGATTGCGCCGTCAATACTTTCGGCTGATTTTATGAGATTGGGCGAGGAAATAAAGGCTGCGGAGGCTGCGGGCATTGACATGTTTCACATAGATATAATGGACGGCCATTTTGTGCCGAACATAACCATCGGGCCTTCTATTGTAGAAGCAATTAAAAAAATAACATCTGTTCCTCTTGATGTGCATCTGATGATAGAAGAACCGGATAAATACCTGAATGATTTTATAAAGGCAGGAGCGGATTATCTTACGGTGCATTTTGAAGCTGCAAGGCATCTGCACCGCACAGTGCAAAAAATAAAAGAAAACAGGGTAAAGGCGGGAGTATCGCTTAATCCTGCAACTCCGCTCGGCAGCATTGACGATATTATTCAAAATGTGGATTTTGTCCTCCTGATGTCTGTTAATCCCGGCTTTGGGGGGCAGAGTTTTATTCCGCAGGTCATAGACAAGATTAAGGCGTTAAAGAAAATGATTTCAGACAGAGGGCTTAAAACGCTTATTGAGGTTGACGGAGGCGTAAAACCTGATAATATTAGGATGGTTGCCGGGGCAGGCGCTGATATGCTTGTCATGGGTTCGGCGTTTTTCAGTTCCGGGGACTATGTATCACTGACAAAGAAACTGCGAGAGATACTTAAATAGAGATTATTAACAATCGCAGAATTATGACTAAGTTAGTTATAAAAATCCCTCCTAACCTCCCTTTGCCAAAGGGAGGGATACCCCTCTTTGGAAAAGAGGGGCGAGGGGAGATTTTTTGGAACAATGTAAACTCAATTATGAGACTCTTTAAAACTTAATTTATTTTATGACAGCAGACAAACTTTTCAACCGCGCAGAGGAATTAAAAAGCAGGGCTAAATACAATGATGCCTTGTTCTTTTTTGAAAAGGCAAAGAAGGCATACAAAAGGAATGCTGATATAGAAGGGCAAATGTACTGTTTTATGTCTATCGGTGACGTCTATCGCATGATAGGAAAATATGAACTGGCAGGGAAAAATTATTCTGAAGCAATAAAAATAAGCAGGAAGTTGAAGGATACGACAGCGGCGGCAGATGCTGCGGTTGGACTCGGGCTTTCAGTAAGGGGGCTTGGCAGGTGGAAGGAGGCGCTGGAGATGTTTTCTCGTTCTGAGAAGGTGTACAGAGAGAAAAAGGACAGTGAAGGAATGGCATTTGTGCTCTGGGCTAAGGGCGGCGCTTTTCGCATCAAAGGGGAGGCCGCGGATTCTCTAAGGTCGTTTAAGGCATCACTCAGGCTCTTCAGGACGCTTGGAGACAAGCATGGAATAGGCTATAATCTGTGCGGACTTGGAGGCGTGTCCAGAGTGGCGGGGCTGTTCGGCGATTCCTTTAAATACTATACTGCTGCCAATAAATTATTTTCTGAATTAAAGGATACATTCGGAATTGCATATTCTCACTGCGGTATGGGGAATGCTTTGAGGATGAAGGCTGATTATTCAGGCGCTCTCTTGCATTTCAGAAAGGCAGAGATTCTTTACAGAAAGATAGGCGATATTGTAAGTTTTTCATATACCCTCTGGAGTCTCGGCAAGACATACACCATGCTTGGCAAACTTGATAAGGCAATGGATTATTTCAGACAATCTTATGGATTTTTCAGAAAGACAAAAGACCCCAGAGGAATTATATACTGCAAACTCGGCATGGGCGAGATAGAATTTTTAAGGGGCAGGCTTTCTTCCGCGCTGGTGAACTTGAAGTCTGCGTTTAGAGATTCTCTTGCCAATGGGTTTTCTGTGGAGAACTGTCATGCAGCCGCATTGTTATCGTTTGTAAATAAAAAAAATGGAAAGACTGGGAATAGGTGTTATAATAAACTCGGATTGAAATTGAAGTTCCGGACAATACCTTTTAATATTCCATAAATGAGTGTCAGTGGTTAGTGTCTGTGTCAGTAACCGACACAGTTCACTGACACTGAATACTGGCACTGAATACTGACACTGAAGTGGGGGCAGCTGTGAGAGTTCTGAATCTTCCTAATTCGCTTACAATAGCAAGAATAGTAATAATCCCTCTTTTTACAATAGCAGTCATATATAAAAGATATGATTATGCGCTGTATATGTTTATTGCTGCTGCATTAACGGATGCCCTTGACGGATTTATTGCCAGGCTTACCAATCAAAAGACGGAGCTTGGAACATTTCTGGACCCCCTTGCGGACAAATTCCTTCTTGTTACATCTTTTATAATATTTTCTATCAACGGCTGGCTGCCTAAGTGGCTTGCGATAACAGTGATAAGCAGGGATGTTATCGTGGTAATAGGATGGGTGCTTGTTTATCTGATAACGCATATATCAAATGTAAAGCCGACGGTAACGGGCAAGGCTGCCATAGCTATGCAGTTGGCGCTTTTATGCTATGTGCTTCTCAAAATAAACGCAGGCTTCCTTCCCGACGTCCAGAATGCGCTTATATGGCTGACGGCGGCGCTGACAATTATTTCGGGCCTGCACTATATATACAGAGGGTTTAGATTGACAAATGCAGAATAAATACGGAGTTGAAATAGAGGCAATTATGCCGGGAAGCGCTGCGGAGACAGAAGGACTTCTGCCCGGAGATTTGCTCCTTTCAATAAACGGGCACAGGCTTAACGACGCTATAGACTTTATGTTTTATAGGAACGAACCTGAACTCAATATCGCTGCTGTGAGAAAGGGCAAAAAAATGTCTTTAAAAGTCATGCCGAAAGAAGCCGGAGACATTGGCATTACACTTAAGCCGTTCAAGATAAAGAGATGCGTTAATAACTGCATATTTTGTTTTGTCTCCCAGCTTCCTAAGGGACTGAGGAAATCTCTTTATATAAAAGATGAAGACTACAGGATGTCTTTCCTTTACGGCAATTATATGACTCTCACAAATCTCAGCGCGCAGGACAAGAAAAGGATTGCGCAGCAGCGGCTGAGTCCGCTTTACATATCCGTGCATTCAACCAATAAAGTCATCCGCAATACGCTGCTTGGAAATCTTAAGGCGGGAGACGTCCTGAAGGAGTTGAAGTTCTTTAAAGAAAACAAAATAAGGATGCATGTCCAGATTGTGCTGTGTCCCGGATACAATGATGACAAGGAGCTTCAGAGAACAATAAGGGACCTTTATGGGTTCTATCCATACGTATCTTCCATTGCTGTCGTTCCTGTCGGCATTACTATGCACAGGAAACAGACGATAAAACCTGTTGAAAAAGAGGATGCAGCAAGGGCGCTGGATATCATTGACTCTTTTCAGAAACGGTTCAGGAAGAAACACGGGGTCTCTGTTGTTTACGGCGCAGACGAGTTGTACATAAAAGGAGGAGTTAGTTTCCCTGCATTAAGCGAATATGGAGAACTGCCGCAGATAGAAAACGGCATTGGGATGGTTCCGCTGTTCATGTCGCAGACAAAAAGAATCAGCCGCCAGCTATCGGCTGTCAGCCGTCAGCGGAAAAAGAAATTTCTTACTTTTACAGGGACATCGTTTTATCCGCATCTCAAGAAATTTACAGACAGGCTGTTTGAAAAAGAAGGCATAAACATAAATGTTATCGCTGTGGAAAATACTTTTTTTGGCAAGGCAATAACAGTTGCCGGACTTTTGACAGGAAGGGATATTATAAGGGCCTTATCCGATAAGACAGACGGCTGCGACTATCTGTTTGTCCCTCATACTGTTCTGAGAGAAGGAGAGGATATACTGCTGGATGACACCTCAAAGGATGATATTGAAAATGCCCTTGGCATAAAAGTTAAGGTGATAGATTCCACGCCGGAGGGCCTTATGAAAGGAATGGAGGATGTATGCTGAGAATAAGCGGGAAGACAAAGGCGCTTGGTTTGCTTGGCTGGCCTGTTGAGCACAGCCTTTCGCCTGCAATGCACAATGCGGCATTTAAGCATCTCGGGCTTGACTGTTGTTATCTGACATTCCCTGTTAAGCCGGAACTCTTAAAGGATGCGGTAAAGGCAGTGAGGGCGCTTAATCTCACGGGTGTAAATGTGACTGTGCCCCACAAGGAAAAGGTGATTCCATTCCTTGACAAAGTTGACAAAGAGGCAGCTTTCATAGGCGCCGTTAATACGATAGTAAATCAGTCCGCCTCAGGCGGAGATAAACTTATTGGTTATAACACTGACGGCAGAGGCTTTATGAAGTTATTATCCGAGGCTCGCATATCTGTAAAAGATAAGAACGTTCTTATACTTGGCGCGGGCGGGGCGTCGCGGGCAATAGGATATTATCTTTGCCGGAGCGCATCCAAATTGTTTTTGTATGACATAGACAGGAAGAAGGCAGGGAAACTAATCAGTGCTTTGAAAAAGATTAAAGGGAATGTATTCAGCTATCAGCAGTCAGCTATCAGCAGTCAGCTAAAAGACATTGACATAATAATAAATGCCACGCCGCTTGGATTGAAAAAAGGCGACCCGCTGCCAGTTGATATAAATCTTCTGAAACCGCGGCATGTTGTCTGCGATTTGATTTATAAAAACACTCCTTTGCTTCAAAAGGCTTCAAAGAAGGGGTGTAAAACCCTTAACGGGCTCGGTATGCTCTTGTGGCAGGGCGCTTTTGCGTTTGAATTATGGACAGGCAGAAAAGCGCCCGTTGAGGTAATGCGAAAAGCGCTGGTTAAGAATATTTGATTAAATAGCGTGTGCCATTAGATTCCTTGTCTGATTGTTATGTGACATATAATCTACCTCACAGGCAGATTCATACTATTTGCGTCATGATAGCATAATGCATTCAATGCTCGCAATACAGAAACGACAGCCACTTTCTTATCTGCTGCGGGAAGCCGAAAAGCCCGTGGCATTTCTTTTGAAGAACGCCCGCCGGATACCGCATATCTATAACGCTGAGATAACTCAAAGCTGTTACAATTTTATGAAGGGGAAATGTTATAATTCATCAGGCTGCGGGTGTAACTCAGTGGTAGAGTGTCAGCTTCCCAAGCTGAAGGTCGCGGGTTCAAATCCCGTCGCCCGCTCCATAATTTGATTCTTACAGCGGGAATCTCAAAAGTGGGTATGCTTTTTGCTTTACATGGCGCTGCCTCTGTGATAAAATTTAACTATGAAAAAGAAAATATTTCTGATTTTTTCTCTGCTTTCGCTCTCTCTTGTGTTTCTTTTTTTAGGCAATAACAGGGAACTGGATAAGGCTCTGCTGCTCAAAGGAGGCTCTTTTTTAGAGGGGTTGAAAATTATCCATAAAAAAAATGGAACCAGTATCTGGACGCTCAAGGCCAGCCGGGCGGATATTACCGAAGGCAGTGACAGGGTAAAGCTTAATGATGTAGTTTTGCGGGTTGAAAATAAAGACATGACAATATACTCGCCGGAGGGATTTTATAATATGGAAAGCAGAGACCTGACTCTGAACGGGAAGATAAAGGCGGTCTCAAAGGGATATACAATTATAACCGAATCTGTGGAGTGGAACCAGTCTAAGGGGGAGATTAAGACGAAAGAGGCTGTGAAGATTGAGAGCAAGAAATTTAATGTTGAAGGAGTCGGCATGGAGGCTGATTCAGAACAGAAAGTGAGGATACTGAAAAATGTTAAGGCAACTTTTTACCGTTAGTTTTTTTGTTTTTCTCATTATGGCAACCGATGTGTTTACTTGCGCCTCTGCGAATCCGCCGAAAGGAGAGGATAAAGCTGGAGAGACAAAAGAATCGGCTAAGGCGCCGGCAGGCGAGGTAAAAGGGCCGATAATACTAACTTCAAAGACACTCTTGTCGGACAATAATGCTCGCACCGCCCTTTTTGAAGGCTCTGTTGTTGCAAAGACTGAAAACATGACGCTTTACTCCGATAAAATGCTTGTTTATTATGCGGAAGGGACCGGCAATGTGACAAAAATAGTGGCAGAGGGCAGCGTGAAGCTTGTTAAGAAAGACCTGGTTGTTACATCAAAGGTTGCGCATTATTTTGCGGATGAGGAAAAGATTATCTTTACCGGCGAGCCGAAGGCAGTGCAGAAAGGCGATATTGTTACCGGGACAAAGATGACATACTGGATGAAAGAAGACCGTTCTTTTGTGGAGAACAGCAGGGTGCTGCTTGAAAATAAAAAAGGAAAGTAAATGCATATTCTTGAAGTAAAGGACATCACAAAGAACTACGGGAAAAGATGTGTTGTAAGAAATCTCAGCTTATACGTAACCACAGGAGAGATTGTCGGCCTGCTCGGTCCAAACGGAGCAGGTAAGACAACAACTTTTTATATGATTGTTGGAATGATAAAGCCTGAGAACGGCAGTATTTCCCTGGACGGCGAGGATATCGGACAGCTCCCGATGTATAAGAAGGCCATGAGGGGAATAAGCTATCTCCCGCAGGAACCGTCCATATTCAGAAAGCTTACGGTAAAAGATAATCTGAGAGCTGTGCTTGAGATAAAAGGCTATTCCGGCGCAGATATTGCCGTCATGGTGGAGGAGCTTCTTGATGAATTCAATCTCAGAGGGTTTGCAGACAGGAATGGTTACAGGCTTTCAGGCGGGGAGAGAAGAAGGACAGAGATAGCAAGGGCGCTTGCTCTGAAGCCGACATTTATACTTTTTGATGAACCATTTACCGGGATTGACCCGATTGCGATAATAGAGCTTAAAAAAATGCTGACCTATCTTAAAAATAAAGGTCTCGGCATACTTATAACAGACCATAATGTAAGGGATACGCTTTCAATAACAGATAGGGCATACATAATAAATAACGGTGAAGTGCTTACAGAGGGCGCGCCTGAAGCGATAATTGCTAACCCGCAGGTAAAAGATGCATATCTTGGAGACGAATTTAAATTATGAAAACTCTAAATTCTAAGAGCGAAATTCTAAACAAAAAAATTATATATTATTCAGGATTTAGGATTTAGAATTTGAATTTACGGAGTAAATTGTAAATGGCGCTTGAACATAAATTAAGTCTTAGGCTTTCTCATAAGCTTATTCTTACCCCGCAGCTCCAACTTGCAATAAGGCTTTTGCAGATGCCCCAGTTTGAGCTGTCGCAAACTCTTGAGCAGGAACTCGTTGAGAATCCGTTTCTGGAAGATATACAGGAAAATACAGATGAAGAACTTGCAGGAGAAGAGAGAGAGACTGCGGAAGCTGACTCCGGGCTGCCAGGAGACGATGCAGAGTCTCCCCTGGAAAAGATGATATCAGATGCAGCCGCCTTTACCGGCAGTGAATATTTTGAAGAGAGAAGCAGTGATGGAAGAGACCTGGGATATTTTGGGCAGGGAACGAATACCCCTGTTTCTTTTGAACAATTTGCAAGCAAAACTCCTGATATCTATGACCATCTTTTGTGGCAATTGCAGTTATCAGTTGCGGATGAGGACATCAGGCGTATAGGGGAGGTTGTGATAGGCAATATAGATGAGAACGGCTATCTCACAGCCTCGGATGAAGAAATAGCAGAAACTGCAAATGAGGATATTATTAACGTGAGGAAGGCTGTTGACGTCGTACAGAGCTTTGACCCGCCGGGCATAGGCGCAAGGGACCTTAAGGAATGCATGATATTGCAGTTGAAGCTGCTCGGACTTGAAGAAAGTCTTGCAGGGAAAATTATTGTGAACAATATGGAGGAGCTTAGAAAGAAAAACTATAAACAGATAGCCCGGCTGTGCAGCGCTTCGCTTGATGAAGTGGCTGCTGCTGTTAAGGTTGTTGAAAGTTTGGAGCCGAGACCTGCAAGGAATTTTTTTAGCGCGAATACCGATTATGTTATCCCCGATGTATTTGTGGTTAAGACTGATGACGGCTATCAGATTGTTCTGAATGAAGAAAGACTGCCGAAGCTGAGAATAAACAGCTACTATAAAAAACTCCTGCTTCAGAAGGATTCTTTTTCAAAAGAGGAAAGGCAGTTTCTTGATGAAAAATTGCGCTCAGCCTCGTGGCTGTTAAAAAGCCTGGACCAAAGAAATAGGACAATATACAGGGTGACAGAGAGCATAATTAATTTTCAACGCGGTTTTTTTGACGGCGGCGCCCGGGATATGAAGCCTATGAACCTCAAAGATGTTGCGGAGGAACTCAGTCTGCACGAAAGCACTATCAGCAGGGTTACATCCAATAAGTATCTGTCCTGCAGTCATGGTGTTTTCTGTTTGAAGTTTTTTTTTAGCAGCGCCCTGCATAGCGATACCGGCTCGGTCTCCTCTACTTCTGTGAAAGATATGATAAAGAAGATAGTATCAGAGGAGTATCATAGGAAACCCTTTAGCGACCAGCATATTGCAGAGCTGCTTAAAAGCCATAACATAACAATAGCGAGGAGGACTGTTGCAAAATACAGAGAAGCGCTTAAAGTGCCGTCTCAGAACCAGAGAAAGAGAATAGACTAAAAGGAGGGAATTATGAACATCATAGTCAATGGAAGGCATCTGGAGCTAACTCCAGCGCTGAAAAATTATGCGGAAGAGAAGATTAAAAAGTTTGAGAGGTATTTTTCAAATATCACCGAGGCTGTTGTGACCCTCAGCATAGAAAAATACAGGCATAAGGCGGAGGTGCTTCTAAAGGCAAACGGCGTGATGATACAGGCAGAGGGAGTCACCGCTGAAATCTATTCTTCAATAGATGAAGTGGTTGAAAAACTTGAGAAGCAGGTAAAGAAATATAAGGAAAAACTTGTATCCCACAGAAAAGGCGAGGGGAAGAATGCAGAGGGAACCTCACAGGAAGCGCCGCAGGAAACAGGCGTGATTATAAAGAAGAAGCGGTTTGACATGAAACCCATGGGGCCGGATGAGGCGGTAATGCAGATGGAACTCATTGACAAGGATTTTTTTGTTTTCACCAATGAGGCGAGCGGAAATATCAATGTTGTGTACCGCAGGCGGGATGGAAACTTCGGGCTTATAGAGCCGGTGAAATGAGAAATGATGCAGGATACAAGATGCACGATGCAACCCCCCTCTATCCCCCCTTAGTAAGGGGGGAATTAAAGGGGGTATCCTGCATCCTGTATAGAAATTGAAACCGACAATAGTTATAATTACCGGTCTTTCAGGCTCGGGTAAAACTGTTGCCTTAAGGGCGCTGGAGGACAGCGGTTTCTTTTGTGTTGATAACCTTCCCGTCACGCTTATTAATTTATTTGCCGCCAGGCTGGCGAAGAAGGACAATATAGCAAAGATAGGAATAGGCATTGACATAAGAGAGCAGGCCTTTCTCTCTAATATGGATTCTGTTCTGCTGCTCTTGAAGAAAAAATACAGGACAGAGGTTGTATTCCTTGAGGCGGAGAAAGGCGTCCTTGCCCGGAGATTCAAAGAGACGAGAAGGCCCCATCCCCTGTTTTTTGGCAGCGCTGACATTGATATGTCAATAGAGAAAGAAAAGGATATGCTTCAGCCTCTCAGAAAAGAGGCTGACAGGATTATAGATACGTCGTCTTACACGCCTCATCAATTGAGGCAGCTGATTACTTCATTATACGGCAATATCAAAAAGTCCAAAGCTATGTCATTAACATTTATATCTTTCGGGTATAAATTTGGCGTTCCCCAGAACATTGACCTTCTCTTTGATGTAAGATTTATTCCAAATCCAAATTTCATACCTGAACTTAAGGAGATGCGGGGGATAGACCCTCCTGTTAAAAAATTTATTTTTGAGAGGCCTCAGACAAAAGAATTTATCAAGAGGCTGAAAGGGCTTCTTGATTTCCTCATCCCGCTTTATATAAAAGAGGGCAAGGCGTATCTTACTGTCGGTATCGGATGCACAGGCGGACGGCATCGTTCTCCTGCAATAACCGAAAAAATAGCAGCGCTTTTAAAAGGCCATCCTGTTGAGATTAACACTGTGCACCGTGACATATAGACAAAAGAAGATTGGGAAATAACTTGTTATGCGGTATGTGAGGAGGGGAAATGTTTAGGTGCTTTAAAGTCTTGATTATATTTGTTGTTCTGCTTGGTGTTTTATATCTTGGACATGGGATTATTCTTGAGAAGGCAGGGAAATACCTGTATTACAAGGATGAACTTAAGCCGGCAGACGTCATAGTTGTGCTTGCAGGCGAAGAAACAGAGAGGGTTGAGCACGGGGTAAAACTTTTCAAAGAAGGATGGGCAAGAAAGGATAGGATTATACTGACAGGCGGGCCGCTTGTCTGGAAATATACCTGGGCGTCATTGATGCAGGAACATGCCGTGCATCTCGGCGTGCCAAAGAGCGCAATCCTGCTTGCGGATAAATCAAAAACTACGGTAGAAGATGCGATATATACGAAAGAGCTCATGGATAAATACGGCTATAAATCATGCATAATTGTTACTTCTCCTTATCACAGCAGAAGGGCCTTGAAAATATTTAAGAAGTTCATGGGTGATAAGATAAAGATAATAAGCGCGCCTGCCGGGGAGAGCTGGTTTAGATTTGAGGAGTGGTGGAAAAGGGAAAGAGACAGGGCGAGAGTCCTGGATGAATATTCTAAGTTTATGTGGCTGATGATATTTGTCCCGAGCAGCTCGGGATAAAAATGAAAGTTAAGGGATTAGTAATATGGAGGTTATAGATGGCGATTTCTAAAGAGCTCCTGGAGATTCTTGCATGTCCTGCTTGCAAGAATGAAGTGCGCATGACAGAGGACGGAAAATGGCTGATTTGCAGCCGGTGCAAACTTAAATATCCGGTAGTGGATGATATTCCGGTAATGCTTATTGATAAGGCAGAAGCATTTGATAAATAGGATGATTTTGCTCTTGTCCAAAATACGAGATTGCTTCGCTTTGCTCGCAATGACAAACATAGTATTGATGCCGTTTTGCTGTCATTGCGAGTCCCGATAAAATCGCGGCGTGGCAATCTCATTTTCGAAATCCGATGCTATCAAGCCTTTCAATGCCTGTTTTGGACAGATATTAGCTCTGATATGATTTTCATAAATTCTTCCGCTGTTTTTTCAATAGGATATTTTTCTGCCGTGAGTCTTGCCTTATATCCCATTGCTTTGCAGTTGGAAAGCGCCTGGCCTATTTTTTCAGATAGAGCATTATAGTCTGTTAAGTCTTTCAATATAAAGCCTTCCTCTCCGTTCCGTATCAATTCGGCTGCGCCGTTGTTCCTGGTTGTGATAACAGGAAGTCCCGACGCCATGGCCTCCAGAACCGCATTGCTGAACGGGTCGTATATTGTCGGGAGCGCGAATATATCGGCTGCCGCATAGAGCCTTTCCACCTCGCTCTGAGCGCCAAGAAATAACACGTTTTCATGGCTGCCGCATTTTTTTGCAAGGGACTTGAATTTATTAATGTTTCCCCTGCCGATAACTATCAGCTTTATATCTTTTTTTGAAAATCCCCCCATTCCCCCTTTGCTAAAGGGGGGCGAGGGGGGATTATTTTCATTTTTCTTTGTATTGTTATGCAATATGTTTGTTTCTTTCCGTTTTATAAGAGACATGGCGCGGATAAGCGTCCCGAGCCCTTTTCTCTCAAAACCCGAACCCACAAAGAGAATAACTTTTGCATCCTTGCTGATTGAGAGTTCCTTTCTTACATTGGTTCTATAAGTTTCTGCATTCAGCGGAGAGAATCTTTTTATGTCCACGCCGTTATAGAGGACCTTTATCTTTTTCTCAGAGACTGCGTAATGGTTTATTATCTGGGATTTGACCATGTTTGAATTTGCGATGATGAGCCTTGTGTCATGGAATGCCTTTTTCTCAAGCCTCAGAAGCGCAATATGAAGCGGGTTTATCAGAAAGGTATATCTTTTCCACCACGGTTCTATTTTTCTCCTGAGCTGGAGCCATTCTGCATGACATCCTTCTCCAGCCCTGTATACGTCCTGGCAGGTTGTGCGCTCAAAACTTATGATGCAGTCAGCAGTAATGGTTTTTATCTTGCGGCAGGCGTTCAGGTTGAATGTAAGCATTGATAAAAACGAACTGAATTGGATTGAATTTATTTTGTGAAAAGTTATTCCAGGTGTTTCTGTCCACTTTCTTGACATAATGTGGACGTCGGCTTTCTCCCTGAAACGGTCAGTGAGCGTCTTCATATAATTCTCAGCCCCGCCGTAAATCAGAAAGTTTTTCTTTATGAAGATAAGTTTCATGCCTGCTATATATTATCAGATTCTATATCTTCTGAGGTATAGGTTAAGATATTAAGAGAATTGTATGTGTTATAATTGTAAAATTAAAAATGAGATGTTCTGCAAAAGTCCCGGCCGGGTCGGGATAAGAGCGGCAGGTAAGGGATATTAAATTCTGATGCCAAAAGTTTATCTTATACTCTCCATTCACAACCATCAGCCTGTGGGGAATTTTGACTATGTGTTTGAGGATGCTTACGAAAAGGCGTATCTGCCTTTTCTAAAAATGCTTACTGCACATCCAAAATTAAAGTTCGTTCTGCATTATTCGGGGAATCTGCTGGTATGGATAGAGAAGAAACATCCCGAAGCGATTGATATGCTAACTACCCTAATAAAGTCTGGAAGGATTGAACTGCTTTCAGGAGGATTCTACGAGCCTGTTCTTTGCTGCCTGCCGGAAGTTGACAGGGTTATGCAGATAAGAGAAATGACTGCTTATATAAAAGATATGTTTGGATATACGCCCAGAGGGATGTGGCTTGCGGAAAGAGTCTGGGAGCCGCATATGCCGGAATGTATATCAAATGCCGGCATTGAATACCTCCCTGTGGATGATTATCATTTCAAACTCGCAGGGGTTGATGACAGAGACCTTCTGGGTTACCATGTTACAGAGGAAAACGGTTTCATGGTAAAGGTTTTTCCCGGAAGCGAGGAACTGAGATACAGCATTCCATTCAAGGATGTTGACAAGGTAATGTCATATCTTAAAGAGATTTCTATGACTGGAGGTTCTCCTCTTTTGACGCTGGCGGATGACGGAGAGAAGTTCGGAGTCTGGCCTGACACCTTCAGCCATTGTTATAAAGACGGCTGGCTTGAAAGTTTTTTCTCTGCGCTGGAAAATAATTCCGACTGGCTAAAGACCACAACCTTCAGCGAGTATCAGGATGGATTTTATCCGGTTGGAAGGGTATATCTGCCCACAGCGTCTTACAGAGAGATGGGTGAATGGGCTCTGCCTCCGGAAGGTGCATTGGACTATGAATACGCATTAAATGAAATGAAAGGGTTATTCGGCGATAAGGCAAAGAATTTTCTGAGAGGAGGCGCATGGCGTTCCTTTTTTACGAAATATCCTGAATCAAACCATATCCATAAGAGAATGCTCCGGATAAGCAGAAAGGTGCATAAGGCAGTAAAGAAATTCAAAATTCAAAATTCAAAGTTCAAAATTCAAAAATCTGATAAAACTCTTAACTCTCAACTCTTAACTCCAGACTCTTTATTGCATGAGCTCTGGAAAGGGCAGTGCAATGACGCCTACTGGCACGGCATATTCGGAGGCCTTTATCTGCCTCATCTGAGGTCTGCATTATACAGGCACCTGCTTAACGCCGAAGCAATGGCAGAGGAGGTATTAAAGGGTCAAGGGGTCAAAGAATTTATAGAGGAAGGCGACCTGGACTGCGACGGATTCAGGGATATATGCATAAGCAAAGGGGATATGACTGCATTCTTTACAGAAGACAGCGGAGCGCTTATTGAGCTTTCATCAAAAGGGAAACAGGTCAATCTGCTTGACGTCCTTACGCGCAGGCCCGAGGCATATCATTCCAGAATCTCGGAAACGGCGCAGCATGACTCGCCTGCTGTGAAGACAATTCATGACCCCGAGCGGCTCGGGGTTAAAGAATCGGGGCTCTTGGACTATCTGATATATGACAATTATAGAAGGGCGTCGCTGCTGGACCATTTTTTTGATTATAATATAGAACTTGATGCAGTGATGAAGTCAGAATACGAAGAGAGAGGCGACTTTATAGGCAGTCCTTACCTTCTGGAGAGGATTGACGGCGGAGGCGTCAGGCTCTCAAGGGAGGGACTTGTTTCCGGCAATAAAGTGAAGATTGATAAAAGTGTATTATTTAGAAAATCAGGGATAAGGGTTGACTATCTGCTTGAAGGAAGGTATAGCGGCATATTTGCAACAGAGTTTAATATTTCTTTTTTAGGTTCTCCGTACCCCTCTATTCATGCAGGGCGAAAAGCTCTTTTGATGAAGGATAAAGGGGCGCACAGCGATATGAGGAGTTTTTATATTAAAGACAAATTCCTCAATATGAAAGCGGCATTCTCTTTTGATGAGGATGTGGAAATGTGGCATTATCCTATAGAGACTGTTTCTTTATCCGAAGGGGGCGTTGAAAGATTATATCAGGGAACGGCGTTTTTATTTGTGAAGAGATTTGATTTTAACGGCAGTAAAAGAGTAGGATTTACTGTAAATTTTGGAGAGGCAAAATGAGGCAAATAAAACAGTTGTCAGTTGTTAGTTGTCAGTCGTCAGAGCAACAGAGCAGCAGAGCAATAGAACAACAGTCTTCAGCGCAGAAATCTTTAACTACTGCGCTACTGCGCTTCTGCGCTATTGCTCTTATCTCTCTGTTCTCTGTTCACTGTTCACTGTTCACTGCTTATGCTTACGCTGATGATGACCCGCTCGGCCTGATGCGTGATGACGTCCTTTCATATTTTAGGCCTCTGAAGGGCAAGGTTGTATCTGTAATGAATGGCGTAGCTGTAATTAATATCGGTGAAAGCTCAAATGTAAAAAAGGGGATGAGATTTATTGTATTCGGAGAAGGGGCCGTGTTTTTACATCCTGTCACAAAGGCGCCTATAGGAACGCTGGAGGCGGTGATAGGAAAGGCTGAGGTTAAGGAAGTCGGCTATGATACATCCAAGGCATTTATCCTTACGGGTGACGTCAAGGTGTCTGATAAAGTAAGGATTTCAGAAACAGGGGTTAGAATGCTTTTCTATCAGGGCAAAAATGTTGACTGGAGTCTCGGCGACTCATATTACCGTCTCTTAAAGGAGACCGGCAGGTTTGAGCTTGTTGACACGGCAATGGAGACTGATAATGATTCAGAGGTGATTGCTGAGGCAAAGAGGCTTAATGCAGATGTTGTTCTTATTCTGTCTGCAAAGGAGGCAGCCGGAGATACAATGCTGAAACACAGGCTGTTATGGGTGGATACCCCCCCCATCCCCCCTTTAACAAAGGGGGGCGAGGGGGGATTTGCCGAAGATGAGGTAAGGGTCGCTGTTGCATTTATGAAAGAATTAAGGTTTGGCGAAGAATTTTTCGGGCCTCAGAAAGGCGATGTGAGAACCTTTGTGGACCTGCCTTTTGGAGTCAGGCTGCTTACAGCCGGAGATATTGACGGCGACGGCAAGGCGGAGCTTTTGATGAGCACAGGCAGCGATATACGCCTGTATGCGCCGGGCGCGGCCGGAGACCTCAGCAGTCTTTATGAGATTAAAGGCACAGTTAAAGACGACCATATCTGGCTGGATGTGCTGGACATAAACCGGGACGGCAAGGATGAGGTTATCCTGACCCTGATGAAGGATGATATGGTGGTTTCACGCATCTATGAGTTTAAGAATGGTAAATTTTCCGTGCTGTGGGAAGGCGATGTTTTCTTAAGGCGGATAGGAAATGAACTTATTGCTCAGGGATATGAGCGGGGAGAAGGATATAAAGGCGCTGTCTTTAAAGTTGCCTGGGATAATGGATTTAAAAAAGGAGGCAGTGTAAGCCTTCCCAAGGGTGTGAACATTTATGATTTTACTTTTATAAGCGAGCCCGACGGCAAAAATTTAACGCTTGCATACGATGACACAGGGTATCTGAATCTTTATGATGAGGGCATAAGGGTATGGCGCAGCAGAGGCGATTATGGAGGCTTTCAGACAACATTTAAACGGGCGGCTCCAACTATCATGATAGAGAGGGGAGAATGGGCGGTAAAGGACAGGCTTTCTATGCAGAACAGGGAAATTCTGGTTATAAAGAGAATCCCCCTGGTCGGAATGGCGAAGGGCTTAGGATACAGCAAATCAGAGATTAGAAGCCTATGGTGGACTGGAGTTAACATGGAGGAAAGGACTATCATTGATGATATGCCGGGGAATGCCCTGGATTATACAATCGCAGATAACAGAATCATTATACTTGACAGGCCTGCGCTGGGGATAAAATTCAAGAATATTCTGAAAGGGGAAAACCCTATTGGAACAGTGCTTTATATTTACTCGCTTAAAGGGAGGTAATGCTGCTATACGATAAAATACCGGCTCATGTCGGAGTGATAATGGATGGCAACGGAAGGTGGGCGGAGGTGCGCGGTTTTCCGAGGATAGAGGGACACAGAAGGGGAGCGGAAAGGGCAAAAGAGATTGTTACAGCGGCAAATGAAATAGGCGTCAGGGTGTTGACCCTTTATACCTTTTCTCTTGAGAACTGGCAGAGGCCCAAGGACGAAGTTACGACGCTGATGAAGATACTTGAGATATATCTGAGGAATGAATTCAATGAATTTATGGAGAAGAAGATTGTTTTTAAAGCCATAGGAGAGATATGGATGCTGCCGGAAAATGTGCAGGAACTTATTGCTGAAACAGAGCAGAGAACGGCAGCCAACACAGGGATGACGCTTGTGGCGGCATTGAGCTACGGCGGAAGAAATGAGATTATAAGGGCAGTTAAAAGAATTATTTCTGAAAATGTAAACCCTGATGATATTACAGAGGATTTTTTTGAATCCTTCCTGGACACCGCCGGCATCCCTTCTCCCGACCTTATAATAAGAACGAGCGGCGAAAGGCGTGTGAGTAATTTCCTGCTCTGGCAGGGCGCCTATTCTGAATTTTATTTTACAGAGACCCTCTGGCCTGATTTTACAAAGGATGAGTTTATGGCTGCGCTTAATGATTACCAGACGCGGGAAAGGAGATTCGGCGCTGTCCCTGCGAGGGTGAAGTCCTGATATGCATTTAAAGAGACTGATTATCGCCGCAATTTTACTGCCTCTCATTTATTTATATATCACAATACTTGCGCCTGAATATTTTCTTTTTCTTCTTTTGCTTGCCGCCGCCGCCGCACAGTATGAATTTTATTCAATGTATAACGTCAGAGGCGCCTTAAGATATGCCGGGATAGGTTTTGGTTCAGCGGTAATTTTGCATATGTTTTTTTTAGGGACTTTTTCTGCAGACTTATTTATTTTCTTATTTCTTGCAATTGTTACCTTGAGGCTTTTTTTAAGGCGCAATCCTTCTTCTGCGCTTCATGACGCCTCGTCTGTGGTAACTGCCGTAATATATATCCCCTGGCTGCTTGGGTATCAGCTTTATCTTAGAGAAAACGGAGCTGAGTGGATAATATTCCTTTACGGATGTGTGTGGGCGTCGGACAGTCTGGCTTATTATATAGGCAAGGGCATTGGCAAAAGAAGACTATATGAAGAAGTCAGTCCGAACAAGACAATTGCAGGAGGTGTGGGCTCAATAGCAGGAGGCACGGCCGGCGCCGTTATCCTTAAAATTGCAGTTGTAAATTCTATTCCATTGTCTTTGACGCAAGCGGCTGTTCTTGGGATGCTAATAGGAATTGTGACTATCATAGGCGACCTTGTGGAATCAATGTTCAAACGCGACGCAGGCGTGAAAGACTCAAGCGGCATAGTGCCGGGGCACGGCGGCATACTGGATAAGATTGACAGTATGCTCTTTGCAGGGCCTGTGCTGTATTGGATATCTGTGATATTTGGATTAATAAAATGAAGCATGTAACGATTCTTGGCTCAACAGGCTCCATTGGTAGAAGCGCTCTTGAAGTCCTCTCAAGATGCCGTGACAGGTTTAAGATTGTCGGGCTGACCGCTAAAAATAATATAGAACTGCTTGAAAAACAAATTAGGGCCTTTAATCCGGAGATTGCGGCGGTGGCTGATGAGGCGGCCGCATCGGAGCTCAGCAAGAAACTTGGAATCAGGGTGCTTTCGGGCGACAGCGGCATTGCAGAGGCTGCATCTTATGATAAGGCTGATTTTGTTCTTTCAGCAATAATAGGATTTGCAGGTCTTCTTCCGACTCTTTCTGCTGTAAGGGCAGGAAAGACAATCGGGCTTGCCAATAAGGAATCGCTTGCAGCGGCTGGAGAAATAGTTATGCGGGATGCGGTAAAGTCCGGCGCAAAGATAATCCCTGTGGACAGCGAGCACAGCGCAATATTCCAGTGCATTGAAGGCCGGAGCAGGGAATCTGTAAAGAGGATAGTGATTACAGCATCGGGAGGCCCGTTTCTTGGCAAGAGCAGAAGCGAATTGAATAAGGTTACAATAAAAGATGCGCTGAAACATCCTAACTGGGATATGGGAAAGAAAATCACGATAGACTCCGCAACGCTGATGAATAAAGGGCTTGAGGTTATAGAGGCGCACCGCCTCTTTGGTTTCTCCCCTGATATGATAGATGTGCTTATACATCCGCAGAGCATAATTCACTCAATGATTGAACTGAAAGACAGAAGCTGCATAGCGCAGCTTTCCGTGCCTGACATGAAGGGACCCATTGCTTATGCGCTTTCATATCCTGAAAGGCTTGATGACCCCATGCCGTTTCTTGACCTGAGCGCTGTCGGCAAACTCACATTCCAGAAACCTGATACAGAAGGCTTTCCCTGTCTTCTATATGCTTATGAGGCAATGAAGGAGGGAGGGACAATGCCTGCTGTGCTTAATGCTGCGAATGAAGTTGCGGTAAATGCCTTCCTGCAAAGTGAAATAGGTTTTAATGAGATTCCCGTTGTCATCAATAATACGATGCAGCTGCATGATAGAAAATCAGCCTTAGAAGTTGATGCTGTTGTAGAGGCTGACAGGTGGGCAAGAGAGAAGGCTAAGGCGATGATTGCAAAGTTGAATTAGAAAAATAACATTTGGTGAATAGGTGAATGGGTGAATAGGTTTTTTGCGATTCCCCGATTTACCTGAAAGCGATTCACCGTTTAAGGAGATAAAGATGACAGTTCTTTCAGCGATAGTATTGTTGGGCATTTTGATATTTGTGCATGAACTCGGGCATTTCCTTTTTGCAAAGAAGCTTGGGGTCAGGGTTCTGAAATTCTCGCTTGGTTTTGGCCCTAAACTCATTGGCAGAAAATACGGAGACACGGAATATCTTGTTTCTGCAGTTCCGCTCGGCGGCTACGTGAAGATGCTGGGAGAAGAGTCCGGCGACGAGATGAAAGAAGATGATAAACCGTTTGCATATAATTACCAGCCTGTGTGGAAAAGATTCCTGATAGTTTTTGCAGGGCCTGTGTTTAATCTGTTCTTTGCCGCTGCTATCTTTTTTTTCGTATTTCTTTCAGGCGTCCCTGTGCCCAAGCCTTATGTAGGAAAAGTCATGGAGAATTCTCCTGCGGCCGCGGCTGGACTTATGACCGGAGATAGGATTGCGGCTGTCAGCGGGAATACTGTATCCGGATGGGATGACATTGACGCCTCTGTAAATAAAAGCCGCGGTGAAAGGCTTCTTTTCAAAATAGAGAGAGAAGGCAGGCTTATTGAGCTTTCCGTAACTCCGGAAAAGAAAACAGGCAAAAACATATTTGGTGAAAATACAGAGGTTATTGATATCGGCATTATGCCTCTTTTATATCCAGAGGTTGGCGAGGTGATGAAAAACACTGCTGCTGAAAAAGCCGGCATAAAGAAAGGCGACAGAATTGTTGAGATAGACAGCGCTCCTATTAAAACTTGGCATGATATGACAGAGATAATACATGGAAGCCCTGAAAAACCTCTCAGACTTAAAATAAAACGGGATGAAAATTTTCTGGAATTGACTGTAACCCCTGGAAAAAAGACCTTCAAGTATCCAGACGGCACGGAGAAACAAATCGGGCTTATAGGCATAGGTCCCGCAGGCAACAATGTAATAAAAAAATATAATCCTCTTAAGGCGGCGTCATTAGGGGTTAAGAGAACGTGGGATATGGTCGTTCTCACAGTTGTTATGGTTATTAAACTTATACAAAGGATTATTCCGGCTGACACACTGGGCGGGCCTATAATGATATTTCAGATGGCCGGACAGCAGGCGTCTCTTGGCGCCATGAACTTTTTTGTATTTATGGCTTTGATAAGTATAAATCTGGGCGTGCTTAATCTTTTGCCGATTCCTGTTCTTGACGGAGGGCATATACTGTTTCTCGGCATTGAAGCAGTAAGACGAAAACCGTTGAGCGAGAAAGTAATAATGACAGCTCAGAAAATCGGACTTGCAATAATAATTACATTGACTGCTTTTGCTTTTTATAATGACATAGTGAGGTTTATCAGCGGGAAGACAATGCCTTAAAGCGGCGGGCATTACAGATGAAACACACATGCCTCAAAGAGATGCAGAGGGCAATGACTGAATAGAGGTATTTTCGGGTGAAAAAGATACTAAACCGGAATGAATTGAAGAAGGCTGTTGACGAGGCGCAGGCTGCCGGCAAAAAAATCGTCTTTACCAACGGCTGTTTTGACATACTGCACATAGGACATATAAGGTATCTCAGGGATGCAAAGGCGCTCGGAGATGTGCTTGCCATTGGTTTGAATTCGGATAAATCTGTTTCTAAGATAAAACCCGGAAGGCCTATTAATCCAGAAGGCCATAGGGCGGAGATTTTGTCTTCGCTTGAGATAGTGGATTATGTAACCCTGTTTGATGAAGAAACGCCCTATGAACTGATTAAACTGCTCAAACCCGATGTCCTGGTCAAGGGCGGAGACTGGAAAAAAGAAGATATTGTAGGCTCTGACATTGCAAAGGAGACCCGCAGCCTTCCCTATGTCAAGGGCATATCTACTACAAAGTTAATTGAGAAAATAAAAAAGCTGTAAGAGAATATTTATTATCGGAACCTTCTTTGATTTTTTATAGAAATCTGGTAGACTATAATAAAGACTCAATTAGGGTCATAAGGAGGGAAAGATGAAACTAAGCACAGCCGTTAAGCCCATAAGCCATATCAAATCTCATGCGTCAGAAATAATCAGCGAAATATCCGAAACCGGCAATCCTGTTGTTGTTACCGTAAACGGAGAGGCTCGGGCAATAATTCAGGACATAAAAGAATATGAGAAAGACCGCGAAAGCACGGCAATGCTGAAGCTGCTGGCAATGGGACGAAAGGATATGCTTGAAGGCAGGCATAAACCAATTCATCTGGTGTTTGCGGAATTAAAAAAGAAAGTGCGCACTGCTGAGAAGCTGTGAAATACGAAGTCCGTATCACAGGTGTTGCTCAAGATGACCTCTTCTCAATCTACAGGTACGTTGCAATCAATGATTCGCAGGGGAAAGCAGAGCATCTGCTTGACAACATTCAAAAGGCAATGACTTCTCTGGAAACAATGCCTATGCGCGGCAATCACCCGACGGAAATGCAGCGGTGGGGGATATTTGATTTCAGAGAAATATTTTTTAAACCATACCGCATTATATATGAAATCAGAGATAAAACTGTTTTCATTCATGCTGTTCTTGACGGGCGCCGTAATTGCGAAGACCTTTTACATCAACGGCTTCTGGGAGCTTAGTGAACAAACCATTGCCTATAACCCCATCATAGTTTATTCATAAAATTCTGAATGTCTATGCTTAACAACTTTACATCATTTTCTGATAAAATAAAAAGTATTCCTCCTTCCTCCCGTATCTATAATCTCACAGGCTCTTCCATGGCGCTTTTTTTTGCAATGCAGGAGAAGCCGTTTATTATGGTTGAGGCAACAGAGGAAACCGCAGAGGCTTTGTACAAGGACATATTGTTTTTCAGGTCTGTTCTTCACCTGAATGAGACGAACGGCCTTTTCTTTCTCCCTGAGCCGGACGGCCCTGACGCCTGCGGAAAAAGGGCGGATGTGGTTTACAGGTTCAGATACGGCGCTTCTGTTGTAACGTCAAATGCTGCAGCGAAGGCTCCGCTTTGGGGAGTGAGCGAGTTAGAAAACAGCGCGCTGATACTGAAGCAGCCTCTTGAAATCAGCAGAGACGTGTTAGAGCAGAAGTTAGTTTATCTCGGATATAAACAGGTCCCGATAGTTGTTGAACACGGAGAGTTCAGCCGCAGGGGGTGGCTTTTTGACATATTCCCTTCAACAGGAGAAAATCCGCTGAGAGCAGAGTTTTTCGGAGATGTAATTGAGACCATAAAGATGTTTGATGTAAGCACACAGAAATCAATAAGAAAGATTGAAGAATTCACTGTCCTGCCTTCAGTGGAACATTTAGAGGCCGGGAACATCTTCTCAGTATTTAAAGATGCAAATTGTTTTTACTCTGATTCCATTCACCATCCATGTGATTTTTCTGAAGGCGCCGTTATGCTTTCAAAATTTTCTTTTTCAACGATACCACATTCAGTAATCCCCCCTCACCCCCCTTTAGAAAAGGGGGGAAGGGGGGATTTGAAGGAAGGCAAAGTTATTGATGCAGGTCTTTTATCGCTGGGAGGCTGCGGCATATACCACAATGAGAGAAAATCCATTTATGAGCTTCCTGATGCAGTTAAGGCATTAACAAAGGATAACAGGGTGGTTATGGCTGCGGCGTCAAAAGGGCAGGCTGAGAGACTGAGAGATATTTTTATGAATAACGATGTTATTGCTCCTCTTGTTGCGAAAGAAAACATCGCTGAATATGAAGGGAATATATCAATAACTGTCGGAGAGCTGTCATCAGGATTTTTTCTTTCAGGATTTCTAATCCTTACCGAAAAAGAAATCTTTGGCGAAAGGCCTGCATTCAGGCCGATAAAAAAATCAAAAGTGTCGGGGCTTCTTATGTCGCTGGAGGACCTGTCTCCCGGAGATTTTATCGTGCACAGGGACCATGGAATCGGAAGGTTCACGGGTCTTGTAAGACAGACAATAGAAGGCTATGAGGGCGACCTCATGGTTCTGGAGTATTCTAGCGGCGACAGGCTTTATCTTCCGCTTTATGGGATAGAGAAGATAAGCAAGTATCATGCTGGAGAGGGCCTTGTTCCGAAGATAGACAGGCTCGGGGGAAAGACGTGGCAGAAGACTAAGGAGAAGGCAAGCAAGAGGATAAAAGAGCTGGCTGAGAAACTCCTTAAACTCTATGCGGAAAGACAGGTTGCAAGAGGGTTTTCATTCAGCGCAGATTCAGAACTGCACAGTGAATTTGATAATTTTTTCCTTTATGATGAAACGCCCGACCAGATAAAGGCCATTGAAGAGATTAAGGCTGCCATGGAGTCGGAAGAGCCGATGGACAGGCTTCTGTGCGGAGATGTAGGTTACGGAAAGACAGAGGTTGCCATGAGAGCGGCATTCAAGGCAGTTTATGATAACAGGCAGGTTGCAGTTCTCGTTCCCACGACACTCTTATGCGACCAGCATTACAGGACCTTCAGTCAGAGGTTTTCTGCGTTTCCTGTTGCAGTGGATTATCTGAGCAGATTCAAGTCAAAAAAAGAGCAGACAGAGACTATCCGCAGAGCCGCAAAAGGAGAGATTGACATCCTGATAGGAACCCACACTCTGCTAAGGAAAGATATCGGTTTTCATAACCTCGGACTGCTTATAATTGATGAAGAGCACCGTTTTGGCGTTGCACAGAAGGAGAAAATCAAAGAGCTTAAAAAGGGGGTTGATGTGCTGACTCTTAGCGCAACTCCGATACCGAGGACGCTTAATATGGCGCTGTCAGGCATAAGAGGAATGAGCCTTATTGAGACGCCGCCGGAGGAAAGGCTTGCGGTAAAGGGCGTAGTCTCAGCATTCAATGACGGGCTTATACGGAGTGCGATAGAAAGAGAGATTGATAGGGGAGGGCAGGTATATTTTGTACATAACAGGATTAATGACATGGAAAAGGTTTTTGCTCACGTCAGGCAGCTTGTGCCGGATGCAAAGGTTTCTGTTGCGCACGGGCAGATGCATGAGAAAGAGCTTGAAAGGATAATGCAGAGATTTATAAATAAAGAGATAGACGTCCTTGTCTCAACAACCATCATAGGCTCCGGGCTTGATATACCTGATGCAAACACGATAATCATAGACAGGGCAGACATGATTGGACTCGCAGACCTTTATCAACTGAAGGGCCGGGTCGGCAGAAGCAATGTCAGGGCCTACGCATATTTTCTTATCTCCGGTGAAGATATCCTGACGGATGAGGCAAAGAAAAGGCTTCAGGCTATTCAGGATATGAATTATCTCGGCGCAGGCTTCAGGCTTGCGGTGAAAGACCTTGAGATACGGGGGACAGGGAATCTGCTGGGCCATGAGCAGTCCGGCCATATACATGCAGTGGGATTTGATATGTATATAGAAATGCTTGAAAGCGCAGTTTCCGAACTAAGAGGGATAAAGATTGAAGAAGAGATAGAGCCTCGCATAAGCCTTAAAGTCTCGGCATTTATTCCCGAGGAGTTTATTGAAGACGTTACGCTGAGGTTGGGCATTTACAGAAAGATAGCATCGGCAAAGAGCCATGAAGGCCTTGATGCCCTGATTGAAGAATTTAATGACCGTTTCGGGCGCATGCCTTCAGAGGTTCAAAATCTTTTTGATGTAATGAGGCTCAAAATAATGGCGAAGAAACTGCTGATTACAGATATTGCGGAGATAAACGGAAGGGTCCGTGTAATTTTTTCAAAAGATACAAAGGCTGCGGGAGAAAAGATACTCGGGCTGTATAATATTATCGGCAAGAGGGTGAGGTTTCTTCAGGACGGGTTTGAGATTGACGTTAAAAATCTTATGTGGGATGAAACATATAAGCTTACAAAAGAAGCCTTGGAAAAATTATGTTGAGTTTTATGGTAAAATAGCGGCGATGAAAAAACTGATGATTTTAATTATGGCTGTTTTTATCGGTTCCTGTGCAACGGCAAGCATAGAGAACACACAGAAGGCGGCTGCACATTATAAACTCGGAGTTTCATATCTTAATGAAAATAATGTTAATCCGGCATTTATTGAGTTTCAGAAAGCCTATGAGCTTAATCCCGAGAACAAGGAAGTGCTTAATGCAATCGGGATAATATACCTGCTGAAATTTGAGGATTTTCCAAAGGCGATAGATTTCTTTCAGAAGGCTGTAAGCGTTGACCCTGATTTTGCAGAGGCTCATAATAATCTCGGTGTTGCATACGAAAGGTCTAAAATGTTTAATGACGCAATTATTTCATATAATAAGGCGCTTTCTAATGTCCTATATCGGACGCCTGAGATGGCATACAATAATCTTGGGAGGATATATTACAGGCTTGGAAAATATGATGAGGCAATAAATGCGTATAAGGAAGCGCTGAAGAGGATGACGGATTTCTATCCTTCATATTACGGGCTTGCGCTCTGTTATAATGCGAAAGGCAGATACGGGGACGCCTCATTAGCCATAACAAAGGCGATAGAAATGGACCCCTTGTATAAAGGCAGCAAAAGCAAGGCGGTTAATGACTTGAGACAGAAAAAGCTGAATGCAAAAGGCGAAGACGAGAAAGATATCGCTGATTATCTGGAAATTCTGAAGTATTAGAGTTTAAAGTGAAAAGTTAAAAATTATAGAAATTAAAAACTTTTAATTCCTAACTTCTAACTTTTTTTATTTTTCGGGGCGTAGCGCAGCCTGGTAGCGCGCCTGCTTTGGGAGCAGGATGCCGGAGGTTCGAATCCTCTCGCCCCGACCATATGTGCGCCTGTAGCTCAGTCGGATAGAGCAACTGCCTTCTAAGCAGTGGGTCAGGGGTTCGAATCCCTTCAGGCGCGCCAAGCAAATTTTGCGTTGCAAAATTTGCAGTGAGAAGTGTAAGTTATCAGTGCAGTTGAATTTGACTGAAAATGTTTTTTTTGTTTTACTATTAACTGACACTTTCACTTGCACTGTTGTAAATCGGTGAGTGTAGCTCAATGGTAGAGCATTGGACTGTGGCTCCAAGGGTTGGGGGTTCGATACCCCTCACTCACCCCAATTTAGCTCATGGCTAATAGCTCATAGCTGATTGCTGACAATGAGCCATGAACGATGAACTATTAGCTATAAAGTGCGCCTGTAGCTCAGATGGATAGAGCATCAGCCTCCGGAGCTGAGGGTCGGAGGTTCGAATCCTCTCAGGCGCGCCAAGCAAATTTTGCTATGGCAAAATTTGCAGTTGTTAGGTTTTAGTTGTTGGGGATTAGAAAAAATAGTTTTTGTAGTTAACTAACCCCTAATCCCTGATCCCTAAAAACTGTCGTTAATGGGCCGTTAGCTCAGTTGGTAGAGCAGCTGACTCTTAATCAGCGGGTCGCAGGTTCGAATCCTGCACGGCTCACTTTAGAATCAAGGGGTTACAGTGTTTTTCTGTAATCCCTTTTTTATTACAGTGTCCAGTCGGTGTCCCCTATTTAATTTCTCCACGCTTTTTAAACATTATGACTATTTGTACAAATAATGGTCAAAATATGTATAATATATCATGAAATTTGAATGGGATGCCGTAAAGAGCAGGGCAAACAGAGATAAACACGGCATTGACTTTGAAACGGCAAGGGATCTCTGGCTTGATGAAGACAGGATTGAAATAGATGCCCCGCATCCTGTTGAAAATAGAGGCATCATCATTGCCAAACTTCAAGGTAAATTATGGACTGCTGTATACACTATGCGTAGCAATGCAGTCAGGATAATTTCCGTAAGACGTTCAAGAGGAAAGGAGGAAGAATTATATGGAAAAGAAAAAGCTGGCTAAGAGCGCAGGGGAATTTGACAGGCGGTTTGATGCAGGAGAAGACATCCACGGCCTCATAGACATGTCAAAGGCAAAGGTTGTCCGTCACGGCAAGAAAGTGCGCTTAACCATGGATGTTGCTGAGTCTCTCGTAGCTGAGATAGATGAAATCCGGCAGCGGATAGGTGTTGACAGAGGAGCATTGATAAAGGTTTGGCTGCACGAGCGCGTAAAACAGGAAAAGTCGTCAGCTAAAACTTCATAGGGTCGCAGGTTCGAATCCTGCACGGCTCACTCTTTAAAATCAAGGGGTTAGGAGATTTTCGCTAACCCCTCTTTTTTTGTTTTAGTGGACTTTGCTAAATACGCCCTGACGTTTTCTTTATACACCTCATGAAGTTGTTTGGTGATAGTTCCTACTTTATAGCTAACTGAATCAACCTTAGAAACAGGCATAATCTCCATCGTTGTATTGGTGATGAAAACTTCCGAGGCACGGTATATGTCTTCTTTCTTAAACCTGTCTTCTTTTGTTTCTATGCCGTTTTTTTGAGCCAGTTCTAATACTATGTTTCTTGTAATGCCGTCGAGAATCCCGCAGTCAAGTGACGGCGTGCATAACACCCCCCCTCCGCCCCCCCTTGATAAGGGGGGGATAGGGGGGGTAATAACAAAAAAGACATTGCATATAGTTCCTTCGGCAAGATGTCCCTGCGAATTCAACATAAGCGCCTCGTAGGCATTTTTTCCCTTTGCCTCAATCTTTGCAAGGATATTGTTCAGGAAGTTAAGTGATTTTATCTGAGGATTGATTGCCTCCTTGATGTTTCTTTTCGTCTCTGTAATTATTGTTTTGATGCCGTTATCATAGTACAATTTCGGATATTCCCTGAACTCCTCGGCAATTATTATAAATGTCGGTTCCTTGCAGAGTTCAGGGTCAAGCCCGACAGGCCCGGACCCTCTTGAAACAGTAACCCTTATGTATGCATCTTTGAGAGAGTTTTTAGCTATTGTCTCATATACGGCGCTCCTGATAGAATCTTTATCCCTCTTGATATCAAGCCCTGTCAATAATGCTGAGCGGAAAAGCCTTTGAATGTGCTCCTCCAGCATAAAGACAGTTCCGTTATATGCCCTCATCGTCTCAAAGACCCCGTCGCCGTAAAGAAAGCCGTGGTCAAAAACAGAGACTTTCGCTTCAGATTCAGAAACAAGACTGCCGTTTATATAGACATGCATGTTTCATTATATCATCTATTCTGGTAATATTAAAAATACAGGGCAGGGCGGATATCAGAATAATGAAATGTGCGGAGAATTATGGGAAGGCTTTATATTTTATTCGGTCATGTGAATAGCCATGTTTAAGATTAAATTTTTACGAAATATCCTGCTTATATCACTGGCAATAGTGATACTAACACCCATGTCAAGCGTCTTATTCGTATTTCCCTCAATCACCTCAGTAATGATAACAAAAGTGGAAGACGATGCTGTGCATGTGGCAAGGCATTTGATGTCCGCCCTTATGGTAGAGGGAAAGGAGTTAAGGAAAGAGTCTGTTCCCTTCGGCTTGCTGGACATGCAGGCTGAGAATTTCAGGCTTATGAAGATGAAGGTTTTTTTGCCTTCGGGAGAGGTTGTATATTCCACTGAGCGCAAAGAGATAGGGAATATAAACAGGGAAAAGTATTTCCACGAGATTGTTGCGAAAGGGAAAACGCATGTGGTCATTGTAAGCAAGGGCATGAAATCCCTTGAGGGGCAGACAGTAACGCTTGATGTGGCAGAGACGTATGTGCCGATTATGAAAAAAGATAAGTTTGCCGGAGCCTTTGAAATCTATTACGACATTACAGCCACAAAGAAGGCGATTGATAAAATGGTATTTGCTTCTACTGCCATGTTGTTTTCAGTTGCAGTTATTCTTTTTGCCGCTGTTGTTATAACACTTTCAAGGGCGGCAAAAACAATCGCCCAGCGCGAAAAAACCGATAAGGTTTTAGAAGAGGAAAAGGGCAGGGCTCAAAAATATCTTGATGTCGCGGGAGTGATGATTGCGGCTATTGACGCCGGTCAGAAAGTTACTCTTATAAATAAAAAGGGGTGCGAGATTCTGGGATACAGCGATGAAAACGAGATTAAAGGTAAAAACTGGGTTGATAATTTTATCCCGGAAAGAATCAGGGATGAGGTAAAAACGGTTTTTGCAAAACTTATTGCTGGAGATGACTGTCTTCTTGAGTATTATGAAAATCCCGTTTTAACCAAAGACGGCAATGAGAGGATTATTGCATGGCACAATGCCGTATTGAGAGATGAGATAGGGAAGATTACAGGGACATTAAGCTCAGGAGAAGACATTACCGAGCGTAAACAGGGAGAGACGGCCCTCTGCGAAAGCGAGGATAAATTCAGAAAACTCTCACAGGAGTTTAATGCGCTTCTGAATGCTATTCCTGATACGCTGCTTCTGCTGTCTCGTGATATGAAGGTGATATGGGTAAATGACGGCGCGGCAATTGGTTTGGGTAAGAGCGTCTCTGAACTGACGGGACAGTCGTGTTATCACTTATGGCATAACCGTAACGCTCCTTGTAATGATTGTCCTGCGAAAAAGAGTTTCTGCACAGGAGAAATGGAAAATACAATCATATCCTCTCCAGACGGCAGATTATGGGACCTCAGGGCTGTTCCCATAAAAGATGCTGAAGGAAAGGTAATCAGTGTTATAGAAGTGGCAAGAGATATCACCGAACACCGCAAACTTGAAGACCAACTCCGCCAGTCCCAGAAGATGGAAGCCGTAGGAACCCTGACAGGAGGCATAGCCCATGACTTCAATAACATACTTACAGCAATCATAGGCTACGGCAACATCCTCAAGATGAAACTGGAGCAAGAAAGCCCACTGGTGAACTACACAGACCAGATACTTGCCTCGGCAGATAGGGCAGCGCATCTCACACACAGCCTGCTTGCCTTCAGCAGAAAACAAGTAATCAATCCCAAACCCGTAAACCTAAACGAGATAACCGCAAGCATAGAGAAAATACTCTTAAGGATAATAGGAGAAGACATAGAGCTGAGGGTAATAACGCCCCCGCCTTCGGCGCCCCCTCTTAATTTAAGAGTGGGGTGGGGGGAGTTAAGAGTAATGGCAGATGCAGGACAGATAGAACAGGTCTTAATGAACCTGGCGGCCAATGCAAGAGATGCAATGCCCGAAGGCGGCACACTGACCATAGAGACCGGGCTTGAAGAACTTGACATGGACTTTCTTAAAATACATGAATACGGAAAGCCGGGAATGTATGCAATGTTGACAGTCACAGACACAGGCTGCGGCATGGATGAAAACACAAGACAGAGGATATTTGAGCCTTTTTTTACAACAAAAGAAGTAGGCAAAGGCACAGGCCTTGGGCTTTCAATGGTGTACGGCATAATCAAACAGCACAGCGGATACATCAACGTTTACAGCGAACGGGGCAGAGGCACCACATTCAAGATATACCTGCCGGTTATTTCCGATTCCGGATTGCGGAATTCGGATTTAAAATCCGAAATTCAAAATCTAAAATCCGGAATGGGTGAGACCATACTTATTGCAGAAGATGAAAAAGCAGTAAGGGAACTCATGAAGTTAGAGCTTGAAGAAGCAGGGTATAAAGTAATAGAGGCAGTTGACGGACAAGAAGCCATAGAGAAGTTCAGAGAAAACAAAGACAGTATAAGCCTTCTTCTGCTTGATATGATAATGCCGAAGATAAACGGCAAAGGGGTTTACGAAGAGGCAAGGAAGATAAAGCCTGATATAAAGGCGCTTTTTTCAAGCGGTTATCCCACTGACTTCATACACAAAAAGGGGATACTTGAAGAGGGGCTGAACTTCATATCAAAACCTGCTTCGCCGCATGAGCTTTTGAAGAGGATTAGGGAGCTTTTGAATAAATAAAACCTTTATTGATAAAATTAAGCTCTGCCGGATTTATCAGTAAGAATACCGAAAAATAATTGTATAAAAAGCTAAGATATGTTTTATAATTAATTTTATGCTGAGAACATTTAAAATAGAAAAACACCATACTGATATTGTTTCCAAAAGCACGCTGTTTAAGGCGCTGAAATACCTTGACAGGAAAAAGATTGAAACACCCTTTCTTCTTATTGACAGGGAGAAGGTAAAGGAAAAAGCCTCTCTTATAGGGCAGAACATACGGAATTCAAAGGTCTTTTATGCGGTTAAGGCAAATCCTGACATTGAGGTAATCAAACTTGCGGATAAACTTGGCATGGGTTTTGAGATAGCCTCAGAAGGCGAGCTCAAGCTGCTTTCGTCAATAGGCGTAAAGCCTGAAAGAATCATAACAAGCAATCCTGTCAAGACTTTTAAGTTTTTGAAGGCGGCGGCGTCATACGGGTTAAACTACTTTGCGTATGATTCCGAAGAGGAAGTGAATAAAATGGCGGGATTACTGCCCGGCTGTAGTGTCTATGTGAGACTTTCTGTGCCTAACGAAGGGAGCGAATGGCCTCTAAACAAAAAATTCGGAGTTGAGATTAATCAGGCGGCAGAACTGCTTTCCTATGCGGGGGAAAAGGGACTTAGACCTGTCGGCATTACCTTTCACGTTGGTTCGCAATGCACAAATATATACAACTGGAACAGCGCTCTGGACAAGGCAAAGGTTTTATGGGATATTGCAGAGAAAAAAGGCATAAAGCTGAACCTGTTGAATATCGGAGGAGGGTATCCGATAAAATACACAAAAAATGTTGTTGATGTTGATGCCATAGAGAAGAATGTGGACAGGCTCATCCGTGAAAAATTTCAGAGGGATGTAAAAGTATTTATAGAGCCGGGCCGGGCAGTTATAGGAGATGCGGGTATATTTGTCGCCTCTGTGATAGGCAAGACAAACAGGGGAGATGATAACTGGCTTCATATTGACGTCGGAGTCTTTAGCGGGCTGATGGAGAGTATAGGCGGCATAACTTACAGCTATATTATTGAAGCCTCCAGACAGGCAAGACACAAGAGGAAATGGATACTTGCAGGCCCGAGCTGTGATAGTTTTGATGTGATTGATAAGAATGTAAATCTGCCGGAGCCTGAGATAGGCGGATTGATGCTGATACTTTCAAGCGGGGCATATACTATATCCTATGCGTCAAAGTTCAACGGGTTTTCAATACCAAAGACGGTTTTGATATAACCCCCACCGTCCCCCCTTTAGCAAAGGGGGGTGAGGGGGGATTTTTGGAGGGGGAAAATGATAAGGTTTTTTGAAAGCGACCCGTATGCTCCCATCCAGTACGGCTATGAGGTTGAAAATATTCTCTACAACGGGAAGAGCAAGTTTCAGGAGATTTTGGTTATTCAAAATCCGCATTTTGGAAAGATGCTTATCCTTGATGGTGTTGTGCAGATAACCGAGAGGGATGAGTTTTTCTACCACGAGATGCTTACCCATGTCGCGCTTCATGCGCATCCCGCCCCTAAAAATGTGATTATTATCGGAGGAGGAGACGGGGGCGCTGTCAGGGAAGTCCTGAAACATAAGACAGTGGAAAAGGTATATTTCATTGAAATAGATGAAGAGGTTATAAATGTTTCAAGAAAGTTTTTCCCAACAGTGGCATGTGATATTGATGACCCCCGTGTGGAGATAAAGTGCATGGACGGGGCTGAATTTATCAAAAGACGGCATTCTGATATTGATGCTGTTATAGTTGATTCAACGGATATAATCGGTTTTGCATCAAGCCTTTTTACGAAAGAATTTTTCACATCTGTTAAGAATTGTCTTGCCAAGAACGGATTTTATGTGACCCTTTCAGAATCCCTGCATTTTCATAAAGACATTGTTATAGAGGTGCAGGAGACGATGAAGGCTGTATTCCCTGTGGTTGACATATATGCTGCTCCGCTTGCAACGTATGCCGGCAACTGGTGGACCTTCTCTATTGCATCAAAAAGTCTTTCTCCCCGTGAGATGAGGAGGAAGTTTGAGGTAAATACAAAATACTACAGCGATGAGATACACCAACAGGCTTTTCTTCCAAAAGGCATGTATGAGAAACTGATGCAGAGGAAACTGGAATGGTAATATTTATCTCATACTTGACACAACAATCGGTTTCTTGGTAAATTATTAGCACTCTCCAGTTGAGAGTGCTAATCGGCAAGAGGTATCAGATATGCTTGATGAAAGAGACAGAGAGGTTCTCTGCGCGATAGTGCAGAGCTATATAAATAATCCGGACCCCGTAGGGTCCAGGTTTATTACCAAGAAGTATGCCTTCTGTCTTTCGCCTGCTACCATAAGAAATATAATGTCTGACCTGGAAGATATGGGGTTTCTCAGACAGCCTCACACCTCTGCAGGGAGGGTGCCTACAGATAAAGGCTACAGATTTTATGTTGATTGTCTGAGTTCCCATGCGCATCAGTATGAAAACAAGGTTTTTTTGAATGAGATTACAAGAGAGCTTAAGTCCATTAAAAACGATGTAGATATTCTGCTCAGCGAGACAATAAAGAGGCTGTCCAATTTTTCACATTACCTCGGAGTGGCGCTTTCTCCTATGGCAGGTTCAGCGGCATTTAACAGGATTGAACTGTTAAAACACGGAAGCAGCCATGTGGTGACGGTCCTTTTTACGGATGAAGGACTGGTAAAGAATAAGGTTGTAGATGTAGATTTCGACCTGCCGCAGCGCGACCTTAACAGAATAGCCTCATACCTTAATTCTGAGTTTTACGGCTGCACACTTAACGAGATTCGCTCCAGGATAGTGGAAGAAATGTCAGAGGAAAAGATATTATGCGACACCCTGATTTCAAGGTCAATAAAGATATGCAGAGAGGCGCTCTCGTCTCCTTACGGGGATATATTTATTTCCGGATTTTCAGAAGTCCTCGGGCTGCCTGATTTTTCAGACGTTGAAAAGATAAAGGAGATTTCAAAGGCAATAGAGGATAAACACCTGATTATAAAGCTGCTTGATAAACTTTCAGAATCCAATAAGGACGAAGTGCAGGTCATAATAGGCTCTGAAAATTCTCTGGCAGGGATGAAAGGGTTCAGCCTTGTGGCGGCAACTTATAAAGAAGGCAGCAGGCGCGTAGGCAGTGTCGGCGTAATAGGGCCGACACGGATGGATTACTCAAAGACCATGGCAATGATTGATATAGCCGCCAGATTTATAACAAAGACGCTGGAGGAGAGATAGGTGAAACATAAAGATAAAAAGAAGACAAATGAAGCTCTAACAGAGGAAAATTCAAGCGCAGAGGCTCATGAGCCGGAATTGCAAGCGGCAGAGGAAGCCGCAGGCAGTATTGCGGCCGGGGCGGCAGAAAACGCCGCTGCTGCAGATGCGGAAGCCGGGAATTTAAAAGCTAATCTTGAGGAAGAACTTCAGCAGGAAAACGATAAATATCTGAGGTTGTATGCTGAATTTGAGAATTATAAGAAGCGGGTGGCAAGAGACAAGGAAGAATTAATAAAATACGGCAATGAAGCTCTGCTGTATGAATTGCTTCCTGTTATTGATAACCTTGAGATGGCTGTGAAGCACTCGTCAAATGATGCCTCATCCGCCTCTGGCGGAGGGCTTGCGCAGGGAGTGGAGATTACGCTTAAGGAGTTTTTCAGGGTCATTGATAAATTTGGACTCTCGCCGATTGAGGCCTCAGGCAAGATGTTTGACCCTTCGCTGCATCATGCGATGACTCAGGTAGAAAGGGATGATATTGATGAAAACATGGTTGTGGAAGAATTCAGAAAGGGCTATATGCTCAGAGAGAAGGTATTAAGGCCGTCTTTGGTTGCCGTATCGAAAAAGACAGTGCGCAGTGACAGTGTCGGCGAAGAAACACTGACACTAAACACTGACACTAAATAAATATTATAGAGGAGGAAGCATAAATGGCAAAGGCAATAGGAATAGACCTGGGCACAACGAATTCTGTTGTTGCAGTTGTTCAGGGAGGCGAGCAGGTAGTTATACCGAATCAGGAGGGAATGAGAACAACGCCTTCTGTAGTTGCATTTACAGAGAAGGGCGAGAGGCTTGTGGGACAGATAGCAAAAAGGCAGTCCATTACAAACCCTGAAAACACAATATCTTCAATCAAAAGGCTGATGGGCAGAAAATACAACACGCCTGAAGTTGAACATGCGAAAAAGCGGCTGCCTTATAAAATCGTTGAAGCGCCTAATGGAGACGCCCATGTTGAGATAAGAGGCAAGCGTTATTCGCCGCCTGAGATATCGGCAATGATACTCCAGAAACTCAAGCAGTCTGCGGAAGATTATCTCGGAGAGGCTGTAAATGACGCCGTCATAACAGTGCCTGCTTATTTTAATGACAGCCAGCGTCAGGCTACGAAGGATGCAGGGAAGATAGCCGGGCTTAATGTCCTGAGGATAATCAATGAACCGACAGCCGCCTCTTTGGCTTACGGCATGGATAAGAAAAAAGAGGAAAAGATTGCTGTTTATGATTTAGGCGGCGGCACATTTGACGTATCCATTCTTGAAATAGGAGAAGGCGTAATTGAGGTTAAGTCCACAAACGGCGATACATATCTGGGCGGAGATGATTTTGACATCAAGGTTATTGACTGGATGGTGGAAGAGTTCAAGAAAGAGCAGGGCATTGACCTCAAGCATGATAAGATGGCTTTGCAGAGGCTTAAAGAAGCCGCTGAAAGGGCCAAGATTGACCTTTCAACTGCAATGGAAGCAGAGATAAACCTTCCGTTTGTTACAGCGGACGCAACAGGCCCGAAACATCTTTTGATGAAACTCTCAAGGGCGAAATTTGAGCAGCTGACAGGAGAGCTCATAGAGAATACAACCGGGCCTTGCAAGAATGCGCTTAACGACGCAAATTTATCCGCTTCAAATATAGATGAAGTTCTTCTTGTCGGAGGACAGACCAGGACGCCAAAGGTTCAGCAGACTGTTCAGGGCTTTTTTGGGAAGGAGCCCAATAAGACAGTTAACCCTGATGAGGTTGTTGCTGTCGGAGCGGCAATACAGGGCGCAGTGCTGAAAGGAGACGTCAAAGAGGTGCTTCTGCTTGATGTTACGCCTTTGTCTCTCGGCATTGAAACGCTCGGCGGGATATTCACAAAGATAATAGAAAGGAACACTACAATCCCGACCAAAAAAAGCCAGACATTCTCAACAGCATCAGACAACCAGCCTGCTGTTACAATCAAGATATGTCAGGGAGAAAGAGAAATGGCGGCGGACAACAAGCTGCTTGGAAACTTTGAGCTTATAGGCATTCCGCCTGCGCCGAGGGGTATCCCGCAGATAGAAGTAACTTTTGATATTGACGCAAATGGCATACTTCATGTCTCTGCCAAAGACCTTGGCACAGGAAAAGAACAGTCCATAAGGATAACCGCTTCAAGCGGGCTTAGCCCGGATGAAGTGAAAAAGATGACGCGTGATTCTGAGGCTCATGGAGAAGAAGATAGAAATAAGAAACAACTCGCCGAGGCCAGGAACGAGGCTGATACGATGTTATACAGCGTGGAGAAATCTCTAAAGGAATATGGAGACAAGTTGAGCGAATCAGAGAAAAAGGATGTTGAAGATGCGGTTGAAAGGTGCAGGAAGGCAAAGGACTCAAGCGCTGACGCATCTGAGATAAAATCTTCTGTTGAAAGCCTTATGAAGGCGTCTCACAAACTTGCGGAGCATATATATAAATCCTCATCATCCGCCTCTGGCGGAGGAGCCGGGGACCAGCAGGCATCCGCCTCTGGCGGAGGAGCTGAAGCAGGAGCCTCAGGCGCAAAACCTTCGGAAGAGGATGTTGTTGAAGCTGAATTTGAGGATGTAGATAAGGATAAGAAGGGAAGTTAAAACAGGTAGACAGCATGAAGTAGACAGCATACAGGGAAAGGCAAAAGACTCCCTGACTACTGACTACTGACTACTGTCTACTGTCTACTGTCTACTGAATATGAAAGATTACTATGAAATCCTTGGGATATCAAGAGATGCTTCTGCGGCTGACCTAAAGAAAGCCTTCAGACAGCTTGCTATGAAACACCATCCGGACAGAAACCAGGGCAATAAAGAGTCCGAGGAAAAATTTAAAGAGATAAATGAGGCATACACATGTCTCTCAGACCCTGAGAAAAAGGCTAACTACGACAGGTTTGGAACTGCAGAGGGAGCCGGCGCCGGGTACAGTCCTTTTGGGGGAGGTTTTGGCGAGGTATTTGAAGACATCTTTGGAGATTTCTTCGGCACATTCACGGGACCGCGAAGAAAACGGCCTGCAAAGGGCAATGACCTCAGATATGATATTGATATAACACTCATGGAAGCGGCATTTGGCGCCGAAAAAAATATTGAGATTCCAAGATGGGAAAACTGTGCTGACTGCAAGGGAACAGGCGCAGCGCAGGGGAAAGCTCCGATGACATGCCCTAACTGCAAAGGCTCAGGACAGGTCAGATTCCAGCAGGGGTTCTTCAGTGTTTCCAAGACATGCGGCAAATGTAACGGTGAAGGCAGGATTATCACAGACCCGTGCAAAACATGCAAAGGGCAGGGCAGGGTTAAAAGATACAGGGAACTCAACGTCAGGATTCCTGTGGGTGTTGATACAGATTCAAAACTAAGGATGTCGGGAGAAGGAGAGCTTGGGCTTTACGGCGGGCCTCCCGGCGACCTGTATATTTTCCTGAGCGTTGAAGAGCATCAGTTCTTTAAGCGAGAGGGCATGACTTTATACTGTAAAGTGCCTGTCTCTTTTCCTCAGGCCGCGCTCGGCGCTGAGATTGAAGTTCCGACCATTGACGGCGTTACAAATTTAAAGATTCCTCAGGGCACGCCCTCAGGCAAGGCCTTTCATCTTAAAGGCCAGGGGATGCCAAGAATCGGAAGTCATCAGCGCGGAGATCAGATTGTGATTGTGAATATAGAGGTTCCCAGGCACCTTACCCAGAGGCAGAAAGAACTCCTTGAGGAATTTGCAAAGATAAACGGTGATGAGGTTTCAAAGGGGTTCAAAGAAAAGCTGAAGGACTTGTTTGCAGGGACGAAGACGTAGAGTGCGCATTATCATTCCGAAAAAAGAAATACAAAAAAACAGGATAACCTTATCCGGCGAGAAGGCGCGGTATCTTATATCCGTGCTGAGGTGCAGCGCGGGCGATGAGCTTCAGGTCTTTGACGGCGAGGGGAGCCTCTATAAATCTAAAATCACAGGGATTGAAAATAAAAAAGTAGTCATAGATTTGTTAAAGCAGATTTCTCTCAATGCCGAATCGCCTCTTAATCTAATACTTGTTCAGGGGATTCTCAAAGGAGAAAAGATGGATATGGTTATCCAGAAGGCGACAGAACTCGGCGTTAAAGAAATCATCCCTGCCATTACAGAGAGAAGCCAGATAAGGCATACGAGAAAAGTTGACAGGTGGAGAAAGATTGCAGAAGAGGCGTCAAAGCAGAGCGGAAGGACAATAATCCCTGTTGTGCATGAGCCGATGGAATTTTCAAATTTTATTAATAACATAACCCCACCTTCACCTCCCCTTAACTTAAGGGGAGGACGGGAGGGGTTAAGGGGTTTTATCTTCTGGGAAGAGGGCGGATTGCCTTTAAAGGAAGCAATTCAAAAGGGGGTTGGGGACTGGGGGTTAGGGATTAGTGATAAACCAACCCCTAATCCCCATCAACCAATCCCTGTTTTTACTAATCCCCAATCCCAAAACCCTAATCCCTGTTTTATTGCAGTCGGCCCCGAAGGCGGATTTTCAAAGGAGGAAGTTAATCTCGCGGTCTCTAAAGGTTTGATTACTGTATCATTAGGAAAACGCATTCTTCGTGCAGAGACAGCGGCAATTTCAGCAGTGGCGCTTGTTCAATTTTCATTAGGAGATATGGGTGGATAAAGGTGAATAGGTAGAGTGGGTGAATCGGTGAATGGCATAATTAATCCTCTTTCTCAGTTATGGAGATTATTTTTTCCACAGGTATCATTATCCAGCCTGACTCAGCCTGGAGGTAAACTTCTGTTTCTCCGATTTCAATCAGCTTGCCTTTGTAGGTAGTTTCCAAGGCTAAAACTTCTACCTCTTTCCCAATAAGGTCCTGCATCCTGTCTCCTTTTTCATTTCTTTGCTTTCTTATATATCCTCACCGGCGTGCCTCTGAATGAAAATCTTTCCCTGAGACGTTTTTCAATATATCTTATGTATGAGCCTTTTATTCCCGCAGGATAGTTGCTGAAAATTACGAATGCCGGCGGCTCTGTTCCTATCTGCGTCATATAATGAATCTTTACCCTCCTGCCTTTATACAGAGACAGAGGGACGCCTGAAGTAACGTCCTTTATGAATCTGTTTATCTCCGGTGTCGGTATCCTCTTTTTTCTTTCAGCAATTATTTCATCAATCACAGGAAATATTTTCGTTATCCTTTTCTTTTCCATGCCTGACACTGAAATCATTGGCGCATAATTCAGGAACCACATTTTCCTCAGCAGCTCCGCAGCAATTTTTTTATAGGCAGTTTCCGGCTCGTGCACAAGGTCCCATTTGTTAAGAAGGAATATGGCGCCCTTTGCGCAGCTTTCAACAATGCCCGCAATTTTCTGGTCCTGTTCTGTTATTCCGTCGGAGGCGTCAAGAACGATGAGGGCGATGTCGCATCTCTCTATGCTTCTTATTGCTCTTACCGCTGAAAACCTTTCAATAGAAAATCCGAGTTTGCCTTTTTTCCTTATGCCGGCCGTATCAATTATCAGATATTTATTTTTATAGTATAAACAGACAGAGTCAACTGCATCCCGCGTAGTTCCCGGCACAGGACTCACTATCATCCTCTTTTTGCCAAGGAGCGCGTTTACAAGCGTTGACTTGCCTACATTAGGCCTTCCGACAATAGCAATCCGGGGATAGGCTGATTCCTCTTTGCTTAATTGAGGCAGAAGCGAGGCAATCCGGTCCATGAGTTCTCCGAATTCATAACCTGTGGCAGCTGATACAGGAAGGAGTTCATCAGCGCCTAAGGCATAGAAATCATAGAGCCTGTCTTCTCTCTTAGGAGTGTCTATCTTATTCACAACCCATAATATCTTTTTGCCTGAAGCCCGTAATGTTTTTGAGAGTTCAATGTCATCAGGAGTAAGGCCTGCCTTGCCGTCAAGGAGATGTATTATGACGTCTGCCTCTTCAATTGCAAACGCTGCCTGCTCCTTCATCTGCTTTGAGATGTCCCCTAAAGGCTCGGTGTAAAAGCCTCCTGTGTCAACTGCAATAAAGGCCTTGTCTTCCCATACAGCCTCCATATAGTTCCTGTCTCTGGTGACGTTAGGCACATCTTCAACAATAGCCGCAGAAGAACCGATCATCCTGTTAAAGAGGGTAGATTTGCCGACATTGGTCCTTCCAATTATTACAACAAAAGGTCTTGCCATAGAATTTACCAATTATTAAATTTTACAACAAATACAGCACGGTTAGATTTTCAGCTATGAAACCTCAAAGATAAATTCAAGTTCAACAGGTGAATTAAGAGGAAGGACATTTGCCCCCACTGCCGCTCTCGCATGTCTTCCTACTTCGCCGAATATCTCAAATATGAAATCAGAAGCAGCGTCCATGACCTTCGGCTGTTCCGTAAAACCGGGCGCTGATGAAATATAACCCGTTATCTTTACACACCGCCTGATTTTATTTAGGGTTCCAAGATGTGATTTCAAAATCGCCAGGGCGTTGATGGCTGCTGTGCGCGCATCTTCCCTTGCTTCATCAACAGTCACCTTCTCTCCAACCCGGCCTTCTCTTGGAAGTTTGCCTTCCACTAAAGGCAATACGCCGCTCAGAAAAACAAGATTGCCTGTTCTCACAAACGGCACATACGAGCCGAGGGGCTTTGGAGCCGCTGGCAGTTCAATGCCAAGTTGTTTCAGCCGTTCTTCAGGCGTCATAGTTTCCCTTTCTTAAACATATAGTTATTTTACATATAAATAAGACGATTTAGAAGACAAAAAACCATTTCTTAGAAACTTTTTAAAGCATTTTCTGCAACCGATAAAATGGCAGAAAGTGGATGGTTGTTTTTCCTATATGCTCAACAGCATTCAACGAGAGATTAACTACGACAGCATTTTTTGGAGCATACTTTTTTATAAAGCTTAAAAATGAGCGGGATGTTTCAGGTTTGCTGAGTTTTTTATACTTTACTTCTACCGGAATCTGTTTTGCCCGATAATCAATGATAAAGTCTACCTCTGCGCCGTCTTTTGTGCGCCAGAAGTGGATGTTTGCGCCTGTGAATCTGATTTTTTCCTTGAGGAGATTCAGGATAAAATTTTCAAAAGGAAATCCGAAGTCAGACGACTGGCTGAGCATGCCGAACATACCTATTGCATAATTTCTCAGCCCGATATCATGAAAGTAGTAAACCGGAGACTTTGTAATTTCTTTCCGTATGTTCCTGAAGTAAGGAGTGATTTTTTGAATTATAAAGGTCTTTTCCGCATACCAGAGGTAGTTTTTGATTGTGGGCATGGAGATGCCGAGCGTATTGGATAGCTCATTGTAGTTGACCATATTGCCTGTCTGGGCTGAGAGTATGCGGATTAACTGTGAGTAGCCTTCAAGTTTTTCCACTCTCAAAAAAGAGGCGATGTCTCTGTCAATATAGCTGCGGAAGATTTCGTCTATTACCTTTCTTTTTTCTTTTATCTCTTCTTCAAGCGCCACTCTCGGATAGCCGCCGAAATTAAGATATTCTTCAAGAAGATTGGATGTCCTGTCCGTATCCAGCTCAAAAAATTTATTGAGGGTGTTTTCATATTTGTAACCGGTTTTATAGTTTACGAATTCATCAAAGCTGAGGGTTGTCAGTTCAAAAACCTGTTTTCTTCCCGCAAGGGATTCGTGAATTTTTTCTTTGAGTTCCATGCTGCCCGAGCCAGATACGATGAATTTATACGGCAGATTGCGGTCATAAAGTCCTTTAAGAAATAGTCCGGCATCCTCTTTTCTCTGGATTTCGTCAATAAATACATATCCATTCTTTGTGCCGATTTCCAGATTTATCTTTGATATTAATTTCGATTGCGAAATAAAAAACTGCCTGTCTTCCTCTATGTCCAGATTCAAAAATAGCGTCCTTTGTGCCTTTCTTTTTAGTTTGTCCTCAAGAAACAGCATAAGTGTGGTTTTTCCCGCCTGCCGCGGGCCGACAATTATTGTTATTTCTTTTTTGGAGAGATGGCTCTCTATCTCTTTAAGAAGCGTTCTTTTAAGCACGCCTATATTTTAGCACGAGAATTTTAAAAGTCAAGTTATATTTTTCTCGGCTTGAGTAATTACGGAGAGGTTAAAGCGTATTAGGCGTTGTTGTAGTTCTTAAATCTTATAATCCTAATTCCTCCGGCGTTCCGATTCTTCCCAGAACTGCCGATGCCGCGGCAACTGCCGGGTTTGAAAGATACACCTCGCTTTCTGGATGTCCCATCCTCCCTACAAAGTTTCTATTGGTTGTTGCAAGCGCTCTTTCGCCTTTTGCAAGTATTCCCATGTGTCCGCCGAGACACGGGCCGCATGTGGGCGTTGACACAACAGCCTCGGCGTCTATGAATATATCAAGTAACTTTTCCTTCATCGCCTGCTTATAAATCTGCTGTGTTGCAGGAATCACTATCAGCCTTACATTGGGATTTACCTTTCTGCCTTTAATTACTTCCGCAGCCTCTCTTAAATCTTCAATCCTTCCATTTGTGCATGAGCCTATTACTACCTGGTCTATGGTGATATGAGCAACTTCTGCTGCCGGCTTTGTGTTTGACGGAAGATGAGGGCAGGACACTGTCAGCGGTATCTTTGAACAATCGTATTCCCTAATTTCAACATATTTTGAGTTTTTATCGGATTTGTAAAATTTGAATTCTCTTTTTGCCCTTCCCCTAACGTATTTCCTTGTTATTTTGTCAGGCACAATGATACCGTTTTTGCCTCCCGCCTCAATTGCCATGTTGCACATTGTCAGCCTTCCATACATAGGAAGACTGCTTATCACTTCCCCTTCAAATTCCATGGCCCTGTATAAAGCTCCGTCAACTCCGATATCGCCGATTGTATGAAGAATTAAATCTTTTCCGCCGACCCATTTATTGAGCTTGCCGTGATATATAAATTTCATTGACTCAGGAACCTTGAACCAGCACTCGCCTGTTGCCATTGCTGATGCAACGTCTGTTGAGCCTACGCCTGTTGAGAATGCGCCCAATGCTCCGTAAGTGCACGTATGGCTGTCAGCTCCGACAACTAAATCACCTGACACGACAAGCCCCTGCTCAGGAAGCAGCGCATGTTCAATCCCCATTCTTCCAACCTCAAAGTAAAGGCCTAAGTGGTATTCTCTTGAAAAATCTTTGAGCATCTTGCACTGCTCGGCAGCCTTTATATCCTTCTGCGGCGCAAAATGGTCGGGGATAAATGCAATGCGGTTTCTGTCAAAGACATCCTTTGCGCCTATCTTCTTGAATTCCTGTATTGCTATTGGCGCAGTAATGTCGTTTGCAAGGATAATATCAACCTTTGCATTGATGAGTTCTCCGGGCTCAACCTTTTTTTTGCCTGCATGTGCGGCGAGTATTTTCTCTGTGATAGTCATTTATCCTCCGTGTAATGTGTTTATAGCGTTTATTGTGTTTATCGCGTTTGTCGCGCTATAACGCCCAACGCAATAACGCTAATTATTATATCTTTTTTTAAAAGATTTTTTATTGAAGACCCGGCAGGCGGTGTTTGAAAATCTTTCGGAAGTGGAATCCATAAATCGCAAGGGTAATTGCAAGTGGAAAAAGCCGGGGCCTGTGGAATAAAGACCAGAAAAAAAGCTTCCAGTAATAGATTCTTTCCCTTCCTATTATCCCCAGGCGGAAAATGGATTTGAAACCAGCTTCAAGACGGCTGAACTTGAAATGAAACGTTTTTGCCTGCGTCGGTTTATATTCTTTCAGGAATTTTTTGACCCGTGCATAGTAATGTTTGGGAGAATAAATAGTGTGCACAACTTTTCTGTATCCGCTGATAAGCGCTTCATGGTTCATCTTTGATTTGAAGTTTATAGAAAAATCAGTATTGTCTCCTGATATCGCACTTAACAGTCTGCCTTCTTTTTTTAGACGGTGGTAGAGTTTAGTGCCGCGAGGGGCATTCAGCAGCCCCACCATTGCAGTAGCAATTCCGCTTTTCTGGATAAATACAATAAGCTGTTCAAAGATAGAGGCCGGATCTTTATCAAACCCAACGATGAACCCTGCCTGCACCTCTAAACCTGAACGTTGGATTTTTTTGACGCAGGCTATGAGGTCGCGGTTTTTGTTCTGAAGCTTGCCGCACTCAGCAAGGCTTTCTTCGTTTGGGGTCTCAATCCCGATAAAGACCGTGTCAAACCCGGCCTGAACCATCATATGTATAAGCTCTTCATCATCAGAAAGGTTGATGGATACTTCAGTAAAAAGTGTGAACGGGTGATTTCTTTTTTCCATCCATTCTATAATTGCAGGAAGGATTTCCTTTTTTAACTTCGCCTTATTGCCGATAAAGTTGTCATCAACAAAAAATAAACTGCCCTTCCATCCGTGCAGATAGAGGTTTTCCATCTCTGCCGCTACCTGTTCTTTTTCTTTGGTCCGCGGCACGCGGCCATACAGCGCAGTGATATTGCAGAATTCGCAATCAAACGGGCATCCCCTGGAATACTGGATGTTCATTGATGCATATTTTTTAAAATTTGCAAGCTCCCATAGCGGCAATGGAGTATCTCTCATGTCTGCACGCTGCCCGGAAGTGTAAAGATGCTTGAGTCGTCCATTTTTCAAATCATATAGGAAAGGCGGAAGGGTAATCTCAGCCTCATTGAGCACAAGATGGTCCACATCCCCTTCAAACTCTTCAGGGATGGATGTGAACAACGGCCCGCCTGCAACAATCTTGACTCCCAGAGCTTTGCACCTGCTGATTACTGTTTTTACTGACTCTTTCTGAATTGACATGGCGCTGATAAAGACATAATCAGCCCATAAGAGGTCTTGGTCCTTCAGAGGGTTAACATTTATATCAACAAGTCTTTTCTCCCATTCCGCAGGAAGCATCGCAGCCATGGTCAGCAGTCCCAGAGGCGGAAAGCTGGCCTTTTTGGAAATGAATTTCAGAGCGTATTTAAAGCCCCAGAAGGTATCAGGATATTTTGGATAGACGAGAAGGATTTTCATGATTGCCTTTTTCTTACAGTCAGCTTATTTAAAGCATTGATATACGCCTTTGCCGCCGCTACTATGATGTCTGTGTCAGCGCCGTTGCCTCTGACGGTCTTCCCATTTTCTTCAAGCGATACCATAACCTCTCCAAGCGCGTCAGTGCCGCCGGTAATGCCTTTCACCTCAAATTTCTGGAGTATGCTCTTTGTCTTTGTTATTGAGGCGATTGCCTTATATGCTGCGTCAACAGGGCCGTCGCCGGTTGCTGTTTTCCTTACAACCCGGCCTTTGACCTTCATCCTTATTGCCGCCTTCGGTTCTTTTTTCATCCCGCTTGAAACGGAAAGGCCAACGAGCCGATATATCTCCGGCGTCTTTGATACCTCTTCTGAAATAAGCGTTTCTATGTCTTCATCAAAGATATATTTTTTTTGGTCGGCAAGACGCTTTAATTTTACAAATGCGCTTTCTATATCTTCAGGCGTCAGGTCATAACCAAGTTCTTTTAA
>Ga0210022_1000151_pt1 | contig 50488 bp, 67 predicted proteins | sample CryGeymeta201520_FD_183984 | JGI IMG/M metagenome (GOLD analysis project Ga0210022, IMG submission 183984) | Groundwater microbial communities from Crystal Geyser aquifers in Utah, USA - Crystal Geyser metaG 2015-20 (SPAdes) (version 2) | ecosystem: Environmental > Aquatic > Deep subsurface >... | reverse complement strand
TGAGCCAGGGCAGCAGCGCACCGTGGAGTTGGTGGACTATGCCGGCGCGCGCGTGGTCTACGGCTTTCGCGGGCTGGTCATGGGCTCACTTTGATTTGTTAGTGTTTTATGCCTCTAGCCCTTATCCGCTAAGCGCAAGAAGCTATTATTTTTGAAAGTATTGCCATGGCCACGATTGGACGACGCGCCTACGCTGAAATGTTTGGCCCCACCGTGGGTGACCGGGTGTGCCTGGCCGACACCAACCTGATCATCGAGGTCGAGGCCGACCTGACGCTGGGCGCCGGAGGCTATGGCGAAGAGGTGAAATTTGGCGGCGGCAAAACCATCCGCGACGGCATGGCGCAAAGCCAGCGCAGCAGGGCACAAGGGGCAGTGGATACGGTCATGACCAACGCCCTGATCATCGACCACTGGGGCATCATCAAGGCCGACATTGGCCTCAGAGACAGCCGCATTGTGGCCATTGGCAAGGCCGGCAACCCCGACGTGCAACCGGGCGTGGACATCGTCATTGGCCCGGGCACCGAAGTGATCAGTTGCGAGGGCAGCATCATCACCGCCGGTGGCTTTGACAGCCACATCCACTTTATTTGCCCGCAACTGATTGAAGAAGCCTTGAGCAGCGGCATCACCACCATGACTGGCGGCGGCACGGGGCCAGCCACCGGCACCTTTGCCACCACCTGCACGCCCGGGCCTTGGCACCTGGAGCGCATGTTGCAAGCGGCAGACGGCTTTGCCATGAACCTGGGCTTTATGGGCAAGGGCAACGCCAGCCTGCCCGAGGCCTTGCACGAGCAAATTAACGCAGGCGCCTTGGGCCTGAAACTGCACGAAGACTGGGGCACCACCCCCGCCGCCATCGACAACTGCCTGAACGTGGCCGAACTCACCGACACCCAGGTGGCCATCCACACCGACACGCTCAACGAATCGGGCTTTGTCGAAAACACGCTGGCCGCCTTCAAAGGCCGCAGCATCCACACCTTTCACACCGAAGGCGCCGGCGGCGGCCACGCGCCCGACATCATGAAGCTGGTGGGTGAGCCCAACGTGCTGCCGTCTTCCACCAACCCGACGCGCCCGTACACCGTCAACACGCTCGACGAACACGTGGACATGCTGATGGTCTGCCACCACCTGGATGCGGGCATTGCCGAAGACCTGGCCTTTGCTGAGAGCCGCATCCGCAAGGAAACCATTGCCGCCGAAGACATTCTGCACGACCTGGGCGCCATCAGCATCATGAGCAGCGACAGCCAGGCCATGGGTCGCGTCGGCGAGGTCATCATCCGCACCTGGCAAACGGCGCACAAGATGAAAGCGCAGCGCGGCTGGCTGGCGCCGCCCGTACCCCAAGCGCTCCACTCAGGGGCGGGCTGGGGTAACGGCTCGGTGACTGAACAAAACAGCCGCAACGACAACTACCGCGTCAAACGCTACCTGGCCAAATACACCATCAACCCGGCGCTGACCCACGGCACGGCGCACGAAGTGGGCTCAATCGAGGTGGGCAAATGGGCCGACCTGGTGGTCTGGAAACCGGCTTTTTTTGGCATCAAACCGGCCTTGATTTTGAAAGGTGGCTTCATCGCCATGGCCGCCATAGGCGACCCCAACGCCAGCATCCCAACCCCGCAGCCGGTGCATTACCGGCCGATGTTTGGCAGCTTTGGCGGCGCGCTGGCGCGCGGCTCGATCACCTTTGTCTCGCAAGCGGGTCAAAACGCAGGCATCAAGGAGCGCTATGGCCTGACCAAGAATGTGAGCGCGGTGCGCAACATTCGCGGCATCCGCAAAGAGCACATGATCCACAACGCCTACCTGCCCAAGATGGAGATTGACGCGCAAACCTACAGCGTGCACGCCGATGGCCAGTTGCTCACCTGCGAGCCGGCGGTGAGTTTGCCGATGACGCAGCGGTATTTTTTGTTTTGATAAAAATCGGGCTGTAGCCCTTGTTGCTTCGCTGCGCCTTCGCGAATCCACGTTGGTTTGAATCGGTCGGTAATAGACCCCGGCCAGAGGATCGAAACTATAGAGCGGTCATCTCAATCATCTGATTTGGTCTGAATGTTCTGGCTGGTGTCCCAGACGTATTGAAAGACGGCTGGGTTTTTTATTCATAGTGCGTCCACATGCGCAGAACGCGAACAGTTTTCTCGTTGCCAAAAACTTCGTACACGATGCGGTGCTGAATATTGATGCGGCGAGAGTATGCGCCAGCAAGATCACCGACCAGTTTTTCAAATGGTGGTGGATTTTGAAATGGGTCGTTGGTAAGAACCGCAAGTAGTTCTTGTGCCTTGGGTTTAAGGCCGCTCGCAGCAAGCTTTTTTGCATCCTTCATGGCTTGCTTGGCAAATACAAGCTTCCAAATCACCACTTAAGTTCCTTCGAGCTTTTTGCGAGCGGTTCGGCCATACCAGCCTTGATGGACTCGCGCATACCGGGAACGGCCAATAGGTACAAAGTTTCTTGAATGGCGCTCCAATCTTCGGCAGAGAGAAGCACGGCATTGCTGCGTTTTCCGGAAATGATGATGGGTTCGTGAGATTCGGCTGTTTGATCAATGAGCCGGTACAAATTTGCTCGGGCTTCACTGGCGCTAAGGGTGTTCATTTTTCGCTCCTACAAAGAAGTCTTGCATGGTACGCCATTACGTACGTTTGTCAAGTGGCGATATGAGCGCAGTAAGAGACACCAACGTGGTGTCCGAGCTGCGCAAAGTGCGTCTGGGCAAGGCCGATGTTTCTGGGCGCACGCTGCCAGTAGATACCGCGGTAGCACAACGCCGCGCCAAGTTGCACGTACCCGACAAACGTGGCGAGCGTGATGCACTCATCGCCGCAACGTCTCCTGTGCACGGCATGACCGTGGTCACACGCAACGTCGCTGATTTCAACCCCACCGGCGTGAGCATCATCAATCCGTGGGAAGCACAGCGTTAAAACACGGCGAGATGACTGGTGTTGGCCGGAGAGCGGTTTCATGCCCAGCTTTGGTGTGGATCGGTCAGGAATAGACCCGAAGCGGCCAGCCAACTTGCCGAAATGACCCATCCAAACCGGCCGTTCATCTCTGCCTCTGAAGGTCAGCCGGTGTTGATTTCGATGGCAACCACATCAGCAACGATTGGTTGATTCAGTGGTAATCATCTTCCCGTTGGTGACGAATCGCACCGATGATGACGGTGCTGTCATCGACTATTTCATAAAGTGCCACATAGCCTGAGTGTCCAAAAGTGATCACGAGCTCTCGGATGAAAGGACTCTCCCCAACCTTGCGACAGGCAAATGGAGATGACCTCAAAAAGCCTATGCCCTCTTTGATGGCTTGTAGCGCCCTTTCGGGAACGTCAAGATCACCAGCCTCGCTGTCCAGTTCACGTTGAAGAATGAAATCAAAAAGCCTCTCCAAGTCTTCGTCGGCAGCGGCACTGAATTGAACGGTATAGATCATCAATGGTGCTGAGACTGGGTTCGACGCGCAGCCGCCAGTTTGGCTTCAAGCTTAGCAACCACAACCTCCGCAGAAATGCCGCCACCTGCTCGCTTTGTTTCCTCGATGGCTGTGATGCCCCGATGCAGGAATTCAGCTTGATGCTTGCGCTTCAAAACCGTTTGACGTACGGCGTTTTCGACGAATTGCGAAAGCGTTTCGCCTTGCTCAAGGACACCTTCAACTTCGATCCTGAACTCAGGTGCTACGCGAATGGGGGGAATGGTTGCAGTTTTCATTGTTGAATTGTATTGCGATTGCAATTCACATCAAGGACGGTGGGTTTCCGTGGCCGGTTCACATTGGTGGCAACGTCAACAACGAGCACCTTGCCAAAGTCTGCGAACAGCCGTTGACCAGCCACCAAATTCATGAAATCGGCTCACCCGGAAGCTGGCATTCTTGGCTGTCGGCTTCCGCTGCATTGAAGCCAGTGGCCGCAACTCCAAGAAATCACCACAACTCGACACAGCCCCTATCGTTTCAACTGATGTTGTTGTCAGCCAAATCTCGAAGCTCAAAGTCGACTATCTGCCAGGCAGATCAGCAAATTGCAATTCGGCAGTGGGCTTTTGCCCGTCACAGATTTGGTCAGCGCAGCCGCATGTGTTGGCAGCTGCTGGCCAAATTTCAGGTCTTGCAGTTATCCCGACTCACGTTTTAAGGCCTATTTGCAGAATGATCCCGTATTGGGACTAAAATGATCTCATGCATCTTGTATCTGTCCCACCGTTGCTGGCGTTTATCAAAAAGCATCCGGCTTCAAAGCAAGCCGTTCTGACCTGGTGTGATGAGGTCAAAAAAGCGCAGTGGCAGCACCCCGCCGACATCAAGCGCCAATTTGCCACTGCCAGCATTTTGAAAAGCCGACGCGTGGTGTTTAACCTCAAAGGCAATGACTACCGCGTTGTGGTGGCGGTGGCTTACAACATGGGGTTTGTTTATGTCAAATTTATTGGCACACACGCAGAATATGACACCATTGATGCAGACACCGTAGATCAATACTGAAAGCCAGCACCATGAACATTGAACCTATCCACAACGAATTGGACTACACAGCCGCCCGCAAACAGGTGTCTGCGCTGGTTGATTTAGACCCACCGCGCTTTAGCCCAGAGGGCGACCGGTTGGCTATTTTGGGCCTGATGGTGCAGGCGTATGAGGCTGAACATTACCCGATTGACCCGCCAGACCCGATTGAGGCGATCAAGTTCCGCATGGATCAGCAGGGCCTTAAACCAAAAGACCTCGAACCCATGATTGGCAGGCGCAGTCGGGTGTATGAGGTGCTTAACGGCAAACGCAAGCTGACCATGGCCATGGTCTGGAAACTACACACCGGCCTGGGCATCCCCGCTGAAAGCCTGATTCGCCAAAACTCTTGATGGGTCAGCGCGGTTGCATGTGCTGACGAATCCATTCGGCAAATGCCGCTTCGTCGATGTCACCTGCTGCCACTGACAGCATGGTCACGACGCAGTCAGCGTCTGAGGCGATCAACTCATAGCCGTTTAGCGCCAAAAACAATTCCATGGCCACAAAGCCGGTTCGTTTATTTCCATCGATAAATGGATGGTTGCGTGAGATGCCGTAGCCATAACTGGCGGCCAAATCTGCGGCATCAGGTGTCCCGTAGTTTTCAAGCTGCTGCGGCCTTGCCAGGGCTGATTCCAGCAGATTTAGATCACGCACACCCGCGCCGCCGCCATGTTCAACCAGCTGCTCTTCATGCACGGCATGAATCAGGGTGTTTTCGATCCACACCCAGGTTGGCCGCTGGGCGCTCATTTGGCCAACTCATGCAGGACGGCGCGACGCTTCTTCATGATCAGCCGCGCTTGCGTCATCTGTTCATCAAAACTGGCATCGTAAGGCGAAAGATTGAATCCATTGGCTGTGTCGGTCATGTAAACCGTGTCACCTTTTTCAAGTTTTAACCTTGCCAAAACCTCCTTGGGCAGAATCACCCCCACCGAGTTGCCAATTTGAGTCAGTTTGAGCGCAGTCATGGTTTGGCCTTTAACGTTATAACAATTGTTATATTAACCGGCTGAACCATGTTCTGCAAGTCAGACACTTTCGTCATCAAACCGGCTTGTGAAAAAAGGCGGCACGGCTTTTGCTTTAGTCGATTGACCGAATTTTCAACAGTTTCCTGTTGCAGCCACATGCTCCAAGTCTCCAAACTCATCCCCCAAGGCGCTGGCTTGGCCGCCGCCTTGCTCAAACACGCCAACACGGTCGAGCTGGACTGGGACGTGCGCCAAAAAAGCCGCTTCGATGCCAGCGACTCTGCTGGCCGTCAGTTGGGCATCTTTTTGCCGCGCGGTTCGGTGGCGCGGGGTGGTGACGTGCTGGTGGCGCACGATGGCTCGCTGATCAAGGTCTGGGCGGCGCCGCAAGCCGTGCTGAAAATCACCGCCTGCCCAGAGCACGGCACACCGTTTGACCTGATCCGCGCCGCCTACCACTTGGGCAACCGGCATGTGCCGATTGAGCTCCAACCCGATCACCTCAAAATCGAACCCGACCATGTGCTGATGGAGATGCTGCGCGCCATGCACCTGATCGTGAGCGAGGTCACTGAACCGTTTGAACCTGAAAACGGAGCTTACGCTACCAGCGGTCATGGCGGTGGCCACCACCACGGTCAGCCGCACAAACACGACCACGACCAAGACCATGGTCATGGCCACTGACCATGCAACAAGCTCCCCAAGTTGACACGCCTGCCGTCTGGAACCTAGTGGCAGCAGTCAGTGCGCCCAGCTCAAGCCCGGCACAGCCCCTGGCCATGACCTCCACTAGCCTGCTCCAGCTCATGTGGCTGGCCTCGCCAGCCCTGCCGATTGGCGGTTTTTCATACTCAGAATGCCTTGAAGCCGCCATAGATCATGCGCTGGTAGCTACAGAATCAGAAGCATCCAACTGGTTGCTCGATCAGCTTGAATTGAGCCTGGCGCGCAGCGACCTGGCGGTGCTGGTGCAAGCTATTGCCGCCTGGCAAGCGGCAGATGCGCCGCGCATTGCAGCCCTCAACGCCTGGGTGCTGCAGACCCGCGAAAGCGCCGAGCTGCGCGCGCAGTCAGAGCAAATGGGCCGCAGCCTGCTGGAGTGGCTGCGCAACCACACCACCGCCACGCCTGAGCAAATCCAGCTGCTGGCCGACCTGCAGCCCACTTACCCGCTGGCTTTTGCGCTGGCTGCCAGCAGCACCGGCGCGCCGCAGCGCGATTGCCTGCTGGCCTACGCTTTTGGCTGGGCCGAGAACATGGTGCAAGCCGCCATCAAATCGGTGCCGCTGGGGCAAAGCGCCGGGCAGCGCATTTTGCAGGCGCTGGCGGCTGCCATTCCGGCGGCGGTAGACCATGCGCTGGCGCTACCAGACGGCCAGCGCCAGGCGTTCTCGCCCATGCTGGCTATTCTGAGCGCCCAGCACGAGGTGCAATATTCAAGGCTTTTCAGGTCTTAGCCCTTATGGAATAAGCGCAAGCAGCTCTTTATTTTGTAGCAATAATGGATGTCGCCAACAACCCAACTCGCGCCATGCAAACAAGCTCCACCCACACACCCGCCCCATACAAACCATGAACACACCTTTGCACCACATTCCCAACCGCACCAAAAACCTGCCGCCGTTGCGCGTGGGCATTGGCGGCCCTGTGGGCTCTGGCAAAACCACGCTGCTGGAAATGCTGTGCAAAGCCATGCGCGCGCAGTACGACCTGGTGGCCATCACCAACGACATCTACACCAAGGAAGACCAGCGCCTGCTGACCGAAAGCGGTGCGCTGCCACCCGAGCGCATCATGGGTGTGGAAACCGGCGGCTGCCCGCACACCGCCATTCGTGAAGATTGCTCCATCAATCTGGAGGCCATCGACCGCATGCTGGCGGACTTTCCCAATGCCGACATTGTTTTTCTGGAAAGCGGCGGCGACAACCTGGCCGCCACCTTCAGCCCCGAACTGTCAGACCTGACGATTTACGTGATTGACGTAGCTGCGGGCGAAAAAATCCCGCGCAAAGGCGGCCCTGGCATTACCAAGAGTGACTTGTTTGTCATCAACAAGATTGACCTGGCGCCGCATGTGGGGGCTAACCTTGAAGTGATGCGTGCGGACACTGAGCGCATGCGCAGCACGCCCAAAGGCCTCAAGCCGTTTGTTTTGACCAACCTCAAAACCCTGCAAGGGCTGGATGAAGTCATTGCCTTCATCGAAACCAAAGGCATGCTCAAGGCCTGACGCACCATGAGCCCCGCCTTGACCCCCGCATTTACGCAAGCGTTTGAAGCCGCCGTGCAGCAGCACGACGCGCAGGTGGCAGCGCTGGGTTTGACCATTTGGGTGGGTTCAGAGCCCACCTTCACCGACCGGCAAGCACTCACCCCCGCCTGGCTGCACACCGCTCTGGGGGACGACAAAGCGCAGCGGGCCCAAGCCTTGGTGGGCAGCTTGCAGCAACGCCTGCCCAACGCGCTGTTGCTGCGCAGTGTGGGGCGTCTTTACCCGGGTGAAGAAAAGCCACGCTGGAATTTTGGCCTGCTGCGCCGCCGCGATGGTCAACCGCTGTGGCATGGGCCGCCAGACCCGATGCAGGTTGCGCAGGCAACGCCCGTTTCACCCACAGCGCTGGCCGAATTTGCTGCCACACTGGCCAGCGCTTGTACCGCGCAGGGCTGGGCCACGCAATGCCAGGAGACCGCCACTGAGCAGGGTGAGGCGGCTTGGATGGTCAGCGTTGAGATAGCCACCCAGGCGAATTCGGGTGAGGCCAATGACGCAACCCAGCCGCTGCGCTTTGTGCTGCACGCCCAGGTGCTGGAGGGCACGTCAGAATCAGCGTCTGAGCCCGATGCATCGCCTTGCCCCTGCGCCATGGTTGACCTGCCGGCCATTGAAAGCGTGGACGACTTTTTGGCGGTGTTGGCCTGTTTGGAACAGGCCGCTTTGCACTGCGCTTTGCCTGCACTGGCGTTAGCTGGTGCTCAGCCACCAACGGATGCCAGGCTGGCACTGACCACCATCACACCCGACCCCGCGGTGATTGAGATCAACACCGCGCCCAGCACCGACTGTGCAGACTTTCTGTGGCGCAGCCAGCAGGTGTATGCCGCGGCGGCGGCGCAACAGTTGGCAGCTTACCGCCTGTACTTCAACGGCCAGGTGGCCGACTCGGGCGGCGCGGGTCAGATCACGTTTGGCGGCCCGACCCCGCTTGCCAGCCCGTTCATCCTGCACCCGCAGTTGTTGCCTGGCTTGGTGCGTTACCTGAACCGGCATCCGGCTTTGAGCTACCTTTTTTCGCATGATTTTGTTGGTGGTGGTGGCCAGTCGGTGCGCCCGGACGAGCGCGGTGCTGACGCCTTTGACGATCTGGTGCTGGCGCTGGAACTGCTGGAGCGCGAGCCAAATCCCGCGCCCGAACTGCTGTGGAAAAGTCTGGCTTCGTTTCTGTGCGACACGGTGGGCAACAGCCACCGTGCTGAGATCAACATCGAAAAACTGTGGAACCCTTACCTGCCTGTGCGCGGCCAGCTCGGGCTGGTGGAGTTTCGCTCGCTGCGCATGCAGCACACGCCGCAGCGCGCCACCGCGGTGGCCTGCCTTTTGCGTGCGCTGCTGGCCATGCTGGCCACACGCAGCTACCGTTTGCCGCTGATCGACTGGGGGCGTGAGCTGCATGACCGCTTTGCGCTGCCGTTTTACCTGCAAGCCGACCTGGACGCGGTTTTTGCCGAACTGGCAGACGCTGGGCTGGGCTTGGCAGCACCGCTGCGCGAGGTACTGCAGCAAAACGAGTTTCGCTATTTTGGCAAGGTGGATTTGCCGTTTGGCAGCCTGGAGCTCTGGCGTGGGCTGGCGTTTTGGCCGCTGGTGGGCGACGCAGCCAGCCCGGAGCAGGCGGGTAGCTCACGCCGGGTGGATGCCAGTACCACGCGCATTGAAGTTCGCTGGCGTTCGCCTGCTGCAGGCGATGTAGCAAGCATTGCGGCGCACGACCCGACTCATTGGGCTGACTGGCGGGTGATGGTGGATGGCGTCGAGCTACCGTTGCGCACCGAGCAAGACAGCGTGGGCGCGCTCAAGGTGTTTGGCATCCGCTACGCCAGTTTTGTACCCTTGTCTGGCTTGCACCCCACGCTGGCCGCGCCAACACCCTTGACCCTGGTTTTGCGCCATGCCAAACACCCCACCGAGTACCTTGTCACGCTGCATGAATGGCAGCCCGACGGTCAGGCGTACCCGGGGTTGCCCTTGGACTTGAACGAGGCACGCCAGCGCCGCGCTGCCCGCATCACGGTTGAGGCTGTGAATCGGCAAGCACCGGCATCGGCGAGCACCCATGGCACAGTCGTCCGTCCGTCACACAAGGGCTTAACCCCCTACAGTCTGGATCGGCGCTACCGCTGACAGCGCGAGTTCAAGTTAGCAAATCCGCGGCAACTGCTCACCGGCAAGCCAATCAACGATGCGCCGACCGCCAAAGGCGGTGGTGAGCTGAACAAAGTGGTGGTCGTCGGCAATGACCTCGCCAATGATCGCTGCGTCTGACCCTTGCGAATGCGCGCGCATGGCGGCAAGAACGCGCGGAGCATCAGCGCCAGCGCAAATCACGATCAGCTTTCCTTCATTGGCCACATAGAGCGGGTCGAGTCCTAAAAATTCACACGCGGCGGCGACCACCGGCTTGATTGGAATGGCTTTCTCGTGCAGCATCATGCCCACACCTGACTGCCCCGCAATTTCATTCAGGGTGGAGGCCAGACCGCCGCGCGTGGGGTCACGCAAGCAGCGGACATCCGCACCCGTGGCCAGCACCGCCGACACCAGCGTGTGCAGCGCCGCGGTATCAGACTGGATCACTGCGTCAAACGACAGGTTTTCACGCTGGCTCATGATCGCCACGCCGTGGTCGCCCATCGTGCCCGAGACCAAAATCGCGTCGCCCGCGCGCACCCGGGCACCGCCCAGCTCAACGCCGTCGGGCAACACGCCGACACCGGTGGTGGTGATGAAAATGCCGTCGCCCTTGCCACGCTCGACCACCTTGGTGTCGCCCGTCACCACCGGCACACCCGCCGCGTTAGCGGCATGCGCCATCGACTCCACGATACGCGCCAGGTCACCCAACGCAAAGCCCTCTTCCAGAATAAAACCTGCTGCCAGATACAGCGGCGTGGCACCCATCACGGCCACGTCGTTGAGCGTGCCGTGCACCGACAGACAGCCGATATCACCGCCAGGAAAAAACAGCGGCGACACCACATGGCAGTCGGTGGACATCACCAGCCGCGCCGGTTTGCCGTCGATCACCGGGGCAGGCAGCACCGCACCGTCGTTACCCTGGCCCAGGTAGGCGTTGCCCAGGTGGCTGGCAAACAGCTCCGAGATGAGTTGCACCATGGCCCGCCCGCCCGAGCCGTGCGTCATGTCAACGCGCCCGTGTTTCAGATCAAGCGGCCGCACGTAGCCACGTTTGACTTCACTCATGGCTGGTTTCCTTTGCGCTTTGTGCGGGCTGCATGTCCTTGTACCGGCCATAGCTGTAGTGCGCGGCACACGCGCCTTCGCTGCTGACCATGCACGAGCCGATGGGGTTCTCTGGCGTGCAGACGGTGCCAAAAATCTTGCAGTCCTGCGGCCGCTTGACACCACGCAGAATGGCACCGCACTCGCAGGCCTTGTTGTCGGGCACCGACTGGTAGTTGATGTTGAAACGCCGCTCGGCATCGAACGCACCATACTTTTCGCGGATCTTCAACGCCGAGTACGGCACGACCGACAAGCCGCGCCACTCAAATTCGCTGCGCAGCTCAAACACCTCGGCGACGCGATCTTGTGCCTTGCGGTTGCCGTCGCGGCTGACCGCGCGTGAAAACTCGTTTTCAACCTCGGCGCGGCCTTCGTTGACCTGCACGATCAGCATGGCGATGGCCTGCATCACGTCCAGCGGCTCAAAGCCGGCAATCACCACCGGCTTGCGGTATTCCTCGGCAAAAAATTCATAGGGCCGGCTGCCAATAACAGTGGACACGTGCGCCGGGCCAATGAAACCGTCGATCGGCACCGTTCCCCACTGGCGCACCTCGGGCGACTCCAGAATCTGCGTGATCGCCGCAGGCGTGAGCACATGGCAACACAGCACACTGAAGTTGGCCAGGCCTTCTTTAGCCGCCTGCAAAATCGCCAGCGCCGTCGGCGGCGTGGTGGTCTCGAAACCAATGGCAAAAAACACCACCTCGCGCGCCGGGTTGTCACGGGCGATCTGCAAGGCATCAAGCGTGGAATAGACCATGCGAATGTCGCCACCGCGCGCCTTGGCTTTCATCAGCGACAGCCCGTCAGACGCCGGCACGCGCAAGGTGTCGCCGTAGGTGCACAGGATCACGCTGCTTTCAAGCGCCAGCTTGATCGCCATGTCGATGCGGCCAATCGGCAACACGCACACCGGGCAGCCGGGGCCGTGCACCATGCGCACGTTGGGCGGCAACAAATCGCTCAAGCCGTAGCGCGAAATGGCATGGGTGTGACCACCGCAAAACTCCATGAAGCTGTAGTTGCGCTCGGGCCTGGCCAGCGCGGCAATCTTGCCCGCCAACGTTTTGGCAACCTCACCGTCGCGGAATTCGTCGATGTATTTCATGCTGCCGCCTGGAGCGTCATCTGTGCGCTCATCTCAGAGAACAGCGTCAGCGTGCGTTCGGCCTCTTCGGGGTCGAGCCTGGACAGCGCGTAGCCCACGTGCAGGATGACGTAATCCCCCACCTGCACATCATCGAGCAGTTCAACAGATATTTCCTTTTGCACGCCGCCCAGATCCACCAGCGCTGAATCGCCAGTGGCGCCCAAACCCACTTGAATCACCTTGACCGGAAGTGCCAAACACATAAATCCTTACTCCAAAGAATGCAGCGCCACCCAGGCCTGACCCAGCGCAATGCTGGCGTCTCCTGGTGAGGTGTGCCGCGGCTGCAACAATCGCAAACCGCGCTGCTGCAGCTGTTGATTCAACCCCGACGATAACAATGCATTGAGCATGCAGCCACCACTGGCGGCCACCACCCGGACTCCGGTATGGTCAAGCGCACGCATCAACCAGTCGGTCAAGCCCTCGACCAGCGTGGCGTGAAAGCGCGCGGCGGCAAAGTCAGCGGCAGGGCAGTCGACCAGGCTCTCGAGCACCGGCAAAAAACTCAAGCGCAGGTTGGCATCGATGGCCCAGCCCGTCTGCATCGGCGGCGGCCAGCCGTGCGTCTGAATATGCCGTTGCGCCGCCTGCTCCAGCAACACCGCGGCTTGCGATTCGTACTGCATGGCACTGCACAACCCCAGCAAGCCAGCCGCCGCATCAAACACCCGCCCCAGGCTGGACGTGCGCGGGCTGTTGAAACCACGCACCAGCATGTCGGCCACGATGGCAGCAGCGGGTTCGGCAAAGCGTGCGGTGATCTCGTTGCCCCGGCCCAGTGCGTGCAAAACCGCCGCCGCCATGCGCCAAGGTTCGCGCGCGGCCCGGTCGCCACCAGGCAAGGCGAGCGCTTGCAAGGAACCCAGCCGGGCGCACTGTGCGCCCTCGACAAAAAGCAACTCACCGCCCCAGGCGGTGCCGTCGGTGCCCAGGCCAAAACCGTCCAGCGCCAAGCCCAGCACCGGGCCTTGCCAGCCGTGCTCGGCGCACACGGCCGCAATGTGCGCGTGGTGGTGCTGCACCGCCTGCATCGGCACGTCCAGGCGTTGCGCCAGCGCCTGCGCGGCGTGGGTGCTGTAGTCGTCGGGATGCAGGTCATGCGCGATCAATTCGGGGCGCACGTCGATCAGCGTCATCATGCGCTGCACGGTCTCGTCGAGAAACTCGCAGGTGGCGGCGTTGTCGAGTGATCCGACATGCGGCGACAGAAAAGCTTCATCACCGCGCGTCACGCAAACGGTGTTCTTCAGGTGCGAGCCCAGCGCCAGCACCGACGGCCCGCTGTGCGGCAAGCGGATTGCCGTGGGCGCATAGCCACGGCTGCGCCGAATCAACTTGACCGCAGCGCCAGCAACGCGCAACACGCTGTCGTCGCAGCGCGCCACCACCGCGCGGTCATGATCCAGTACGGCATCGGCAATGCCCTCCAGTCGCGTCTGCGCCTCGGCCAGATCTCGCACGATCGGCTCGCCGCCGGAGTTGGCGCTGGTCATCACCAGCACCAGCGGCTGCGCCTCTTGCAGCCACTGCGTGCCCACTGGCCGACCCGCCGCCTCGTGAAACAACAGGGAGTGGATTGGCGTGGTGGGCAACAACACCCCCAGCTGATTCAAACCCGGGGCAATGCCGCGCAACAGCGTGTCGCAAGCGTCGGTGGCTTGCAGTATGACGATCGGGCGCTCACGGCTCTCCAGCAAGCGCTGCTCGGCATCGCTCACCTGCGCATAGGGCTGCAGGCTTGCCGTATTGGCGACCATCACCGCCAACGGCTTGGCTTCGCGTTGCTTGCGTTCGCGCAGTCGCGCCACCGCAACCGGGTTGCGCGCGTCACACGCCAGATGGAAGCCACCCAGCCCCTTGATAGCGACAATGGCGCCGCTTTGCAGCAAGGCCAGCGTCTGGGCGATGGCATCACCAGCGATCGGTGTGCCATCCATTTTTGATAGCAGCAAGCGCGGTCCACATAAGGGGCAGCAGGTGGTTTCTGCATGAAAACGCCGATCACTTGCGGTCGTGTACTCGCGTGCACAATCTGGGCAAAAGGCAAAGTCCGCCATGCTGGTCTGCGGGCGATCGTAGGGCAACGCGCGCGTCACGGTCAAGCGCGGGCCACAATGCGTGCAGGTGATAAAGCCGTGCCGCCAGCGCCGGTTGGCAGGGTCAAACAATTCAGAAAGACACGCGTCGCACACCGCAACATCCGGCCCGATGGTGGTGCTGGCTGGCCCGGTCTGACTGTCGACAATCGCGAAATCTGCCCAAGGTTGCCATGCTGCGTCGCTGGCCTGCACCGCATCAACACGCGCCAGCGGCGGTGCGTCGCTGCGCAGGCGTGCGATCAGATCGTCCAACTGCGCTGCCGCACCTTGCACGGCAATCTCCACGCCCAGCGCGTCGTTGCGCACCCAACCCTTGAGCAAACGCTCTTGTGCCAGACGCCAGACAAAAGGCCGAAAACCCACCCCCTGCACCACGCCGGTCACCCGGATGCGACGCGCAAGCTCGGTGGTCATTGCGGCGAACTCAGGCCTTGGCCTGCTGCAACTGCGCTTCCAGTGCGGCCACACGGGCTTTGAGCACCGCCACCGTCTGCTGCCGGGCCGCCGCTGTGCGCGCCATGCCGGCGCGCAGATAGGTCAGCCATTCGTCCATGCCCTGTCCGCTGGTGGCAGACACCTGAATGACCCGGATCGCAGGGTTGACACGCCGCGCAAAAGCAATCGCTGCATCCACATCGTAGGTGAGGTGCGGCAACAGATCGACCTTGTTGAGCAGCATCAGGCTGGCGGCGCGGAACATGTCGGGATACTTGATCGGTTTGTCTTCGCCTTCGGTCACCGAAAGGATCACCACCTTGTGCGCCTCACCCAAGTCAAACGCCGCCGGGCAGACCAGGTTACCGACGTTTTCAATCATCAGCAGCGCGCCATCGGCCAACGGCAGTTGTTGCAGTGCGTGGCCGACCATGTGCGCATCCAGGTGGCAGCCCTTTCCGGTGTTGATCTGGATCGCCGGGGCACCGGTGGCGCAAATGCGGTCGGCGTCCTGGCTGGTCTGCTGGTCGCCCTCAATCACCGCCACGCTGGTGCTGCCCAGCAGGTCAATGGTTTTGCACAACAGCGTGGTTTTGCCCGAGCCGGGGCTGCTGACCAAATTGAGTGCAAACACCCCGCGCTCGGCCAGCTTGTCGCGGTTGGCCTGCGCATAGGCGTTGTTCTTGGCCAGAACGTCCTGCTCGATCTGCACCATGCGGGTCTGGCCGACACCGGGCGCATGGGAATGCAAATCACCTTGGGCATGGCTGTGATCGTGGCCATGCTCATGCGCGTGGCCCGCCACGCCATCGATTTTCACCTCCCCCTCACCACAACCACAGGTCACACACATCGCTTCATCTCCTCTTTTGCCAAGGCGCTTACGCTACCTCAAGTTCTTTTACCCGCAGCTCGGTACCGCCAGTCACTTGCAACTGGTAGCCGCCACAGTCCGGACACTCGCCAAACACTTCTTTCATAGGCACCGACTTGGCGCACGCCATGCACCAACCGACGCCGGGCGTGGCGACAATTTCCAGCCGCGCGCCCTCGGCCACGCTGCCGCGGGTGACCGCATCAAAACAAAACGCCATGGCCTGCGGCTCGACACCCGAGAGCTGGCCAATCTCCAGCCACACCGCCGTGACCTTGCTGAAATGATCGCGCTGTGCGGCATCTTCAATCACCTGCAATACGCCTTCGGCCAACGACATCTCATGCATTCCACAGACGCCTAATTGCCCAAGCGCAGGTAGTCAGCCAAGCGCTTGTCACGTGTCGCGATATGCAGGGTGATGAAGTTCAGGACATCGTGCACCTTACCTGGTATCAACGCGGTATGGCCCGCTTCATGTGCAACCGCCATAAACTGCATCGACGTCAGCATGTTGACGTGGTCATCCTGATGGTCTTCGTAATCGTCATAGCTCTTCATGCGCATGAGCAGTTCTTCGGACATGAAATGCGCTTCGCTGTAGGAGATCAACGCCTCCAGCATCGACGCGACCTCTGAGGCCGCCGCCTGGCGCTCGACCGCATCACTGAGCGCTTGAAGCAGGCGAAGTTGCTCTTCGTGCTCGCGATCGGTCACTGCGTTGGCCTCGGCATTGAATTCGGCGATGCGGTTCATGGTTGTCTCCAGTGGCTTGGGCGACGGAACAGGTGCCCGTCCGGGGCGCAATGGTCGCATATTTTGATCCCGCTCACTTCGTCATGACTTGTGCAACGCAAAAAAACCGCGCCGAGACACCACTGGTTTCTGTTTGACGGCCTCGCTTGCCGGCGACGGACTCGGCGTCGGACTCGGCGTCGGAGGTGCGGACAACAGCCCGATCAATGAAGCGCGTGCCGTCATGCGCGCCTCGCGCTGGCTGGCAAATTTGTCCATCGGCGAAAACAGCGCACAGCTCTGGTAATGGCCTAATTCCGGTTCGCTGTTGCCCAGGAACGCAAAGTCACCTGCCGGAAATTTGATGAAGCGGCGCTGGTTCTCATCGACCACTTGCCAGTTTTCGGTGCTGCCGGGCACCAGCAAAATACTCATGCACCAAGGGGCAATCACCAGCCCCAGCCAATGCCCTTGCCAGCGCTGGAAGTCAACCGCTTGTACCGTCAGTGCCGGATTCAAAATCGGCACCCCGGCCATGCGGGTGTGCTGAATGCGCAGAAAAGCGGTCTCTACGGCTTCATCAGGATTGTCATCATGGACCTGAAAACTCATACAAAACTCACGCGACGGCGCCCCATTGGCGCGCGTCACCCCCCTGGGACATCAGCGCCTGCATCAAATTGAGCGCTTCTTCGGCGCGTGCGGGCTCGACACGCTCAAAGGCAAAGCCGCCCGCCTGGATCAACAGGTAGTCGCCGACCTGAACATCGTCGGTTAGCAACAGCAGGCTGACGTGGCGTCGCTCGCCAAAGCACTCAGTCAGCGCCATGCCGTCAGCGACTTCGAGCACACGCGAGGGGGCAGCCAGGCACATGATGCAGCCTCAGGCCAACTCGGCCAGTGCAGGCGCAACCGCATAGCCGCGCTGCCTGAGGGCAGCCACAGCCATCTGCACCACCTGCGGTACAACCCGCGCCACGGTGGGTGTCATCTCCAGACCGAGTTCCAGCGAAACCGGCTCAACACCGATGACGACAATTTCCTTAGGCATGGCGTCGAGCAACTCCAGACTGGCCAACACATCGGGCAAGCCAATCTGGTGCGGTGAGAGCTTTTTGCGAAAGAATACCGGAATGGCATCGCCTTCAATGGTGACCACCGTCCCCGGCGCGGCACCGGTCAAGACCACATCAAACACCAGCAGGAAGTCCAGGTCAGACAGATCCTCGATCATCTCCATGCCCGAGGTACCGCCATCAATGAGCTGCACCGCAGGCGGCAAGCAGTAGTCGCGTTCCAGTGCCTCGACCGCACGCACACCGGCCGCTTCATCGCTCAGGATGGTGTTGCCGATCCCTAATACAACAGCGCGCATGGGCTTGCGGCCGCTCAAACGGCTTTGACCGTGTAGGTCGCGTCGTTTTCGGTGTCGGTGAGGTGGATCGCGCAAGCAATACACGGGTCAAACGAATGGATGGTGCGCAGCACTTCCAGCGGCTTGGCGTTATCGGCAATCGGCGTGTTCACCAGCGATGCCTCGTAAGGGCCGGGCTCGTCCTTGTCGTTGCGTGGGCAGGCGTTCCAGGTGGAAGGCACCACGCATTGGTAGTTCTTGATCTTGCCATTCTCGATAACGATCCAGTGCGACAGCGCGCCGCGCGGTGCTTCGTGGAAGCCGACACCGGCAACCTCATCTTTCGGGAATACCGGCTTGTTGAAGGTCGTCAGATCGCCCTTGCCCATGTTGGTGAGCAAGGCGGTCCACTGTTCCGAGAGCAAATCAACGTTGACGCAGCAGGTGACGGCGCGCGCCGCGTGGCGACCGATGGTCGAATGCATGGCATCGAGCCCCACTTTGGTCTTGGCCAGCGCCGAGACCGTGTCAAGTGCCGCAGTGGCGTACTTGGTGGTTGCCTCGTGTTTGGCTGCCAGGCCGGTAAGCACCCGTGCCAGCGGCCCGACTTGCGCCACCTTGCCGTAGAAGGTGGGCGATTTCAGCCACGAATATTTGGCGTCGGCCTTGAAGTCGGTGTAGTTGGGCGTGGTTTCGCCCTTGAACGGGTGCAGCGCGCCACCGTCGCTGTAGTTGTACCAGGAGTGCTTGACCGACTCTTCCACCCCCTTGCGGAAATACTCATCGTGAAACGAGGTGATGGGCTTGTAGCTGGCGAGGTCGCCGCCCTCGATAAAGCCGCCGGGGTACGCAAACTGGGTGCCCTTGCCGTCGAGCGGCACATCGGGCACCGAAAGGTAATTGGTGACGCCCTTGCCGATGGTGGTCCACTCGGCGTAAAACGCACCGACCGCGGCCACGTCAATCAGATAAACATTCTTGACAAAGTCCGCCAACTCGTCGATCCAGCCCTTGATGGCCATCAGCCGCTCGACCGTGAGCACCGCTTGCGAATCGGTGGCCAGCGGGTTGGCCACACCGCCAACCGCCACATTTTGGATGTGCGGTGTTTTGGAGCCCAGGATCGACACGATCTTGTTGGCTTTACGCTGCACCTCCAGCGCTTGCAGGTAATGCGCCACCGCCAGCAAATTCACCTCAGGTGTCAGCTTCATGGCCGGGTGACCCCAGTAGCCATTGGTGAAGATGCCCAGCTGACCGCCATTGACAAAATGTTTCAGACGCTCGTGCACGCGACGCATTTCATGTTTGCTGTTGAGGTGCCAGCTTGACAGACTCTCACCCAATACCGACGTCTTGTCCGGGTCGGCCTTGAGCGCCGAGGTGACGTCGACCCAATCCAGCGCCGACAGGTGGTAGAAGTGGACGATGGCGTCGTGCACCGCATGCGCGGTCATGATGATGTTGCGGATGTACTGCGCGTTAAGCGGTATCTCCAGGTTCAGCGCGTTTTCCACCGCGCGCACCGACGCCATGGCGTGCACCGTGGTGCAGACACCGCAAATGCGCTGGGTGATAGCCCAGGCGTCGCGCGGGTCGCGGCCCAGCAAAATCAGCTCGACGCCGCGCCACATCTGGCCTGAGGACCAGGCCTTGTTGACCTTGCCGCCGTCGATGTCGACGTCAATGCGCAGGTGACCCTCGATGCGGGTGATCGGGTCAATGGTGATACGTTGTGCCATGCTTGTCTCCACTTAAGAATGCGTAACCTGCGCGTCTTCACGCGGCAAGACCGGGAAGCGTTTGGTAATGATGATGTAGCCCATCACCTCGATGGCAAACATGCCAACAGTGACCATGATCTCGGCAAGGGAGGGGAAATAGTTCCAGCCCGGCCCGGTGTTGTAGCCGATCAGAAAACCGTTCAGGCGCAGCAAAATGCCGCCAACCATGATGGCCAGGCCAGCCAGGAACAGGTTGGCGGGGTTGCGCCGGGCTTGCGCGCTGCCAATCAGGAAGAACGGTGCGATGAACGCCAGGTTTTCGATCCAGAACGACATCGCAACGCCGCTGAAGGCAAACGCGTCGCCCCAGGCGCCACGCACGCTCAGGTCAACGACGCGCACCACCAGATACAAGCCCAGCACGCCGAGCATGATTTTGGACAACGGGTTAAGCAGGTGCATCTCAATACTGCGCCGGTACGCCGCGGCGGCGACACAAGCCTCAAACAACACCACGCCGTAGCCGATAACGATGGCGGTGAGCAGGTAGATCAGCGGCACCGCCGGTGTCTGCCACAGCGGATTGACTTGTCCGCCCATCACCACCAGCATGGTGCCCAGCGAGGACTGGTGCATCATCGGCAGAAGCACACCCAGCGCGATGAAGAAGAACAGCCATTTGTTGAGTTTTTTCTTGAAATCGCGCTTGCCAAATTTTTCCAGGAACACCGGCGAGAACTCGATCCACATCACCAGGATGTAGGCCGTAACGCACACCGCCACCTCAAACATGACTGAATTGGGGTTGGAATAACTGGGCCAGAAGATATGCCAGAAGTTCCACCAGCGGCCAAGGTCAATAAAGATGCCGCCGCCTGCCAGCGTGTAGCCAAACAGGCTGCCCAACAGCGCGGGCCGCACCAACGGGTGGTACTCCCCCCTGTTAAAAATATAGACCAGCAGCGCCACCGAAAAACCGCCACAGGCCAGCGCCGAGCCGATCATCACGTCAACCACCACCCAGATGCCCCAAGAGTAGCCGTCGTTAACGTTGGCGACGGTGGCCAGGCCAAAGACAAAGCGCACCAGCAAGATGGTGAGCATGATTGCAATAAGGATGCCGCAGGTGAGTGTGGCGGCGTTGAGCAAACTGCCCCCCACCGGCGCGGGCCAAGCGTGTGCATGTTGCTTCATGGCTGTTTCTCCTCGTCGCTGTTGGCTTCATCGTCATGCTTGACGGTGCGCTTGGCAATGAAGCTGAGCGCCCCCAAGGCCACCACCGGCAGCACCAGACCGCCATACAGCGAATGCTGGATCCCTTCCGAGGTCGCCGCCGACGAGTGTGGCGGCAGGTTGGGCATGCCCACTTTTTCAAAGGTGACAGCAGAAAGCTTCAGTACCTGGGTGCCACCGTATTCGGTTTCACCGTACACATGCTGGATGTAATTGCCCACCGGGCCTTCCCAGCTTTGATCGGGCCCGTCAAGGCGCCCGCGCGGGTAGGTGGTGGTGCTGCCGGGTTTGAGCGCCAGACGACGCTTGGCCTCGGCCAGCAGATCGGAAGTTTTTCCGTACAGGGTCGCGCCAGTGGGGCAGACCTCGGCGCAGGCCGAATAGTGGCCATCCTTGTAGCGATGGCGGCACAACTCGCACTTGCCGATCTTGCCGGTGGGCGAGTCGTACTGGTATTTCGGGATGCCAAACGGGCAGGCGGCAACACAATAGCGACAGCCGACGCAAGCGTCCGGGTTGTAGGAGACGATGCCGGTCACCGGGTCTTTCAGCATGGCAGACACCGGACACGCCGACACGCAGGACGGGTCGGCGCAGTGCATGCAAGAGGTCTTCATGAACGCGTAGCCGTTGACCTCGGCGTCCTTGGTTTCCATGGTGCCGTTGCGGTACATCTTGATCAGGTTGAAGGTGTAGCCCGAGGTGTCCAGTGGCGTGTCCCAAAGATGGTCTTCGGTAGAAAACTCAGGCGGGTTGTTGTTGGCCTCTTTGCACGCGGCTACACAAGCTTTGCAGCCTACACACAGCGTGGCGTCATAGAGCAGCCCCAGACCTTCGGGCGGGCGGGTGTGGGTCTCGCGGGCGCAGACTTCCGGCGCCGCAACCGCCCCGGCAACGGCAGCACCGCCTGCCAGAACACCCTTCAAAAAATGGCGACGTGTGTCCATGACTACACCCGTTCGGTTGCTTTGTCAGCGTCACCCGCTTTGGCAGCCTGCGCTTCGGCCGCCGCATGCGATTTGCCCAGGTTTCTGGTCAGCATCGCCGCCGCACCCGCGGCCGCACCGGCCAGTGCCGCCAGCGCCGCAGCAGAGGCAAAGGTGGCGCCCTGGCCGTTTTCTTCGACGATGCGTGCGTATTGCAACGGCGGCGCCACATTTTTCATGACCGCCACCTGGTGAATCGGCTTGGTAAAGCCGACACCTTTTTCAGTGCAACCGATGCACGGGTGGCCGCAACCGACCGGCCAATTGTTCTCGCCGGCGTCGCCAAAGCCCAGCGTCGGGCAGTTGGCGTAGGTCTCGGGGCCCTTGCAGCCCAGCTTGTACAAACAGTAGCCTTTGCGGTGGCCTTCGTCGCCAAACTCCATGGCAAAACGGCCCGCGTCAAAGTGGGCGCGGCGTTCGCAGTTTTCATGCACCAGGCGCGAATAGGCAAACTTGGGTCGCCCTAGCGCATCGACATCGGGCAGCTTGCCAAAGGTCAAAAAGTGCACCACGGTCGCCAGGAAGTTGTACGGATTGGGCGGGCAGCCGGGAATGGTGACGACCGTTTTGCCCAGCACGTCGGCCACACTGGATGCACCCGACGGATTGGGCCCGGTGGCGGGCATACCGCCCCACGATGCACAAGAGCCGATGGCGATCACCGCCGCCGCGTCGGCAGCGCATTCCTTGAGCAGGTCAATGGCGGTGTGGCCACCGATCTTGCAGTAGATGCCGTTGTCCTTGACCGGAATCGCACCTTCGACCACCAGCACATACTTGCCTTTGTGGGCGGCCATGGCCGCTTTGCGCGCGGCTTCGGCCTGGTGACCAGCGGCAGCCATCAACGTCTCATGGTAGTCCAGCGAGATCACGTCAAGAATGAGTTTTTCCAGCGTCGGGTGCTCAGCGCGCAAGAGCGATTCCGAGCAACCGGTGCATTCCTGGAAATGCAGCCAGATGACCGACGGGCGCTGTGCCGATTCGATGGCTTTGGCTACTGCCGCATCGGCCCCCTTGGCCAGCCCCATGGTGACCGCCAGCGTGCTGCAGAACTGCAGGTAGTCGCGTCGCGTCATGCCCAGGCGGTGCTCAACGCCCTGCAGGGCGTGCGTGCCCAATTCAAAAATTTCACTCAAGTTGCCCATGGCCTGTCTCCTCGTGTTGCTGCGCCCGGCGATGAACGCAATCGATGAGGTATTTGCAATTCCCGGGCCAGGTCAAATCAGGCCCGATTGGCACACCAAAGCGAGGGTTTTCCCTTGATTCATGTCATTTTTACCGGCCTACTGGTTATTTGATAATCGTTTCGGTATCCATGCCGTTGAACCCGCGAGCGCCGCTGCCGTCACGCGCCTGCGTGCCGGGAAACGGCCTAAGATGGCACAACAGCAACCGATGAAACCCAATCACCATGGAACGCATCACGATCTCGATCGACACCGACCTGGCGCAGGAATTTGACCAATTGATTGCCAGGCGCGGTTACAAGAACCGCTCCGAGGCGGTGCGCGACCTGGTTCGCACGCATCTGGAGTCAGAGCGCCAAGCCACCGAGGCCAGCGGCCATTGCGTGGCCAACCTGAGCTACGTCTACAACCACCACGAGCGTGACCTGGCCGAACGCTTGACCGCCCTGCAACACGACCAGCATGACCTGACGTTGGCCACCCTGCATGCGCATCTGGACCATGACAACTGCATCGAGAGCGTGTTGCTGCGCGGCAGCACGGTGGCGGTGCGCGACTTTGCCTACGCGCTGATGGCCGAGCGCGGTGTGCGCCACGGCCAGCTCAATCTGGTGGCGGTGGAACTCGACGACCACCATGTGCATCCGCACAGCCACGCGCACGACGGCGGCGTCACCCATGACCACGTGCACTTGAAGCCCAAAACCTGATTCAGGGCTTTGCCTGCTGGCGCAGCGGCGGCTCCAGATGGCAGCGCTGCAGCAACGCGGCGTCGGCAAAAATGGCAGCCGGTGTGCCATCGGCCACCAGCCGGCCTTCACGCAACACCAGCACGCGGCTGCAGACGTCTTGCACCAGGTCGAGATCGTGGCTGGCGATCAGGCGGGTGTGCGGCAGCTCGCGCAGCCAATGGATCAGCCGACGCCGCGCCAGCGGATCCAGCGCGGCGCTGGGCTCGTCGAGCACCAGCACGTCCGGGCGCATCGCCAACACGCCGGCCAGCGCCACCGCGCGCTTTTCACCGCCCGACAAACGGTAGGGTGCGCGCTGCGCCAGATGCGCTGCACCAACGGCATCCAGCGCCTGTGCCACTCGGGACGCGACCTCTGAAGTGCTCAGTCCCATGTTGCTCGGCCCAAACGCCACGTCGTCAGCCACGGTGGGCATGAACAACTGGTCATCAGGGTCCTGGAACACCATGCCGACACTGCGCCGCACCTGCTGCACGTTGCCACGTGATACGACTTGGCCATTGACCACGACGTGACCCTGGGCCGCCTGGTGTACGCCGTTGAGGTGCAGCAGCAGCGTTGACTTGCCAGCGCCGTTGCTGCCAATGATGCCCACCGCCTCGCCCGCGGTCACGGCAAACGACACGTCAAACAGTGCTTGCTGCCCATCGGGGTAAGCAAATGCCAATGCGCAGACCTCCAGCACTGGCGCGCTCATGCGGCCACCCGCAACAGCACAGCGCCCAGCGCCTGCGGCAAATGAACGCCGCGTACCAAGACAAAAAATGCGCTGCAGCCCAATAAAAACAAGGTGTCACAGCTATGCCAACCATAGCTGTTTGCCACCGGCAAGGCGCCGGCAAAACCACGCGACAACATGGCTTGGTGAACGCGCTGTGCGCGTTGCAGCGCGCGCAGCAACAAATGCCCCAGCAAGGAAGCCCACTGCGCCAGCGGCAGGCCACGCAGCGCGCCCCCGCGCAGCGCATGCGCCAACTGCATACGCGTGGCCTCGCCCGTCAGCACCAGGGTGTAGCGCTGCAACAGCAGCAGCTGCTGTGTCAAGGCCGGTGGCACACCCAGCGCGCGCAAACCATGGCACAGGGGAACCACACCCGTGCCAGCCACCAGCAGCAACGTCGCTGATACGGTCAATACAAAGCGGATCACGATCGACGCCAACGACAACCAGCCCGCGCCGATGTGCAGCCCGCCTGCCAGCGCAACACTCTGCGTGTCAAACCACGGATTGAACAGCCCCACCATCAGCGCAAACGGCGACGCAATGAGCACCTTGCGCAAGATCACGCCGAGAGGTATGCAGCCAGCAGCGGCCAGACCCAGCGGGAACAGCGCCAGCGGCAGCAGCGCGGTCACGGCGTAGCGGTCAAACGACACCACCACAACAGCAAACCCCAAGACCGTCAGAATTTTGGCGCGCGGGTCCAGTCGGCCAAGCGGCGTATCGCGCGCGGCAGCGTCTTGCAGCGACGCGATCTCGCGCAGCGCTGCATCACGGTTGCACATGCAGCGTCAGGCGCTGGCGTCGGCGGACGACCAGGCCGACCAACAGCACCAACGCAAAAGTCACTACTCCGCCGACGATCCCCGCCAATGATGTCCCAGCTTCAACCGTCGGCCAGGCGGGTTGTTCTGGCTCTGACCGGCTTGGTTCGCTTGCGCTGGGCAGCGCGTAATCCGGCAATAGCGCCGTTTCGGCCTGCAGCGAGGCCAGCAGCGCGTGCACGCGGGAACCACCGTCGGCAACGTTGGCTTGGCCAGTGACGCGGGCAATCGACCATTCCAGCCCGTCCGGATGGCTGGAAGCAAACCATGACATCACACCGCCCGTCAGCACGGCCAGCGCGGCAAAACCGGCCAGCCAGCGCGCGGGCACCCGGACCTGCGGTGCCGCTTGGGCGGGCAGCGCGTCTCTGGCAAACAGATCAGGGCGCGCCTCGCGCACAAACACGATCAGCGCGGCGGTGGCCACGCCTTCGACCAGACCGATGGCCAAGTGAATCGGTTGCATCAGCAGCAAAAAGCCGCCCAGCGGCAAGCTGCTGATGCCTGAGAGTTGCGTCTGCACCACAACGCCCAAGGCGCCAAGCTGCAAGCCCAACACGGTGGCCAGGGTGGTAATCCAGGCGACCCGCTGGCGCGAGGGCTTGGCACCCGCATGACGCATCAGCGGCCGGTAAATCAGCGGGTAGGCCACAAAGCAGGTGCACACCCCCATGTTGAACATATTGGCGCCCAGCGCCAGCAGGCCACCGTCGGCAAAAAACAGCGCCTGCACCGTCAGCACCGACGCAATGGCTATGAAGGCCGCGTGCGGCCCGAGCAGAATCGACAACAGCAAGCCACCACCGATATGGCCACTGGAGCCAGTGCCCGGAATAGTGAAATTGATCATCTGCGCGGTAAAGACAAACGCGGCCAGCACCCCCATCAGCGGTACGAGGTCCTCGCGCTGGTCGCTTTGCAGTCGGCGCGAGGCCGCTACCAGCGTCACGGCAGAAGCCGCCCAAAAAGTCGCCCCGACGGCCGGGGAAAACAACGCGTCTGCCATGTGCATCGGGGACTCTCTTTCAGTGTGACGATTTTTTTTATTGTATGAACGTCAAACTGACCCTTTTCTGACAATGGCTCAACGCGCGGTGACTCAAGCGTCTTCGCCGATCACCAACTGCTGGTCTGAAGCGAAGCGGTAGGCCGGAATCACCAGATTGGCCGGCGCCGGGCCGTCGTCAAACACCCGCCCGGCCAGGTCGTATTGCGAGGCGTGGCAGGGGCAGATAAAACCCTTGCCTTCGCTGAGGTAGGGTATGCAGCCTTGGTGCGTGCACAAACCCATTGCAACAAAAATCTCCGGCCTGATCGAGCGGTGCGGATTGCGACACGTGGCCGGTTGCACCGACTCCTTGGACTCAGCGTCGGTCAATTCGATGGCCGTTTTTTTGGACAAGGTGGCCAGGTCGGCGGCGCTGCGGCGCAACACCCAGACGGGTTTGTCCTGCCAGTTGAGCGTCAGCAGTTTGCCCTCGGGTAGCGTCGACAAGTCTACCGGCAAGGGATCGCCCTGGGGGTACGGCTTGTCGCCTTTCCACGGCCAAATAGAGATTCTGATGGCGGCTGAGGCAGCGGCAGTGGCTGCGCTCAGTACAGCCGCCACAAGGGCGCGGCGCTGTTTTGAAAGATGTCCTGGCTTCATCTCGTGGTCTCCTGTCATCGGCAAAAAAAATCGGGGTTGCACTTTGCAAAGGGACACAGTTTAGCCAGCGACAATAGCTCACCATGAATCCTGTTTACACCCTCACCTTGTCATGCCCGGACCGCCTGGGCCTGGTCCACGCGCTGTCAGGCTTTTTGCTCGAGCGCAGTGGCAACATTGAAGAAGCCGCCCAGTACAACGACGCCAGCACCGGCCTGTTTTTCATGCGCGTGCAGTTTGCTTGTTCCAAGCTGGGTTTTGACGAGCTCAAGAGCCAACTGTCCGACTTTGCCGCACCGTACCAAATGCAATGGCATCTGCGTGCGCAGGCGCAACCGATGCGCACCGTGATTCTGGTCAGCAAAGAAGGCCATTGCCTTAACGACTTGCTGTTTCGCTGGAAAAGCGGCCTGCTGCCGCTGGACATTCGCGCCATCATCAGCAACCACCGCGACTTTTACCAACTGGCCGCCAGCTACAACGTGCCGTTTCACCATTTGCCGGTCACCGCAGCGACCAAGGCGCAGGTGGAATCACGACAGATGGAGATCATTGACAGTGAGGGCGCCGAGCTGGTGGTGCTGGCGCGCTACATGCAGATTCTCAGCAACGACCTGTGCCAGAAACTGTCGGGGCGCGCCATCAACATTCACCATTCATTCTTGCCCAGCTTCAAGGGTGCCAAACCCTATTACCAGGCGCATGACCGTGGCGTGAAGCTGATTGGCGCCACCGCCCACTACGTCACCGCCGACCTGGACGAAGGCCCCATCATCGAGCAAGACGTGGCACGCGTTGACCACAGCAAAACAGTCGAGGATTTAACCGCCCTGGGTCGTGATACCGAAAGCCAGGTGCTGGCGCGTGCCGTCAAATGGCACAGCGAACACCGCGTGCTGATCAACGGCCACAAAACGGTGATTTTCAAGTAGACATCAAGAGACCATGGGTTCGCCCAGGCGAACCGCAGCGCCGGGTTGCCACGCCGGGTTGAACTGCAGCGGCGCCCTGGGAAACAGCATTACCACAGTGGAGCCCAACAGAAAGCGTCCCATCTCGTCACCCTGTTTGAATTCAATGCACTTTTTTTCATAGCACACATCAAACAGCCTGCCAGCGCGTGGGTTGTTAACAATGCCATGCCAGGTGGTCGCCATGCTGCCGACGATGGTGGCGCCCACCAGCACCAGCACAAACGTCCCTGCGCCGCGGGGACGCTCGAAGACGCAGACCAATCGTTCATTGCGGGCAAACAGCCCCGGCACGCCGCGCGCCGTGGTGGGGTTCACCGAAAAAAGATCGCCCGGCACATAAATCATGCGCGTGAGACGCCCGGCGCACGGCATGTGAATGCGGTGGTAATCACGCGGGCTAAGATAGAGCGTGGCGAAATGACCGTTATCAAATTGCGCGGCCAAAGTGGCATCGCCCCCCACCAACGCGATACTGCTGTAGTGGTGGCCCTTGGCCTGGAAAATCTGCTGGCCTTCAATCCGGCCAAACTGGCTGATGGCACCGTCGACCGGGCAAATCAGGTCAGCCTGCGCCAGCGGCCGCGCACCATTCTGCAAGGCCCGGGTAAAAAAATCGTTGAAAGTGGCATAGCGGGTGATGTCCGGGATGGCCGCCTCCGCCATATTGACCCGGTAGCGCTGCACAAACCAGGCGATCAGGCGGGTGGTGAGCGCGCCGCCGCGCGCGCGCGCGATCCGCCCGGCCAGCAACGTGAGTGCTTGTTTGGGCATCAGGTATTGCGGCAGGACCGCGAGTTGATCAGACATGGTGGGCAGGGATTCTACGCAGTGCTTTTGTCTCACCCGGTGTCAAAATGAACGTCATGGCCGCCGCACGTATTCCCCCCATTCAATGTTTGCTCACCTTTGAGGCGCTGGCGCGCCTGCGCAGCGTGACGCAGACGTCCGACGAACTGTGCGTGACGCCCAGCGCGGTCAGTCACCGCGTCAAACAGCTGGAACAAATCATCGGCACCAAGCTGTTTGGCCGCGCTGATTTTTCCCTCACCACCGAAGGCAGTGAGTACCTGGCCCACGTGCGCGAAGGGCTGTCAATGTTGCAGCGCTTTCCCAGCTCGGCCGCCGCCCCCGGCAAACGCAAGCTGCGTCTGGCCACCACGCCAACGTTTGCGCGCTCGATGCTGATCCCGCGCCTGCGCCAGTTCACCGAGGCTTACCCTGAGATCGACCTGACGCTGCAGATTTCGATTCCGCTGCTCGACGTGGTGGCCGAAGACGCCGACCTGATGATTCGCTACGGCACCGGCCGCTACGCCGACGTCGAACACATCTGCATTCTCAAGGACGAGGTCACGCCGCTGGCCAGTCCGGGGTTTGTGCGCGAACACGGTCCTTTTGAAGTGGCACAAGACCTTGACGGCGAGGCGCTGCTGCGCAGCCCACTGGAGCCCTGGCGCACCTGGTTTGCCGCCAACCACCTCGACTGGCCCGAGCCGGGGGATGGCTCCCAATTCAACGACGTCGGCCTGATGTGTGACGGCGCTGCCGCTGGCATGGGTATCGCGCTGATCCGGATGAAACTGGCTGTGCCCTGGCTGGAAAACGGTTCACTGGTGCGCCTGGGCACCAGTGACACGTTTACCAGCAACATCCCCAGCCCCCATTCGCACTACCTGTGCTGGCGCACCGGCATGATGGAACGCTGGGAATGCGTCGCCTTTGTCGACTGGCTGAAACAAAGCGCATCCTAGAAATTTGCAAGAAATCAGGCTCCAGCCCTTGCTGAACAAGCGCAAGCAGCTATATTGTTTGTAACAACCCTGGATTTCAAACGTCTTTCAAAATTTGCTCACAACACCGGTCTGCGCTTGCCCGTACAGTGTTCACTCTGATTTTTCGTTTGCACAAGGACTCATCATGAACGCCCCATTGCCCCACACCGCCGCCGATTTGCTCTCACACACCGAGCGTCAAGCGCAGGTGATTCAGGCGCTGCAAGCCAGGTGTCCGGCGCATATTTTTTTGTGGAACAGTGAAGACACCACACCCTACGAGTGCGACGGCCTGACCGCGTACCGCCAGCGCCCGCTGGCAGTTGCCCTGCCTGAAGATGAAGCGCAACTGCAGGCGGTGCTGCAAACCTGCCATGCAATGGACGTGCCGGTGGTGGCGCGCGGCGCGGGCACCGGCTTGTCGGGTGGCGCCTTGCCACACGCGCGCGGCGTGACCCTGTCGCTGGCGCGCTTTAACAAAATACTCAAGGTCGACGCGCTGTCGCGCACAGCGGTCGTGCAATCTGGCGTGCGCAATCTGGCCATCAGCGAGGCCGCTGCACCGCTGGGTCTGTATTACGCGCCGGACCCGAGCAGCCAGATTGCCTGCACCATTGGCGGCAACGTGTCAGAGAACTCGGGCGGCGTGCACTGCCTGAAATACGGCCTGACGCTGCACAACATCCTCAAGATCAGGGGTTTCACCATGGCGGGCGAGCCGGTCACTTTTGGCTCGGACGCGCTCGACGCGCCCGGCTACGACCTGCTCAGCGTCGTCATTGGCAGCGAAGGCATGCTTGCCGTCGTCACAGAAGTCACCGTCAAGCTGATCCCCAAACCGATGCTGGCGCGCTGCATCATGGCCAGCTTTGACAACATCCCGCAAGCGGGTGACGCGGTGGCTGCGGTGATCGCTGCGGGCATCATCCCGGCCGGGCTGGAGATGATGGACAAGCCCATGACCGCAGCGGTGGAAGACTATGTCCACGCCGGTTACGACCTCGACGCCGCGGCCATCCTGCTCTGCGAGAGCGACGGTACGCCGGAAGAAGTTGAAGAAGAAATTGGCCGCATGAGCGAGGTTCTGCGAGCGGCAGGCGCTACCAAAATTGCAGTCAGCCGGAACGAGCAGGAGCGCATGACGTTCTGGAGCGGGCGCAAGAACGCGTTCCCCGCCAGTGGCCGGATCAGCCCGGACTACATGTGCATGGACTCGACCATCCCGCGCAAGCGTGTGGCCGACATTTTGCTGGCCATCGCCGAGATGGAAAAGAAATACGCGCTGCGCTGCGCCAACGTTTTTCACGCCGGTGACGGCAACCTGCATCCGTTGATTCTGTTTGACGCCAACGCGGCCGACCAGTTGCACCGTGCCGAGTTGTTTGGAGCCGAGATTCTGGAAACCAGCGTCGCCATGGGCGGCACAGTGACCGGCGAGCACGGTGTCGGCGTGGAGAAGCTCAACAGCATGTGCGTGCAGTTCAACGCGGCGGAGAACGAACAGTTCTTTGGCGTCAAGCGTGCGTTTGACCCACGCCAGTTGCTCAACCCGGGCAAGGTGATCCCGACGCTACAGCGCTGCGCCGAATACGGCCGCATGCTGGTGCGCGGCGGCAAGCTGAGCCATCCCGATTTGCCCCGTTTTTAATAGCTGATCATGCAAGGTTTACAAGGGCTGACGTGGCTTTTGGCTATGCAGTCGCTGGGCGAAATCCTGTCGCGCGCGCTGGCGCTGCCGGTGCCCGGGCCGGTGCTGGGCATGCTGCTGCTGTTGCTGGCGTTGCGCTGGCCTTCAGTGCGCCAACCGGTGGCGGCGTGCGCTACGTTTTTGCTGTCGCATCTGTCCTTGCTGTTTGTGCCGGTGGGTGTGGGCGTGATGACGCACCTGGGCTTGCTCGGGCAATACGGCTTGCGCATGCTGGTGGTCATCGTGCTGTCGACCTGGCTCGGCTTGGCTGTGACCGCGCTGACGCTGCGGTATTTGAGCCGGGGCAGCAATGCCTAAGTTTGTCGAACTCTGGATTTACCTCTCAGCCACGCCGCTCTTTGGCCTGACGGCCACACTGGTGGTGTACGTGCTCGCGCAGGCCGTCTATGCCCGTCTCGGGCAAGCCGCCTGGGCCAATCCGGTGCTGTGGTCGGTGGCGACGCTGGCGACACTGCTCACGCTTGGTGGCGTGGACTACCCCACCTATTTTGCTGGGGCGCAGTTCATCCACTTTTTGCTTGGCCCGGCGGTGGTGGCGCTGGCCTGGCCTTTGTGGGAGCGTCGCCACGAATTGCTGGGACGCTGGCACGCCTTGCTATTGGCTGCACTGGCCGGTGGCTTTGTCGCCAGCGCCAGCGCCCTGCTGATGGGCTGGTCGCTGGGCTTGCCGCACGACGTGGTGCTGTCACTGGCGCCCAAATCGGTCACCGCGCCGGTGGCGATGGGCATTGCCGAGCGCATCGGCGGCATTCCGGCGCTGGCAGCGGTGTTTGCGGTGGTGACAGGCATGGTCGGCGCATTGAGCGGCAAGGCCTTGTTTGCCCTGCTGCGCATTGACACCAGCGCAGCGGGTTGGATGGCGCGTGGCTTCGCCATGGGCACCGCCGCACATGGCATCGGCGCAGCGCGTGCCCTGCAGGTCAACGCCGACGCAGGCGCCTACGCCGGGCTGGCGCTGGGCGTGCAGGTGATGCTGGCGGCGCTGCTGATTCCGCTTGCCTTACGCTGGTTTTAGGAGGCGATCAGGCGGGGCGGGCAATGCGTTTGGCTGGCTCTTCGTCGCTCATGACCTGTTGCGCCCAGTCTTCAAGTTTGCCAGTATCGGCGCGCAGGATTTCCTGCTTGACCGCCAAAATTTGTGCTGGATGCATTGAAAAGCTGCGCAAACCCATGCCCAGCAGCAAGCGGGTCATGCCGACATCGCCGGCCATCTCACCGCAGACGCTCACCGGTTTGCCCTGCGCGTGCGCCTCAGCCAGGGTATTGGCGATCAGGCGCAACACTGCGGGATGCAGCGGGTCGTAGAGGTGGGCGACCGACTCGTCGGCGCGGTCGATCGCCAGTGTGTACTGAATCAGGTCGTTGGTGCCGATGGACAAAAAGTCAAAATACTTCAAAAACAACTTCAGCGTCAACGCCGCCGCCGGAATCTCGATCATGGCGCCGATCTTCACCGGACCATAGGCGATGCCACGGTTGTCGAGTTGCACCCGCGCGTGGTCGATGAGCGAGACGGTCTGGCGAATCTCGCTGGCATGCACCAGCATCGGGATCAGCAGCTGCACAGGGCCGTGCGCGGCGGCGCGCAAAATGGCCCGCAGCTGGGTCAGGAACATGGCCGGCTCGGTCAGGCTCCAGCGGATCGCACGCAAGCCCAGCGCCGGGTTCAGGTGTGCCATGTCGCGCGCCGATTCGTCAAGCGGTTTGTCGGCACCAATGTCCACCGTGCGGATCGTCACCGGCAAACCTTGCATGCCTTCCACCGCGCGCCGGTAGGCCAGGTATTGCTCTTCCTCGTTGGGGAGCTTGCCGTGGCGGCCCATGAACAGAAATTCGCTGCGAAACAGCCCGACACCTACCGCACCAGCGGCAATCGCGCCAGCTGCGTCGTCGGGCATTTCTATATTGGCCAGCAATTCAATTTTTTGCCCGTCCAGGGTGACTGCCGGGGTATGCAGCAGACGTGCAAGGCGACCGCGTGCCAGCTCACCTTGTCGTTGCCTGAAACCGTACTCAGCCAGGATGATGGCTGACGGGTCAACGACGACCACGCCGGCATCGCCGTCGATGATGACCCAGTCGTCCTGGCGCAGCAACTGGCTGGCCAGCCGCGCACCAACCACCGCCGGTATATCGAGGCTGCGTGCCACGATGGCGGTGTGCGAGGTCTTGCCACCCACGTCGGTGATGAAGCCGGCAAACACGCTTTGTTTGAACTGCAGCATGTCCGCCGGTGAGAGATCGTGCGCGACCAGAATCAGCGGCACATCGACGGTATCGTCAAGCAGCAATTCCTGCTGGGTGGCTTTACGCATCACGCGTCCCAACGGCTGAACCAGCGGTGACGAGACGCCCCGCATGGCGCGCAAGATACGTTCGGTGATTTGTTCCAGGTCGGCCTTGCGCTCACGCAGGTAGTCGTCCTGCATCTCGTCAAACTGACGCGCAATCACCTCCAGTTGGCTGACCAACGCCCATTCGGCGTTGTAGAGCCGGTCCTTGATCCAGTGGCGAACGCCCAGGGCCAGCTCTTCGTCCTGCAACAGCATTAGGTGCACTTCCAGCAATGCGGCCAGTTCATGCGGTGTTTCTTTAGGACCCATTTGAGCGATGGTCGACTGCAAGCGCTGGATTTCTGTCACCACCGCGTCACGGCCATCACGCACGCGTTTGAGTTCGGCTTCAACCTGCGCGGGCTCGATAAAGTAGTGCACCACGTCGAGCCGGCTCGACGCCACCAGCACTGCGCGGCCGATTGCGATGCCACGGGCGACAGGCAAACCGTGAATCGAAAAGGTCATGCGCGAACCACCACTCTGTTGCGTTTCAAGCGCACCTTATTCCCCTTCACCAAACTTGTCGTCGATCAGCGCCAACAGGGCCTGCATGGCCTCTAGCTCACGCTCACCACTGGTTTCCACTTCAACTTCTACGCCCATGCCGGCAGCGAGCATCATGACGCCCATGATGCTTTTGGCATTAACCCGCCGCTCGCCACGCGACATCCATATCTCGCAGGGAAAGCTTCCGGCCAGTTTGGTCAACTTGGCAGAGGCCCGCGCATGCAGACCCAATTTATTGCTGATGGTCGTAGTTGTTTTGATCATGTACTTTGCGTCTTTGGTTCTGGGGCGCGGTGACTGCCACCTGCATGACACCCTGGGTGCCACCGGCCAAGGTTCGCGTCACCAAAGCGTCAAGCGACTCGTTGCGGTAGGTGACTGCGCGCAGCAACATCGGCAAGTTGACGCCGGCGATCAACCGCGAATTCACTCCGTCGACCAGTTTTTGGGCCACGTTGCAGGGCGTGGCGCCAAACAGATCGGTCAGCACCAGCGTTTGCGGGCGCCCCAATAAGGCCATCATGGTGCGCGCGCCTTGCAGTGTTTCATCCGACGGCATATTGGGTTGCACGTCAAACACCTCCACCGCTGTCGCGGCGTCCGGAAAAACATGCAACACGCATTGCCGCAGGGCATTGGCCAACGGGGCGTGCGCGATGATGAAAATACCTGTGTTCATTGAGTTGGCGAGCACCTGCCAGGCACCCGTGGTTCAGGGTGCCGCAAGTGACAAATTGGAGCGGGCCCCGATTATGACTTTAAGCAGACCCGGTCAGTGCGGGCGACGACGCTATTGCAACGCACCAAACACCTTCTTCAACAGCGCACTGCCTGTGCCCACCGGGTCCTGGCGAATCTTCTTTTCCTCTTCGCCAATCATGAAGTACAACCCGTCCAAAGCCTTGCCCGTGACGTAGCGCTCAATGGTGACTGCCTCACCCTTGAGCAGGCCAACGGCGGCCGCTTTGCCCGCTACCTGGTTGTATTTCTCGGCCAGGTTGACCTGCGTGGTGGTTTTCTTGACCACGGGGAGGAATTTGTCACCCAGGGGTGCGCGGGTCTTGTCGACAAAAAACTGGGTAACGGCGGTTTCGCCACCGCCAAGAATGGCCTTGGCGTCCTGGACGTTCATGGACTTGACGGCGCCAACGAGCATGTCGCGCGCCAGCGGTACGGCCGCCTCAGCGGCGCGGTTCATGGCGTTGACCAACTCATCTAGACGTTGGCCTTGACCCAAGGTACGCAACAGACCGGAGGCGTCCTGCAAGGCCTGCGGCAAACCGATGCGCACACGCGCATCACCCAGAAAACCGTCGGGGCGCCCGAGCAGATCCACCGCTGCGCGCGCCCCTCTGTCCAAGGCTGCTTTAAGCCCTTGCGACGCTTGCGCATTGCTCAAGTCAGCAAGCGACAGCGCGTAGGCCTTCGGGGACAGAAACAACGCGCCAAAAACAGCGGTAAGCGTCCAGAAACCATTGAAGTGACGTCTATTCATACAGGCCCTCAAACTGCGGTAGAGGGCCGTATCCTAACCAACAGCGTCAAGCTTGTGCGAATTTACTTGCTACGGAAATCGTCGTGGCAGGCTTTGCAAGCGCCACCTGTGCTGTTGACCGCCGCCTTGACAGCGTCCAGGTTGCCCGACCTGGCGGCCACAGCAAGCTTGGTCATTTCAATTTGCATCTTGCCAGCCAGATCGTCAAACTTGGCCTTGTCAGACCAAATTTCGGCCTTGGCTTTGGTTTCACCTTTGTCGGTTCCCGGGCCAAAGCCTGCCCAGGGCAGCTTGCCCACAAATTCGGCCGTATTTGCGCTTTCAGCGGCAACCTTGGCGTCAAACGGTGCCCTCCCTTGTGCCATGGCGGCCACGCGACCAAAGTTTTGACCCATGACAAATAAAGCGCTTTTACGGTATTTGATGGCATCCTCAGCCTTGGCAAATTGGGCTGACGCGGGCACGGCCACCGATAGGGCAAGACCTGACAAAACAAGGGCGGTTAGTTTTTTCATAAGATACGTGTCAAAGTTAAACTGAGAAGTGAGGGGATTGCAGTCTATTGGCTGAATGATTGCCTCCAAATTTGTAGGGAATTGATGATCCATACCGTACGTGTTTGGGATGTGCCCACCCGCCTTTTCCATTGGGCCCTGGTTGTCTGCGTGGTCGGCTTGGTAACGACGGCGCAGATCGGTGGCGCGGCCATGCAGTGGCATTTCAGGTTGGGCTACAGCGTTTTGTGCCTGCTGCTGTTTCGCCTGGTTTGGGGCTTCGTCGGCGGCTACTGGTCGCGCTTTGGTGCGTTTTTGTTCGGCCCTGGGCAGGTCATGCGTTATGTGCGCGGCCGCGGGGAGCCGCAGATGAGCGTCGGCCACAACCCTACGGGGGCGATCTCAGTGTTTGCCTTGCTGGCAATTTTGTTGCTCCAAGTGGGCACCGGACTGATGAGTGACGACGAAATTGCTGCCGCCGGACCACTCGTTCGATACGTTTCTTCAGAGTGGGTCAACCTGGCGACGTTCTATCACACGAATGTCGGCAAGCTTGTTCTTTTGGCGCTGGTTGCAACGCACTTGATGGCGATCGCTTTTTACTTTTTCAAGAGACATGACAACTTGATCAAGGCGATGCTGACAGGCGACAAAACGTTACCCTTCGCCGCCCAGTCTTCTGACGATACTCGCAGCAAGCGGCTCTTGGCGCTGGCTATTTTTGTGGTCTTGACCGGACTCGTCGGCGCTGTGGTGTCACGGATAGACGCCTGACGCCTTGCCAGTGGCCCGAACACCCATCCAATCCAAGGGCGACCCGATGAACCAAGACCGTTTCTCTATTGTTCAAGTCACCGAAGCAGACGCTCTCAACGCCGTCCGACTACTGTTTACCGAGTATGCCAAAAGCCTCAGTGTCAGTCTTTGCTTTCAGAACTTTGACGCCGAACTGGCCAATCTGCCGGGCGACTACGCGCAACCGCGAGGCGCACTGCTGGCAGCGCGCACCGGATCAACTTGGGTCGGGTGCGGTGCGCTTCGACCTTTGGACACCGTGGACTATCCCAATGCCAGCGAAATGAAACGGTTGTACGTAAAGCCTGGTTGTCGGGGCTTGGGATTGGGTCGGGCACTGGCTGAAGCCATTCTGGACGCCGCGCGCACCGCCGGCTACAGCTACGTCTTGCTCGACACGCTGAGCGACATGGAAAGTGCGCGTGCGCTCTACGAAGAGCTTGGATTCGCCGAAATAGCGCCTTACTACCACAACCCAATAGAAGGCGCGCATTACCTGATGGCAACGCTGTAAAGGCGAGGCCCTCACCACGTCGCAACCGTCTTAACCGGTTTCAGCCCTTCGCTTGCACCAACAAGGTTTGGGCGTCACTCACCTCAAATTTGCCTGGAGCTTCCACGTTCAAGGTTGTCACTTTGCCGTTCTTGACCAACATCGCGTAGCGCGTGCTGCGCAAGCCCATGCCCTTGCCCGTGAGGTCGAGCGTCAGACCTGTTGCTTTGGCAAAAACGGCATCACCGTCGGCCAGCATGCGAACCTTGCCGGCCGTTTTCTGATCCCGCGCCCAGGCGCCCATGACAAAGGCGTCGTTGACGCTGACACACCAGATTTCGTCAACGCCTGCAGCTTTGAAAGCTGCTGCATTTTCAACATAGCCGGGGACATGCTTGGCCGAGCAGGTGGGCGTGAACGCGCCAGGCAAGGCAAACAGTGCGATGGTCTTGTTGGCAGTGGCCGCGGCCACATCCACCGGATTGGGGCCCAGGCTGCAACCGCCGCCTTCAACCTCTGAATATTCCATCAACGTCACCGCGGGCAAAGCGTCACCAACTTTGATCATGAAAAGCTCCTAAAGGGAAAATTTAAACTGAAACAAAAACGGCCCACATTGTGAGCCGCTTTCAATAAATCTGCAGTGCGCGCACTGCATTTGCCTACACCAGTGCTGCCTTTTGCACCAAACGGGTCGCAACCCAGTTTTTGGTCTTTGAAATAGGGCGGCTTTCGGTGATCTCAATGATGTCACCGAGCTTGAATTCGTCCTTTTCGTCGTGGGCGTGGTACTTGCTGGACTTGCCAACAATCTTGCCGTAGAGCTCGTGCTTGACACGGCGCTCGATCAAGACGGTGACCGTCTTGGCGCGTTTGTCACTGACCACCTTGCCAACCAAGGTGCGCTTGAGGGATTTTTTAGCTTCCGTCATTTTTCGCTCCTTATTTGGCGGACTGGGCAGCCGCTTGCTTCTCGACCAAAATGGTCTTGGCGCGAGCGATGTCACGACGCGCCAAACGAAGCGCATCGGTGTTGTTGAGTTGTTGCGTTGCTTTTTGCATGCGCAGACCAAAGTGGGCTTTTTGCAAGTCTTTGATCTCGGCGGTCAAGCCGACAACGTCTTTTTGGCGTAATTCAGTCGTTTTCATAGTCTGTGCTCCTGATTACTGGCCGATCATGCGGGCCACAAAGGTGGTACGCAAAGGCAACTTGGCCGCAGCCAAACGGAACGCCTCGCGGGCCAACTCTTCCGTCACACCGACGATTTCAAAAACGATCTTGCCAGGCTGAATTTCAGCAACGTAGTACTCCGGATTGCCCTTACCGTTACCCATCCGCACTTCAGCGGGTTTTTGCGAAATGGGCTTGTCCGGAAAAACACGAATCCAGATTCGACCACCGCGTTTGACGTGGCGGGAAATGGCACGACGGGCCGCTTCGATCTGGCGCGCGGTTAAACGACCGCGGTCAGTACATTTGAGACCGAAATCACCGAAAGCCACCGAGCTGCCCCGGGTAGCAATGCCGGTGTTTCGGCCCTTCTGCTCTTTGCGATATTTACGACGAGCGGGTTGCAACATGGTTATTCTCCTTTACCGTCAGCTGCCACAGCGCTCGTGCTGGCGGCAGTACCTGGCGCGGCGACTTTGCGTACGCGCTTAACGGCGGGTTTGTTGGCATCAGCACCAAGGGCTTCTGCAGGTTTATCACTGCCGTCAGCGGGTGCGCTGTTGGTACCCACCGGACGACGGGCGCCACGCGGAGCCGGACGATCAGAGCCGGGGCGTGCATCACGACGAGGCCCGCGCGGACGACGTTCGTCGTCTGGACGCGGTGTTTCCACTGCGGGCAAATCATTACGACCAAGCGTATCGCCCTTATAGACCCAGACCTTCACACCGATGATGCCGTAAGTTGTTTTGGCTTCCGATGTACCGTAGTCAATATCGGCGCGCAGGGTGTGAAGCGGCACACGACCTTCGCGATACCACTCACAACGGGCAATTTCAATTCCGTTCAAACGACCCGACGACATGATCTTGATGCCCAAGGCACCCAGACGCATGGCATTTTGCATGGCGCGCTTCATCGCGCGGCGGAACATGATGCGTTTTTCGAGCTGTTGGGTGATCGAATCGGCAATCAACTTGGCATCGATTTCGGGCTTGCGCACTTCTTCAATGTTGACGGCCACCGGCACGCCCAACTGCTTGCTCAGCTCGCGCTTGAGGTTTTCGATGTCTTCACCTTTTTTACCAATCACGACACCTGGGCGTGACGAGTAAATGGTGATGCGCGCATTCTTGGCCGGACGTTCGATCAGAACGCGCGAAACCGATGCGTTTTTCAGCTTGGCTTTCAGGTACTCACGCACCTTGATGTCTTCAGCGAGCATGCCTGCAAAATCACGGTCGCTCGCGTACCAGCGCGACGACCAGTTGCGGCTCACTGCCAGGCGAAAACCGGTTGGATGGATTTTTTGTCCCATAACTTCCTGGCCTCTTTCAGTTACCAACCGTCACGTACACATGGCACGTGGGTTTTCTGATCTGGTTGCCACGACCTTTAGCGCGGGCCGTGAAGCGCCTGAGCGACGCACCTTGTTCGACGTAGATGGTTTTCACCTTCAACTCGTCGATGTCGGCACCGTCGTTGTGTTCAGCGTTGGCGATCGCAGATTCGAGAACCTTTTTGATGATCCCAGCAGCTTTTTTCTGCGTGAATTGCAAAATGTTCAGGGCCTGATCGACCTTTTTGCCGCGAATCAGATCCGCGACCAGACGTCCTTTGTCAACCGACAAACGAACGCCGCGAAGGGTTGCACGTGTTTCCATGGTCACCTCTTATTTCTTGACGACTTTTTTGTCGGCAGGGTGGCCCTTGAAAGTCCGGGTGAGCGCAAACTCACCCAACTTGTGGCCAACCATTTGGTCAGTGATGTAGACCGGAACGTGCTGTTTGCCGTTGTGCACGGCAATGGTCAGACCGATGAAATCGGGCAAAACCATAGAGCGACGCGACCAGGTCTTGATCGGCTTTTTGTCCTTGGTAGCGACAGCCTTTTCGGTTTTGGCTACCAGGTGATGGTCAACAAACGGACCTTTTTTGAGAGAACGAGTCATTGTTCCTGCCCCTTACTTCTTGCGACGCGACACGATCATGACCTGCGTGCGCTTGTTGTTACGGGTACGGTATCCCTTGGTCAGATTACCCCAAGGATCGACAGGATGACGACCTTCACCGGTCTTGCCTTCACCACCGCCGTGCGGGTGGTCAACCGGATTCATCACCACACCGCGAACGGTCGGGCGAATACCACGCCAGCGTGTCGCACCAGCCTTGCCGAGTTGCTGCAGGCTGTGTTCTTCGTTGGCTACTTGACCCAAAGTGGCGCGGCAGTCGATGTGAATCTTGCGAACTTCACCCGAGCGCATGCGCACTTGGGCATAAGTACCTTCGCGTGCAAGCAAGGTTGCCGACGCGCCGGCAGAGCGAACCACCTGCGCACCTTTGCCAACTTGCAACTCGATGCAGTGCACGACGGAACCCACCGGAATATTGCGGATCGGCAATGTGTTGCCAACGCGGATCGGCGCTTCAGAGCCGCTCACAATGGTGCCGCCGACTTCCAGGCCACGCGGTGCAATGATGTAGCGACGTTCGCCGTCGGCATAGCACACCAAAGCGATGTGTGCCGAACGATTGGGGTCGTACTCGATGCGCTCGACCTTGGCAGTAATGCCGTCCTTGTTACGCAGGAAGTCAACCACACGGTAATGGTGCTTGTGGCCCCCCCCCTTGTGACGGGTGGTGATGTGACCGTTGTTATTGCGGCCAGCTTGTTGAAACTGAGGTTCCAGCAACGGCGCATAAGGCGCACCCTTGTGCAGAGTTTCGCGAGAGACCTTCACCACGCCACGACGGCCCGGAGAAGTTGGTTTCATTTTAATAACAGCCATGATTACGCAGCCTCCCCACCAAGGTTGATTTCCTGGCCAGGCATGAGCCTCACGTAGGCCTTGCGCACGTTGTCGCGACGACCGACGGACTTGCCAAAACGCTTGGTCTTGCCTTTGATGTTCACCACCGATACACCCTTGACTTCCACCTTAAACATCAATTCCACTGCGGCCTTGATTTCATACTTGGTGGCATCTTGCAGCACCTTGAAGGTCACCGCATTGCTTTTGTCGGCAACCGATGTGGCTTTCTCAGACACGATCGGCGCAACCAGCACCTGCATCAGGCGACCTTCGTCAAATTTTTGAGTTTGGGTTCCGTGGCTCATGCAAACATCTCCTGCAGTTGGCCCATGGCCGCCTTGGTCACCAACACCTTGCGGTAGTGAACCAGCGACAACGGGTCTGCGTAGCGGGGTTCCACCACCAGCACATTAACCAGGTTGCGCGACGCCAGGTAAAGGTTTTCATCGACTTCGTCGGCGATCACCAGGACAGAGTCAAGGTTCATGGCCTTGAATTTGGCAGCCAGCGCTTTGGTCTTGGGGGATTCGACCGTCAGGGAATCCACCACAGCCAGGCGGCCTTCGCGCGCCAATTGCGACAAGATGGAGGCCATGCCAGCACGGTACATCTTCTTGTTGATCTTCTGCGCAAAGTTTTCATCGGGCATGTTCGGAAATATCCGTCCACCGCCACGCCACAGAGGCGACGAGGTCATGCCCGCGCGTGCACGACCCGTGCCTTTTTGTTTGAACGGCTTCTTGGTCGAGTGGCGAACTTGTTCGCGGTCTTTTTGGGCGCGCGTACCTTGGCGGGCATTGGCCTGGAAGGCGACCACCACCTGGTGCACCAGGTCTTCGTTGTAGGCACGACCAAACACGGTTTCAGGCACATCCAGCTTGGACGCGACCAACCCTTGATCATTCAGGAGTTCGAGCTGCATCAGTTCGCTCCCTTCGCTTGTATGCCAGCCTTGACAGCCGGTCGAATGGTGACAAATCCACCCGCTGAACCCGGGATGGCACCCTTGATCAACAGCAGTTGGCGCGCTTCGTCGACGCGAATAACGTCGAGATTTTGTGTCGTGACCAAATCATCACCAAGGTGACCCGTCATGCGCTTGCCCGGAAACACGCGGCCCGGGTCCTGCGCCATACCAATGGAGCCAGGCACATTGTGCGAACGGCTGTTGCCGTGCGATGCGCGCTGCGACTTCATGTGGTGACGCTTAATGGTTCCGGCGTAGCCTTTGCCAATGGTCGTGCCTTGCACGTCCACCTTTTGACCTGTGACAAACACCGCATTCACCGGCACGCTGGCGCCAGCCGTGTATTTCGCAGCGGTTTCAGCGGTAACGCGGAATTCCTGGATGATCTCACCGGCTTCGACACCGGCTTTGGCGAGATGCCCAGCGATCGGCTTGTTGACGCGAGAAGCTTTCTTCGCGCCAAACGTCACTTGCAAAGCGACATAGCCATCGTTTTCTTGGGTCTTGACCTGGGTCACACGGTTGTTAGAAACATCGACCACCGTGACAGGAACAGCATTCCCGTCATCAGTGAACAGACGCATCATGCCCACCTTGCGCCCCAGCAACCCTAACTGATTGCTCAGACTCATTGTTTTCTCCGTAACTCTCACCACCGCAAACTTCAATTGGCCGCGGTGTTTTGGCGTGAGAGACTGTTAATAAAACCCTGCGCCTACAGTCAGACCGTAAACACAGAGCTCGCGAGTATAGCTCCAAAAGTTGACAAAAATCGCGAAGCCGCTCTCTTTGGACACATCAATTCACATTGATGTGTCATTGTTGCGACACTTACTGCAGTTTGATCTCTACATCGACACCGGCGGGCAGGTCGAGTTTCATCAGCGCATCAACCGTCTTGTCGGTCGGATCGACGATATCCATCAGCCGTTGGTGCGTACGAATCTCAAACTGGTCGCGACTGGTCTTGTTGACGTGAGGTGAGCGCAATATGTCAAAGCGTTTCATGCGCGTTGGCAGGGGCACCGGGCCCTTGACAATGGCACCGGTCCGTTTGGCCGTATCAACGATCTCGGCGGCGGACTGGTCGATCAGTTTGTAATCAAACGCCTTCAGGCGAATGCGGATTTTTTGTTTCGTTGCCATGATTTTCCTTAAGCGATGATCTTGGCCACAACGCCAGCGCCGACGGTCTTGCCACCTTCACGGATAGCAAAGCGCAGGCCTTCTTCCATGGCGATCGGGGCGATCAGCTTGACGATGATCGACACGTTGTCACCGGGCATGACCATTTCCTTGCCTTCGGGCAGTTCAATCGCACCGGTGACGTCGGTGGTGCGGAAGTAGAACTGCGGGCGGTAGTTGCTGAAGAACGGGGTGTGACGGCCACCTTCGTCTTTGGACAGCACGTAGACTTCACCGGTGAAGTGGGTGTGCGGCTTGATCGAGCCGGGTTTGCACAGCACTTGACCGCGCTGCACGTCTTCGCGTTTGGTGCCGCGCAGCAGCACGCCGACGTTGTCGCCGGCTTGCCCCTGGTCGAGCAGCTTGCGGAACATTTCAACGCCGGTGCAGGTGGTTTTCTGGGTGTCGTGGATGCCGACGATTTCAATTTCTTCGCCGACTTTGATGACGCCGCGTTCAACCCGGCCGGTGACGACGGTGCCACGACCAGAGATGGAGAAGACGTCTTCGACAGGCATGAGGAAGGCGCCGTCGACTGCACGCTCTGGCGTGGGGATGTAGCTGTCCAGCGCGTCTGCGAGCTTCATGATGGAGACTTCGCCGAGTTCGCCTTTGTCGCCTTCCATGGCGAGTTTGGCCGAGCCGTGAATGATGGGGGTGGCGTCGCCTGGGAAGTCGTATTTGTCCAGGAGTTCGCGCACTTCCATTTCAACGAGTTCGAGGAGTTCGGCGTCGTCGACCATGTCGCATTTGTTGAGGTAGACGATGATGTAGGGTACGCCGACCTGACGGGCGAGCAGGATGTGTTCGCGGGTTTGGGGCATGGGGCCGTCAGCCGCAGAGACGACGAGCACGGCGCCGTCCATCTGGGCGGCACCGGTGATCATGTTCTTGACGTAGTCGGCGTGACCGGGGCAGTCGACGTGGGCGTAGTGGCGGTTGGCCGTTTCGTATTCGACGTGGGCGGTGTTGATGGTGATGCCGCGCGCTTTTTCTTCGGGTGCAGCGTCGATTTGGTCGTAGGCTTTGGCTGCACCGCCAAACTTGGCTGCCAGCACGGTGGTGATGGCCGCAGTCAGCGTGGTTTTGCCGTGGTCAACGTGACCGATGGTGCCCACGTTGACGTGGGGCTTGCTGCGGGAGAACTTTTCTTTTGCCATTTTGTGACTCCGAAAATAAAAAGACGATCAAACCAAAAAACCAGCTTCAACCAGAACAACCTGACCAAAGCCACTTGCAACCGTGGTGCCCATTCCGGGAATCGGACCCGGGACCTCTCCCTTACCAAGGGAGTGCTCTGCCACTGAGCCAAATGGGCTACGTTAACCTGTATGCCTGCCGACGCAAACGCTGGAGCGGGAGACGGGAATCGAACCCGCGTCATTAGCTTGGAAGGCTAGGGTTCTACCATTGAACTACTCCCGCCTCGAAGCTGAACCGGTCAACCTGTCAGCGCCCTACGCTTCAGCGTTACAACAAATTCTTGTCACTGGTGGAGAGGGGTGGATTCGAACCACCGTACTCGTAAGAGGGCAGATTTACAGTCTGCTGCCATTAACCACTCGGCCACCTCTCCTAGGTGAACGCAGGATTATGCCATGAAGTTGGCAACTTATTTACCTCCCTGACCTTGTTTTTGCAAACTGTTTATTTGAACAGGGTAGCCGGGTAGTGTTGTTCGCGCCAAGCCTTGGCTTGGGAAAAATGCCCACAGCCGATGAATGGCACGGGCGGCCTCAGCGCTGACAGCGGCGACGGATGGTTGGCGCAACAAACCAGGTGGCGGCTCGCATCAATCAATGACCGTTTGCTCTGGGCGTGGCTGCCCCACAACATGAATACCAGCGGTTGGACGCTGCTGGAAACATGACCAATAATGGCGTCGGTCAGCACCTCCCAGCCTTGGTTGGCGTGGCTGGCGGGGCGCCCCTCTTCGACGGTCAGACAGGTGTTGAGCAACAACACCCCACGGCGAGCCCAATTGGCCAAGCTGCCGCCGGGCACGGGAAAAGGCGGCGGTGGCATACCCAAATCACGCTGTAACTCTTTGAATATATTGCGCAAAGATGGCGGCAACGCTACGCCCGGCGCCACCGAAAAGGCCAGCCCCTCAGCCTGTCCACGTCCGTGGTAGGGATCTTGTCCCAAGATCACCACGCGCACCGTCTCGGGCGGCGTCAGCTCAAGCGCCCGCAACGGTTGCGGTGGAAAAATGACGGCACCACTGGTCAGCCGCTGCTGTAAAAATGCTGCCAAGCGCGCGCCCGCTGCCGACTGAAAGAACTGCGCCACTGGCGCGCGCCAACCCTCGGCCACCGGCCAGTCCAGGTAGTCGGCACTGGTGAGTTGACCTGCAACCAGGGTCTTATTCATGAACAAGACTTGAATTTACCCAAAAAGTGCTGCCAGCGCCACGCCTGGGTCCTTGGCGCGCATGAACGCCTCGCCCACTAAAAAGGCATTGACACCGGCCGCACCCATGCGCAGCACGTCGTCGCGGCTATGGATACCACTTTCGCAAACAACAATCCGCCCATGCGGGACTTCACGCTTGAGTGTCAGGGTGGTATCGAGTGAGACTTCGAACGTCTTGAGGTTGCGGTTGTTGATGCCGATCAGTTCGGTCCTGAGCCTGAGTGCCCGCTCAAGTTCGCGCGCATCATGAACTTCAACCAGAACAGCCATGTCCAGGCTGCGCGCGATCTGCTCAAAGTCATGCATCTGCGCATCATCCAGACAAGCGGCGATCAGCAAAATGGCATCGGCCCCACAAGCGCGCGACTCATAGATTTGGTAAGCATCGACCATGAAATCCTTGCGCAACACCGGCAAGGGGCACGACGCGCGCGCCTGCTTGAGGTAGTCGACACAGCCCTGAAAGAACTGCTGGTCGGTCAGCACGGACAAACAGGCCGCGCCAAATTCGGCGTAACTCTGGGCGATATCGGCCGGGACGAAGTCCTCACGCAGCACGCCCTTGGACGGGCTGGCCTTTTTGACTTCGGCAATCACCGCAGGCTTGCCGTCGGCAATTTTGGCGCGAATGGCCCCAACAAAATCGCGCGTGAGCACGCGGCTCTCAGCATCAAAACGCATATCGGCCAGGGACTTGCGCCTTTTCGCGGCAGCGACTTCTTCGTGCTTGACCGCCACAATTTTGTTCAAAATATCAGTCATGTTGTTTCATTTCAGCGGGCGAGGAAGTGACTTCGGGCAGCTGCGCGCTGTTTTTCAGCACATTGACAAACACGCGTTTCATCAGCAGCCCCACCACCAGAAAAAAGACCGAGATACCGATCGCCAGCCAGGCGCCATCGGTGTTGAGCAGCTTCATCATGCTGCCACACTCAGGCTATGGGTAAGCGTTACCAACTGTTCCAGCTTCGCCTTGGCCGCTCCTGATTCAAGAGCTACTCGCGCTTTTTTAATGCCGTCTTCCATCGAATTCGCCACATTGGCAGCGTACAGGGCGACACCTGCGTTGAAAACGACTATTTCCTTCGCCGGGCCATCCCTATTGTCCAGCACGTCCAGCAGCATGGCGCGTGACTGATCAGGCGTCTCGACCCTGAACGTGCGGTTGCTGGCCATGGCCAGACCAAAATCTTCCGGGTGAATTTCGTATTCGGTGACCTTGCCATCTTTGAGTTCACCCACCAGGGTGCCCGCACCCAGGCTCACCTCGTCCATGCCGTCCTTGCCATACACGACGACCGCGTGGTCGGTACCCAGACTCTCCAGGGCGCGCACCTGAATGCCGACCAGATCGGGGTGAAAAACGCCCATCAGGATGTTGGGCGCACCGGCCGGATTGGTCAGGGGACCGAGCAGGTTGAAGATGGTTTTCACGCCCATTTCACGGCGCACCGGCGCTACATTTTTCATGGCCGGGTGGTGATTCGGTGCAAACATGAAACCAACGCCAGCCTCAGCGATGCAGCGGGCAATCGCCTCGGGTTTCAGGTTGATGTTGACGCCCAGCGACTCCATCACGTCGGCGCTGCCGCTCTTGCTGCTGACGCTACGGCCGCCGTGTTTGCTGACCTTGGCCCCGGCGGCGGCGGCAACAAACATCGCACAGGTAGAGATATTGAACGTGTGCGAGCCGTCGCCACCGGTACCGACAATGTCGACCAGATGGGTTTTGTCGGCCACCGCCACCTTGGTGGAAAACTCACGCATCACCTGCGCTGCGGCGGTGATCTCGCCAATGGTTTCTTTCTTGACGCGCAGCCCGGTGATCAGCGCTGCAATCATCACCGCAGACCATTCCCCGTTCATGATCTGTCGCATGACCGACAGCATCTCATCATGGAAAATTTCGCGATGCTCGATGGTACGCAACAGCGCCTCTTGCGGCGTGATCTGGATCGTGTGTGGCATGAATAACTCCTGGTTTTCGCAAAAAAATTCAGTGCGACGGATTGTCCATCAAGGCCAGCCGCACGCCAAAACCGACAAACATGACACCGGCCAGGCGCTCCAGCCAGCACATGCCGCGCTGTAGCAACGCCAAACGGCGCGCCGCCCAGGCGCCCAGCAACGCGTAGCCCACGTTCACGGGGACCGAGTTGAGGTTGAACAACACCCCCAGCAAGACGAAGGTGAGCGCCTTGTTGGGCGCATCCGGCGCAATGAATTGCGGCACAAAAGCCAGAAAAAACAACGCCACCTTGGGGTTGAGCACGTTTGTCCAGAACCCCTGAAAAAATATGCTTTTTTGGCCTCCAGCCCTTGATTTAAAAGCGTCAGCAGCTTCTTTATCAATAGCTTTTTTGGGCGATTGCAAGAGCAGCCGCAACCCCATCACCAGCAGGTACAGGGCACCGGCCCATTTCAGCAGGCTGAACGCAGTGCTGGAGGCCGCCATCAGTGCACCCACGCCGACCGCCGCAGCAAAAATATGCACAAACACCCCGCTGGTGATGCCCAGCGCTGCCACCACCCCCGCGCGCGCGCCGCTGCGCAGCGCGTGGGTCACAATGAACAACACATCCGGCCCGGGCGTGAGGTTGAGCAACCAGCCCGCCAGCACAAACAGGCCCAGGTGGTCGACAACAGGCATCATCGCCGACCTTCAAAAAATCCGCGAATGGCCTCAATCGCGCGGTCGACGCCCGCCGCGTCCACGTCCAGGTGCGTGACAAAGCGCAAGCGGTACAACCCGGTGGCCAGCACGCCGCGTTCTTTCAGGTAGGGCAGCAGTTCCGGCGCCCGCGCCTTGGCCGTGCCTTGCAGGTCGACAAACACCATGTTGGTCTGCGGCGGCTCCACCACCAACCCGGGCAAATTCTGCAAACCGGCAGCCAGGCGGCTGGCCAAGGCGTGGTCGTCGGCCAGGCGGGCTACGTGATGGTCGAGCGCATAACTGCCCGCCGCCGCCAGAACACCGGCCTGGCGCATGCCGCCGCCGACCATTTTGCGAATGCGATGCGCGCGGCCAATGAAATCGCCGCTGCCGCACAAGACCGAACCCACCGGCGCACCCAGCCCTTTGCTCAGGCACAACGACACGCTGTCAAAACACCCCGCAATGCGCCGCGCCTGGGTAAACACATCGGTCTGGTTGCGCGCCGCTTGCACCACCGCCGCGTTGAACAGCCGCGCACCGTCCAGATGGCACGCCAGGCCGTGACGCGCCGCCAACGCAGTGGCCGCCTGCAGGTAATCCATCGGCATCAGCTTGCCGCCGAGCGTGTTTTCCAGCGCCAGCAGGCGGGTCTTGGCAAAGTGCGGGTCGTCGGGTTTGATGGCAGCCTCAATATCGGCCAACGCCAGCGTGCCGTCAGCCTGGTGTTCCAGCGGCTGCGGCTGGATGCTGCCCAGCACCGCGGCGCCACCACCTTCCCAGCGGTAAGTGTGGGCGTATTGGCCGACGATGTACTCGTCACCGCGCTGGCAGTGCGCCAGCAACGCGCACAAGTTGCTTTGCGTGCCGGTGGGCACAAACAGTGCCGCCTCAAAGCCCAGCAGGGCGGCCATCTTGTCTTGCAGCGCGTTGACGCTGGGGTCGTCGCCAAACACGTCGTCGCCCACCGGTGCCGCCGCCATCACGGCGCGCATGGCAGCCGTCGGCTGGGTCACGGTGTCACTGCGCAGGTCCACAGTTTTATGCATCATTTTGGCCTCTAGCCCTTATATTAAAAGCGCAAGCAGCTCTTTAAATAATAGTAATTTCGTTACCCACGCGGCTTCAGAAAGTTGGCCAGCATGGCATGGCCGTGCTCGGTGAGGATGCTCTCGGGGTGAAACTGCACGCCTTCAATGTCCAGGCTGGCGTGCTTCACGCCCATGATCTCGCCGTCGTCGGTCCAGGCGGTGACCTTCAGACACGCCGGGCAGGTGGCGCGCTCAATCGAGAGCGAGTGGTAGCGGTTCACCGTGAACTGCTTGGGTAGCCCGGCAAACACGCCCTCTTGCGTGGTCGTCATGACGCTGGTTTTGCCGTGCATGAGGTGCTGTGCGCGGATGATCTTGCCGCCAAAGGCGGCGCCAATGGCTTGGTGGCCCAGGCAAACGCCCAAAATGGGCAGCTTGCCAGCGAAGCGCTGTATCGCCGCAACAGAGATTCCCGCCTCGGCGGGCGAACACGGCCCGGGGGAGATCACCAGCCGATCCATCTGCCCGGAGGCCAGCAATTGGTCCATGTCGTCCAGGGTGATTTCGTCGTTGCGCACCACGGTTACAGCAGCCCCCAGCTCGCCGAGATACTGGACGATGTTGTAGGTAAAGCTGTCGTAGTTGTCGATCATCAAAAGTTTGCTTGTTGCGGTCATGATTTACTCCAGACCTTCTTCTACCAGCTCAGCAGCGCGCAGCAGCGCACGTGCCTTGGCTTCGGTCTCGCGCCACTCCAGCTCGGGTACGCTGTCGGCCACCACACCGGCCGCCGCCTGCACGTACAGCATCTGGTTTTTGACGATGCCGGTACGAATCGCAATCGCCACGTCCATGTCGCCCGCGTAACTCAGGTAACCACAGGCACCGCCATACAGGCCGCGCTTG
>Ga0210022_1000133_pt1 | contig 53533 bp, 37 predicted proteins | sample CryGeymeta201520_FD_183984 | JGI IMG/M metagenome (GOLD analysis project Ga0210022, IMG submission 183984) | Groundwater microbial communities from Crystal Geyser aquifers in Utah, USA - Crystal Geyser metaG 2015-20 (SPAdes) (version 2) | ecosystem: Environmental > Aquatic > Deep subsurface >... | reverse complement strand
GCAGTACCTGCGAGAACATGCGCGGAACCAGCCGCCACCGCGGGCGGTCGTGAAGCCGGTCTGGTGGTGTTTGCAGGAGCGGGTCGACAAGCGGCCCGCCCCGGACCGGCTGGCGACGGACCTGCGCGGGCGCTACGTCAAGGTGGTGCGGGAGCCGTATCGGCGGGCGGTGCCCGCGGCCATCGAGGCGGGGCCGGATGAACTGAACAACCAGGCGTTGTCGCTGCTGGACTTGGGGCGGGAGGAGGAAGCGAGGAGGAAGTGGGCGAAGGCTGTGCTCAACGACCCAGGCCATCTGTCGTCCCTCCAGAACCTGGCTTTGTTGGCATCGCGCGAGGGACCGATTGCCGACGAACTGGATAGGATGCTCCGTCGTGTAAGCAGGCATGGAGGCAGCGGGAACGGCCAGGGCTCGCCGGTTCCCTCGGAGTACGTGTTGTGCCGTCCGGGGGCAGAAGGCGGATGCCACGAGGGCATGGCTGTCAGGACATGGTCGGCAATGTGTGGGAGTGGTGCGCGGATTGGTATGAGGATGACTACTACAAGAATTCGCCAAAGGAAAACCCTCGCGGCCCGGAGTCCGGCTCCCGGCGGGTGTTGCGGGGCGGCGCGTGGCTCGACGGCTACCTCGCCTGGTTGCGCTGCGCCGCCCGCGACAACAGCGACCCCGACAACAGGTCCACCGTCAGGGGTTTTCGTTGCGCCCAAGACCTTGATAACCTCTTTACCTCCTTACGTCCTTAAGTCCTTACTGTCCTTAAGTCCTTTATCTCGCCCTTGACCTGCTCGTCGAGAACGCTGAACGTCGAACGTCGAACGTGTGGTGCCCTTGACGTTGCCCTTGACCTATGCTGAGGGCGCCGCCGGCGGCGCCTCGCGATTGATTTTCGTAGGACAGATTGCCCAATCTGTCGCGGTTCGGGTGACAGATTTGGCAATCTGTCCTACGGGAGACCGGAACGCAGCGGAGTGAAATGCAAATTGCAGATTGCCAATTGCCAATTCGCAATTTGCAGTTGACTGTAAACAAGGAGCCACAGCCATGTCCCACTTCACCAAGATCGAGACCCAGTTGGTAGACGAGGAGAACCTCCAGAAAGCGTTAGAGGATCTGGGCGTACCGTTCGAACGGAACGCCCAGGTCCGCGGCTACGCCGGTCAGGAGACGCGCGCCGACTTCGTCGTGCGGCAACCGAACGAGTATGACGTCGGCTTCATTCGCAATGGCGAGACGTTTGAACTGGTTGCCGACGACTGGGGGCTGAAGATCGACAAGGACGAGTTCCTGAACCAGGTGATGCAGCGGTATGCCTATCACGCCGTCGTCGAGCAGGCCAAGACCGAGGGCTTCACCCAGGTGAGGGAAGAGACGACGGCAGACGGCTCGATCCGGCTGGTGTATGAGCGCCCGGCCGAGGCAGCGCAGGCGTAGCGACAGACAGTTCGCGGGAACGTAGAGCGGTGCTGCCAGCGCGCTCCGCGGCACGCCGCAGTACAGCGGGCAAGCTGCCCCGCTGTACGTCGGACCCAAAGGAGAATACAACCATGGCAACAGAACGACTTGAGTTCATCATCCGCCGGGACGGCACGGTCGAGGAAAAGGTGGAAGGCGTGCCGGGTCCCCGGTGCGAGCGGCTCACCGAACCGTTTGAGGACGGCATTGGCGAGGTGGTGGAGCGCGTGCACTCGGCCGAGTACGTTCTCCGCCCGGCGCCCGCGCCGCAGCGGGCCGGCGCCGCTGCGAAGGCGCGTGAGGAGAAGATCGGGGCGTAGACCAGCCGAGAAGAGAGGTTCGCCCATCAACTCGCCTGCGGCCGACTGCTACAGCCCCAGCAGCTTCCTCGCGGACCCCACTACGGCGGGTGGCTGCTTTCCCTCGCCCGGCACGACCGTGTGCCCTTCGTCTCGCAGCCGTGCTACTTCTGCATCTTCGGGGGTGTCTCCACCCTCTTGCCGTCGCTCGGGTAGTCCGCTCTCAGCTTGTCGCGCCGGCTCTGGCGGCTTGGCATGTGTCGTTCCCTCCTGCGGCGTCGATTCGCCTGATCAGCTCCGCCATCGCCTCGCGCCCCTTTGCCTCGACTTCCTCTGCGTCGAGCGTCGTCACCTCGCCGTCCTGCATGAGCACCCGGCCGTCGACGAGGCTGGTGCGCACCCGCACGCTCGCGGGGTCGTACACCATCGAGTGGATGACCCCGTCGGCCAGGGAGTCGGCGTAAGGCGAGGGCTCGACCTCGACGATGACGAGGTCCGCCTTCTTGCCGACCTCCAACGTGCCCAACGCGTCTTCCATCCCCAAGCCCTTGGCGCCGTTGAGCGTCGCCATCTCGAGTACGTCGCGCGCGGTCAAGGCCGTTGGCCCGAGGCGTCCAGCTTGGATGAGGGCCGCGTCGCGCATCTCAAACCAGGGGCTGAAGGTCGGGTTGAACGCCGTCGCGTCGCTGCCCAGCGACACGTTGACGCCGGCCTCCAGCAACTCGGGCACGGGCGCGATGCCGGAGCCCAACACCAGGTTCGAGCTTGGGCAGTGGCAGACGTGCGTGCCAGTGTCGGCAAGGAGCCCGATCTCGTCGGCCGTCAGGTGCACGCAGTGGGCCAGTTGCGTCTTCGGCCCCAGCAGCCCCAAGTCGTGTAGATGGGGGATCGGGCGTTTGCCGCGCTCGCGCTCGACAATGTCAATGGACACCGGCTCTTCGTGGGCATGAGTATGGATGGGCAAACCCATACGCCCGGCGAGCTTGCCCACCTCCCGCAGCAACCGGTCGGTGCACGAGACCACGAACCTCGGGTTCAGCCCGTACGTGAGTGGCCCCTCGTCGGTCCTGCGATACCGAGCGATCAGCGCCAACGTGTCCCGGAGCGCCTCTGCGGTGCTGTCGCGGAGGTCTGGCGGGCAGTGTTCCTCGTGGTCCATCAGCACCTTGCCCGACTGCGCTCGCAGCCCTGAGTTGAGGATGCCCTGGAAGGCAGTCTCGGTGTGACGGACGGTGGCGTGGTCGAGGATCGCCGTCGTTCCGCTCTGAATCAGCTTCAGTGCGCCCCAACGCACCGAGTGGTACAGCGTCTCGGGGTCGTGCGCCGCTTCCAGCGGCCACGTGCGCTGCCGCAGCCAGTCCATCAGCCGCACGTCGCCTGCCGACCCAAGCAGCGGCGTCTGGCAGAGGTGCACGTGGGTTTGGATGAGACCCGGCAGGAGGACATTTCCGTGGGCGTCGATGACGTGGTCGGCGTCAGTGGCCGCCGCGGCGCCGATCTTCTCAAGGCGCCCCTCGCAGACCAATACGTCCGCCAACTCCAGCTCGGCGGCGCGCGCGGAGCGCAGCACCAGTGCGTTTCGGATCAGGAGGCTCATCGAGATTCAGCTCTTGCCCGCCCGCCGAGTCGCCTCCCGGCGAGAACCACTCCGGGCTGATTGCGGTCACCCACGGAGAAGGCGGCCGACCGACAAGTCCTCGTCGAGCAATGGCCAATGGATGCCGTAGCCGCCCGGGGACAACTCCGCGTGCGCGTGCTGGGCCCCTGTCGCCGAAGCCAGTCGCGGGGAGCAGCGCTCCCAGGGAATCGCCTCGGACGTGCCAGTGGCTGTGATTAGCAGTGCCTCGGTCGTTGCCCGGATTGCCGTGGCCGTGACGAACTTGGTGGCTTCCAGTGTCATCTCACGCTCCGAAGCAGAACGGTGGGCATCCATTGCTCCTCCCGCTACTCGGTATCTTACCCGTCAACGCCCCGGGTGACCAGTGTGCGGACGGAGACTCACGGCGTCGGCTGCGGCGCGGCTACTCTCGCGAGCCACCCATTCTTCAGCGCCACAATCACGTCGTGTCCCCCCGCCTCCGCGCCGGGGCACGGTGCTATCTTGGCGACATAGCCGGAGAGCGCGATCCGCCCCAGCCCCTTCCCGCGGGCGTCGAGCAGCACCACCTCGCCGGCGTCTGTGCCGACGGCCACCTCGCGGCCCGGCGCGGGGCTGAAGTCGCCCACTGCGAGCGCGTTCACTTCTTCGCCCGCCTTCGTCTGCCAGAGCCGAGTGCCCTCGGCATTCAGTGCGAAGACGTTGTAGCCCACTTCGGCGGTGGAGACGATAGCTTCGCGTTTGCCGTCGCCGTCGAGGTCGGTGACCTCAATCCCGCTGAGGGCGCCGCCCAAGTTGTGCATCCAACGCCGGGCGCCGTCGGCACTGTGGACGTGGAGGTAGTTGTCCTCGCCGCCGAGCAGGACCTCGTTGGCGCCGTCGCCGTCCACGTCGGCCACGCGGATGACGGTCGGTCGGTGGCTGGCGCCGGCGCGAAACGAGTCCTTGCCGGCGGCGTCCAGACCGGCGCAAGCGCCGAAGGTGCCGGCAACAAACCACAACGGACTTGCGCCCGGCTTGAGGGGAGCCACTGTTCCTGCGCCGAGTTCGTGGAAGACGGGTTGCCGCCACCAGAGCAGCTTGCCGGACTGGTCGTAGCAGTAGTAGCGGCCTTCGACGCGGCCGCCCTTGGGCGTTGGCTCTGAGAAGTTGGCGGCCAGGATCTCTTCGCTGCCGTCCCCGTTGAGGTCGGCTGTGCCCAGCCAGCGGACAGGCGAAGCGAGACCGCCGAACTCGTCGCCGGTGGGGTTGAAGCGGAGCCAGCCTTCAAGAACGCGCTCACCGTCCGCGTCGTAGACGTAGAGGAAGGGCGACGCTGCCGTGCCAACGATGACATAACCGCTGTCCTTGGAAGCCACCCACAGGGGCGGCAGCGCAATTGGGGGGGCACCGGTCGCCGTCGGGCGGCTCTCCAGTGCGCTGGGCGGCAGCGGCGCGAGACTGGTGGCATCGGCCGGCGCGGCGACCGACGGACGGAAGTGCGCAACGGCCACCGCGAATGCCTGGTCGAGCCCGGTTCGGCGCCACAGCTTCTCACCGGCCAGCGTCAGCACCGTCACGGCGCCGTCTTTGCTTGCCACGACGATTTCCGGCACGTCGTCGCCGGTGAGGTCCATGAGCTTCATGTCCAGGATCTCATTGGCGGTCTGCCTCGGATCGGGGCCGCCGGGGGTGAGCGAGTCGTTGGGAAGGTGGTACTCCCAGACCGTTCGCAGGCGCGGCTCCCCTTCGGCTGCGGGCTCGGCAGGTGGCGTCGCCAGAGACGACTGCGCGCGGAATGAGCGGACAAACTCCGTCAGCCGCCGCGCCGCCTCGCGGGAGGGCGGGAAGCTTAGCGCGTGCGAGCCGGGGCCGACCTCGATGGTGAGTAGCCCGTTGGCCAGGCGGCCTGTCAGGGCGCGTCCGTCGAGTTGGCCGAGGGTGGCGCCTGCTGCGAGCGTTACCAGCGCGGTGGATTTGGCGACGACTCTACCCTTGCCCTCGGCTACGTCGAACTCGATATCCACCGGCGCAGTAGACAGGAACAGCGTCGGGTTGCCGAACCTCGTGGCGCCGGCGAGGACGAACCGAGTCGTATCGGCGAAGAAGGCCGCCGCGCGCTCCCCGATCCCCGCAACCGCGTCGCCCTCGGGCGAGGTCAGCAGCACCGTCGAGTCGTCCACCTGCGCAACATCGAACCGCCGACGCTGCTCCGCCGCGCTGGCGTAGAGCACGTTCTGGAAGGTGAACCGCTCGCCGGTGTCCAGGTGTTGCTCACGTACACTGTCGAAGATCAGCGTTGTCCCTTGCCGGTTCGCGTACGGGTAGGTCAGCGTCGACCGGACGGTGTCGTCGGGGTAGACCTGGCGCAGCTTCTTGCGCGAACCGTCGGCGCTGCGGAGGCGGAACTCGGGGCCGCGCTGCGTCACCCGCAGACCGTCCTCCCTCAGCTCGCCGTCGCCCAGCGACCTCCAGCGGCAACGGAGCGCGTAGTCGCCGGGCGTCTTCGCTGTCACCCGATCCAGCACCAGCACGCACTCGCCCTTCAGCCAGATCAGATGCCGCGACCAGTCGGCGCCGTTGTAGTCGGGAATGGTGGTTTTCGTGAACGCGACTGTGTCCAAGTCGGCTGCGAAGTCCAGCCGGGTGGCCTTCTGCGGCGCCCGCGACACGCCGTCTCGACTCACCAGGAGGGTGTTGTGATCGCGCGGGTAGACGCGCGTCCAGCCGCAGTCGATAAGCCAGATTCGCCCCAGGTCGGTGAAGCGCGAAATGGAGTTGCCGTCGAGGTGACCGTGATCCATGCCTGACACACCGTCCAGCAGGAGGTACTGTTTTGCCGGATCGGCAGCCTCGCGGAACGTCAGCTTGTCGAACGCCTCCTCCTTCCCCACCGTCAGCGGCGGAGCCGGTTCGTAGGTGCGGAGGGTCTCCTTCTCGTCGAGCAGCATGTTGTCGTAGAGGTTCGGGTGGAGCGGCAGCGCGTGGAGCCCGACGAACCGGGCGGGCGCAGGCGGCGGCTCAGCGGTGGCGAAGGCGCCGAACGGACGGTCGGAGTAGCCGAGGTGCTGCGTGAACCAGAGGCACTCCGGGTCGTAGTAGAACCACGCGGCCTCGCCGAGGAAGCGCGCGAGATCCCAGCCGCGGTCGATCTTCACGTTCCAGTCGTCCTGGTCGCCGACCGAGACGAGGTAGCCCAGATTGTCCGTGCACATCGTCACCAAGTCAGCCTGCTGCCTCGCCGACTCGGTACCGAAGTAGGCCATGTCGCCCGACCGACGCGCGTACTGGGTCATCCGAACGCCGTGACCGCAGCCGGCCCGGTAGCCATCGCACGAACGCGGCGTCTCGTCCATGAACCGGATGGCCTGGTCGGTCAGGGACACCCAGTCGCCGTTGATGCCGTAGTGGTCGCGGAAGTACAGCCCCGCTAACCTGAGCGACTGCACCCGCTCGCCGCCGTGGCTGCTGAGCGCCTCAGCGCGCGGATTGGCTAGCAGCTTGGCCCACGCGTCGGCATTGCGGCAGGCGACCTCTAAGACCACGTTCGTGAACCGCAACCGTTCCTGGTCGGTGAAGAACGGCGTCTCTTCCATGAGGTCCCAGGCAGGGACCAAGCGGTGCATCCCCTCAACGTAGTTGTTGGGCAGCGCACCGAATCGCTCGAGGTTGTCGGCGAGTAGCTCCATCTGCGCCTTGTAGAGGCGTGCCCAGCCCGCATTCCCCGTCAGGTGGTAGCCTTCGGCCGAACTCAGCGTCTCGTACCAGACGTTGTTCTGCAGCGAGGGCATGTGCGCGATGGTGCGCTGAAGCTGAGCGACGCTCCGTCGGACCGTCTCCTCAGTCGGATCCGCCCTGCCGTAACTGGGCACCATCCGCTGCTTGGCGCCGAGGCGCACGTCGACCGTTTGGGGCGCCTCAAGCGACTTCTCGTCGCCTTTGAGCGACGCCACGAAGTGCTCAACCGCTTCTGTCGTCCCTCCGAGGTCGCTCCCGGCCAGCACGACGAAGTTGTGCCCCATCGCGAAGGGGTCGTGCACTGTCCGAACCACGTAGCCGCTGAGCGCCAGCAAGTTGCGGTCGCTTCCTGGGGGGGCCACGAAGGCGTCGTCGACCTGCAATGTGCCCGGTCCACTCAGGCGGACCTCCAAAGAGAAGCGATCGGCGCCGGCGGGAAACGCGAAGCCCAACTCGGCCTGCGCCCACTCTCCGTGGGGCGGCAGCGGCAGTGAAGTGGACTGGAGCGGCATGTTGCCCTTCAGGGGAGCAACCTTCAGTTGGGCAGAGCCCTTCCCGGTGCTGCGGTACCAGACTGAGGCCACATACCACTGCCCCGGGTGGAGCAACGCGTCGGCGGGCGACACCACGACGCGCGACACCGCCGCCCACGCCCGCGACCCGGAGTCGCGCCCCGACAGCAACGCGCAACGCGTTCCGCCGCGCGATCCCTGGCCGGATACGCGCGCGGCGTGACTGCCCGAATCGCCCGAGGCAAAGCTCCACACCGGCGGCAGCTCGTCCTCGCCAGCCAACTCCTCAAACCCGGCCGATTCGCCCCCGACGCCTGGGTACACGTAGTCCTCGAACGTCCACTTGCGGAGGTACAGCCGCTCGGCGACCTTGTTGGTCTGCCAGATGCCGATGACGACGATCTCCGATCGGCGCAAGTCCTCATCGGTCACCTTGCTGTCATCCACCAACTGCAGCTCGACACCCGTCTGCTTGCGGACCTGCGCAATCAGCCAATCGGCCAGGGCTTGGTGCTTCCGCTCCGGCGGCGAGACGACAATCGCCGCGGGCTTGCCGTCCCTGACCAACGGTGTCGAGACACGCAACGGGCGAAGCTTGTCGAGGTGTCGGACCGTCTCGGCGCAGGGGTGGCCACACAACAGCACAGCCACCATGGACCCAGCGATCAGCACTCCCCCTCCGCCCCCACCCAGCACCCCGGGTGCGCCGAATCGCGCAGTTGTGCAAGTGCGCGATTCGGCCAACTCACCAATCGGACGGGGGGCGTGACGACTACGGGGAGACGTTGACCTGGGGCGCGTTCTCATAGGCTGCTGCGCTGACACGGAAGAGCTGACGTTGCTCGTTAGTGAGCACTATACCCGCGAAGGTTGGGAACACACCGAAGTGGAAGTTCGCGGAACTTCCCCGGCAGGCGTGCAGCAGACGGAGGACAGAGGGTATTCTCCCAGACAGAGCCGAAGTCGCACCGGGACTTCGGTGTGTTCTTAACCTTCGCGGGTATACATCATATCCGTCGGACCCGGCGGCTTCCACCTGTCGGCTGCCCTTGTGCCAGAGCAGGTGCGGCTGTTGTCGCAGCAGGTCTTCCACCTTGCCGTCGCCGACGAAAACGTAGAGCCCATCGCAGCCGGTGAGCGCCAACCGCTTGCCATCGCGCGACACGTCGCCACCGGTGATCGGGAAGGCGAACTTGAGGCTGGTGACCCGACTCAGCGGTGCGGGCAGGGACTGGCCGGGCACCCCGGGCGACAAGGGGGTGCGGACCGCGGGATCCGCCACGTAGACCGTCGTCACCTCGGGAGGCGGCACCTTGTTCACCACGAACAGGTGACCCTCGCGGGCAAGCAGCGTCTCCGCGTCGTGCGGGCTGTCCGGGTACTGGAACACGAAGGGCGTGGCGCGCGCCGTCACCCGAGACCGAGGGTCCGGGTCCGCGACGCGATAGAGGGTGAGGGACGACCGCCACTTCAGGTTGTCGCCGATATCGCCAACCCAGAGATTGCCGCGCTCGTCGAGCGCAAGGTCCTCCCAGTCGAGGTTAGACGCGCTCGGCAGTGGAACCTCGCGAATGAGCTTGCCCTTGAGGGTCGTCGCGAACAGCGTCGGCGCGTTGCCCGAGTCGTTGTGCGTCCACCACACGCCGGGGTAGCGCAGGCTCTTCACGATGCCGGAGGACTCCGTGAGCGGCTTGTGGTCGAAGCGGCCGACTGGGGGGAGGTCCTGGGCGCTGGCGCGGAGGAGGCAGAACATCAGTACCGTGAGGCATGTCGGGACGGTGTTGGGCACGTTGTCACCTTGAGTGCGCGACCTGCAGCGGACACCGTCGCTAAGCGGAAGAGCACTGCCGCGCCACTGGTCAGACCGGTGCGCGGCCATCCGCGGCGGTGAGGGCGGTGATAGCGCTGGGGTTGGCGCCCACGACCCGTCTGCGGACGAGGTGGAGGTCGTCGCGCGCAATGGCGTCACGCCTGTGACGCCAACATCCTGGCCAGTATGTGGCGGGTGTAGTCGGGAACCGACTCCCCGGTTGCTTTGGCGCCTGCCCGGAGAGCTTTCGCCAACGGGCCTTCCACAGCGATCAGGTACTCCGGCCGCCTGACACTGGGCTGGAGAGGAACGCGCGCTGTCTGACCCCACACGCCAGCCGTGTCTCGCTCGGACCACCGGCTCTCTACGTCTCGCATACGGTCAATCACTCGTCCGCTCACACTAACGTGTTTCCGCGGCATGTCTCCTCCTTTCGGCATGCGTCATGTCCCGCGCCGAGATGGGTAGGGCGTCGTGCTGGCTGGGTTTGTAGAGAAAGAACACCACCAGATACCGGCCGCTCTCCGTCTGACCCTAGGCGGCGTACAAATCCTCGGCAGGTCTCGCCCCCTTCTCCACAAAGCGAACGTGTCCGGTGGTGAAGAGCACAAACTCCGCCTCTTCGGCGGTGACGCGGTGCTTCTGCCAGAGCTTGTCCTCGAACTCCTGGATCCAGAGGAGGTCGTCGATTCGCATGTCCGCTCCTGGGAGACGACCATCAGCCCCGAGCATAGTGCGGTCGCGTCGGCGAGTCAAGAGGCGACGGCTTGAGGGACCCGCAGACCCAAGAGGGTGGCATCGGGACCGACGATGATCGGCACAGTTACCCCCGCCGGTGGTCCTCCGACGGACTGCCGGAGACCGGTTTCCCCGCTTGGTGCATGTGCGATGCCACTGACAGCGGCGGGACCAGACCACGTGATCTCGCCGAACCCCTCGGCCGCGGAAGGCAGGGACCCTCTGGCGTCGAAGAGGACTCCCTTCTGCGTCGGGGAAGCAACGCCGGCCCACCGCTGTATCGGTCGCGCTCGTTCTCCGGCCGGCCACCACTATCAGAGGATTCCTGCAATGCGCCCAACGTCGTTCCCGGGACCAGTGCTCGCGCCATTACTGCTGTTCGCTGCGCCGTCCGTCGCCGCCCCTAACACCAACCTCCTCACCAACGCCGGATTCGAGACCGGCACTGCCGGCCAGCTTCCCGGCTGGCAGCGGATTGGCGGCGGACCCGTTGAACTGGACGCTGCGGTTCGTCACTCCGGCAAGCGCTCTGTGCGGGTATCCGGTCCCGGTGGGGTGCAATCGGTGCTGATCCCGCATGCCGGCGGACGGCTGAAAGTCAGTGGGTGGGTCAGGACCGAGAACGTCGTCTGCGGGGCGCCGGCGCCTTGGCACAAGGCTGCGTTCCAGGTGATCAGCTACGATCAGGCGCGGAACGGGCGTGGCGTGCCGACATCGTGCTGTTGGAGGGGACGCATGACTGGACGTTCCACGAGAGCACGGTCCTGCTGTCGCGCGACGTGGCGTTCGTGGCCGTGCAGTGCCACTTGTGGGGCGACGACGCGAAGGGAACCGTCTGGTTCGACGATCTTTCGCTACAGTTGTTGGACGACCCGGGCGTGCTGGGCCGGAAGCCGCTGGATCTCGAGAAGGCGACGGTGACCGTCGACTTCGCCAAGGACCTGGGTGCGTTCCGCCACCTCTGGATTGGCAGTGATGTGGGGCATATGGACCGGGTTGTCACGCCGACTCCGGTCGACGCCATGCGCTACGCCCATCGGTTTGGCTTCCGCTATCTGCGGATGCACAACTGCGTGTACAACCCGCGGGTGTACTCGGAAGACGCCGCTGGTGCCCCGATCTTCACGTGGGACACGTTCGACGCACGCGTCGGCGTTGTGGTCGAGAACGGCTTCCGGCCGGTCGTCATGCTCGAAGGCATGCCGACTGAGATCGCGACGCGCGATGGTGGTAGAGGGTGGGAGAACCCGTTCCCGCCAAAGGACGACGCTGGCTACGGCAAGTGGCAGCGGATCTGCGAGGAGATGGTGACGCACTGCCGACAGAAGTGGGGCGACGCGATCCACGACTGGTACTTCGAGGTGTGGAACGAGCCCGACGCCAGGGGCTACTTCGAGGGCACGCTCGAAGAGTACCTGCGGATCTACGATCACGCCGTCGCCGGCGCCACCTCCGCCGACCCCGACATCCGCATTGGCGGTCCGGGCGGAGCGGGCACTGGCTGGCTGCGGGCGTTCCTGGAACATTGCGCCTCCGGGAGGAACGACGCCACCGGCAAGCCCGGCTGCCGGACCGACTTCCTGTCCTGGCACCTCTACACGGTCGGCGTTGGCATTCCCTGCTTCGATCAACTGCGCCTGAGCCTGATGGAGGTCGGCAGCCTGGTTCGCGAGTTCCCGCAGTACGGCGCTCTGCCGACGCTCATCACCGAGTGGGGCTGCTGCTCCAGCGCCAACGGCGTGCATGACCGTCCGTACGATGCCGCGTTCCGAGCCATGGCCGTGTGCGAGTTCATGGACGCCGGCATCACGCTCGCCTTGCCGTTCTGCCTGGGCGAAGGCCCGCCCCACGCGCACGACGGCTTCCAGGGCGGGCTGGCGCTGTTCACCAAGACGACCCTCCCGAAGCCCAGCTTCCGCGCTTTCGAGCTGCTGAGCCGGTTGATCGGCCAGCGCGTTGCGTGCGACAGCTTCAACGATCCCGTCGGCGGTCTGGCGTGCCTCGCGGAGAACGGCGGCGCTGCCTGGGTCCTGCTCTACAACCTCGTCGAGGACCCGTCCCACGTGACGTATGCCACGGAAGTGACGGTGCAATTGGCCGCGCTGCCCCCGGGTAACTGGAGCTGCCAGGCGACCCGGATCGCCCCGGGCGACTGCGATCCCTCTCAGGCGTGGGAGGCAATGGGCAGACCCGAGAGCCTGACCGACGAACAACGCCAGACCCTGTTGAGCGCCAGCGAACTGCCGACACCCGAGCCAGTTCGCATTGAGCGAGGGGCGATCAAGGTACGGGTGCCCGGGTTCTCTGTGTGCTTGTTGGAGCTGACGCGACGGTGAGCTCCGCCTGCCCGAAGGTCACAGCCCGTACAACTCCTTCGGGTTGTCCCAGAACCACCGCCGGGCGACCTCGACTGCCTGGCTCTCCGTCATCAGCCCGTCACGGACGCGGCGCGCCAAGACGAGGGCGATGTCTTCCCGCGCCATCACGAGGTGACCGTACACCTTCTCCACCGGCTTGCCGTAGTCGCCGCCGAAGGCGAGGATCTTGTTGACGGGCACCATGTCCAGCCACTCGTCGAGCGCGGCGACGGTCATCCGTTGGGAGATGATGTGGCACCAGCAGAGGTTGAGCCAGACGTTGGGGAAGTTCTTGCCGATGACGCCGGTCTGTCGGACCTCCGGCATGCCCATGTGGTAGAGGTCGAAGCGCGTGTTCGGGTGTCGCTGCACGATGGGGATCAGGTGCTGGGAGTCGAGGGTGCGGAAGTCCCCCCACATCCCGGCGTGCACGGCGACGACGAGGTTGTGTCGGGCTGCCAAGTCGAGGGTGCTGTCCAGGAGGAAGGTGAACAGCGGACTCGTGCCGGGCACGTTTGCCTGCTCGCCGGTACGCAGCTTCTCGAACAGAGAGTGCGCGTCGGCGCGGGTGGCCGGCGGGTACGGCGTCGAGCGCATTTTCAGCCCGACGACTCCCTCGCCCTTCCACTTGAGCAGCCCGGCTTCGACGACGCCCAGGTAGTCGTCCAACGTGTTGACTGCCTGCCCCACGTCGTGGGCGCGCTCCTGGACCGCCTGCCAGGTGGTGACGCCCGCGTAGGTATCCACCGGCATCAACGGCACCAGCAGGTCGCCCTCATAGTCGGTCCGCCCCTGCTGGGTCAGCGCCGTGCGGATCTTGCATTTCTCGCGCAGGATGCTGTTGTAGATCCCCGGCATGTTCGCCTTGCGCATGACTTCAGTCAGCTCGAGGTAGTTATCGTCGTTGATGTCGTCGAAGCCGTAGAACTCCCTGGCCGCGAGGAACGCCGGTCGCGCGTAGGAGCCGAACCGGACGAACGGCAGGAACGGCGCGAAGGACTTCCAGCGTTCCTCCAGATCCGCCGACCCGTCCTTCATCCGCTCGTACGCCTCGGGCGCCATGCCGGCGGTCACGAGGTCGGTGCGGGTGTAGTGCGAGAACAGCGTCAGCGCGTCGACGGGCTGGCTCGTGCGCACGTGCTCGGGTGGCAGGTGCTCGTGGGCGTCGATGATCTCGAAGGTCTCGAAGGCGGCGATAAGCTTGCTTTGGATCTCACGGGTGTGCATGGGGGCACCTCGGGGTGGGGAAACGGAGGGATTGAGGGGGTAGCGTTTCGTCGTGTTCGTCTCGAATCCTGTTCGTGGTGGTGACAAACGACGGGTCCGGGTGTAGAATCAACCCACCGTGGTGCGCTCCGCCAGGAGTGGACCGGCTTCACCTCGCTCTGAACGAATGCCAACGAAGGACACAACCAATCGCTGGGGCCCCTTCCCGGTCGTCGGGCGCCATTTCAGGATCCCCGAGCCGCAGGAGCCCGTGATGCAGGATGAACTGGAGCGCATCGCCTGGTGGAACCTGGCGCCGGAGGAGCGATTCCGCCAGGCCGGTCAGATGTGGTTGCGCTGGAATGAACTGCGACACCGAAGCGAAGACCTCGCCATCCGATCCCTGCGCAAGCGTCTTGGCGGCGCTGAATAGGCACGGCGTTCGATACGTGCTCATTTCCGGCCAGGCTTGCGTCCACTACGGCGCCACGCAGTTCACGAAGGACATCGATCTGTGGGTCGAGTCCAGCGAGGCGAATCTCCACTACCTGGTCGCAGCCCTCGGGGAGTTGTCCGCCCGCCAGCGGTTCCTGCCGCCCCTCGAACGCGCGTTCTTGGAGCGAGGGCATGCGGTCCACTTCGAGGTGGACACCGAAGCGGCGGCGTACCGAGTCGATCTCATGACCCACCCGCCGCGCGTCGGCGCGTTTGACGCTGCCGAGCGAGACGCAACAGAATCCTCGGTCGCTGGAGTCCGGTGTCCCGTCGTCGACCTCGCGCGACTGGTTGAGTTGAAGAAGACGCAACGGGACGAAGACTACCCAGTGATCGCGCGGCTCGTGTCCGCCATCTTCCGGTATCTGGACGGGCATCCCGACGAGCGGCAGAGGCTCGGCCTCTGGGTGTGTCACGAATCGCGATCACCGGAGGAGTTGCTCACGATCGCGACTGAATGGCCCGGCGGAGCGGCGATGCTTGCAGATACAGGTCGCGCGGCTGCCGTGGCCGCTGTCGAGGCGGCGTCGCGACGACCCTTCGACTGGGAGCTGGCAGCCGGCGAGGTCGGCCAAGCGCTTCGCCGCGAGCAGGACGCACTGCAGCGGGAAGACCGCGAGTACTGGCGACCGCGCCTGGCGGAGCTGCGCGCGCTCCATCGGGCGGACAGACGATGATAGACTGTCCGGGCGGCCGGTGCAGCGGCCGACTCACAAGCACACAAACCTGGTGGGAGGTACCCCAGTGTCGAACAAGCTCTGGTCCGGTCGGTTCAGCAAGCCGACTGCGAAGGCTGTTGAGGAGTTCACGGAGTCCGTGTCCGTGGACGCGCGGATGGTTGCGGAGGACATTTGGGGCAGCGAGGCCCATGCGATCATGCTCGCCGCGCAGGGCATCATTGGCGAAGACGACCTGCGGGTGATTCTGAGGGGGCTGGAGCGGGCACGGGAGCTGCACGAGGCCGGCAAGCTCAAGCTGCGCCAGGACCGCGAAGACGTGCATATGAACGTCGAGTCGTACTTGATCGAGGAAGCCGGCATCGAGTTCGGCGGGAAGCTGCACACCGGCCGGTCGCGCAACGATCAAGTGGCGACCGACGCGCGGATGCGGATGCGCGTCGAGATCCTGGACACACAGGAAGCTCTGCTGCATCTGCAGGCGGCGCTGCTGGAGCTGGCGACGGGCAATGAGGCGACGCTGTTCCCCGGTTTCACGCACGTGCAGCATGCCCAGCCGATCACGTTGGGCTTCTGGGCGACTGCTCATGCGAGCGTGCTCGCGCGCGACTTCGAGCGGCTCTCGGGCGCCTACGACCGGGTGAACCGCTGCCCGTTGGGCGCGGCGGCGCTGGCGGGCAGCTCGTTCCCGCTGGATCGGAAGCTGACGGCGAAGCTGCTGGGGTTTGATTCCGTCCTCGAGCATGCGCTGGACTGCGTCAGCTCCCGTGACCACACCTTGGAGACGCTCAGCGCCCTAGCGATCTGCGCGAGCAACTTGTCGAAGCTTGCCGAGGAGTTAGTGCTGTGGAGCACGTCGGAGTTCGGGCTGGTCACGCTGGACGACGCCTACGCTTCCGGCAGCTCGATCATGCCGCAGAAGAAGAACCCCGACGTCCCCGAACTCGTGCGCGGCCGCACCGGTCGGCTGTACGGGGCGCTGGTGCAGATGCTGACAGTGGTCAAAGGAACGCCGCTCGGCTACAACCGCGACCTGCAGGAAGACCGGTTCCAGCTCTGGATGGCCTTCGACGCGCTGCGACCCAGCCTGCACCTGATGGGGGACGTGATCGCAACCGCCCGGTTCAACACCGACCGCGCCGCTGAACTCGCCGGCGCCGAGTTCGCCTGCGCCACCGAGCTGGCCAACTGGCTGGTCCGGCAGCGCGGGTTGAGCTTCCGTGAGAGCCACGAGATCGTCGGCAAGCTGGTCGGCGCCGTTGCCGATGCCCCCGACGCCTTCGCCGACGCCGGCCGCGTCGCGGAGTTGATGTCGCAAGCTGGGATCGAGGCCGCCGCGGCCGAACTGGTCCCTCTTCTCGACCCGGCGCGCGTCGTCGCGAGCTACCGGACCACCGGCAGCACCGCACCGCGGGAGGTGCGACGGATGATGCGCGCCCTAGCGAGGCAGGCGGAGCGCAGTCGGGCGGACGTCGAGTCCCGCCGGAGTCGTGAATGGAGCGCACGCCAGCGGACCCAGACTGTCGTCCGCGGCGTGTTGGCGGGGGAGGGGCTGGGCGACCTGCTGGCTTGACGGGCGCCCTCGCCTGAGGCTATCCTCCCAGTACCGGTGATAGGCAGCAGCTGGAGACCACTATGAGGACCCGCTTTGCGCTCAGCGAGTACATTGACAGGGCGCTGGCCCAGGCTGAGTACGACAAACTTGAGGACGGCTCGTTCGCCGGGCGAATCCCCGCATGCACTGGTGTCATCGCCTTTGGCGGGTCACTGCGCACCTGCGAAACGGAACTAAGGTCGACGCTGGAAGACTGGATCCTCGTGGGCTTGCGGCTGGGGCACGACCTCCCGATTGTCGGTCGCATTGACCTGAACCGAAAAGGCGCCCGTGAGCCACTGGTCGCCCTGCAAGCGTCGTGACTTCGTGCGCCGACTCCGGAACCTCGGGTTCGCCGGGCCGTTCGCCGGCACGCGCCATGCCTTCGTGGTGCTCGATGGATGCCGGCTGGCGATCCCCTCCAATGCTGAGTACTCCGTGCCCCAGCTCCGGATGCTGCTCCGCGAGGTCGAGGACAGCCTCGGGCGCCAAGTGAGCGCCGACGAATGGAGTGCGTTGTGATGCTGCGCCTATCCCTCCGACTTGTGCCTCACGCCGTTTCCTTGCCCGTGGTAGCGTGCCTCGTCTCAACCGCCATGGCGGAGCCCGTGGCAGCACCACTCCAGAGGCGGGACTTCACCCCCCAGAGCACCGACGCCGTCCTCTTCAACCCCGGCATGGGTCTCTACCTCGCGGGGGGTGGCGGGCTTGGCTACCAACCACCGGCCGACGCGTGGGCGCTGACGATGGCGGACATCGTCTATTTCCGTCCCGACTGGAACACGCTCGAGGAGAACGGCCCCGGCTCCGGCTTTGATGCCTACTTCGGGCCTATCTTCGACTTCTGGGTGACGCAGTGCGGCAAGCGCGTGGCGTTTCGGGTGATGTCGGAGAGCATGCATTCGCGGGCGAAGTACGTCACGCCCAAGTGGGCGTTCGACCAGGGCGTGCCCGGCGTGACACACCGTGGGCTGTATGCCGACGAGCAGATCGATCCGGTGTTCTGGGACGACAAGTACCTCGATATGTGCTGCCAGTTCATCGAACGTCTCGGCAAGTGCCTCGACGGCCGCGAAGGCGTGGAGTACGTCGACATCGGCAGCATCGGCGAGTGGGGCGAGATGCACCTTGGGCAGCATATTTCCGGCCGGTGGACGCCGGAGCAACTCGACCAGACGGGCTTCACACGGGAAAGGTACGTCGCCGCCTACCGGCGGGTGATCGACGCCCATGCCGAAGCGTTCCCGCACACCCGCGTGTTCCTCAACGTCGGCAGCTACCCCGAGATCAACGACTACGCCGCGCTGCGCGGCTGCCATTTCCGGCAGGACGGGCTGACGCCCAGCGGCCCCAGCGCTAACGTCGGAAAAGCCTACTACGTCCCGTACTCCCGGCGTGGCGTGGTGTGCAACTACGAGTTCCACAGCGGCTACAAGGAGATGCAGGACAAGGGCTGGGACCTCCGCCAGACCGTCGAGCAAGGGCTCAGCGACCCGATCTCCTACCTCAACACAAACATCCTCGGCCCGCAGCAATGGGAGACGGCACCGCAGGAAGTGAAGGACCTGTTCGTCGAGGCGGCGGGGCGCATAGGCTACCGGTTCGTGCTCACCAAGCTACGCGCGCCTTCGCAGTTCCAGGTGGACGGGAAGGCCAACGGCCGCCTGATCGTCGAGCACACTTGGGGGAACGTCGGCGTTGCTCCGTGCTACGAGAGCTACGCGCTGCAGTTCACGCTGCACGACGCCGCGGGAAAGGTGATCGCCGCGCAGCTTCACTTCCCGGAGAAGCCAACGACCCTCTGGGGGCCGGGCGAGGAAGTGACGGAACGCACACTGATCCACGTGCCGGCCGGCACGTCGCCCGGCGAGTGCACGCTGAAGGTGGCGGTGCTCCTGCCGGAGCAGCCGGCACGGAAGATCCTGCTTGGGATCGAGGGACGCGACGACGAGGACCGGTACAAGCTCTGCACCCTCGCCGCCGTCGCGACGGACCGGCCGACCGGCGTAGTGTATGCGCAAGGCTTCGAGGCTGATGACCACGGGTGGAGTTTCGCTGAAGGCATCGAGGGCAGCCTCGACACCGAGACGTTCCACGCGGGCAAGTCAAGCCTCAAGCTCACCGGCACGCAACAAGACAGCTACAACTACACCTCGCACAACCTGGCGATCCCCGTCCTCCCCGGCAGCAAGTACCGCCTGTCCTGCTGGCTGAAGGTGGACTCCCTGGAACCTGAGCGCTACGAGCCCTACCTGAAGATCGGTCTTACCGACGCCGAAGGCAAGTGGCTGACGAACCTACAAACCAATCGCTACGACACCGGCAAGCTGGGCGAGTGGCAGCACCTCGTCGGCACGCTGGAAACGACCCTCGACACAGCGGGCGGGCATCTGGCGTTGGAGAAGGGCGGCAAGGAACCCTCGGTCGAGATCGGCGCGTGGATCGATCAGGCGGAGTTGGAGTTGTTGGAGGCGCCGTAGTTGCGTGGCGCACTTTGGGGCCGCGACTCAGAGATTCTCGACGACCTCAAGCTCGATGTCCGGGAAGCCATTGAGCCGGTGGTCATTGGTGAGAAAGGCGTCGCACCAGGAGGCCAAGGCGGCGCCAAGGTGGCGGGCGTGGGGAGTGCCGAACCGATGCGCAGCTCGGATTTCGGTGGCGCGGTTCACTGCCGCGGGAGAGAGTTGTACCGTCTCGATCACGTCTTCCTGGAAATACCTGTCGAAGTCGGCGAGAAGGGCCTCGTCCTGATCGCCGATCGGCTTGCCCCGACACTCCAGTCGCGTGAGGTCGCTGATGACGGTCTCTACACCGGGCTGCGCTATTCGTGCCTTGACAATGCGGCCCCACGGTGCGACCGTTGAACCAGGTAGATGACGGGAGCAGCGTCCAAGTAGATCTGCGCTCAATCGCCCCAACTTGCCCGTTCCTCGCGGATGTACGCGTCCACTTGTTCCTGCGGGGGAGGCACGTGCCCCCGTGCCCGCCGTCTCGCCCAGATCTCGGCCAGGATGCTGCCGGGCGGGTGTAAGTTGCCCGTAGGCTCAGTGCTCAACGCTATACCCGCGAAGGTTGGGAACACACCGAAGTGGAAGTTCGCGGAACTTCCCCGGCAGGCGTGCAGCAGACGGAGGACAGAGGGTATTCTCCCAGACGGAGCCGAAGTCGCACCGGGACTTCGGTGTGTTCCCAACCTTCGCGGGTATACGTGGACCTGAACGCCATCGAGGGGAAGCGTCTCATTCAGTGTGATGGTCCGCCCCTTCCTGATGCTGCCGGTGGCGACATCCGCGCTCATAGCTCATCCCTCCACAGCGGCCGGAACCGCACGTCTCCGGGCGCAGTGAATGTGCCTTTGCAGGATACCGGGCCGGGAGCATCCTGGCAACGCCGCTCGGGGCGAGGATGGGCGGTTCGAAGGCCCCATTCCGGCGTCACCGCCCATACACCCGCACGAAGTCAAGGTCACTCTCGCCGACGGGGCCCGGGTCAATGTAGTCTTTCGGGTCGCCGTTGAAGGGCACTTTGCCGACGAGCAGTTCGGTGATTGGATTGTTGAGCGTTCCGCCGTGATCGAAGGTCCACAGGTGCTTGTATGTCACGCCATCGGCGCTGTGCTCGATGACGCCGCTGCGCCGAAGCCAGCGAGCGCGGAGCCAGACCCACCGGTCCGGGGGCGCGGCGCCGCCAACGCTCTGTCTCCCCAAGATGTCGGCCTGCAGCTTCCCGTCGCTCCGGACGCCGAGGCGGAGCAGGGAACCGTCTTGCCACCGCAGTGCCGCGCCAGGCCCCCAGGACATGCCGCCGTCGGTCCCGAGTCGGAGTTTCACCTCGAAGCCGCTTGCCTGGACCTGTGCCGGTAGCTTCAGGAAGGCGAAGCTGCTCGCCAGGCCGCGGGTGTGCAGGCAGCCGTCAACGACGGTGAAGGGCGTCGCGTTCGCGGGCGAAACGAGTTGCTCGGCAGCGGGCAGCTTGTCGAAGTCCTCGGCGAAGATCGGGTCGCCCCAGACTGGCGGGCTGGTCAGAGCTTGCCGCTCCGCGCGCGTGGCGTCCGCCTTCTCTGACACCTGCGCCTGTCGCGCGTCCGCCTCCCGGTCCACCGCCACCCGCAAACTGGAGTTGAGTCGCGCCTGGTATTCGTTCTTGAGCACGTCCATAATCCCGGCGTCGGCGAGCCAGCCGGCAATGGTGTGATACCGGGCGTTGGCGCGCAGCAGCTCCCTGGTCAGCTCCGGCGTCGGCTTGCCCCCGGCGTTGTTGCAGAGCACGCCGATGGAGTTGCTGAGGTTGTAGCCCGACACGAAGAAGCGAAGGTAGTCGAAGTCGCCGTACCACGCCTGCGCGCCTTCGCCGCGCAGGACGAAGTCCACATAGGCATCGGCTTGGGGGAGGTAGCAGTGCTCACCACCGAGGGCGCCTGTCGAGTGCCACTCCAGAATGCCCTGTTCACCGACGATCTCGCGGGCCCGACGCGCCAGTGCGTACAGCGCCGCCGGGTTGTCGGTGTACTGCCCGTCGAAGTAGAGCCCGTCGGGCTGGTACTCCTGCATGACGCGGGTGATTGCCGTCAGGAACAGCCCCATGTTCTCGCCGGTCGGCGTCCCGGGCGGCCAGCCCTGGAAGTTCTCGAAGCTGTTCAGCGCCCAATTCTCCAGCGCCGTGCCTTTCAGAAAGTAGTACGGACTCGTGTAGACGATGAACCGCCTGCCGAGGTCGTGGAGGGTCTTGCGAACCCGCGCGAACTCCTCAGCGCCCAGCCGCGGCACGAAGTCCAGGTTCCAGTCCTTCCAGAGCATCACTTCAGCTTGGAGCAAGACGATGTTGCCGTGAGGCTGCCACGAACGCAGGGTCTCGTCTGGCGGGTAACCGAGTTGGTTGGACCAGTGCCACACGACGTTGTCCTTCAGGGAGCGCTCCCAGTCATACGGTTTCGGCGGGCACACGGCGACCCACAGCACCGCCTCGGCGGGGAGCCGGTACGTTGCCACGGTCTCGGCGAATGGGTCGGAACCGTCGTCCAAGGTGCGCTCTGAGCAGTACAGCCCGAAGGCGCCCCACTCGTCCGCAACGAGGTGGTTGGCGCCGAAGGAACTACTCCAGGCCGACTCGATCCGCCCCTCGACGGTGACGGTCAGCGGCTCACGCACGTGCAGCATGCACAGCGAGTCGCCGTTGACCCGGATGGTGGCTTCGGGGTTCTCAAACGTCACCCGGGCGAACCCCGGACCCGTATGCGTGAGCCGCGCCCCCATTAATGGCCGGCCGAGGTGGAGCGCGACCAACGGCCGCTGATGCCCAATGCGCTGGCTGAAAAGTGCCTCCCCCGTGGCGCAGTCGACAGCGATCTCGGCCCCAGTCGTAGTCACTCTGAGTGCGCGCCCCTGAATGGCGGCCGACTCGACAGCCATTCCGTGCTGCGGGTTGGGGAAGAGGGTGGGGTCCATCAACTCCTGGAAGGTGGGGGCCGCTGGTGGAGCGGCGCAGACCATCGAGGTCAGTGCAGCGGACGTGACAATCAGCAGTGCGAGCTTGTCCATTGGGGGTCTCCTGTCGTTCTCGCTCGCCAGCGACCATGGAAGCACGGCGCTGGCCGGGGCGTGTGCCAAGTATGCGAGTGCCTGCGTGATTGCGCAAGGGCGCCGACTGTATGTCCTCTGGTCAAACGGGTGGCAAAGGAATGTGCTACTCCGGGCCGAACACTGCGCAGATGACACTCTCGAGTGGCGCAGGATGCATAGGTGGATCGATGGCGCTGGCGATCCTGGCCCTTACCGGTGTGGTGACGCACTCGCGGGCCGGGGGGAACGCCTCGCCCTCCCGCCGCATACCCGTCCACCTCTTCGGCGGCGACCTGCGCGAGGGCGCACCGCTGGCGCCGTGGTATCACAAGATCGGCATCACGGATGCGTGGGTCTACCCGCTGAAGGGCGCCTTCCCGCAGGACCAACGCCCCGAGGCGCAGAGGACGGTGGCGGAGTTGTCGGCGGCCGGTACGCTCGACGCCTACCGGAAGAACGGTGTGCGGTATTGGTGGTTCGAGCGCCCGGTGCCCGACTTCTTCTACGAGACCAGCAAGCGGCCCGACTTCCCCAAGACCCACCTGTGGGACGACAGCCCAGAGACGGACGCTCTGTGGTCGGCCGTGTGCGAACGGATCGCCTCCGTCTACCCGGCAGCGCGCGCGGCGGGCTTTGCTGGCGTCGTCTACGACACCGAGTCGTACTACAGCTACAAGGGCGACGAGGCCGGCAAGGAGAAGCCGTGGGTCTGGGGCGGGCATGCAGACGAGTACGGCGAGACCGGCGGGTACTACCGCCGCGGCTTGCAGGTTGGGGAGGCGATTCAGACCACGTGGCCCGGCGCGAAGATCATCCTGGTCTACGCATTCGGGTACGAAGGCGAGCGCTGGTGGTACCAGGGGTTCCAGGATGCCGGGCTCGAGGCGTACCTCGGCCCGGAACACACCTACGGGGCAGGTCCCGGCGATCTGGGCAAAGCATGGTACCAGTCGTGGTGGCGAGGTCGGACCACCAAGGAGACCTGCGACTGGAAGCGAACCCAGTTCCCGTTCGTCCCGTCGAACCAGCGGATCGCGGCCGGGCTCTTTCCCCTCGACTTCGGCGCGAAGAAGCCGAACTACCGGGCCAAGTACTTCCGCGAGCAACTCGTCTCCGCCGCCAATGATGACCCACACGGACCGATTCCCGTGTGGCTCTGGCCGCAAGGCGAGTTCACGCCGGAGAGCTGGCAGGCGGTCGAGTACGCCGACGGCGATACGGCAGAAGATTACCTACGCGCACTGCGCGAGTTCAGTGAGGCGACGCACTGACGACCACCGGTTGCCTGCCGTGATGGTCCGACGGATCCGACCGATCGGACAGATGGGACCTCAGTAGAGGTTTCGCCGAACCGACGTTGAACGAATCCCCTGTTCGCAGTGCCGCGGCAGAAGCGGCGCTGCAAACCACCCATGCACGGGAGTGAAACCCAACATGAGCAAGTTCCGGATCGGTCTAATCAGTTGCGGGAATATGGGCATGAGCCTCGCCGACCAGGCGGCGACGCTGGATAACGCCGAGGTAGTTGTCTGCTGTGACGTTGACGAGGAGAAGGCAAAGGCAGGCGCCGAGAAGCTCGGCGCCGAGAGCTGCACCATCAACGACGCCCTGTTTGCGCGAGAGGACGTCGACGGCGTGATCATCGCAGCGCCGAACTTCCTGCACCGGGAGATCGCTATTGCAGCGGCGAAGGCGGGCAAGCATATCTTCTGCGAGAAGCCCATGGCGCTGAAGAAGGCGCACTGCCAGGAGATGATCGACACCGCCCAGTCCGCGGGCGTCAAGCTGATGGTCGGTCAAGTCCTCCGCTACATTTCGCCCTATGTCTGGATCGACGAGCTGTTCAAGTCCGGCGAGTTAGGCGAGCCCTTCGGCATCCAAGTGACCCGGATCGGCGGCGGCTGGGGCGGCAGCACCTTCGCTGCAGGTTGGCGGCTGAAGGACGAGACATGCGGCGGGCCGCTGTTCGAGATCAACCAGCATGAGATCGACCTGATCCGCTGCATTATGGGCGAAGTCACCTCCGTGGCCGCGATGATGGGCAACTTCGTCAGCCAGGACGACTTCGACTATGAGGACTTCGCCCAGGTGCTCATGAAGTTCGAGAACGGCGGCAACGGCGGCATGATCGCCGGGCACTCGGCGCTACTGGGACGCTACGACGGCCGAGTCTACGCCTCCAAGGGCACGCTCTACTTCGGCGGCGCCGCCAACGAGATCGAGTACAAAGTGGCTGGCAAGGACACGGTCAAGCGCCCCTACAGCGAGATCACCGGCTACGAAAACGGCGTCCACCGCGAGGTCCGCGAGTGGGTGGAGTGCTGCCTGAACGACACCGATCCCCCCATCCCCGGTGAAGAAGGAATGCGCAACGTGGAAATCGCCGAAGCGGCGCGGCTGTCGGCGCGCGAGGGGCGGGTGGTGGAGCTGCCGTTGTAGGGGTGGGACGAGGGCTCCGTCCCCGCCCGCTCGCTGTTCCGCCGACAGACTTCTGTCCCGACACGGCCTTGAAGCCCGAAAGCGCGCTTCCTCAACGGGCTGACAGCGCGCGGCGGAACGCCTCGCTCGTCATGACCTCGCGAGCGAGGTTGAGCGTTGTGTACGCCCGGTCATCCGGACCCGTTCGGTCGGGAAAGGGCTGCCAGGTTTGCACGACGAGCTGGTCTGCCGTGCCGCCGGCCGCGACGTATGCATTGAGGAACTGCAGCGTCCGGTCGTAGGCTTGCCTGCTGGCGACGGCGGAGTCGGGGTTCTCGACGCTGCGGTCGTGGAATGCGTTGACGATCGGGCCGACGTGTACGCCCTTTGACTGCACGTATGACTTCACGCCGAGGATGTGGCCGAAGTCGGGACCGCCCTTCTTCAGCCGTCGGCCGTCGTAGTCGACTCCCTCGAAGCCGAAGTCGATATGGAAATGGTCCAGTGCCAGGTGGTGGCGCGCCAGGGCGGCCAGCAGTGCGTCGAAGTAGTCCTCGAAGTGCCAGATCGGCAGCTTGGGCACCGTGCGCGGGTACTCCGTCCCGTCGGGTGCCTTCACGTGGAAGAAGCCCAACGACTCGATGCAGCCGAAGCGGACGCCGGGGATTCTGCGCGCCATCTCTTCGAAGTAGACGGCCAGCTCGTCCAGTGTCTCGTCCAGCGTCAACCCACAGTCCGTGCCCTCATAGCACCGATGACCCAAGTTCATCATGACGGCGTGGTCTGTCGTCAAGTAGTCGATGGTCCCTCCGGCGTCGAGCCAGCGCTTGAGAGGGGTGAACTCATTGGCGGCGACCTGCTTGCCCCACTCGCCCTTCTGCGGTTTGTCGTTGCCCATGCGGAGGCCGCCGACCTCGAATGCCACCTTGATCCCACGCTCCCGGAAGAGCGTCGCCAGTTGCCGGAGCTGCGCCTCCGACAGCTCCGGCGTCGGCTTGCCGGGAACTGGCGCATTCGGCAGGATCATGAGGTGGCTCTTGAACACGTCGGTGTTCGCTAGGACAGTTAACCACTTGCCGGGGTCGGAGAGGATCGGGAAGAAGTCGTCCCGGAGTGTTCGCGGACCGGCGAAGGGCATCGGCCCGACCCAGAGGCGGGCTGCCGGCAGTGCGGGCGCCTCTGCCTCGGGTGCGACCTGCGCGCGCGAAGTCGCACCGGCGGCTGTCACTGTCGCCACGGCCATGAGTCCTGCGAGTGTGTTGCGCATGTTCTACTGCACCTACCTCGAAAATAGGGCCCGACGCGCCAGCGGAGGGACCCTCGGCTTGGCGCCTTGGGCTACGGTTTCCCACTTCGGCGTGCAGCCGAAGCTGCATGGACAATTCCCGCGATAACAGCAGCTTGGCGGCGCCTTGACTCGCGCCGGGATCTCGCTCAGGGCGACGGCCAACGGGTCTTCCGCTGTCGGGGTGAGGGTCCGAACGACCGCCATGGGTGATTCCTGTGCAAGTCCACTGGAGCATGTTGAGGGGCGGCAGGCCGCCCGTGGGACCGACCTGCTGCCGGGGATTTCTCACTCACTGGCGTTCATCGCCGCCATGGAGACCTGCCTCGAGAGTGGAACGGGGAGTGGCGCGCCAGTCCATGTGGCGGCAACGGACGTCGGGATCGTGGCGACGCTCTACTACCTGCCCCATGCACACGATCACTCGCGCCTAGCGCAGGACCCTCTGCGCCAAGCGCACGACCCTCTGCGCCAAGCGCAGGACCGTCTGCGCTGTGCGCAGGACCGTCTGCGCTGTGCGCAGGACCGTCTGCGCTGTGCGCATTCGCGATCGAGGAACGGGGCGCGAGCTGCGTTGGGGGTTGGCTGTTGAGCGTTGGGCGGTGAGCTCTCAACAGCCAACTCTCAACAGTCAACTCCCAGCCGACAGCTTCCGACTTGCCCTGGCCAAGGCGCTGGGCTTTGCGGCAGCCCGAGGTTCCTGTGCGACACGGCGAAGTCTGCGCCTTACTCGCCCTTGGCGTACGCCCGGATGTACTCGTCGTCCGCGCCCTGTCCCTCCATGAAAGCAACGAGGTCTGCGCGCAGGGAGGCGACGAGGTCATAGCGGTCGGCGGCGAGGTTGTTGAGTTGATCCGGGTCTGCGCCGCGATCGTACAGCTCGGGTTCGTGGGGCCGGCGACCGAACAGGGCTGTGTGGGTGGGGGTGGTCACCGTGATCTGGGAGGGCATCCCCCCTTGGTGACCGTGGAAGGTGGTGTAGACACGGTCGTGGCCGGCGAACGGTTCGCCGCGGAGTGCCGGTGCCCACGACTTGCCGGTGGTTGGCGGGAGATCGACGCCGCAGAGGTCCAGCACTGTGGGCATGAGGTCCGCTGCCTGGCACAGCGCTCCGAGCGTCTGCGGCTGGTTCTCGAAGGGCGTCCACGCGAGGATCGGCAGGCGGCCGACAGTGTCGTAGATCGGCCACGGGTCGGCTGCGTTGACGGTGTGTTTGCCGCAGCGGTTGTGTTCGCCTAAGTACATGCCGTGGTCGGACGTCAGGATGACGCACGTATCCTCGAACAACCCCATCAGTTCGACCTGACGCAGCAGGTGACCGACCCACCGGTCGGTGAGGGTCACCTCCCCGGCGTAGCAGGACCGCAGGTGGTGCAGTGTCTCGGGCGTGTAGATGTCGGTGTAGCCGTAGTTGGGGAAGGTGTAGTCGGGGCCGGTGTAGCCGGGATCGTAGAGGGCGACATAGTACTTGGGAGGCATGTAGTCTTCGTGGATCTCGAAGGTGTCCACCCACAGGAACCACTTGTCGCGGTGGGCATTGTCTTCGAGCCACTGGCTGGCGCGGAGCATGGTCCGCGCGACGAACCAGTCGGTCTCATGCTTGAAGTGCGCCCACTCGGCCCGCTGGCTCTTGTACTGACGCGCCTGCTGGCGGACATGCTCGAGGGGCACCGGCACCACGATCTCCTCGGCCTTGAGGCCGTCGTCAACTTCCTTTGTGATGAGGTAGTGCTCGTCGTAGAACTTGTGCAGGCCGGCGCCCACGTTGTTCCCAGTATCAAGCACGAGCCCCGTGTGGTATCCCGCTTCACGCAGCACTTGAGGCAGTTTGGGCTGATCGTCGTCCGGGCCGCGCCAACCGTACCGGGGCCAGTTGACTGCGCCGGTGTACGCATCCACGCGCATCGGCACCGTGGGGAATGAGGCGCAGTAAGCGGCGTCGAGGCGGGTGGCCTTCTGGGCGTAGTGGTCGATGTTGGGGGTCTGCACCCAGTCGTCTCGGTAGCAGCCGAGGGCGTCCCAGCGGAGGGTGTCGAGGCAGAGGACGATGGCGTTCATGGTGGTCTCCTTCGGGTGGCGGGTTTGTGGTTCCGCCGTTCAGGCGTGTGGGGCGTCGGGACAGTCAGACCGATCAGACGGATCAGACAGATCGGACAGAGGGGGCACACCGGTACCCGTCACAGCCCGACCTGCGCCAGATGGAACGGGACGCCATATTCCTTGAGCTTGGCTTGGATCAGGCTGGGCTCCACGGCGTCGGGTGTTGTGTTGTGGTGAACGGCGAGGGTGGCGGCAATCCCGGCGATCTGGCCGGTGAGCGCGCAGGGGGGGATCACGCGCATGACTTCCCAGGCATCGGCTTCCGAGTCGACACAGCGACCGGCGGCAAGCAAGCCCTTCACCTTGCGCGGCACCAAGGCGCCGTAGGGCACTTCCCAAACGGGGCCGGCGCGGCGCCAGTCGGGGACCAGCCCCACGGACTCGTCCACGTGGCGGCCGTCTTGCCCCTCAGTCATGGTCGTCTGGCCCACGAGGCGGCGAGTGGTGCGGAACTGCGCCATGCCAGGCAGCGTGAGGCAGAACTTGTCGTGACGATCTTGGTCGGTCTGCGTGTAGACTTCGCGCACCAGGTCGCGACTGCGCAACACGAATTCCGTCACCTCCGCGCCCGACGTGCCGCGGAACTTGCGCACACCGCCTGGGTGGTTCTGCCCGTTGTTCCAGCCGCCTAACGTGAGCCGGGACAGGAGCGGCTCCCCGCTGTCCGCCGCCACGGCCTCGCGGGCGACGTCCAGCGAAGTCTCCAGTGCCCAGATCGACAACCAGTTGTCGGTTTCCGTGCACGGGGCGCCGGCGAGGTAGGCCACGTCGGCATCACCGGTGGCGTCGATCAGGCACTTGGCGCGAAGCACGCCGCGGCCGCTCTTGTTCTCAACTTCCACGCCCGTTACGCGGTCGTCCTCCATGATCGGCGTGCTTACCAGTGTGTCCAGCCAAACGTCTACGCCCGCCTGCACCAGTACCTCGTCGAGCGCCAGGATGAACGCCGCCGGTGAGAAGGTGACGCGGAACCGCGAAGGCGCCCTGCCGTCCGCGACCTCGCGCCAATCAGTTGGCACATCGCCGGGCCCGTACCGGTAGCTGAGGTGCAGCAGTTCCTCCGCAATGCCGAAGGTCACCTGGGTGCCCCTGCCGTCGCAGATCGGCAGGTAGATGTTCACGATGCCGCTGGTGGCCAGCCCGCCGGTCAGGACAGTCTTTTCGACCAGGCACGTGCGAAGACCGGCGCGCGACGCCTCCAACGCCGCAGCGATGCCGGCAATCCCGGCGCCGGCGACGATCACGTCGTAGGGCTTGTCGAATTGGGGCAATGGTTGACTCCCTCGAATATGTGCCGTCAATCCGAGCCGCGACGGGGCGCCCCCTGGGCCTGGGAGCGCCCCGTCGCGGCTCGGATTGGCTACGCGCTCTCCTCCCGTGAGGGGAGAGCAGCCAGAGCTGCACGGGTGAGCCCTTCTGACGTCAAGTAACGGTCAGATCAGCGCAGCGTCAAGGGCCCTCAGTTGCTCGTCGGTGAAGGCAACCCGTTCCGCCGCCTTCACGTTTTCCACGATCTGGGCTGGGCGGCTGGCGCCGATGAGGGCGGAGGTCACTCGCTGGTCACGCAAGGTCCACGACAGCGCCATCTGCGCCAGCGTCTGCCCGCGGTCGGCGGCGACTTGGTTGAGCTTGCGGAGCTTGGCGACGACTTCGGGGGTGATTCCGTCTTCCTTCAGGAAGCCCGACGGCTGCTTCGCTCGTGAGTCCTCCGGGATGCCTTCCAGGTACTTGGAGGTCAGCAACCCCTGCGCCAGCGGGCAGAAGGCGATGACGCCCATGCCGATTTCGCCGGTCACGGGCAACAGGTCCTTCTCGACCCACCGGTTCAGCATGGAGTAGCTTGGCTGGTGGATGACCGGCACAGCCAGTCCGTCGCGCTTGCAGACGTCGTGGACCTGCTGCGTCAGCGCGCCGCTGTAGCTGCTGATGCCGCCGTACAGCGCTTTGCCGCTGCGTACGGCCTGATCCAACGCGCCCAGTGTTTCCTCCAGCGGCGTGTTCGGGTCGGGGCGGTGGGAGTAGAAGATATCCACGTAGTCGAGTTGCAGCCGTCTCAGCGACTGATCCAGCGACGCCAGCAAGTACTTGCGCGAGCCCCAGTCGCCGTACGGACCGGGCCACATCAGGTAGCCGGCTTTGGTGGCGATGATCAACTCGTCGCGGTGACCGGCGAAGTCTTCCTTGAGAATCCGCCCGACGCGGGTTTCCGCGGCTCCCGGCCCCGGCCCGTAGTTGTTCGCCAGGTCGAAGTGTGTGACGCCGAGGTCGAAGGCGGTGAACAACATCGCCTTGGCGTTCTCATGCATTGCCGTCTCGTCGTCGTGCTTGGCGGCGTCCGTCCCCGTGTCGCCGAAGTTGTGCCAGCAGCCCAGCGAGATGGCGGGCAGCAACAGCCCTGAGTTCCCACAACGGCGGAACCAGCCATCGGGGGTGCGTTCATAGCGATCGTGTGCGAACTGGTGAGTGCTCATGTTCGGTCTCCTGTCACTTGGGCGCAGCTATTCGCCGGTGGGCGGGTGCTGCCCTGCCCGCCCAGAGAGTTGGGGGCGGTTAACGTTTGGTGGTCAGCGAGGTCGTGGGCACAATGGCTGAGACCAAGAGGAGGGATCCATCGTGCCGACCACCGTCACCGTCAATGAGGAACTGGTCCGGGAAGCGAGGCGAGTGGGCGGGCACGAGAGCGAATCGCAGACGCTGGACGCTGCACTGGCTGAGTACATACAGCGGCACCGACGCCTGGGCATTCTGGAGCTGCAGGGGAAGGTTGAGTACGAGCCTGACTACAACTACAAGGCGCTTCGAGAGAGGCCGGCGTTGTGAACACTCTGGTTGACGCCTCGGTGTGGTCCCTGGCGCTGCGCAGACGCCCCGACAACCTCGCCGCGGAGGAAAGAGAAATCGTCGAGGTGTGGGCAGGGCTGGTGCGAGAGGACAGTGTCGCGATCATCGGGGTCATCCGGCAGGAGGTCCTATCAGGCGTGCGTAGGAGGGCGGACTTCGACCAACTGCGGGAGCGACTCGCTGGGTTCAGGGATGTGAGGTTGGATCCAGGGGACTACGTCCGGGCCGCGGAGTTCCTCAACGAGCGCCGCACGCACGGCATCTCCGGGACGGCGATTGACATGCTGATCTGCGCGGCTGCCCACCGCCATAGTCTATCCATCTTCACAACGGAGGGCGACTTCGCAAACTATGCAACCTGGCTCTGCACTTGTCTCCAGTAGACGCTATCTGTAGGATCGTGCGTCATGGAGGACTAACCGAAGACGCTGCTGGATTTCGAGGCGCGGTTCTCGACGGACGCCGCTTGTCGTGAGTGCCTCTCTCGGTTGCGGTGGCCTGAGGGCTTCCGCTGTCCGCGGTGTGAAGGCGCCCGCTCGGGGTCAACGAACCGCGGGCTGCCTCACTGTCTCCACTGCGACGTTCAGACCTCAGTGATCGCGGGCACGATCTTCCAGGATACCAAGAAGCCGTTGCGGCTGTGGTTTCGCGCGAGGGGGTCTGTGACCAGCCAGAAGTACGGAGTGCGTGCATTGGGGCGCCAACGCGTCCTGGGCTTGGGCAGTTCCCGTACGGCCTGGACGTGGCTGCATAAGCTGCGACGCGCCCTAATACTACAACCGTACTTAGCTCGGGGCAGGTCTCCGACCGCCCCGAAACGCTTGACCGGAAGGTCTCAAAGGGCTGCGAATCCACGGGATTCGAGGAGACCTGTCGGTCCGGGGAGCGGCGGGGTCAGGAGACCCTCGCCGAGCACAGACGTGATGAGCCGCCCCAACCCGCCACCGCCAATCAGCGAGGAGACGGAACGGGCCCTGTTGGCAGTGGTCCGCCGGGCGGCGGAAGAGCTGGCGTAGCTCCCTAGCCGCGCGCGGCCTGTTGGCGCCCGCACTGGAGACAAACCATGCCCCTCAACGAGATCTACCTCCTGCACCACACCCACCTCGATGTCGGCTACACCGACCCACAGTGGGTGCTGTATGACAAGCATGTCGAGTACCTCAACCGGGCGCTCGACTACTGCCGCCGCACCGACGACTACCCCGACGACGCCCGGTTTCGCTGGATCAGCGAGTTCAGTTGGCCGGTGGTGCGCTTCCTGGAGCAGTGCCCGGATCGCGCGAATGAACTGGTCGCCCGACTGCGCGAGGGGCGTGTCGAGCTGTGCGGGCTGTTTCTCGACCCGACCGACTTGTACGACCGGCGCAGCCTCGAAGTGTCGCTACAACCTGCGCTGGAGCTCGCCAGGCGCGAGGGGTTCAAACTGACGACCGCCATGACCACCGACATTGCTGGGCAGGGCTGGGGGCTGGCGGACATACTCGTCGAGCAAGGGTTGCCCTACCTGAGCGTGTCTCCCAACTCCATGGTCAGCAAACCTGTCCAAGTCGAGCGGCCGTTCTACTGGGTCGGTCCGCAAGGCAATCGGGTGCTCGTTTGGCTCACCGACTGGCGCAAGGGCTGGTATGGCGAGGGGCACGTCCTTGGCTTCCGGCAGGGCTTCGACGTCATGCGGCAGAACGTGCTCGCCTATATCGCGCTGCTGGACTCCGAGGGGTACCCGTGGGACGCGCTCGCCCTGCACTTCGCCGCCGACAACTACCCGCCCAGCGAGGAGCTGCCGGACTTGGTCCGTCGGTGGAACGAGCAGGACGACCTGCCCCGCATGCGGATCGCCACCAATCGTGAGTTCTTCGAGCGCATGGTGACGCTGCACGGCGACGAGTTCCCGTCCCATCGTGCTGCCTGGCCGGACTGGTGGGCGGAAGGGCTGGGGTCGGCCGCCTACGAGACGGCGCTGTCGCGCGAGACGCATTGCCGACTCGCGCGAATCGAGTCCCTGCAGCGGCAAGTGGGCGACACCCGCGACCTCTGGTCCGGCTGGGAAGACCTGCTGTTCTTCGATGAGCACACCTGGGGCTGCCAGAGCATGGCGCTGAACCCGCACTCGTTCGAGGCCCGCGCCATGTGGGCGCACAAGTCGAGCTACCTCTATCGCGCTTACGACGGCGCCCGACGTGTGGAGCGGGAGTTGGCTGCAAGGCTTGCTGCCGTGCGGGCGCAACCAGACAGCGCGGCTGCGGACCACCGCGACGCCACCGTGCGCGGACCTGCCGTCGGCACCCAACTGGCGACTCTGTACAACCCGAGCGAGCAGCAATACGCGGGGCCGGTTGCCCTTCCCGGTCTGGTGGCCGACGCGGGTAGCCTGCTGGCGCCGGGCGGGCCGCCGGCGCCCGTGCAGCGTTCGCTGCCGACGCCGCTAGCGGAAGGCGTCGCGTGGACGGTCGCGTCGCTGTCGCCCGGCGAGATGAGGGCGCTGCACGCTGGCGACGCCATGGACGAGCCTGTCGAGCCTCCCGCCCCAGCCCCACTGGTCCTGGAGAACGAGTTCTACCGCTTGGAGTTCGCCGACAACGGTTGGCTGGCTTCGTTCATCGACACCGGGAGCGGCGAGCAACTCCTGGATGCTCGCGCACCGTGGGGCTTCGCCGAGACCATACATGAGCGTATCACCGGTAACCAGGACCGCGAGGCGGTCTGGGAGCGCGGCTACACCGAGATCCCTTACGGCAAGCGCCGTACCGACGCGCCGTTCCGTCGCGAGGGCGCGTTGCCGGGAGCCGAGATCGTGCACTGCGAGCGCGGGCCGGTTTTCGCCAGTCTCACCTGGCGTAGCGAGTTGCCATACGTGCGGCGACTGGAAACGGAAGTTCGGCTGTGGCACGGTCTCAAGCGCGTCGACGTCGAGGTCCGCCTGGACAAGCAACCGTGCGAAGCCTACGAGAGCCTGTACGTGGCGTTCCCGTTTGCGCTCGACGAGCCGCGGGCATTCATCCACAGTTGCGGGGCCACATTCGAGGCCGAACGGGAGCAGCTCCCCGGCACCTGCCGCGACTACTACGGTGTCGAACACTTCGCCGCCTTCCAGGGCCGCTCGGGCTGGGCGGTCGTCTGCCCTGTAGACGCCCCGCTGGTCCAACTTGGCGACTTGACATTCGGCCGGTGGGCGGACCACCTCGCCCTCAACCGCGCCTGCCTCTATTCCTGGCTCACCAACAACTTCTGGTACACCAACTACCCCGGGTACCAACTCGGCCGACTGCGTTTCCGGTTCGCGCTGGCGACCGGAACGGGAGACCTCGATCGCTCGGCCGCCGAGTCGTTTGGGCGAGGCGCCCGCGTCGGGCTGGTGGTGTCGCCGTAGCGGCTGCCGGAGGGGGCTCGGATGTCTGCCACCCTCGCGTGCGAGGATCGAGGCGGCGAACCTGAGTGACGAACCGGAGACCGGAATTGACCGAGGAACTCCTGCCGAAGCATGGTGGCTACCGGAAGCTGAAGAGCTTCCAGGTGGCGCGGCTGGTGTATGACGTGACTGTCCGGTTCTGCGAACACTATGTGGACCGGCGCAGCCGGACCGGCGATCAGATGGTGCAGGCGGCCCGCTCGGGGGTGCAGAACACCGCCGAGGGCAGCCAGGCCAGCGGGACGTCGAGGAAGATGGAGTCGGAGTTGACCAACGTGGCGCGGGCCAGCCTGGAGGAACTGAAGCTGGACTACGAAGACTTCCTGCGGCAGAACGGGCTGGCGCAGTGGGAGCGCAACGACCCAAGGAGGCAGGCACTGATTGACCGGCGGCCGGCCGACACGCAGGACGTGGCTCGATGGACCGAGGACGTGCATGAGGGGCGGGTGCATTGTGGACAGAGTGGACTTTGTGGACGAGGTGGACAGGGCCTGGCAGGATCGTCCACAACGTTCAGTGAGTCCACTCGGTCCACCTCTGCCGAGATCATGGCCAATGGGGAGCTCGCTCTGATCGATGTGGCTTGTGCCCTGCTCAGCCGGCAACTGACTGCGCAGTCCAATGCCTTCGAGCAGGAAGGCGGGTTCACCGAACGGCTCTATCAGCGGCGCACGGCCCACAAGAGGACTTCGCGATGACCCTCGCCACAACAGAACTCATTCTCGAACGCCTCCTCTGCGCGAGGAGATCCATCCCCAAGGGAGCCAACACGATGTTAGTACACGTCGCCTTCCTAATCGCCGTCCTCACCACCGGCGTCGCTGCCGAAGCGCCCCTGCGGAGCGCCTCCGTCTTCGTCGAGGCCGAGGAGTTCGGCCCGCTTTCGCAGGTCTGGCGCGCCGGAGCGCGGTGGGCGGATGACATCTACTCGCCCACGTCGGGCGATGCCGTCCTCGCCAACGACGGCGGCGGGACGGACGAAGTTGCCAAGACCGTCGAGGTCCCGACGGCCGGAGCCTACAACGTGTGGGTCCGCTACCTGCGCATCGGTGAGTACAAGGGGTCGTTTGGGCTGCGCATTGCCCAGAACGAGCAGACCGTGTTCAACGAGAAGTACCGAACGCGGCCCAAAGGCGCCGGGTGGGAGCCGACCTGGGAGAAGTTCCCGGCGACGCTCCAAGCGGGGCCGGCAACGCTCACGCTCTACATCGACGAGCCTGGCATCCGCCAGCGGATCGACTGCCTGCTGCTCACCTCCCGCCTCGACTACGGAGAGAAGACGCCGCCGGACTATCATGACTTCGCGCCGCAGGTCTTCTTCCGCTACCAGTTCCATGAACCGGCAGTGCCGACCACTGCCGAAGTGCAGTCGTACGTCCGGCGCGGCCCAGTTTACTACCACAACCTGGGCTGGACGACGCAGACCGGCCTTGGCACTGGCGGCGACCCAATACCGGCAGGCGAGTGGTCGCCCTGGTGCGCGCTGACCAAGGTCGTCGATACCGACAAGTTCCTCGCTACCGTGCACCTCCACTTCCGTAGCGGCGGCGAGCCGGTGGCGGAGGCGAAGGTGGACTTCCAGGTCAACTCCGTGGCGGCCGAAGCCGGAGCACACACACTGCACGAAGACCTCGACGGAGACATCGTCACGCTGCTGATCCCCGGCAATCTGGCCAGGTATCCCGACCTGCTCGAACTGGCTTCGACCAACACTCGCCGTCACGTCGAGAACGCCCGCGGGCTGAAGCTGCCGCCGATCAAGGCGCCGCGGCCGGAGGGCATCAAGCTGGAGACGCAGATCTGCGGGTTCGGCGGCATGTACAACTCGAAGCGGATGCTGGCCGAGGAGATGGAAGTCGGCAGCCTGTTGGGGGCGAACTCCTTCGCCGATCTGGTGGGAGTGAACCGACAGGTGGCTGCGGAGCAGGGCGTCCGGCGCACCTTTCTGAACCAGTGGATCCCGTACCAGGCATTGCCCTGCCCGTGCAACCCGGGTAACCCTCGGCTGATCGAGGACTTCTACGTGAAGGCTGCCGAGAAGATCCGCAGGGACGACCCCGACGCCCTCACCGTTGCCTACCGCAACAAGCTCTACGACGAGCCGGGGACCGGCAATCTCGACCACATCGCCCAATGCGCCAACTGCTCTTCCGCCTTCCGGGAATACCTCCGGCGGCAAGAGCTGACTCCTCAGGACTTCGGCAAACAGGACTGGACTGAGGTGAACGTCCTCAAGCGGGACGCCGCGACCGACCCACCGTCGAGACGGCTCTACTACTGGTCGGTCCAGTTCCGCGACGAGTCGGTGATGCGGGTGTTCAAGCTGGGAACCGAGATGTCTGAGAAGCACCTGGGCGACGGCATTCTGACCAACGCCAACTTCACCAACGGCGGTCTGTCCGATTGGGCGGGCGGGCTCATCGACGGACCGGACTGGTTCCTGTTCGGCCGCGAACGCGCGCAAAGCCTGATGTGGTCGGAAGACTGGACGAGCATGGGACCGGAAGGGACGGGCTACCCGGTTGACGTGCTTCGCTCTGCCGGGTCTCCGCACAACCTGCCTGTGGGCATGTACCTGATCTCGTACAACGCCGAGACGCTGCCGCTGCGAACCTACTCGGCGCTAATGCACGGCGCCAAGATCCTCAACTTCTACTGCTACGGGCCGTGGTACGCCTTCTGCGATGGCTCGGTGTCGGAGAGCCTCCCCGCACAGAAGGCTCTTGCCGCAGTGACCCGTGAGGTTGCGCGGGCGGAGGACCTCCTGCGCGACGCCAACACGCCACCCGCGCAGGTGGCTGTCTCGTTCTTCAAGAGCCACGAGATCTGGCAGCAGGACACGGCCATCCAGGTGGAGCGCCGCAACACCTACCTGGCGCTTACGCACGAGAACTACCCGGTGGACTTCCTCGACGAGGCGCTGGTCGAGAAAGGCAAGCTGTCCGGCTACCGCGTCTTCTACCTGGTTGACTCAGACCTGTCGCGCAAGGCGGCGGCAGCAATCAAGACGTGGGTCACTGGTGGCGGCACGCTTGTCACATGCGCCGGCGCAGGGCTACGCGATGAGTACGACGAGGAACTCGACACGCTGAAGGACTTGCTCAGCGTCGCCTCGTTGGAGGTAACGAAGCCCAAGCGGGGATACCGGGAACGCTACGACTTGCCGGCGTACCAGCCCACCGACACCGTCACCTGCTCGGCGCCCCTCGAGGCCTGCCAGGTACCGGTGATGGGGTATCGGGAAGCGCTCACGCCGGCAGCCGCCACTGTCCTCGCGACCTTCGCCGACGGCAAACCCGCCGCGTTGCGGAACACCGTTGGAAAAGGCAGCGTGATCCGCTTCGGCTTTCTCCCGGCGCTCGCCTATGCAAAGGACGCCGGCCCGTCCGCTACGCAAGTAGTGACAGGCTACCTCGACCATGAGCGCCGAGTCATCACCGCGGCAGCCCGCCTGGCCAACGTCGCTCGCCCGGTCGAATGCTCGGTGCCGCGGGTGGAGGCCAACCTGCTGACCTCCCCCAAGGGCGCCGTGGCGCTACTGGCAAACTGGACGGGACAGCCCCTCGAGAAGCTGACAGTCACGCTCCAACCCAGCCAGCCGGTGAAGACAGTTGAGTCGCTCAAGCAGGGGAAGCTCAAGGCGACTCGCCGGGGCAAGGTGCTGGAGGTTACGCTGCCACTGGCCACCACCGACATGTTGTTCCTGAAGCCGTAGCGGCAGAGCACCAAGTGCAGGCGGCTTGCCGAGAACGGTTGGCGCGTCACGCAACGTAGACCGTCTTGGTGTTCACGAACTCCTTGATCCCGTAGTGCGACAGCTCACGCCCGTACCCGCTCTCCTTCACTCCGCCGAAAGGCAGCCGCGGGTCCGACTTGACCAAGGCGTTGACGAAGCAGCAGCCGGCTTCGAGCTTCTCCGCTGCGATCCGCTCTCCCCGAGCTACGTCGCGCGTGAACACCGCTGCGCCCAAGCCGAAGGGCGAGTCATTGGCGACCCGAATCGCCTCCGCCTCATCGGGCACCTCGATGATCGCTGCAACTGGACCGAACAACTCCTCGTCGTAGGCAGGCATTCCGCGCGTCACCTCGGCGAGCACAGTCGGCAGGTAGAAGGCGCCCGGTCCACCCGGGACTGTGCCGCCCAACAGGCACTGCGCTCCCTTGGCGACGCTCGCCCGGACCTGGTCGTGCAGCTCGTCCCGCAGGTCGTGCCGCGCCATGGGGCCGACTTGCGTGTCTTCGCACAGCGGGTCGCCTACCTTCGCCGACCGCATGCCCTCCACGAAGCGCTCCACGAACTCGTCGTAGATGCCGTCAACGACAATGAGCCGCTTCGCCGCGATGCAACTCTGCCCCGCGTTGAGCAGTTTGCTGGTCACGCACGCCGGTACCGTCGTGTGCAAGTCGGCGTCTTCCAGAATCACGTACGGGTCGCTCCCGCCGAGTTCGAGGACGGTCTTCTTCAGCCTCTCCCCTGCCCCGCTTGCCACCGCCCGGCCCGCCGGCGTGCTTCCCGTCAGTGTAACAGCCTTGACCAGGGGGTTGTCGATCACGGAGTCGACCTGCGCGCTGCCGATGAGCAGCGTGGTGAAGACACCCTGGGGGAGTCCAGCTTCGCGGAACACCTCCTCGATGGCCAGCGCGCAGCCGGGCACATTGGACGCATGCTTCAGCACGCCAACATTGCCGGCCATCAGCCCAGGCGCCGCGAACCGGAACACCTGCCAGAACGGGAAGTTCCACGGCATCACCGCCAGGACTACACCCAGGGGCTGGAAGGTCACGAAGCTACTGCTGCCATCCGTCTCGATGGTCTCCCGCTGCAGGAACGCCTCCGCGTTGTCCGCGTAGTACTCGCACACCCACGCGCACTTCTGCGCCTCCGCGCGGCCGTCCCGGACCGGCTTGCCCATCTCCAGCGCCATGAGCGTCGCGTAGTCGTCCGCTCGCTCGCGGAGAAGCCGCGCGGCGTCCCGCACGACAGTCGCGCGTTCCCCGAAGGTCGTCTCGCGCCAACAGCCAAACGCTCTGTGTGCCGCCGCAAGGGCGCTATCGACCTCTTCAGGCGTCAGCTCGGCGTACTCGCGGATGAGTTCACCGGTTGCGGGGTTGAGGGCTTGCAGCGGCATGTCGGTGTCTCCTCAAAGATCGTACAGAGGACGCCCGAACTTGTTCGGGATCCCTTCGCCGGGAGCGCCCCGAACAAGTTCGGGCGTCCTCCGGCAGCGTCTCCGTCCTTGGGGGTGCTCGGGCGACAGTGTGAACAGGACTGGTTCCTGTCGCTCTGGCGGCCGGCCCGCGACGACCGGCCGCCAATAACTCGGCGCGCTGAGCGGAGAGCTACTTCCCCATGGCACGCAACGCTTCCAGGCTGCGCCGGCACACCTCGAAGCCGTGGCCGTCTCTGCCGCCTTCTTCGACAACAAACCACTCGGTGTTCTGGACAGTGTCGACCAGGCGGAAGATCTCCTCCCAGTCTGCGGCGCCCTCACCGATGACGCCGTCCTGCGGAGCGCCGTGGTCCTTGAGGTGCAGCGACCGCGCCCGGTTGGTGAACTTCCGCAGGTAGGCCACCGGGTCGCCGCCGCCGCCCATGCAGTTGCCGATGTCCATCTGCATGATCACGTCGTCGCCGGTGCTGCTGAACAGAATGTCCCAGGGCTCGCGCCCGGCGACCTTCTTGAAGTCGAACCCGTGCGCGTGGTAGCCGACGAACATGCCCTCCGGCTGCACCTTCTCGGCGGCGGCGTTCAAAATTCCGGCAAGCTCCATGATCGTGTCCACGGCAGACATGCGAGGCTTGTCCGCCGCGATGATCAGGAAGTTGTTGCCCAGCGCTCTGTTGAACTCGATGGTCCGCGCCAAGTTGTCGCCCATCAGCGCGCCGGTGGCGAGGTGGATGCCGCAACAGGTCAGCCCGTTGTCGTCGTACATGGCGCGGATATCCTGGCAGGCGTGTCCCATCCAGTCCAACGATTCGCCTCCATACCCCCACGGCTCGGCGCCGACGTAGCCGAGGTCGGCGACCGACTTGAGGGTGGCGGCGAGGTCGTTCTCGACATCGCCCCGGACAGAGTAGAGCTGCAGTGCAATCGGGATGTTGGTCATGGTTCCTGCTCCTTTGAGTATGCGCACCCAATCCGAGCCGCGACGGTGACGGAGCGGCCCGCGCGCCATGCTGACGGAGAGCACAACGCCTGAAGGGCCGCTCCGTCACCGTCGCGGCTCGGATTGGGTGAGAAGTTGATCATCAGGTTCCGGTCAGCAGCCTTGGACGCGGCAAGCATGCGCTCCGCCTCCTTGACCGTCAGCGCCATCGGCTTCTCGCTCAGCACGTGCAGCCCGGCTTTGAAGGCAGCAATGGTGAGCGGGGCGTGAAACTTGTTGGGTGTAGCGAGGCTGACCGCGTCGAGGTTGGCCTTGGCGAACATCGCCTTCACGTCCGTGTAGGTCTCGGGAACGCCCATCTCGTCTGCGGCGGCGCACAGCCGCTGTTCGTCAACGTCGCCTAGAGCGACCAGTTCAGCCTGGAGGTGGCTCTGGTACCCGAGGGCGTGCCCCTTGCCCATGCCAAGGCCAACTACGCCGAATCTGAGTTTCTTCATGTTGGGCTCCTATGAGAACGGGAGTCATGGGTCATGGGTCATGTGACGGGTACCACGCGTCGAGCCTCAAGACAGGTGCGCCACCCCATCGTCAGCTTCGCAGCGACAGACGTGGTGCTCTGGCCAAGGACGGGGAGGGATGATAGCCGATGCGGTGTGCGGACACCAGGCCGCGTGTGCGCCTGTTCTGTTCGCGATCGCAGGCTCACTGGCGGCGGAACTGCACCGACCACTGCTGCTGCTCGGTCTCAAACGCAAGTGGCACGGAGAGGACGGGAGCGCTGTATGCTGCGCCCGCCGCAGCCGGCGCGAAGCCAGGCGGCACGTAGATCAGCACTTTGCCGGTGATCCCCGGGGCGCGCCGAGCCGTTCCGCGCAGCGTCAGCGTGTCGTCCTCCCACTTCACTTCAGGCAGCTCGACGCCGCCTTGCGTCAGGTGCATGTCGGTCGAGAGGACAAAGGGTCTGGTCTCTTTCGGGGCGATCTGGAGCAACCGGGCAGACATCGCAGGCGCCGGCACCCGCACCGCCAATTCCAGTTCGCCCCCGGGCGTGACCTCGCCGAGAAGGCGCTCCCCGAAGAAGTCCCACACCACATACGGCTTGCCTGTCTCGAGGTTCAGCCGGCTGAGGGCCACCTCGATTCGTTCGGGCTGATCGGCGAGGTTGAACACACCGACGACGTGCCACTTGCCCCAGGCCGCCTCCACCGGGAGGTCCCAGACCTGCGGGTAGCCCAGGTGGGTAAACAGGTCCAGCGGCCGGGCCGGTTTGGCGTGTCCGGGGAGGCACTTGGGGATCAGCGCGAGCTTCTCCTCGCTCAACTCGGGCAGCCGGTCGCAGATCGTGACGGGGCCGCCGCCCAGCGCGCAGATGGCCATCCGCACCTGCGTCTCGTTCAGCGTGCCCTGGCCGACCTGCAGGTAGTCGGGGTCGCTCCAGTAGAACTTTCCGCTGACGTGATAGCGGCAGCAGAACTCGTTGACCCACGCGCTGAGCGACTCCCAGTCGCCGCGCGGGTTGCCCATGTCGCGGTGCGTCCAGGCGACGTCGCACGCGCCGGCGATGACGTTGAGCATACCGTTGCAGGAGTGGTAGGCCACGTCGGGCCCCATGCCTTTGCGCAGCAGGTCCATGCCGAGGCGATAGACGGGAACACCGTGCACCATGGCGTTGTTGTGGAGCACGGCAGTGCCACTCCCGATGTTGGTCTGGAAGTCGTTCTTGGCGTACCGGCAACCGTAGTCACGCAGGGCCTTGCCAGTGTCCTCGTAGAACCTGGCGCCCACGGGATGGGTAGGGTCGAGGCTGTAGGTCTTGCCGTGCGGCTCCCAGAACCAGTACTCAGCCGACACCACCGGGCTACCGTCTGCGTTGTGCATCAACGCCTCGGGGTGCTCGCTGAGGAACGGCGCGAACTCGGAGATGTTGGTGACAGACAGCCAAAGTCCCAGCTTGTAGCCGAGCTTCCCCAGTTCGCCGCTGAGCCACGGCAACCCGTGCGGGAAGCGCTCGTTGGGCACCCAGTTGCCGACGACCTCCTTGTACTGCCAACCGTGGTCGATCTGCACGTACTCCAGCCCCAGCGGCGCCCAGCGCTCCTTCATGATCCGGGCGTTCTGGAGCAGCAGGTCCTCGCTGATCTCGAGTCGGTACGAGTACCACGAGTTGTAGCCGCACGGGCGGAACTTGGGCGGCTGAAGGTCGTTGACCGCCATCACCGTATCCGCCCACTGCTCCAGCGCCGTGTGACCGTCCGGGTAGAAGCCGGCTGCCAACGTCGCTGCTTAGCTTCAGCGGCAGGCGAATCGTCGATACCCGGGACCTGAATGACGATGTTCTCGTTGAGTTCGACGACGAGGGTCGCGTCGTCAGCATGACGATTGAGCATGCCAAGCAACAGACTGATGTCGGGGAGTTCTCCCATCAACTGGCCGCGGCGGCATGAGCGCCCGTGCTCAAGCGCGGCTCAGCTCCCCACCACAAACTCCAGCGCCCTCACCGCATCCTCGTAGTTCGTGCTATGCCCACCCTCCGGTCGGTGAATGTGCAGCACCTTCCGCCCGAGCTTCGTGAGGATGTCCGCGAGGCGGAGGACACTGTCGGGCGGCACGCTCGTGTCCTTCCCGCCGGTGGTGACCGCGAGCGGCATGGTCAGGCGCTCGGGCCAGTATTCGGCGCTGCGGTTCTTGTACTCCAAGGGTAGGTCCGCCTTCTTCCCGCCAAAGGACTGCTCGATGGCATCCTGGAAGTTGGTGTACTCCAGCAGGTTCGCCGTGCCGTTCAGGCTGCACACGCCGTCGACCAGGTCGGGATGCATGGCGGCGAAGGTCAGCACTGCCGTGCCCCCCATGGAGCCGCCCACGAGGATCACCCTCCCGAGGCGGTGCCGCTTCTTCAGCTCCCCAATGAGCTGTACGGTGTCAGCGTCTGCCTTGGGCCCCATCCACGAGGTTGTCGCCCGGTAGTCCGGCGACACGAAGATCATCCCGTGCTTCGCCGCCACATCGCGCGCGGCGCGGCACTCGTCGCGGGCCTCGCGGACGAACTGCCAGCGGTCCGAGCCGTGGCCGTGGAAGGCAATCAGGACAGCGTGCTCTTTGGCGGCGTCGAACCCCTCGGGCAGCAGCTCAACGTAGTGTTCAGTCGAGCCGTCCGCCGCTGCCGTGAACGCAATGTCGTTGGGCGCACCAAGCGCGCCGGCAACGGCAAGCGCAGGCAGTGTCAACAACAGGAAGCAAGTCAAGGCAACGAGCATCGTCTGGTATTCAATCGGGGTGCCGTAGCACTCCGGGTCGGGCATCGCCAACCCGGAAGTCGGAGACGTATTCGACGAAGAGGCCGCCGGCCCTCCTGCCTGTGAGCCACCACCCCGCAGCCGCAGACCAAACGCGCGCTCCCCTCACCGCCGCGCCACTTCGTCTGGCCGTGTCGTGGCCCCGGCGGCTTCCGCAGATGGGGCGACCGTCTGCAGATGCCGGCGCCCCCATCGGCCACGGACACCGCTTGCCGGGCCTTCATAGTGGCCACAAGTTGCGTGGCGCCCTCGCTGCATGCGCGCAACCGCCAGCCTGAGGGCATGCACGCGGGAACCGCTCTTGAGCGGTTCCCGCGCACCAACGTCATCCACCTCGGGCTGGGCGTCACAGGCTTCCTCGACCGTCCCGGTCACCACCCCCTCGATCATCTTGTGGTTCGGCGGCCAGAGAAGCGAAGGTTGAGGGGCATCCAGCGACACCACTGGCGGCGTGGTGTCCTCCACCGTGATCGTCACCGTGTCGGTCGCGGTGGCGCCCAGAGGATCAGTTACGGTGAGGGTCGCAGTGTGCGCACCGAGGGTGTAGGTCGCTTCAGCAACCGCCTCAGTCGAGTCCACCTCGCCGTCGCTGTCGAAGTCCCAGGCAAAGCCAAGTTGGGCGTCGTCGCCATCTGGGTCGATGGACCGCGATGCGTCCAACAGCACGGGAGTGCCGGCCAGCAATGCCTGCTCAACCGTCGCGGTCTCCGCGTCGTTCGCCAACGCCACGGCCACTGGCGGCAGGTTGTACGCAGAGAACTCGGAGGTGTTTCCCTCGGCGTCAGTCGCCGTTGCCGTGACAGGCAACTCCGATACGTCAACCTCGACTGCGAAGTTCCCGTCGCCATCGGCGGTCACGCTTCTGAGCCACGTTTTCCCTTCGCCATATCCGGTCGCGTCCGGCGCAGCGGCGAAGAGCTCGACCGTCGAGTTGGGCGGGGCGGTACCGGTCAGAGTCGCGGAGCCGCCATTCACCTCTACTGCGCCAAACTCGGGGAAGTTCAACAGGTCGTTGGGGCCTGTGTCGCTATCGTCGGCGTCGTTGAGCGTCACGCCGTCCCCTTCGAGGTCGATCCCGAGTCCGCCGTTGTCGTAGAGGGAGCACTTACTAATCGGGGCGTGACTGTCGTACCGCAGCCGAATGCCAGCCTGGGCATTGTCGTGGACCACGGCATTAGTGATGTTCGCCGTGGAGTCGCAGACCGAGATGCCAAGCCAACTGCTGTCGGCGACGTCGTTCCCAACGATGGTGGCCTGCGAGTTGCCCACTATGCACATGCCGGAGCCTTGCGAGCCGCTGATGGTGTTGTCCACGATCCTCGCCTCCGCCTGCCACAGGCCGATCCCACCGATGCCGCTCCCGCGGATCGTGTTACCGGTAACGGTGAATGAACCGTTACCAGCCCACACGCCGTCGTCCGCGTTGTCAACGATGATGTTCGACTTCACAGTGACCGTGCCACTGCCGGCTGAGACTCCGTTGGCGCCGTTGCCGTGGATGCTGTTTTCGGAGACTACGACGGTGGCGCCGGTGTGAGCACTCACGCCGTCTTTGGTGTTGTCGTGGACGTGGTTACCGGAAACGGTGGCGACAGTGTCGCCTCCGAGGTATGTGCCGTGCTTTCCGTTGCCATCGAGAGTGTTCCTACGGATGGTGACCGTCCCGCCCATGACTGCGACGCCGTCGCCGTCGTTGTCCGACAGGTCATTGTCGGCAATCGTGCGGACCCCCCCGGGTGCACGTAGATGCCGTTGTTGCCGTTGCCTGACAGGTCGTTGTATTGGATGGTCGCATCGCGGTCTGGGTTCACCGAGGCGCCTCCACCGGGGTTACCGGTGGAGGTGTTATGCCCGCGAAGGTTAGGAACACACCGAAGTCCCGGTGCGACTTCGGTGTGTTCCTAACCTTCGCGGGTATAAGTCCAGTGAGGGGGAAGCCCAAGCTACCCCAAGTACGGGTAGCCCACGTCCAGCAATCCGCCTTCCTTCATCGCCGTCCAAAACCCGCTTGGAATCTCCGCCCGCACCGAGGCGACGTTCTGCTGCACGCGGTCGGGCTGGCTGGTGTTGAGGGCGACGCTGACGATGCCGGGCACGGAGAAGCCGAACTGCACGCACGCTTCTGCCGGGGCCACGCCGAACTGCCCGCACAGGGCCAGGAACTTGTCGCGCCACGCGAAGAGCAGCTTGTCTGCCTCGACGTCGGGGCTGACTTTGCGGTAGTCGAAGAACGCGCCGCCCGTGAGGAAGCCGGCGTGGAATACTGCGGAGTTGATCATCGCGACACCCTTGGCGTGCAGCTCGCCCATGAATGCCAGCAGCTCCGGCGGGTGGGTCATGACCGTGAGGCTGCATGCGAACATCACCCAATCAAGCTCCGTCGCTACAGCCAGTTCGCGGATCACCTGCCAGTCCTTGGCGCCGACGCCGATGCCTTTGACGCGGCCGCTTGCCTTCAGCTCGCGGAGGGCCTGATAGGCGCCGAGTACATCGTCGAAGCGCTTCTCCCGGTCGTCCGCAGACGCGGCAGCCAGCAGGTACTCGTCGGGGTCGTGGACGGAGGCAAGCTGCGGCTGGTAGTCGCCGCCCAGCAACGCGCAGCCCTGTTCGTAGCATTCCCGGATTCCGGCGTAGCTGATCTTCTGCTGGGCGTCGTGCTCCAGGTCTGCCCACACGCCCGGCTCGAAGGTTGGCTCCGCCGTCTGCAGCGGGGCGCGCACCCACGCCAGCTTGTTGCTGATCACCACGTCCGCAGGCGCGATGCCGAGTTCGCGCAGCCCTCTCCCGATGACCTCCAGCGCCAGCCCGGCACCGTACTTCCCCGCCGTGTCCGGCACCACCGGCGGCGCAACCCAGTCGAACCACTCCTGCATGATGCCCAGCTTGGTCTCCCAGGGCAGCGCCTGGTAGAGGTTGCCGAGGCAGCTCGTGCCAAAGACGATCGGCGGCATCTGCAGGCCGGTGTTGCCGAAGTCCGCTTTCGTCTCCAAGCGTTGCACGGCGGTACTCCCGGTGGTGGCGCGGTGCGCAAGTGGGGATGCAATGTTCGTGCCCCCCCCCCAAGCCGGTCCCGCAACCCGTCGTTGCAGTCGGACACCGGGGACACCGGGATCGTGCTCTCTCTCTCACCGGGAGCAAGCCGAAGCCACTGCGATGGGCCGGCACCGGCGGCGTGAGCGGCGTCGGTCCTGCTTCATCATCCCCGGATCCCTCGTGGATGAGTATGGGAAGGCAATCACGGCGCCTGAAGCTCCGCAACGATGACTCGCCTCCGAGTCGGGTTCCAGCGGAGGGCGGCGACGTCGCCGGGCTGGAAGTCGCGTGAGCCGACGACGAGGGGGCAGGACGCGGGCTTGCGGTCGGTGAGGCGCCCGCGCACGGTAGTGCGGCTGTCGAGGGGCATGAGCGGCGCGCCCTCGACGTGGAGTTGGGCCAGGCGGAAAGGCGTCGCCGGCTCGAAGGCGATCACCCGGCCGAGGGCCGAGCAGCGGCGGGCGTGGATCTTGGTGACCATTCCGCGGCGGATTGTGAGCGCCAGGTCGTCGCCGCCGAGGATCGCGTTGCCGGCGACTTCCTTTGCGACACCGTTCTCGTCGAGGGTGATCTTGCAGCCCTCGGCGACGGGAACGCGCCGGTCCATGAAGCCGCCCTCGTAGGGGTCGAAGACGACGGCGGCGCCGACGGGGCCGCGAGCCTCGCCGGCCTCCTCGCGGTCGGGAGCTGGAGGAACGTAGGGCGCGAAGGGGACGGGGTCGCGGCGGAGGGGGAAGGCGGTTTCGGCGCGATGGGCGACGAGGGCGCTCTCGGCGCGGAGACGGTCGGCGCGGTAGCTGCGATTGGTGGCGAGCAGCGTCTCCTCGGCCCACGGTACCTCAAGGCTTACCTCGAACACGGCGACCCAGCCGGGCAGGCCGAGGGGGTGGAACTCGAACTCAATGAGGGCCTCGGTCTGCCCGCGCACGACGCGGGTCAGATCGACGCGGCGACGCGCAGCCATGTTCGTAAAGCGGGCGACCTCGGTGAGAGACGCTGCGTCCGGCCCGACACGGATGGCGAGATAGGAGTCCTCCGAGACCTGCTGGAAGAGAAAGGCGCGGGCGTCGAGGTTCAGGCAGAGGCGGTCGAAGGTCGGTGCGCCGAGGAGGTCGCGGGCGGCCACGTGGAAACGGGCGAAGCTGGACTTGTTGACCTCGGTGCCGGCAAGGGCGTGGCGATCCCCAATGCCTTCGCGGCGGACGCCCTCGACCTCGAACGTCTTGCGCCAGGCGTCGGCTTGCTCGAAGTCCTGGTGGAAGACCGCGGGCCGCCAGGGCTCGGGCGGCAGAGACTGCCAGCCCTTGCTGACGGCCTCAACCGTCGCGCGGACGCCGTCGTCGCTCAGGTTGAAGAGCGCGACTTCGGCGCAGCCGGCGGCATAGGCGAGGTTCGCCACGCCCTCGGCGGTCGACGCGCTGCCCAACTCGCAGTTGATGTCGACGGGCACGCCGAGTTCGCGGTGCACGTCGAGCATGCTGAGCCCGTGGGAGGAGACTTCGCCCCACTCGCCACCCATGCGGACGTTGTGGAGCACGCCGACCTCCGTGGCCTGGACGGCGTTGTCGAAGCACCACCCGCGCATGAAGGTGTGGGTGTAGACGCGGTCGGTGAGGGGGCAGTCACCGAGGCCGCCGAGCAGGCCGGCCGCCATCTCGCGGTTGCACTGACGAAGGCTGTGGCGGAGGAAGTCCTTCTCCGCGTCGGCGAGGCCGTCGCGAGGATCGAGGGTGACGCCCTGCTCAAGGGCGGCGGCGACCACGGCGGGATTGAAGTCGGCCTGGAGGGTCGCAGACGTGCCTGGGTTGCCAGCGCCCCAGTAGGTGATCTCGTTGTCCAGCACAATCGTGCGCAGGGGGAAGGCGTCGCTCGGCGGCACGCCGTGGCGGGCCTCGAAGGCGTCCCACTCGGCACGCACGAGCTGGCCGAACGTGCGGAAGCAGCGGGCCTTGAACGCGTTCAGGCGCGCGTTGCGCGTGGTGAGCCAGGGAACGCTGCTCCAGTGGTTGGGGATGGACAGACCGAATTGGCCCGTCGCGGGATCGAAGGTGACCTGCTGGTACTCGGGGTCGCACCAACGCCCGCCGGCGCCGTCGAAGCCGAAGGGGGTCCCGGCCCACCAAGTGTTGAGGTGAAGCGCGACGGCCACGCCCGCCTCGGCGGCGGCGCTGAGGGTACCGGCGAGGCGTTGCTGGATGACCTCGGGCGGCCACTGGGCGATGGCGAAGGTGGCGTTCACCACCAGGGGCGTGAGCTCGTCCGACGCTGGCACCAGCGCCTTGATCTCGCGGAGGCGCGCGGGGGTGAACTCACCGACCGTCGGCCCAAGGCGCATCGGCTGCATCAGCCCAGCTTCACGCGCGTAGGACTCGAGGTCCTCGTACAGGCACGCCTCGGAGAGGCAGAGCGGATGGTCGGCGAGGTTGCGGAGGCCGATGTCGAGGGGCTTGGTGGAATCAGACAGGTCGATGAACGCCGAGCTGAAGCCGGCCTCATCGTACTGGCGGCAGCGGAAGGCGACGTCCCTGCCGTCGGCGGAGACGACGTAGGCCGGGAACTGACCGTGCGCGGTGCGGAACTCGCGAAGCTCAAGCGTCAGCAGATGGCCGGTCTCGGGTGTGACGGTGAACGATAGCGACGCGCCGGGCGCAAGCTGAACGCCGCGCGTCGGGAACTGGCGGTCACCGAAGCGCCAGGTGAACTCGACGGGCGACCCGCCGGTGATAGTAACGTGATCGACGAGACCCGCCGCGTGGGCGACGGTCGCCAGGGCAAGCAAGGCAAGCATGGGTTGGCGCAGCCTCTCTACCGGGTTGACGGTGTCGGCTCGACGGTGAGAAGATCGCTTTCAAGACGACGGCAGGAGGATAGCGTCGAGTGGCTGTGGGTGCAAGGGATTGGGGTCTCCCCTGTCCGGCTTGTCCGGCAAACACGGGACCTCAAACCAGCTTCCTTTGCGGCCGAGGGTCCTTGCGGTGCCCTCCCTCGCGTCGTATGATCTGTCCGTCGCACTGAACGGTGTGCAAGGAGCCAACGCTCACACGACAGAATCGACTCCAGCGTGCGGTCCCCCGGCTGAGTGGATCACAGCCGCACCTCTACGCCGCCGGGCGCCCGTCGTTGACTCCACCCGATGGTCCGCCAACCCATGTGGATACTTCCTCTATTGCTGGCTTACTCGTCCGTTGTTGCGGCGGAGCCTCCGCCGCAAGTCCTGCAGTACCTTCACTACCTCGTCGCCTACGCGCCGTACGCCGAAACGATCTGGCACGGAGCCGCTGACGGCGGATACTGGGGCGACGGGCTTGCCGGCGGCAACGGCGGCATTCGCGGGACGAGCAACCTCACCCTCGCGTTCGCGATGCTGGTCTACGCGGAGGACCAAGGCTGGTTGTCGGACGCGCAGCGGGAACGGCTCGCGGAAGCGGGGCTGGGCCGAGTGGAGCGGCTGGACCGCGTGCGCGGCGCGTGGCGCTACCTCGCGCGGTGCCACGTCACCGGCGGCGGCTTCTCCGCCACGGACAAGAAGAAGTGGGGCCGCTCGTGGCAGTCGTCCTTGTGGGTCGGCGCGTCGGGGCTGGCCGCGCTTCTGGTTTGGAGCGACTTGGACGGCGACGTTCGCACGCTCGTCGAGCGGGTAGTCGTCGACGAGGCGGACCAGAAGATCGAGGCGAAGCCGCGCGACGCGACGCCCGGCAACACCGCCGCCGAAGAGAACGGCTGGGACACCCATGCGCCGGCGATTGCCGTTGCGCTCTTCCCGACCCACCCCAATGCGCTGAAGTGGCTGCGGACAGCGCAGGTGTTGGCCGCGAACACCTACTCCGTTCGCGCCGACCACACGTCGGACGCACTGCTTGGCGACGAGCGCGTGCGGGACGTGGTCACGACGGCGAACCTGTTCGACGACTTCACGCTGGACAACCATGGCTTCTTCCACCCGTCTTACCTCAAGGTGTCGGGACAGGAGATCGGCGAGGCGTGGGCGATGACGGCGCTGGGGGATCGGCTGCATGGCACTTCGTTCGCCCAGCAGCTCAAGCCCTACGCGCTTCACCATGTCGCGGACACGTGGCAGGTGCTCCGGCGACTGCTTCTTCCCGAAGGCGAGTTCGCCTTCCCCAGCGGCTCTGACTGGGCGATCCATCTGCCCACCGCCCAGAGCTACTTCGCCTTCATCGCTACAGCGCTGCACGACCCCGTGGCTGCGTTGGCCGAGCGGCGGGGGTTCACGGCTGCCCGCTGGGGCGAGCGCGCTTCTCCGGCAGGGCGGTTCCTTGGCGCTTCCAACTTCGAGTGGTGGTGGGAGCCGATTGCGCTCAAGCGGTTCTGCACGGCGATGCTGCACTTCGCGCTGTGCGCCGATCCCCCTGCGCCTGCCCCTGAAGGCGGTCTGGCAAACTACACCGAGACGTTCGCCTCCGAGCCGACACAGATCCTCCTTCACCGCACGCCGCGCTACTTCGCGTCGGTGTCGCGACGCGGCCGCCCGACCGGGTTGGTGATCCCGCTGGGTGAGGCGCACCTCGATCACCCGTACGTCACCACGCCGCGTGTTGGCGGTCTCCTGCCACCCGGCGCGATCGAGAGCTGCTCCCGCTACGACCACGAGTTCGGCACGGCGCTCCTCATGCGCTGCGCCAACGGTACCAGTTCCGCGATGGTTGCCCTGCGCAACGTGGTCCTGTGGGTCACCAACGAGGCGCTCGGTCCCCTCGGCGTCCAGAACGACAACGTGGTGCCGGGCACCGGCCGGACAGTTCGTTGGGAGTCCGGATCGAGACACGTTCCGCCGTTGACGCCCATGGAGCCGTTCGCCACGGGCTGTCCGTGGCTCAACATCGACGATCAACTCGGGCTGATCTCGGAGGCGGGGTTCCGTTATGTGCCGGCTGGCAAGTACACGCGACGCTCGGCTGCGGAGGATCTCGTTGGGCCCCTCGGTGGAGAGCGGGGAACATGCCTGCTGGTCGCGCCGCGCTACTCGGCGGCCGAAACCAAGCAGCTTGCAGACGCATTCTCGGTCGCGCGCGAAGGGCGCCGGCACGTGGTCACGTGCCAGGACGGCATCGGTGGCCCGACGGTCCGGATCACTCTCGACCTCGGGCGCGGCAGCCGGTTCGTTGCGCCGGTGGACCTCGCTGTCGCGGGGTCCGTCGCGGAGCACTTCCCTGTGGACGGCATGACCGATGGCGATCCGTCGACGTATGGCGTCCTGCGGAACCAGCAAGGCAACGGTCCGACGCCCGACGCGCCGATCGTCCTCGAGTTCGCCCTACCGGAGACTGCCGGCCTGCCGAGCGCGGTACGGATTGTCCCCCGCCCGCTCTACGGCCCACGGGAAGTGGCACTTGAGGTCCGCCGAGCCGGCGTGTGGGAAGAAGTCGCCGGCGCCCGGCTGTCCTCGGACCTGGCGGACATTCCGCTGCCGGCTGGTGGACCCGTCGAGCGCTACCGGCTCGTCATCACCAGCGGCTGGGACCGAGGTGGCGAACTGGCTGAGGCGCCGCGAAACACGCAGCTCGCCGAACTGAGCTTCATCCTGCGCGACGCAGCCGAGGCTGCCGAGAGCGGGCCGCCGACGCCTTTCGAGATCCGTGTGCTTGCTGTGGGGCAGCCGCGACCCAACGAGCGGTGACCGCGGGTTGGTCCCGAGGAACCCGCGCGCTTCGCTGTCGCCCTGAATCCGTTGGGGCGCTGTCTCCGGCATCGGCCCCCAACGAATTCAGGGCGGCAACGAATGGAGCGAACGGCTATCGCCTGCCGTTCGCCCTCTGTCGCGCCTCACTCCCCCTCGAAGGACGGCTCCAACAACAGTAGCTCCACCGTCACCGACTCCCTGCTAAACTTCTCGATGTTGAACGCTCCCGCCGTTGCGTCCGCCGGGCACTCGAAGCTCGTCTCCAGTCGCTGCCACTCACCCAGCCGACCTGGATCATACCGCGGGGTGTGGATGTTGGTGATCCAGCCGTCCTCGCCGGTGACCGTGACTGCCACCCACGGGGGCCGCTCCTTCGGGTCCAGCGCCGTTAGCTTCACCCACGCGCCGAACCGGTAGCGCTTCCCCGGCGCAAGCGGCAACCGCGACGCGCTGCCGCCGATCAGCCATTCGTCTTCGTTGGTTCCGCAGAAACGCGCGGCCCGCTTGCCTCCGCGGGCGTTGTCGACAGCGGTCAAGGCGATGCCCTTCGTGCCCGTCCACCCGAGCGTGCCGGCGTGGAAGTCGGCGTTGAGGAGACCTGCGGACTTCGTTGGTTCCCACTGGTACGGCATCACAATGGGCTTGCCCAGGGACAGACCCGGGAAGCGTGTCGCGTCGCCGTCCAACCGGTAGGAGCAGCCGGGCATCTCCAAGGCAGGCGTTGCCCCGAAGTTTGCCGTGACGGTCAAGCCATTCGCCCACACGGTCCGCTGAACGCAGCAATCGCCAGTCAGGAAGACGTGGTCGGTCATCTCCACGCCGAACACCGCCCGCGTCACCGGCGATACGCGGGCGTAACTGTCACGAAACGCTTCCGGATTCTCCAGGAAGAGCGCTTCGCCCTCGCCTTGCAGCATCCACAGCGGCATGGTCCCGTAGAGAATCTGGAAGAGGTCCTTCCGCCACCAGTTCTCTGGCACGCGCAACTGGGCGTCGCCCCACCACCACGTCACCTGCGAGGCGTCGTGGTGCACCAACTCCCAAAGGGGCACGCGTCGACCGGGGCCGTGGTCGAACGCCATGTACTTGTCGTCTACGGTCAACGGCCCCGACAGGTTGCTGAGGTTCCTCGGCGCCGCGTTCCAGCACGCCGTACTCATGAGCCCCTCGAAGTAGCTGGCGTAGCGCAGCGCCCAGTCGCGGCCGCCTTCCGACCCGCTCACCAGACCGTGTTTGTACAGGAACTCGAACTGCGCCAGCTTGACTGCACGGTCTTGCGTCCGCGTGGCGGGGTGATCGGCGCTGTAGCACTCGTACAGCCCGCACGACGTGGCACAGTCGATGAACCACGCGTCCTGCCCACCGGCGCCCTGGTCCACCGGCACGCGCGCTCGC
>Ga0210022_1000127_pt1 | contig 54106 bp, 47 predicted proteins | sample CryGeymeta201520_FD_183984 | JGI IMG/M metagenome (GOLD analysis project Ga0210022, IMG submission 183984) | Groundwater microbial communities from Crystal Geyser aquifers in Utah, USA - Crystal Geyser metaG 2015-20 (SPAdes) (version 2) | ecosystem: Environmental > Aquatic > Deep subsurface >... | reverse complement strand
CGTGCCGCGCGGGCTGTACCGGCTGTCGCTCTACTGGCCAGCAGACAGGTACTGGTGGGACACGCCGCACCGAGTGGCGTATCGGTTCAGGCTCGGCGACGGGAAGGACACCGTCTACTGCGGTGGACGCGTCGCGGAGATGGACCGCGGAGTGTACAAGCAGTTCGCGGTCAGGGGGCCAGTGATGCTGACGCTGCGGGTGCTGAAGGACCGAAGCTCGGCCGCAGGGATCGGCGCCATGTTCCTTGACAAGCTGGCGGGTCTCGCGCCCTCCCCGGCAGGAGCGGCGTCGGAGGACATGCTCGCGAAGCGGCTGGGGCTTAGCCCGTCGGCGTCGGGGACCGACCCCAGCGACTGGAAGAGCTGGCTCGCCGTCACCGCAAGGGCGCGCGAGGCGGCTGCACAGGCAGAGACGCTGCTTGCAGACCCGGCCGCACACCTTGGCTTCGACCAGTGGTGTCGGCTGGCGGAGCTCCTTCGTGACTTCGGGGCAACACCGACCGTGGAGCGATGCTACGCCAAGGCGCTGGAGGCAGCCGCCGCGAAGGACCTGGCCGCCGTCGAGCAGGCGGCCGACCACCTGCTGAGGGCTGACCAGATACGCAGCGCACAGCCGCTGCTATCCTGGCTCCTCGATAGCGGCGCGCTCGACCCGGATCAACGACGGGAGTGGGCCCGCCGGCTGTTTGACGTCCACTGCTACCTGGGCGACATCCACGAAGCGCGTGCCGTGGCCGACAGGTGGCTGTGGGCACCCGACGATCCCGCGCTGACCGGCAGCGTCAGTCAGCGGTTGAGATTACTTGAGAGTCGTTCCGGGCCGAAGCCCGAGTCCGCTGTACCGGGGGGCGAGGAGGGAGACAAAACATGAACTCCGCTGATAGACTCGAGGATTCCGGTCATCGCGGCTGTTCCGACTGGCGCGCGACACCTTCGTCTGGTCCGCGTTCCGTCGTGGGCACCCTCGCACTGCTGTGCTTTGCGAGCATTTCCCTTCTGGCCGAGGATGCTGCGAGACAAACCGCGGAGACGCCAGCGGAGTTGGCTGCATGGATCCGAGGAAAGCTCGGCGAGACTAGTCCGAAGGCAACTGAGGGCCAGGTCAACGCGTATTGCGCCGCCGTACAGGAGGGACTGACCAAGTCGTTTAGCGAGAAGCTGGACGCCGACCTCGCAGCCAGTCTTCAAGCGGAGATGGACGCTCGCTGGCTGCCTCCGCTGGCGAGGGCCGCAGATGACGATTTGCAGTGGCAGACGGCCACGGCTGACATGCGGTGGCGGATCAGCGAGTTGCCAAAGCGGCTTGGTGTACCAGCAGTCCAGCGGAAGGCATTTGTTCCTCAGGTGGTCGATCTTGTGGACTTCGCGCGACCGGCTCTCCTGGAGCGATTCGGCAAGCAGTCGCTCGAGGCGATTGATACGGAACTCACTCAGATGCGGGAGGGCCTGCTGGAAGATCACCAGCACCTGCTCGTGCCCGGGCTCGACTCGCCCCTCGGCGAGCAGGATGCGACGGACCTCAAACGAGGATTCACGGGAGTGGTCGAAGCTTCGCGCAAGTGGAGCAAGGTCGCACTGTACGGTTACGGCAGCGTCTTAGGGGGCTCCTCCTACGGGTCAGCGACGAAGCCCGTGTCCCAGACACCTCAGATACCCTCCTTCGGCATACGCACTTGCGTCGCTTCCTTGTGGCAGGGCATGGTTGATCGCTCGGAACCGCCCAGGCCGCCCGAACTGGTGGCGTTTCACAAGCAGATGAGCGAACGGTCGACAGAACGCTCGCGGCAGAAATCCCGGGAGCTGGAGCAGGCCAAGCTATCCCACACGGTGGCAGGGCTCTTCGGGGGTGAGTGGCAGAAGGTGGAGCAGATGCTGTTCCTCCTATGGCCCTTCCGCTCGCTGACCGAGGAGTCTGGCAGCGTTGTACCGTTAGACCCACCCGTCAGATTGCTTCAGCAAACGCTGGAGGAGGCCGCCGACGCGAAGAAGTAGCGGCGGCCCCGCACGTGGCTATGGCACACTTGGCTGTCACAAAGGAGGTGATGCCGATTCATCTGGAGAGTACGGAATAGCCAGGACGCGCAGGAGCGCTCAGTACACAGGAGAAGACCCCGAAGGCGGTGAGTGCCGAGATGTTGACATATCGACTCTTACCTGTTGTTGTACTTGTGTTCGCCCGAACAGGGTCCGCTGGGACCTACGAGCTGAAGGCGGGATCAGAGTCAAAAGGGGGGAATGGCTCCCCGCAGCCGCGCTTCGAGGACGCACAGAAGAAGTACTACCGTGAGGGCAGCGGCGGCGAGGGTCTCGGCGGCGTTGTCGGCGGCAAGGCGATCGTGCACTGCGATATCGATCCCTTGGCACACGCTGTGACCGGCCAGGCGATGGGGATGGGACAATGGTCTAAGACCTATCAGTGGAAACCTGCGGAAGGACAGGAGATGCCCGAACCGCCCGCGCCGGCTCACTATAAGTCGAACAACAAGGTGATCGAGTGGACCTTCGTGTCTCGCATGCCCGGGGACCAATACGGGGAGGGCTCGGCCCAAGGCGGCGCCTGCTCTGTCGAACTGGCGGCTGAACCTACCGGGCAGAAGCTGGTGATTGCAGTGACACCCAGCCGCGAACAGCAGACCGACCCGGACCCAGTGCCCACACCCGAGTGGATCACCTACACCATCGAGTTCGACGTCGAGGGGAGCGGGGAGATATGAGGTACCGCAGGCGCTGGCGCGTCGGCCTCTGCCGAGCGACTCGGGTTCAGGACGGACTGCGAGGGCTTCAACGAGGATGTGGTGACGAGCTGGTCCATCACCGTCAGACCATAGGAGTAGCGCGGCCCCGCCCACAAGCCCAGCCCGACCTCTCTGCGGGGTTCGGCACGTTGACTCACTTCTGCCGGGCGCAGCGTCGGAGCCGAGAGCGTTCTCGCTCTGCACCAGCAGGGCTCTTTGCTGTCTGACTGTAGATAGGCGACCGGGGGAACGCCAGATGCAGCGGGCCCGGCGCTCGCACTGCGATGGAGACATGCATGATGCCAATCGTATCCGTATTCCATAACGTGCCGCTTGCGCACGACGTGCTGCTCGCGGCCGCGGCCTATCCGTGTCCCCGGTCCACTCATCGGCAGGTACTGCTGCATAGGCATCACTGCGGGGTCCGCCTACGAGTGGCGCGCACACGACGGGCCCGGCCCGCCGCGACCTGCTTTGTGACGGCCGTTCTCTTCTGCCCATTGGTTGCGCCAAGAGCCGGCTGTGGTGAGGAGCCGGGCGGTCAGTCGGCTCACCCGACCCAGACTGACACCCAAGACCTAACGTGCAGCGCTTCAATGCGCTTCGCCGGGCCGCACGAGCACACCATCGAGCTCGGCTGTCGGTACTACGCCAAGCCGCCCGATCGATGCAAGCTCACCATCCTGTCGCGAACGGCGTCCGACGATCGGCCGGATCTCTTCCAGGACAAGATCGGGATCGTGTTCATTCGGCGTGGATCCACGCTGACTTGGTACAACCCATTCTCTGAGAAGCTGACGTCGACGTCGCTTGATACAGCCAAGACAGGGCCCATCACGCGCATCTACGGTTCTGGCGGGGTACCCGACGTGACCGCCCACGTGGCCGCCAGTCTCTGCATGGGCGATCTCAGCCACTGGCAAGCCGTGGACGGCGTGGCACCGCAGGTTCGTTTCGCTGCAGCGGAACCCATTGTCCCGGTGCAGCCGCATGGGGTGAGCGGCGTCTCTGTGCGAGCGGATCCCGAGCAGGCCGGGGCCGTCGTCGCAGAGTGCCTTGATGCCGAAGGGAAAGTCGTGGCCACCACCACCTACAGCGACTTCCGGGACTTCGGGCCGGAGCGTCGGCTGCCCATGCGAAGCGTGACACGGGTAACCGAAGGTGTGGTCACTGTCCAACACGAAGTGATCATTCAGGAGGGCAAGCCCGACGAACGAAGGGAGCTTGCCTCAGCGCAGGTGCCCTATCCGGCGCGGACCATTGAAGCCAGGTACACCGTCGTCCAAGGACACCGGTTCCCCGAACTCGTCACCGTGAAGGACGAGCAGGGCAACGGGGTAATGGAGGCCGAGTTCCGTGACTACCGCATCAACCAGGGACTCAGCGACGAGATCTTCGAGTTCCCGGCCGCCATGGGCAACACACCGCGAGAACCCGTGAAGGAGGGGGATGGGCGTGCGCAGTAGAGCCAACGCAAAGCCATCCTCAGCCCGCCAAACGGTGTTCGTTGCTGCGGCGCTCACCGCCGTGACCGGAGGCTCCGTCTGCAGCGAAGCGCCGCCAGACGCTACCTCTGCGCAGGTTGCGGGTCTGCGAGACGCGATCCACCGCGCCTGGGACGACAAGTGGAAGGCCGGTCCGCCAGCGTGGCGAGACCTGTACACGCAATGGGTGGGTGAAGCGTTCCGCAAAGCCTACCCCAACGGCGCGGCGGAAGACGTCCTGAAGCGAGTGACCGAGTTCGCCACCCAATTCCTGACTGTGAACGCGGGAATGCCGTGGGACGACCTGACCTTCCAGTGCGCCGCCGCGCGCCAAGCGGCGGCGGTTGAGCGCCTGCCTGCTGCCCTCTCGGTGACCCCAGAGACGAAGGAGAACCTGCGCCGCGTCGTGACGGCGCTCTGCGCGTCGACGCTGGAGCGGCTTCGGGCCGCCTTTCCTGGGGTCCCGCCAGCCAAGGTCGTAGAGATGGTCGCTCAGTCTGAGGAGCTGTTCACTGGGCATATCGACAGCGAGTTCTCCCGCTGCCTGAAGCTCCCGCTGCCAGCGGAGGCAGCGAACACCGTCGAGGCGAAGGTGATTGAGGCGGTCGAGGAGGCTGTCAGAGAGCGCGACCCATGGATCAGCCGCTTGAGGGCCAGTAAGGTGCTCAGTCCGGCCGAGCTGCAGAAGTGGGTGGCCGACGGCGACCTGCAGAGCGCGGAGGGCGTCGCCCTCCTGCTGCTGCAACAACAGGTCGTCTCGCTGACCTCTCTACCGGAGACCGACCGGGAGAAGTCGCTATGCGGCGCCATGTGGGCGGCCAGCAGGGAGCGAGTCGCTAAGCGCAATGCCGAGCTTCAGGAGGCGCGCCAACAGCAGGTTGTCGCCAGCCTCATGCGAGGGGAGGTGCCCAACACGGAGCAGTTCCTGTTTCTGGTCGAGCAGGTGTTTGGGCTGCTGGGACACACGAACGGTGTTCCACTTGCCCAGTGGTGAGCCACTCGACCGCGCGAGACCGCGCGGAGGGCGGCTGGCAGACCAGCCGCGCAACACAGCGAAAGGAGTCGAAGAATGAGTACGTCACGCCGCTTGATTGTTCTGAGCATCGTCGTGGTGGGTCTTGAGGGTGTCCAAGCCCATGCCGGCCACTACGACGTGGTTTCGGACCCAGTGCAGGGCTCCGGGACCCCAGCCGGCCCACAAAAGGACCAACAACAACCACCTAACGACCTGCCTGGCACGTTCCACCACGGCACGTGGGGGGACTTCTGGGCCAAAGGGGAGGCAACGGTTCAGCTCCCCCCAGACTTCAGCCTCCACACATGGTCTGACGCGAACGCGAATGCCTTCCAACACAGAACGTACACCTGGGACCCGGAGGGCCAAGAGGTCGGGCCGCCAGCCCGGGTGATCTTCTACACCACCCTCACGCACCTGGCCAGCGCCGTGGCCACCGTCCGCGGTGTCAGCCCGAACCCACCACAAGGCGCAGGCAAGGCGGAGGGCTACTGCTATGCCGAAGTGCCGTTGGGCCGGTACGAGCAGGCCCAGCGAGTGCGTCAGAGCACGCCCGACTGCACCGACCGCGTAGCCGCACCCACGGAACCCGTGACGCTCGAAGACCCGATGGACGGGCAGTGGACGCACGAGCTGGGGCAGGGGATTCTCGTTTCCACGCACGGGGAGCGCGCTGGAGTCGGTGACTCCTGCACGGCAACCTACAAGATGACCTGCTCCGAGTGGGGCTTGAAGCCAGCGCCGTAGGTGTGGCGACTGGCTGTCTGCCAAACGCCGGAGCAGCCATCGCGCCCGATTCGCGGTGCCGCCCTGGCCGCGAATCGGAGGCCTCGTTGCGTGCCTCAGCGGTCTCCGGCTACCCGCGTCATCCCAGGCGGCAGGAGGAAGCAATGTTCCATAGACCGGGCAAGCGCGGAGTGGGACTTCGCTGTGCGCCCAACAGCGATCTCCGTTGGCGCGGGCTTGTGTGCGGGGCCTGTGTGGTGGTCCTGGCGATCGCGGCGCTGGCCCTGCTACCGACAAGGAGCGAAGCCCAGCAAGCGGGAACGCAACCGCGTGCCCCGGCAGCTCTCGTGACGAGCCTCAGTTGCGACCTGGAGATGACCTTTTATCGGGACGGCCGCGTCTCGGCAACGGTTGGGGCTCACTGCCTTCTGGTTCCGCCAGATCGCGCCAGACTGGAGGTGCGCTGGCGCCTTCCTGCCGTTGGGGCCGCTCTGTCCGACTTCTTCAAGGAGCGCGTCGGCACCGTGTTTCTGCGGCACGGGTCGGAGTTGGGCGTCTACAACCCGTTCACGGATGCCTTCGTTCGCTTCCCGCTCGCCGGCGCCACGGTCCCGCCTCCGCTCTCGAACGTGCATGGCACCGGTGAAGTGGTGGAGCTGGACGGCTACGCACCCGCCATGGCGGCGCTTTCCGACCCGTCGCGCCAGGAGTGGCGTCTTCAGGGCCAGGAAGCCGTCGGCGACCACATGTGCGACGTCCTGGAATGGCGCCCCAACGCGCCGCTGAAGGTGCGGGAACCGCACGTGTTGACGCGCTTCCGGACGTGGGTGGAGACCGAGCGGCGCTGCCCGGTGAAGAGCGTCGCGTTCGACAACGGCGAGCAGCCCGTCGTGACCACCAGCTTTCTGGAACCCACGGAGGTCGCCCCCGGGCGCTGGGTCTGTCTTCGCTCGGAGACAGCCATCGCGCCCGGTGACGTCCCGGTCGCTCACGAGGTCATCATCGGGGAGCACAAGATCGGCGAGCCGGGGGGGCGACGTGAAGTCTGGCACGCCACCGTCGCGATGAAGGGCCGGAAAAAAGTCGTCACCTACCAATGGCACGAGCCGGGCGTGCTGCTGCCCAAGTCCGTCGACGTCTCCGAGGAAGACGGCGCCCTCCTGATGAGCTGCCGATTCAGCGACTACCAGGTCAACGTCCCAGTCGACGAGGAGGTATTCAGACTTGATCGCCCACCACTGCCGCCTGTGGAGTAGTGCGTCGCTGATTCTCGGATTGCTCGCGCCTGCCGGAATCTGCCAACCCTCTGCCGCGGTTCCGCCCGCGCTCAAGCACCGCGGCGTCTGCTACGTCTCGTGGCTGGATCGCCATGTGTTGCTGTCCGAGGGATCGGATGCGCGGATCGACTCCCTGCCGGTGTTGGGGGCGACCTGGGTCTCCCTGCGCGTGACGTGGCAGCAGACCAAGTTCGATGTGCCGTCGCTGTACCCGTGCTACTTCACCCCGAGCGACGACGCGTTGGATCATGCCGTCCGACGACTTCACGCCCGGAACCTGAAGGTCATGGTCACGCTCGTCGTCGACTTGGCGGACGAGACCGGCAGCGACTGGCGCCCTGGCGGCGGCAAGTGGCGCGGCAGGATCGAATTCCCGACCGACGAGTTATGGGACCAGTGGTTCGAGGCGTACGAGCGGTTCGCCCTGCACTACGCGCGCCTCTGCCAGGAGTTGCACGTGGACCTGCTCTGCCTCGGCGTCGAGCTGACCCTCTGCTCGACCTCCCAGGAGGGGCGGTGGCGCGACCTCATCGCCAAGGCACGCGCCGTGTACCGCGGCCTGCTGACGTACCAGGCGAACTGGAGCCCGGTCACTTACGACAGATCGCCGGCGGCGCTCATCAAGGCGAAGCAGTGGCAGTCCGAATACCGCCAGGTCGCCTTCTGGGACGCTCTGGACTACGCCGCCGTTTGCACGTACTTCCCGTTGGTAGTCGACCCGCGGCCGTCGCTGCAGCAACTCGAGGCAGCCTGGAAGCTCTGGCTCGGCGACCTGCGGGACTGGCAGACGAGCCACGGCAGGCCCGTGCTGCTCAACGAGATGGGCTACCACTCCTGCGACGGCGCGGCGGTGCGGCCGTGGGAGCACCGGATGACCGGGAACGTGAACTTCGCCCTCCAGCGAGACTGCTATGAGGCATTCATGAAGACGTTCTGGGACGAGCCGTGGGTCGCCGGTGTGTACTGGTGGTTCGTCGGCCACCCGGAGGAGTCGGGAGTCGACGAGAACCGCACCGGCTTCCCCTTCCTGGGCAAGCCAGCGGAAGAGGTCGTGCGCCGATGGTTCACACGGTCCGGGAACACGGCGGAAGTACCCGTTGCACGCGCCCGATAGTGAGTGCGCATGTAACGACACGTCGGACTCCAGAGCGAGGGTCAGAAGTTGAGGTCCATCTGAGCCGTGACCGTTCCAGGCACGCCGGGGGCATTGTAGAAGTCATACCCCAAAATGAGGCTCGTGCTGCTGTTGAACGCATAGGCGACGCCGAAGCTCAAAGCGCCGAACGCACTGTCGCCGCCCTGATAGTCCACGGCTCCCCACCAGCGGCTGTTGAACGACTTATCAATGCCGGCGAGGACCATGCCGTTGTCCGGGCCAAGAGTCGCTTTGCGGCCCTGGCCGTAGCCCAGCGTGAGGCGGGAACCGTCTGCAAGCGTCTTGCTGGCCAAGGCATACACGAGATTGGAGGCCGTCGTGTTGCTGTCGGTTCCGAAGCCGTAGCCGCCCAGCACCACGCGGGGCTTACTGGCGGACTCGTCAGTCAACAGGACTTTGGCATTGAGCGACCAGGGGTCGTTGCCGGGGGTGAGGTAGTCGAACCCGATCTCGGCTTTGGGCAGTCCGTAGGTAAGCCCCAGGTCGAGGAGGCTGTTCCCCTCGTGGGGGAAGTAGTTGTCTTGGCCGAGGTGCCAGGTCCCCGCGGCCTGGAGGTCGGTGGAGGGGATCCACACCAAGGTCGAGGGAGTCGCCCCGGAAGGCCGGACTCCTGCGAAGACCGCCGCTACAGCGGCCAGGTAGGCAATGCGCGATTTCATGGGACTGGTTTCCTTTCCTTTGTAGGTCACGAGGCGCTCTGCCTCGTCAAAGCGCTTCCGAGTCCGCGTCGCCGGTGCGGATGCGGACGGCCTTCTCCACGGGGATCACGAAGATCTTGCCGTCGCCGATCTCGCCGGTTCGGCCTTGCTCAACGATGGCGTCGACAGCGGCATCGACTTCATGCTCGTCCACGACGATCTCCAGTTTTGTCTTGGCCAGGAGATCGACGGTGTACTCGGCGCCACGGTAGCGCTCGACATGGCCGCGTTGCCGGCCACAGCCCCGAACGTCGGTCACCGTCATGCCCAGAATGCCTTTCTCCGCCAAGGCGGCTTTGACATTCTGCAGTCGATGGGGGCGAATGACTGCTTGGATCAGTTTCATCTCAGTACTCCTCCTTCATTTCTATTTGAGGGCGCCGGCCCGCCGGGGCAGGGAGTGGCATCCGGTAACGCCCACGACGGGCCGGCACATTGGTTCTCTTCAGGCAGGCTGGGCCTCAGTCACCGACAGACCCGGCGCCCGGCCACGCTTCGGTGCGAATCCGCCGCCGGGCGGGAGAACGTCCGCAGGGAGAACGGAGGGCGCGATCTCGAACTCGGGATACGCCGTGCCGCCGTGCTCTCCGTGGTCGAGCCCTTCCAGCTCTTCTTCCGGGCTGACTCGGAGCCCGACGGTAGCTTTCAGGAGGGCGAACATCGGCACTCCGGTCACGACGCACCAGCCGAACACGGCCAACACCCCGATGAGCTGCGCCTTCAGCAGGCCGAAGCCGCCACCAAAGAACAGCCCGTTCGGAACGGTATCGGGCATGGTTCCTTTCTGGGCGAAGAGACCCAGCAGGATCGTCCCCAGAGCACCGCAGACACCGTGGACGCTGATTGCACCCACCGGGTCGTCGATGCCCACCTTGTCGAAGAACGCCACGGCGAACACCATCACCAGACCGCCGATCGCACCAATCAGTGTTGAGCCGACAGGATTGCCTAACCGGTGAATCGCCTCCGAGGAGGCGTCCGCCGGGGAGGTCGCTACAGGATATAGCCCCGTTCGTCGTGTTGACTGATGTCGAGACCGACGCTCTCGTCGTCCGGGCTGACGCGCAGGCCCATGAGCCTATCGAGCACTTTCAGCAAGACGAACGTCATGAGCGCCGCGTAGGCGATTGTCACGAGTACGCCGAGGAGCTGGATGCCGAACTGGGCCGGGTTGCCGTAGAACGCGCCGTTGCGCCCGGCCGCGTTGACCGTGGTGGTCGCGAAGAGGCCGGTGGCCAGTGCGCCCCAGGTCCCGCCGACACCGTGGATGCCGAAGGCGTCCAGCGCGTCGTCGTAGCCGAGCTTCTCTTTCAGTGACACCGCCCAGAAGCAGAACAGCGCAACAGTCACGCCGATAAACAGCGCGCCGACCGGGGTCACGAAGCCGGCCGCCGGCGTGACGCCAACCAAGCCGGCGACAGCGCCGGACGCGAAGCCGAGGGCGGTGGGCTGCCGCCGCGTCTTCCACTCAACAAACAACCAGGTAAGCGCCGCCGCGGCCGCGGCCGTGTTGGTAGTGACGAACGCCGTCATGGCCACGCCGTTGGCGGCAAGGGCGCTGCCCGCGTTGAAGCCAAACCAGCCAAACCAGAGCAGCGCGGTGCCCATGCTGGTCATCGTCATGTTGTGCGGCACGGGCGGATCGTTCTCGAGGTTCCGCCGGCGACCAAGCATCAGGGCAGCCACGAGACCGGAAACGCCCGAGGTGATATGCACAACGGCGCCACCAGCAAAGTCAAGCGCACCGAGACTACCCAGCCAGCCGCCCCCCCATACCCAGTGGCACACGACCGAGTACACCAACGTGGACCAGAGGACCATGAACACCAGGTACGTGGAGAACTTCACCCGCTCGGCCATGGCGCCGGAGATCAGGGCCGGCGTGATGATGGCGAACATCATCTGGAACATCATGAACAGGTAGTGGGGGATGGTGCCGGCGTAGCTGCTGGGCTCGGCGCCGACGCTGTGCAGGCCGAGCCAGCTCAGGCTGCCGACGAACTTGCCCAGGTCCGGCCCGAAGGCGAGGCTGTATCCCCACAGCACCCACACGACGCTCATCAGCGCAACCGCGACGAAGCTGTGCATGATCGTGCCCAGGACGTTCTTCCGCCGGACCATGCCGCCGTAGAACAGCGCCAGTCCAGGCGTCATGAGCATTACGAGGGCCGAACAGACGAAGACGAAGGCGGTGTCGCCAGCGCTGATTTGGCTGTCTCCTTGGGCGAAACACGGAACCACCGTGCCGCCAAGCACCAGCCCGGCAGCAAGGGCCGCGGCCCGGCGGAGAACTGCCTTCCTTGGCATGTTGCTGGCTGCAGTGTGCACTTCCATCAACTCCTTCTTGGGGGGTGTCCCGTGGGGCTGTCCGCCAGGCAAGCGACAAGGTCCGGCGGGGTCGCCGTTGTCAGAAAAGGGGACGGGCGAGAGGGGCTGGGGAGAGGCGCCCTGCTCGCGCAACTGGCGAGGCGAGCGCCTCTCCCCTCCGGTTCACCGTAGCGGACCGGGGAAGGGCTCCGCGGTTCGGCGGTCAAGGGCTCGACTCAGATGTCGTAATACAGCGCGAACTCGTATGGGTGCGGGCGCAGGCGCATGGCGTCGATTTCGTTGACCTGCTTGTAGTCGATCCAGCGCTCGACGACGTCACTTGTGAACACGTCGCCCTTGAGCAGGAAGTCGTGGTCGGCTTCCAGGGCCGCCAGCGCCTCATCGAGGGAGCCGGGGGTTGTCGGCACCTGGGCCAGCTCTTCGGGCGCGAGGTCGTACAGGTCCCGGTCGAAGGGCTCGCCGGGATCGAGTCGGTTCTCGATGCCGTCGATGACCGCCATCAGGATCGCCGAGAATGCCATGTAGCCGTTGCACGACGGGTCCGGGCAACGGAACTCGACGCGCTTGGACTTCGGGCTGGAGGAGTACATGGGGATGCGCACCGCGGCGCTACGGTTGCGCGAGCTGTATGCCAGGTTCACGGGAGCTTCGTAGCCGGGCACGAGGCGCTTGTAGGAGTTGGTCGTCGGGCTGGTGAAGGCGATCACCGCGGCGGCGTGCTTCAGGATGCCGCCGATGGCGAAGAGCGCCGTCTCGCTCAGACCGGCATACCCGTCGCCCGCGAAGAGCGGCTCGTCGCCCTTCCATAGCGAAACGTGGGTGTGCATGCCGCTGCCATTGTCCTGGAAAAGCGGCTTGGGCATGAAGGTCGCCGTCTTGCCGTGGCGCCGGGCGACGTTCTTGATGATGTACTTGTAGAGCATCAGCCCGTCGGCCATCTTGACCAGGGGACTGAAGCGCATATCGATCTCGCACTGCCCGCCCGTTGCCACCTCGTGGTGCTGGCACTCGACGTCGAGACCGCAGTCGATCATGGTGAGCATCATCTCGGAGCGGATGTCCTGCAGCGAGTCGGTCGGCGGGACGGGGAAATAGCCCTCTTTGAAGCGCGGCTTGTAGCCGAGGTTGGGCCCTTCGTTGCGGGCGGTATTCCACCGACCTTCCACAGAGTCAACTTGATGGAAGGCCATGTTGACGGTCTGATCGAACCGCACGTCGTCGAAGATGAAGAACTCCGCTTCCGGCCCGAAGTAGGCGGTGTCGGCGATTCCGGTGGACTTCAGGTATGCCTCCGCCTTCTGGGCGATGTTGCGCGGATCGCGGCTGTACTTCTCCTTGGTGATGGGATCCACCACGTTGCAGATAAGGCTCAGCGTGGTGTGCTCCATGAACGGGTCGATAATCGCCGTCTCCGGATCCGGGATGACGAGCATGTCGCTCTCGTTGATGGCCTGCCAGCCTCGAATGCTGGAACCGTCAAACCCGAAACCAGACTCGAACGAATCTTCCGACAACTCTGCGGTGGGTACCGAGAAGTGCTGCCACAGGCCGGGAAAGTCCATGAACTTGAAGTCCACGACTTTGACGGCCCGCTCCTCGGTCAGCTTCAGAACCTCTGAGACAGTCATGACTACCACTCCCTTGGTGTTGAGCCCCGTTACTCATCGCGGCATCGCTGCAGCGGGCTCTCTATTGCTGCAATGTCATGTAGGTATTGTGTAGCGGCATGTCTCTGCCGTCAATATGCGCATAGAGAAACATTACTGTCGTGTTTTACGGCAATAGTGCCGTTACAGTTGTTCTTCACACGAGCATACATGCTCACCTCAATAAGTTCGCAAACGGCATACGTGCCGCTTAACGCACGGATTTCCGCATTCGGTCTCGGCTGCACCGCCGGTAGCGCCTTCAGCACCCCAACGGCATGCACCCAGGCAATCAGCGGGAGTCCAGACCCATAGAGAGCCGCAGGAAAAGCCCCGTGTTCACGCAATGTGCCTCGTTTGGGCGCGCCGCTGAGCTTCCCGGGTCTGCACAGGCCTGGTGGGATGGCCTAAAATGGAGTGTCACTTCGGGAGTGCTGCCCTGGGGAGGACTCGGTATATGACGCTGGACGACCTCCGCGAGAAGCTGAGAGACGCCTACGACCCTCATTTCCGCGGGTTCCACGCCCTGATGTCCAGGCGGGTCAAGACCATCTTGATGGTCTCCAATCATTATGAAGCCTTCAGCATGGCCCGGGACGCTAGCTTGACCAGCGACATCTACGGCACCTCCCGGTTGCTCCACCTCCAGAACGTCCCTCAGGTCACCACTGCGCTCTCCGGAAAGGAGGCCTTGGAGATCCTTGAGGACCGGCCCTTCGACTTGGTGCTGGCCTCGGCCAATCTGCCGGATATGAGCTCTTCGGAGTTCGGTCAGGCGGTGAAAGCCCGACATCCGGGTCTGCCCGTGGTCCTTCTGGTGTTCGGCGGGCGGTGGTTCGAACTTGGGGCGCCGGGCGCCGATCCCGCCGGCATCGACTCGGTCTTCGCGTGGCGCGGGAGCGCTCAGGTGCTGCTTTCCATCATCAAGCTGGTGGAAGACCGGCTCAACGTGGATCGCGACCTCAGCTTGGCCTCCATCGGCATCATCATCGTGGTCGAGGACTGCGTAGAGGACTACTCGCTCCTGCTGCCCCATGTGTACGCGACCCTCATGGAGCGCACGTTCATGCTGGTGCCTCAGGGAATCAACGAAAGCGACTGCCAGATGCGCACGCGCGTGCGGCCGAAGGTGCTCCTGGCGCGAACATTCCGCGAAGCGCGCACGCTGTTCAACCGGTACGAAGGCTCCCTGGTGGGGATCCTCTCCGACCTGCGCATCCCCACAGAGCCGAAGGACAGCGGCGAGAGATTCCTGTGCGAGGCGCTGGAACGGTCACCGGGCACTCCGGTGCTCATCCATTCGGCCGAACCGCAGGTCGCTCGGATCGCTCAGGAGTTGGGAGTCCGTTGGGTCCACAAGCGCTCGCCCCACGTGACCGACCATGTCACCGACTTCATCGTGGTGGACATCGGCTTTGGGGACTTCGTGTTCCGCGACCCCGCCGGGCGCGAGATTGCTCGCGCCCGGAACATGTGGGACATGGAGAACATGTTCCCGAGCCTTCCCGACGAATCGATCGTCTTCCACTCGTCGCGGAACGACTTCTCGCAGTGGTTCCGCGCCCGGGGCGAGACGACCTTGGCCTCCGTACTGCGGCCGGTTACGGTCTCAGACTTCGCGACAACCGCCGGACTGAGAGAATTCCTCCTTGCGGCTGTGTCCCTCACCCGCAAGGAGAAGTACCGCGGCGCCATCGCCGAGTTCCGCGGACCCGAATTCGACCCGGCCTACCCGTTCCTGGTTACGGGACGCGGCTCCTTGGGCGGCAAGGGGCGCGGGTTGGCATTCATGTTCCACCTGATGAGCGAGCATCTGAGGGAAGACACCGTCGAGGGAGTCACCATCCGGATCCCGCGCACACTGGTCGTTGCCGCCGATGAGTTCGAGAAGTTCATGCGCAGTAACGGCATCGACCTGGAGGCCCTGGCCGGGATGGCCGATACCGGTATCCAGCAGCGGTTCGTTGCAGCAGAGCTCTCCCCGCGCCTGTGCGAGGATCTGACCGAGTATGTTCGCCGGGTGCAGACGCCGTTGGCGGTCCGGTCGTCCAGCCTGCTGGAAGACTCCCACTACCAGCCGTTCGCCGGCCTGTACGACACCTACATGCTGCCCAACAACCATCCGGACCCCGCCGTTCGCCTGACGCAACTGTGCCGGGCGATCAAGCTCGTCTACGCCTCCGGGCACCTGGAACGGCCGCGCCGGTACTTCGAGGCCCTCGGCATGAACCTGGCTGAGGAGCAGATGGCCGTCGTCATCCAGGAAGTCGCCGGCCGCCCGCACGGCGAGGTCTACTACCCCACCTTCTCCGGGGTGGCGCAGTCGCACAACTACTACCCCCTCAGCCCGATGAAGCCCGAGGACGGCGTCGCCACCGTCGCGCTGGGACTGGGCAAGCAGGTTGTGGAGGGCGGGAAGGCCGTGCGCTTCTGCCCGCGCCACCCCAACATCCAGCCTGACATGTCCTCGCCGCAGGCCGTCTTGGACGCTTCCCAACGCGAGTTCTTCGCGCTGAACCTCGCCGCCCGCAAAGTGGATCTGGACAGCGGCAGTGGCGCCACGCTGGTCCGGCTGCCACTGTCGCGGGCCGAAGAGGACGGCGAATTACGGCACCTCGGGAGCGTCGTCTCGCCGACCGACGACCGCCTCTACGACGGCGTTAGCCGGCCCGGGGCGCGCGCGGTCACCTTCCGGCGCCTGCTGCAGAGGGACGCCTTTCCTCTGAGCAGCATCCTGAACCGACTCCTCGCCATCGGTCGGGAGAACATGGGGTTCGCGCTGGAGATCGAGTTTGCCGTCAATCTGGCGGACGGAGACGGGGCAGAAGCGGAGTTCTTCTTCCTGCAGATGCGGCCGTTGGTCGCCCTGAGAGAGCGGTGCGACCTCAATCTCGATTCTGTTCCCGCCGACTGGCTGCTGTGTCGCTCGCAACGCGTGATGGGGAATGGCCGCCTCGACACTATTCGGGATGTCGTCTACGTGTCGCCCGGCCGGTTCGAGCGCGCCAAGAGCACTGACGCTGCGGCTCACGTCGCTCGCCTCAATAACAAGCTCGTGGCCGAGAACCGGCCGTACCTCCTGCTCGGGCCTGGCCGCTGGGGCTCGCAGGATCCGTGGATCGGCATCCCCGTGGTCTGGTACCAAATCTCGGGCGCGAAGGTCATCGTGGAGGTCGCGAACGCCGACCTGCCGCTCGAGCCGTCCCAAGGCACGCACTTCTTCCACAACATGACCTCGGCAGGGATTGGCTACTTCTCGCTGCCGGCAAGCACGGCAGAAGAGTTCGTTCGCTGGGAGCTGCTGGACGAGCTGCCCGGCGAGCAACTCACGCCGTACCTGCGCCACGTCACCCTCGACACGCCGCTGTCCGTGCGAATGGATGGTCAGACGCAGTGCGGGCTGATCTGTCTACCGGAGCAACGGTAGCCGCCGCGAAGCGCACGACGCACGGAAACGTAGCCTGAGGCGCGTAGCCGAAGGACTCCCTCCGCTGGCGCGTCGGGCTACGTCTGCGAAGGAGCTCAGCCATCATGCCAGCCGCCAACCTACCGCCAAGCACCGGTCTTCCCGCCCTGGATGACGTCCTGAAGGGGCTCCGCCTCGGCGACAACATCGTGTTCCAGGTCGAGTCCATCGAGGACTACCTCCCCTTCGTGGCGCCCTACTGCGAACAAGCGCTCCGGGAGGGCCGCAAGCTCATCTATTTCCGCTTCGCCCGCCACGAACCGCTCCTGCCCGAGGACTGCGGGGCAGAGGTCGTGAAGCTCGACCCGGAGCTGGGGTTCGAGGCGTTCGCCTCGGAGATCCACCGGATCATCGGCGAGGCGGGCAAAGGCGCGTACTACCTGTTCGACTGCCTCTCCGATCTCGCCGCCGACTGGTACAGCGACTTGATGCTGGCGAACTTCTTCATGGTGACGTGTCCGTACCTGTACGAGCTGGACACCATCACCTATTTTGCTTTGCTTCGACACCGGCACCACTACTACACCGTCGGGGCGATTCGCGACACCACGCAGCTCTTGTTGGATGTCCACCGGCACCGCGGCAAGCTCTACGTGCACCCGCTGAAGGTGTGGCGGCGCGACTCACCAACCATGTACTTCCCGCACGTCTGGGAGGGCGAGCGGCTCCGCACGGTCACCGAGAGCGCCGTCATCGCCGAGCTGTTCGCCTCAACGGCGCAGCCGCAGGTGGGCTCCGCGGCACGGGTCATCGACGTGTGGGATCGCATCTTCTTCCAGGCCCAGGACGCGCTGGCCCGGCAGGACCGCGGTGAGGCGCTCTTCCAGGAGACCGACGAGCTGTACGAGCGGCTGCTGCGAATGATGGTCACCCGCGACCCACGGCTGTTGCGATTGGCCAAGCGCTACCTCAAACTGCCTAGCCTGCTCGGCATCCGCAAGCGCATGATCGGCACCGGGCTCATTGGCGGAAAGTCGGTGGGCATGCTGCTGGCCCGGTCAATCCTCAGGGACCGCGACGACAAGTGGCAGAAGCTGCTGGAGGTCCACGATTCCTTCTACATCGGCTGCGACGTGTTCTACACGTACCTGGTCCGCAATGGCTGCTGGCGCCTGCGGCAGCAGCAACGCGACCCGGAGCGGTGCCTCGAGAACGCCAAGGAAGCGCAGCAACGGATCCTGGGAGGTCGCTTTCCCGACTTCATCCGCAACCAGTTCATCGAGGTGCTGGAGTACTTCGGTCAGGCGCCCCTCGTCGTGCGGTCAAGCAGTCTGCTGGAAGACGCCTTCGGCAACGCCTTCGCCGGCAAATACGAGAGCGTCTTTTGTGTGAACCAGGGCACGCCGGAAGAGCGACTGACGGCATTCACCAGCGCGGTGAAGCGCGTCTACGCCAGCGCCATGGGCGAGGAGGCGCTGCGGTACCGCGCCCGCCGCGGGCTGCTCCAGTACGACGAGCAGATGGCGCTCCTGGTGCAGCGGGTATCCGGCGCCGTCTACGACGAGTTGTTCTACCCGCAGCTCGCCGGCGTCGGGCTGTCGTTCAACCCCTACGTCTGGAGCGAGGAAATCGACCCCGAGGCCGGCGTGTTACGCTTGGTGTTCGGCCTCGGTACCCGCGCGGTCGATCCGCCGGAAGGCGACTACACCCGCATTGTCGCCCTCAACGCGCCCACTCGGCGCCCCGAGGCGACCGTCCACGAGCGCCTCGACTACACGCAGAAGCGCGTCGACGCGCTCGACTTGCGGTCCAACAAGCTCCTGTCGTGCACCTTCGAGGACGCCGTGACCGGGAAGGACCGCGTGCCCGTGGAACTCTTCGCCACCCGGGACCAGCAGTTGATCAAGCGTGCCCGGGCAGCCGGCCGGACCAACGTGTTCCCGTGGCTGCTGACCTTCGAGCCACTCCTGACGAAGACCGCCTTCGTCGAAGACCTCCGGGATCTACTGCGGACACTGGGCGAGGCCTACGACTACCCGGTGGACGTCGAGTTCACCGTCAACTTCCTGGAGCCCACCGCGCCGGAGGAAGAGCACGACTACCGGATCAACCTGGTCCAGTGTCGGCCGTTCCAGGTGAAGGGCGGCGGGGCGGTGGTTGAGCCGCCGGAAGACCTCGCCCCCGAAGATCTCGTCCTCGCTACGCGCGGCGCGGTGATCGGCCCTCTGGAAGCCTGCCAGCTCGATCGCCTCATCTACGTCGTGCCGGCCGCCTATGCCGGCATGCCCATGCAGGACCGGTACGCCATCGCGCGCTTGGTCGGGCAGTTGGCGCACCTCGACGCGGGTGACAAGACGGTCATGCTGCTCGGTCCCGGCCGCTGGGGAACCACCACCCCGTCGCTGGGAGTGCCGGTCTCCTTCACGGAGATCAGCCCGGCGCGAGTGCTCGCAGAGATCGCCGAGATGCGAGTCGACCTCATCCCCGACGTCTCGCTGGGAACTCACTTCTTCAACGACCTGGTCGAGAACCAGACCGTCTACCTGGCAGTGTTCCCGGACAGAGAAGGCACAGTCCTCAACCGCACGTTCCTCGACACCGCACCGAACCGGCTGACAGAGCTGTTGCCCGACCAGTCGCGCTGGGAGGGAGTCGTCCGCGTCATTGAGCCAGCGACCCTGGAGGGCGGGAAGCGGCTGCATGTCAACGCCAACGCTTTCAAACAGCGGGCGGTGTGCTACTTGGCAGCGGGGTGAGGCTGCCATGGGAGGGATGGGCGCTATGGGACCGATGAACCGACAAGTCCGCTATACCCGCGAAGGTTAAGAACACACCGAAGTCCCGGTGCGACTTCGGCTCCGTCTGGGAGAATACCCTCTGTCCTACGTCTGCTGCACGCCTGCCGGGGAAGTTCCGTGAACTTCCACTTCGGTGTGTTCTTAACCTTCGCGGGTATATCTCCCATTCCTCCCATGGCTCCCATTTCTCACCTCGCGCCGATGCCACCAAGCTCTGCATAGTCCGGCCGATCCGCCGAACTCCGGTGCCGGAACTCCCGCAGCACCTTCCCCTCGTGGAGCAGAAACACCCCTGGCATCCGCGTGTGATCGCCGATGATCCTGCCAAAGCCGTGGCCTGCAAACAACGCCGTCCACGTGCCTCGCCAGATCACCTTGAGGCCCATGAACTGGGACGCTCTGCCTTTCGTCAGCGCGAAGGCGTCGTACAGCGTCGCCGCCGGGTCGCTAACCCGCGGTACGTCTTCCAGACCGTACTTCCCGAAGATCGGCAGCGCGTCTGCCTCCGTGCCCAAGTGAACGAACGCAACCTGCGTTCCCGTCGCTTCGAGGGCTTCGCGGCGTGCAGCAACGTCCGCGAGGGCCTCGCGACAGAACGTTCACCCAAGGTGCCGAAGGAAGATCAGCAGGACGCGGGTTCGGCGCGACAGCTCCAGCAGGCTGTCGCCGTGCTGCGTCTGCGCCTCGCGCAGGGCCTGGGTCAGTCGGTCGTCATTCGCCATGGGGACTCCTTTCGGCCCGCCGGTGTCGGCGCGCCAGACTGACGTGGGCTGTGGGCGGGTGCGCTCCGCTCCCGCCAGCCGCGGTTCATTGGACTAACGCCTTCGGCGACCAACGTCAAGGTCAAGGGCTCTCCACCACAGAGCCACAGAGTACACCGAGAACGGCAGAGCCCCACGGATGGCAAAGCTGTCCCGCGGATGCCTTCGGTCGCCCCATCATCCGTGGGTTCTGGTAACATCCGCGGGGCAATCTACGCCGAAGTCGCCGATTTCTTGCGCAACTCCGGATGCGCGGAGCCCCTTGTTTTGCAGGGCCAAATGGCTCTCGATCCCTTCAAAATCCCTCATAAATTCCTATTCTAGAACTAACGGAGTGAGGGCCGCCCCCAAGGTCGGGTGCCGAAATGCGTACCCGCTACTCAACAGCTCCCTCGGCACCACCCGCGCACTGGCCAGCAGCATCTCGTCTGCCATCTCGCCGAACGCCAGTCGCGCCACGAACGCCGGCATTGCTGCGTACGTCGGCCGGCGGAGCACTTTGCCCAGCGTCCTGGCGAAGTCGCTCTGGGTGACCGGGTTGGGCGCGACCGCGTTGACGGGGCCCGCAAGTTGGTCGGCGACAAGGGTGTGCAGGATTGCGCCGAGGAGGTCGTCGAGGGCGATCCAGCTCTGCCACTGCTTGCCGCTTCCCATTCGCCCGCCTAAGCCGGCTTTGAAGGGACCAAGCATCTTGCCCAAAGCGCCGCCGCGCGGGGTGAGCACGACGCCGATTCGGAGGTTCACCACCCGGATGCCGGCCTCGCGCGCGGGGTGTGTTGCGGCTTCCCACTCCTGGCACACTTCTGCCAAAAACCCCGTTCCGGGCGAACTCGACTCGTCCAGCTCCTCATCGCCGCGGTCACCGTAGTAGCCGATTGCAGACGCAGCGACCAGCACCTTGGGCGGGAGTGCGAGCTTCGCCAGGGACTCGCTGAGTAGCCGAGTGCCGTTGAGCCGGCTATCGCGAATCCTGCGCTTCTTCGCTTCCGTCCAGAGGCCGACGAGGTTCTCACCGGCAAGGTGGACGACGGCGTCCATGGCGCTCAGCGTGGCAGCGTCGAGGGTGCCAGTCTCGGGGTCCCAGGCGAGGTCGCCGGGGCCGGCCTCGCCCCGTACGACCCGACCGACCTCCCACCCCGCCTCCGCTAGGAAGGGCACGAGCGCAGAGCCGACGAGTCCGGACGAACCACTCACAACGGTTCTCATGGCGGGGCGTTCTCCTGGGCAGCCGCAGGGACGTGCGGGCACCCCTGGAACAGGCTATCCTAATGGCGTGACAGAAAGCCCTTAGGGACGACCACTCCATGCGAATCGGTATCATCGGCGCGGGGCCGGCAGGGACTGTATGCGCGCTGTCGTTGCTGCGAGCGGAGCGTCGCTTGGGGCCCGAGCACGAGGTTCTCCTGTTCGACGGGAAGTCCTTTCTGCAGTGCGGCCCGATGGGCTGCAATATGTGCGCGGGGGTCATCTCCGAGTCGCTGCTCGACCGCCTTGCCGAGTTGGGCGCGAAGGCGCCGCCGACGCTCATCCAACGGCGGCTTACCGGCCACTACTTCCAGACTCGGGCTGGAGGCATCCACCTCGCCGGTCACCCGGAGAGCCCGCTCTGTACCGTCTTCCGCGGCGTGGGCCCCCAGGACGCGCTTCCCGACATCGACCACAGCTTCGATCAGTTCCTGCTGCAGAGCGCGATGGCGGCCGGCGCGGTCCACCACACTGCCAACGTCGCCGAAGTGGTCTTGCCCGCGCGCCCTGGTGGGGCGTTCCGGTTGCATACGCACGGCGTCCGTGCGAATACCCACGGCGTCCGTGCGAATACCCACGGCGTCCGTGAGCGCATTGCCGGCGGCGAGGTGCACGAAGTCGACGTGGTCGTGGGAGCGTTCGGCGTCAACAGCGCCTTGGCGAGGCGGTTCGAGCGGTTGGGCTTTGGGTACCGGCGGCCGGCGACGTTCCACGTCTGCCAAGCCGACCTGCCGCTCGACGCCGGGTTCCTTGACCGCACCTATGGCGGAGAGATCAAGATCCTCTCGCTGGGGTTGCCGAAAATCCGGTTCGGCGCGCTCACCCCCAAGCGCGAACACGTGACCGTGACCATCATCGGGCAGCACCTCCGGCGCGGCGACCTCGAGCGCTTCCTGCTGCACCCGCAGGTACGGCGGCACTTCCCGAGGAACTGGCGGCTGCCGCGAAGCTACTGCCACTGTCATCCGCTGCTCCCGGTGACCGCCGCGCGCAACCCCGTTACCGACCGGCTGCTGGTGATCGGCGACGCCCACGTGTCGCGGTATCTCAAGGGCGGCATCGAGTCGGCGTTCTTCACGGGTTCCCTGGCCGCCCGGATGATCCTGGCCGGCCGCCTGACTCGGGAGGAGTTGGTCCAAGGGTACGTCGGTCCTTGTCGGGCGAGGTACGTGCGCGACAACGCCTACGGCCGGCTGCTGTTCCGCTGCAACGACGTGATCTCCCACGTGCCGCTGGTGACGGCGGCGGGGCTGCAGCTTCTGGAGCGGGAGCAACGACTGCCCGACTGGCAGGATCGCCCTCACGCGCGGATCCTCTGGCGGATCTTCACCGGCGAGGCGCCGTACCGCACCATTGCGCGCGAAGCGTTGAGCCCTGCGTCCGCCCTGACCGCTGCTGCGGCGCTGTGCCGCACCGTGGCAGGACTTGTGCGCCCCGCCGGGGAGGAGCGATGAGCTTCCACGCCGACGACACCCGGTTAGGACCGTTGACGGACGGCCAGACAGTCGCCGTCATCGGCGGCGGGCCCGGCGGCATTGGGTGCGCATTGACGCTGCGGCGGGAAGCAGACAAGCGCAACCTGCGATTGCGGATTGTGGTGTTCGAGGGGAAGCGGTTCGGGGTCCACTACAACCAGTGCGCCGGGGTGCTCTCGCCGCCGCTACAGCAGCTCCTGCGGGACGACTACGCCCTCGAACTGCCACCCGAGATGATCGAGCGGGAGATCAAAGGCTACGTTCTGCACTCCGAGCACAAGCAGATCGCGCTCAGCGGCGCCGAGTACGGCGGCTCTTCGTTGGCAGTGCGGCGCGTCCAGTTCGACGATTTCCTCGAGCGGGCCGCCCGGGAGCGAGGGATCGAGATCGTGCAGACCCGGGCGACGGACCTCGAGTTCCGCAACGAGGAGGTCGTCGTCTTCACGTGGGGCGGCACGCTCCGGGCTGCTGCTGTAGTGGGCGCGTTCGGGCTGAGTCGCGCCATGACGGCTACGCTGTCGCGGCACACGCGCTACCTGCCCCCCAGGTCGCTCGACACGATGGTCACCAACTTCCGCCCCAGCGGGCGCAACGGCGCGCCACTGCCCGGGCTGCTGGACGATCACATCCACGTGCTTCTCCCGCCGCTGAAGCGCATCGAGTTCGGCGCGATCATCCCCAAGGGCAACCACCTCACGGTCATCCTTGCCGGCGAGAACGTGCGCACCGACGACATGAACGCCTTCCTCGACCTGCCGCCCGTGCATCGCCTCATCCCCAAGCGCCCTGAGCCGGATGACTACTTCAAGGGACGCTTCCCCATCAGCTTGGCGCGGCACTCCTTCGGCGACCGATACGTGACCGTCGGCGACGCGGCCGGGCTGGTGCGTCCCTTCAAGGGGAAGGGGATCAACTCGGCGATGATCACCGGCGGGTGGGCTGCACAGACCATGTGCGACGTGGGCGTGTCGGAACGGGCGTTCCGCGAGTTCCACCGACAGTGCTCGGACATCACGGCCGATGTGCTCTACGGGAAGCTGATCCGCAAACTGACCGGGCTGTCAGCCCACGGAAGCTTCATGGACCGGGTGCTCGACATGGCGGAGCACGAACCGGCGATGCGCGAGCTGCTCTTCGACTGCGTCTCCGGTCGGGAGACGTTCCGGAAGATCGTGCTGCGGCAGGGGAACGTGGGCTTGGCGACCCGCTTAGGCGGGTTGTATCTCCTGGATCGGCTACAGCACCCGTTCGGGTGAGCGCGCCGGGGCCCTACGCAGTGCCCAGTGCGTAATCCAGCCACTTCTTCAGACCCGTCTCGATGGGCTCCAGGTCGCAGATCTCGTACTCCAGCGCGTAGTCGCCGGTGTAGCCCAGCGCTTCCACGTTGTCGAAGACCCACTTCGCGTCCACGTCGCCCTCGCCCAAGTGGCAGCGCTCGAATCCGCCGTCGCGCACGCGGCCGTCCTTCACGTGGACATGGGTCACCCACTCACCGAACGTCGCCAGCGCGTTGCGGTAGTCGACGCCGGCGTGCAGGAGGTTGCACGGCTCGTAGAGCACGCCGAAGTGCTTCGAGCCGACGGCTTCGCACAGCTCAACGCACCAGTCCGGGTTGCCGGCGATACTGCCTTTGTGATTCTCCATGCCCAGGAAGACGCCGCGCTCTTCGGCGTAGCGGGCACTGACGCGGAACGGCTCCACCAGGCGCTCGATGATAGCCGGATCCTCCGCTTCACCGGGGCGGAAGCGGATCGACCGGCTCCCGAACCGGGCGGCCAGATCGAGGGTGTCGCGCATCTCCTGCAGCGCCGTCTCGACTTCCTCGGGTGAGTCGCTGGCGAACTTGGCGCCCGGGTACGAACCCAGGTTCGCGATGGCGATGCCGTATCGCGCAGAAAACGACTCCAGCGCAGCGTGGTCGCACTCCGCCGGGTCTGCCGAGAAGTGCGGCGGGTTTCCCCACAGGTCCAGCTTCGTGAAGCCCACGTCGGCGAATAGCCGGAAGCTGTACTCAGGCTCGCGCTCGCGGAGCGGGTAGGTGCAGGTGGTGAGTCGGCAGAGATCCATCGGGACACCTCGTGGGATGACTGAGCAAAGGTATTCGCCACGGCGTCGCCGGCCCCTCCACCGGACCACCGCTGGACGCTGGTCAGCCGCCTGCCGAAGTGGTACCATCGAAGACGGCAGTAAGTCGGAGCCGCGACCGTCAGGGAGCGCGTGAGCCGTTGAGGCAACGAGAACACACAGCTTGTCACGCGCTGGCGTTGTTGGAGATATGGATCCCCAACGCCGATTCTCGCCGGATGTGTGTCCGGCACACCGACGAACCCGCATAGGGTGAATATCCATAGAGAAGAAGTGTTGGAGATACATATCTCCAACAACGTTTGCGGAGAAGAAAAGCAATGAAAAGACGCGCGTTCCTGAAGAGCTCGATGGTTGGCGCTGCGGCGCTCGGCGCGGTTGGTGAAGTCGCCCAGTTCGGCTCGAATGCCGCAGCCGAGGGCGACAAGGAGGCGGTCCTCAAGCTCTGCAGCCAGGAAGGCCGGATCCCGGGGAAAGACTGCCGCGAGAAGGTGCTCAAGCTGGAAGAGTGGGGTGCCGTTGGGATCGAGATCGGCGGCGCGCCGGGGACCCGGGTCCAGGAGATCAAGGACGCCCTCAAGGGGACGCGCGTCAAGATGGGCGCACTGTGTTGGGGCTCTCACAACGGCGACTTGGTGTCGACCGACCTGGAGAAGCGCAAGCGAGGCATTGACGACCTGAAGCAGGCGCTGGAAGTCGCCGGGGAGCTGGAGAGCACCGGCGTCATCTTCGTCCCCTGCTTCAACGGGCAGAGCAACCTGAAGCCGGACGAGTTGGACAAGATCCTCTGGGACATCCTGCCGGAGGTGGGCGATCACGCGCAGAAGTGCAAGTCGCGCGTGCTGCTGGAGCCGCTGAACAAAGGCGAGACCTTCTACATCAACCGGCTGGAGCAGGCAGCGGCGATCTGCGAGAAACTGAACAACCCCGGTCTCTGCCTGATGGGCGACTTCTACCATATGAGCCGCGAGGAGAAGAGCGACACCGATGCCTTCGTGCGCGGCGGCAAATGGGTGCACCACGTCCACCTGGCCAGTTGGCGCCGCGTCCTGCCCGGCCAGGACGACCGCAAGTTCGTCGACGGCTTCCGCGGCCTCAAGCAGATCGGCTACCAGGACTTCTGCAGCCTGGAGTGCGGCTGCGACGGAGACCCCGAGGTCGAGATCCCCAAGTCGTTCCGGTTCCTCGAACAGCAGTGGAGGGAAGCCACGATCTGACGTCGCTTGGGGGCGCCGGAGCAGCCGAGTGCGCAGCCCGCGGGCGACTCCGAGGGCTGCGGGAGCTTCCCGTGGCGATCACCTGCGCCGGGGAATGGCGACAAGCGCGCCACCGCTTGCTCCTTGCTCCACCTCCCCAAGTGCGAGCGGCCGCAGCGGACACAGGCGGCGCCAACCCGGGGTCGCCTGGACTTCTGGATTGGAGACTGCCGATGCGACCCCGGTGCTCGGCGTGTCCGGACCCCGTTGACGAGTACTGGGAGATCTGGCAGAATGGCAGAGCAGCAGCGTCTCGACACTGGGCGCTCGTTTGCAGTTCACTGTTGGCAGAGCCTCTGGAAGAGGTTGCCCCTCGACGTACGCGGAGCAGCACCTTGCGGGGACGCCATTGACTGATGGGGCGACAGACAGAAGACTGGATTCCGCTGAAAAAGCCCTTTCGGGCGAACGGGTCGAACCCGACACCGGGGTGTGGAAGTGGACCCCGGGCGCATAGCGACGCAAAGCGTCCGTGGCTCCCGGGACCCCTTCCCCAAACCGTGCGTGCGGTTCTGCCGCACGCGGCTGTCCACCAGATTTGGCGGGCGGCGGCGGACCGTTGGCGTTGGCACCAGTTGTTTGGCACCACCATCCACCGTCAGCGCCAGTGGCAACGTGGCTGTTGACCGGCCCGCTTCGTGCTGGATCCTGACGACGGTTTGCAGGAACAGGCGGTGCCGGCACCGCAGCCGAACGCCCGCTGGCGTCAGTAGCATCGGGGTTGTACAATGCAAGCTCACCGTTGCACATGGAGGCTGGTGCCACGATGGTAACCATGACCGCGTCGCAGTTGCGGAAGGAGCTGTTTGCCGCGCTCCGGATTGTCTCCGACGGGGAGCCGGTGTCGGTCAACTGGAAGGGGCGGGAAGTCGCGCGCCTGATGCCAGCGCCATCGCCTGACTGGCGGGATGCTGTTCGTCAGAAGCCGCGCCTGCTGACCTCGCCCGACGAGGCATTCGCGCCCATGGGCGACGTGTGGCAGGAGTACGTGCCGTGACGTACGCGCTCGACACCCACGCGTTGGTGTTCTGGGCGAACCGGGAGCACCTCAGCGACGAGTTCGCCGGCTTCCTCGATGAGCGCGCGCAGCAGGGCGAACTGGTCGTCTCGACCGTCTGCTTCTGGGAGATCGCGCTGCTGGCCAAGAAGGGACGGCTGGCTCTCGACGATGTTCGGCAGTGGAAGGATGACCTCGCGGCCCGCTCGGGTATCCTGCTGGTTGAGCCCACTGTGGACGAGATGATCGCCTCCACGCTGCTTCCGGACCTCCACAAGGACCCCTTCGACCGACTCCTCGTCGCCCAGGCCGAGAGTCGCGGGCACACGCTGGTCACCCGCGATGCCCTGGTGTCGCAGTACGACGTGGAGACGGTGTGGGGGTAGGGCGCGGTCGCGCCCTCACAATTGGTGCCCGGGCACAGCCCCGCTCACGCCCTCTCGCGTTGGCAAGGAGCGGTTGTAGCTTCAGACTCAACAGGGCAGGGCTTGCGTTCACGGAGAGGATGCCCATGTCATCGACACGTCGACAGATCACGAACGGAGCCACTGGCTCTCGACTGCGGTATGGTGCGCTCCTGGCCCTGGGTCTCTGCTGGCAGAACTCGTCTGTCTGGACTGCGGAGCCCCCGCCGGAGAAAGGTAGGACACCCATGGAGGTGGTTCGGTATGGCGACTTCGGAGCTCGGGGTGACGGTGAGACTGACGATATCGAGGCCATTGCCAAGGCCCATGCGTTCGCCAATCAGCACGGGCTCCCCGTGAACGCGGACGACGAGGCGACGTACTACATTGGCGGGCAGGACAAGACGGCTGTCATCCAGACCGACACTGACTTCGGCTCCGCCAAGTTCATCATCGATGACACTTCCGTGCAGAAGCGCGGGGCGAATATCTTCGAGGTCCGGTCGGCGCTGCAGCCGGTCAAACTGGAGGGGGTCTCGTCCCTGAAGCGGGATCAACCGAAGATCGGCGTGGCGCTGCCCCAGAGTTGCGTGGTCAGCGTCACCAATTCTCACGTCAAGCGCTACATCCGCTACGGCGCGAACCAGAACAAGGGATCCTCGCAGACCGATGTCTTCATCGTCGACAAGGACGGTAACGTCGACGTGAACACCCCGATCATCTGGGATTTCGACCAGATCACGGACCTCACCGCGCAGCCCATGGACGAGACGCCGTTGACCATCACGGGAGGGCATTTCACCACCCTCGCCAACGCCGCTGAGTCGAGCTACGCCTATTACGCGCGAGGGATCGCGATCCGGCGCTCCAATGTGGTCGTCGAGGGGCTGGAACACCGCGTCACCGGCGAGGGCGACCACGGTGCGCCCTACGGTGGGTTCATCAACGTCGCCACCTGCGCGAATGTGATGGTTCGGAACGCAGTCCTGACCGGACACAAGACCTTCCGGACCATCGGCTCGGCGGGCAGGCCCGTGTCCATGGGCACGTACGACATCTCGCTCAACCGGGCCCTGAACGTCTCGTTCGTAAACTGCAGCCAGACGAATGACATCAAGGACGGTACGTACTGGGGGATCATGGGCTCGAACTTCTGCAAGAACCTGCAGTTAGACCGGTGCACCTTCTCCCGGTTCGATGCCCACCAGGGCGTCGCCAACGCGACGATCCGCAACTCGACCTTGGGTTACATGGGGATCAACGCCATCGGCAGTGGCACGTTCACCGTGGAGAACACCACCGTCTACGGCGGGAGGTTTATCAACCTGCGCCCCGACTATGGCAGCACGTGGCAGGGCGAGTTCGTCATCCGGAACTGCGTCTTCATACCCGCGTGCGGCCGACCGGTGAGCGCCAGTCTGATCGGCGGTTCCTACTCCGGACAGCATGATTTCGGGTACACCTGCTACATGCCGGAGCGAATCACCATCGACGGCCTCCGCATCGACGACAGCCGGCACCCTGACGGGTACCAGGGGCCCGCCCTCTTCGGCAACTTCGACGGCAAGTACACGGACGCGTCCTACGTAGAGAAGTACCCCTACGTCAAGACCAAGGAAGTCCTCCTGAAGAACGTGACCACCGCCAGCGGCAAGCCTTTGCGGCTCAGCGATAACCCGTTCATGTTCAGGGACGTGATCGTGAGGTCGCTCGACGGCCAGTGACCGGGCTGGCTGCTTTCGTGCCACCGTTGCCAGAGGGCCCTGCAAGGGGGCACACTGCGAAGGCACACGAACGGCAACAAACCCATCGAAGCCCTCCACCTCCACGGTCTGCCGCGCGCAGTCGTCGCCCTCGTTCTCCCACACAGTCAGCGGCGACGGCCCGTCCGTCACGCCCGTCAGCTCGCACTGAAGCTCATCGCCCGCGGCCTCCGCCCGCACGAGCTGCGAGTCCAGCAGGCGCTTAGCGATGATGCTCACGTGCTCGCGGCCGGCGAACTCCACGTCCCAGCCGTCGAGACCCCGGACGATGGTGGTGACGACGGTCTCCCAGTCCTCCGAGCTGATGGCGTTGAGGCGCTCTTCGTGGGTCATGAGGATGCCGAATGCCAGGGCATCGAGACCGAGCTTGACGTTGGCGATGCCGCGGTCGGCGGCGTCCTGCAGGCGTGGGTGGTCGGACTCGTTGAGGAAGGGTGCGTGGCCGCTGAGGATGTCGCTGGCCATGTGCGTCTCGCCGAAGTGCGCGGCGCTCATGTTGATCATGCTCATCCCCGGGTGAGCGGGGCAGCGGTCGATGACCAGACCGAACCGGCCCGATAGGCCGCGCACGCCATATGGTCGCGGCCGCCACGGCGGCTGGTTTCCGTAGAGCTGACCCAGCGCGGCGTTGTTGCAGGGCCTGTCGACGCCGCGCTCGAGGAACTTCGAGATGGCGCGCCAGCCCACCTCGCCGAAGTGCGCGTTGAGGACACGGCTGTGCCGGATGCCGGCGCGGGCGAAGGCTTCGTCCATCCGGCGGAAGTTGCGCTCGACGGTGGCGTCGTCCAGGTCGCGGCCGGTCACGTGGTCCAGTGACAGCCCCTCGAAGGCGTCTCCTTGCCGCCGTTGGAGAGATCGGGCTTGTCGGGCAGTTCGGCGAAGGGCGCGTAGTTGGGCCGGGCTTTGTAGAAGTCGTCGCGGAAGGCGTGCATGGAGAAGTCGGCGCCGCCGGCGTCGAACAGCCGCTTGGCGGCCGCCCGGTCGGTCGGGCCCATCTCGTCGGTGAACAGACCCAGGTTCGGTTTGATGCCAAACCGGTTCATCGCGTCCACGTAGCCGAACGCCGAGTAGGCGCCATTGCAGTCGTCCATCCGCGCGCTGACGAACGGTGGGAGGCAGCGCATGGGGAACGGCTTGGCGGCTGCCCAGACGAGCGAGCGCCACATCAGCCCGTCCAACCCGCGGACGTGGCCGAAGACCTCCTCGGCGAACAAGCGCTCGCCTGTGCCGAAGAGAACCACGCGATCGTCGGCCACCTGCTTGCGCGCGAGGACGCAGCTCGGACCCGGAAGCTGACGCTCCCGGCTCGCCTCGTCGCCCGCGGCCGTGAGCAGCGGCCGGAGTCCGTCGTCGGTGGGCAGGACGGTCACGTCGAGCGCGTCGTCAAGCTCGACTTCCTCGTCCTGCTCGTGCCCGAACGTGATGAAGCAGGGCGGCGCGGCGAAGCGGAGCAGAGAAGTCGTCTCCTGCCGCACCTCAACGACCAGCTCGCGCACCGGCTCTGGCGCCCCAACGAAGGCACCGCGTGACGAGGCGAACAGCTCTCTGGCGGAAGCCGTCAGAGGTGGGGAGATCCAACCGGCGGCCCGTAGCTCGCGGTCGGCGACCATGACGCGCCACGCAAGCGAGCTGGGACGCCGGACCGCTGGTAGCCGGACAGCCGCTTCGCCTGAGAGACCATCCCCGACTCGTCGCCAGCGTACGTCGCCCTTGGCGACGACTGCGCCGGCGACGCTCCCGTGGAACGCCCCCCTGCTATCGCCCGCCGCGGGACGGACCGTTAGTCGGAACGTCATCTCGGCGCCGCCTGTCGCATGTCGAGGCGCGACGAGAAGAGCCGGTGCTGCGACGCACGGAGGCACGGGCGGACAGAGGAACCACGCAGGCGCGAAAGCCTGCAGCCATCGCCGCGTCGGGAGCCGTGCTCCCGTACCCAGCGGCACTTCACGCTTCCCTGGGGCATTCATGCCTCTCACCCGGACACAATGACTTGCCGGCAATCGGCACGGCGCTACGACAGCCGTCTCACTGCGCGCTCACTTCGTGTGACGTGATGACACTGGATTTGTTCCACGACTTCCCATCGGGATGTCGCGGAGGCTCACTGTGGATCCCTCTCCAGCCACAATCCCTCGTACCCATTGGGGATGACCAGGCGGTCCCGGTGGGTCAGGAGCTTGGCCGGATTGCCGGGCACGTTGAGGTGCTCGATGAGCTTGGGGTGGGCGAGGTCGGCGAAATCCACGATGGTGAGGTCGCCGGTGGTCCTGCTGGACAGGTAGAGCCGGTCGGCGTGTCGATACACCTTGCCCCTCAAGGCGACATCGGGAACGCGGCGCAGGGGCAACTCCTCTGGCGACTTCGTCTCGCTCGAATCGAGCAGGGCATACCCGCCACGGAAGACAACCAGGCGCTTGTCGCCAAGGGGAACCGTGCCGTCGCTGCCAAGGCGGTGCTCGTACTTCCGCCCGGAGAAGCTGGGCTGTGCGCCGCCACCACGTGCAGATCCGTCCAGCCGCCAGCGACGTACACGTGGTCCTTCGCCAGCGCCAGCCCGCCCACGTATCCCGGCAAACTGCGCTCGGGCACAACCGGCAACTGTCGATGCGCAACGAAGCGGGACTTCGTGAGATCGGCGACGTTGACCACGAAGATGCCGTTGTGCGTGTCGGCGAGGAAGGCGTAGTCGCCTGCCACCTGCACGCTCCACATGTCGTTGCCCAGGTGGTAGAACGGCGGCGTCTTGATGCGGGACACGAATTTGGGCTTCGCCGGATCAGCGAGGCTGTAGCTCTCCAGCCCGTGTCCTTCGCCGTAGCCGGGCTCGCCGTCCTCGCGGGAGGTGATGTAGGCAACGCCGTCCGCCACGGTGATCTGCCGTGTGTTGCCCAGGCCGCCAAGCTCGCCCAGCGGCTTGGGCTGCGCCGGGTCGGCGAGGTCGAAGACGCGGAGCGTGCCTCTGCCGATGGTGTACAGCCGGTCGCCGCCGACCGCCGCCGCCATCGTGGGGCCGACGCCGAGGTCGCGGACGATAGGAAGCTCTCGGCCGTAGACGTCCGGGGCATGCTCAGCGTGTGCTGCCATCGTGACAACTCCTACCAGGCAGAGGATCAGTGTCGTCAGTCGCGGAGACGGAGTCCGGCGTGTGAGGCAGTGGGCAGTCATCGCGGCTACTCCCCGACCACGACGACTTGTGTCGGCTTCCCCTGCGCGTCGTATCTCACGAGTCCTGCGCGCGCCGTTCCCTTCACCTCGGGCACGTCGACCTCCGTAGGCTGATCGGCGGCGAAGACAACCTCCCTGAAGCCAGCGCCCTTGACCTCGACCAGCACCGTGCCGTCGGCGGCCGCCTGCCCCACGACTGTGGCGGCCAGGTCAGGCTGGGAGTCCCCCTGGCATGGCACCAGCAGCGTGACGAACGTCATCGGCAGCTCGCCCTGCTGGCGGAAGCGCACCGCCGGCCGCGGCTCCTTCTGCGTGTAGACGAACGAGACCTCCGACGCCACCTCTTCGAGCGTCACGCCCTCGGTCCGGATCGCCAGGACGGAGAGGTTCGGGCCGCCCGGCAACTGAGTGTGCGCCTCGAATGCATCCGCGTTGAGCGCCAGTGGCGCGGGCAGGAAGTGGAAGTACTGATCGGCCGTGTGCTCGCCCTCGCCAGTGACACGGTCGATGACCACGAAGTACGGCGGGGCGCCCTGATCCGGCCGTGCGAACAGCACCTGCCGGCGGTGGGTCACGCCTTCGTAGCCGTTGTGCGAGCCGTCGACGAAGCTCAGCGCGTCCGACGAGAAGAAGCTGTGCAGCTCCGCGGGCGAGGTGTTCTGGTTGGCATCGTCAACCGTGACCGTGGAGTGGGAGCTGGTGCGGGCGAACCGCGCGCGTTCGGGGCCGTAGTAGAGGTAGCTGCCAGAGTCGGGCAGCAGCGTTTTGCCGAAGGCGTACAGGTTGAGCTGCAGCGCATCGGGCTGCTGGTGCCCGCCGCCCCAGCGGTGCGCGACATCGGTCAGCAGGTAGAGCGCCTGCGGGTCGTTCCAGTCGGTGCGGAAGACGTAGTAGCCGGCATTGGGTAGCTGCGTGTCCAGGTAGTCCGGCGCCGTGCCCTCGCTGCCCTGGCTGGCGACCCAGAGCATGTCGGCCCGGTCGAAGCGCTCCGCGCCGGCGCGCACGATGCTTCGCGTGTTGCCCGGCCACGAATCGCCCAGCATCGGCTGCGTCCCGTCGGGCTTCTGGCAGAACAGGGTGTACTCGTACATCTTCTCGAGGCGCTGCCAGTACTCGGGCGACGGCTCCGTCCCACCGGCTTGCGCGATCTCGGCCGCACGGATGAAGCCGGAGATACAGCCCTGGTGGTAGCTGGTCGTCAGCTCGACCTGAGCACCGTCCTCGAGGACCTGTCGGAACATCTCGGCTTCCAGTCGCTTCCAGGCCGTGTCGCGCCAAGTCTCGGCATCCCTGAACTCGGGGAAGAAGCTGCCCAGGTGCAGCAAGCCAAGACTCTCCGTCTGCCCCCAGTTGCTGCCGCTGTGGAAGCGGCTCTCGGGAAGGAGGTACTCGGCGTGGTCGGCCACCGAACTGAGGAACAGCGCCTGGTCGAGTGGCGGGAACGAGGGCGACTCGACGAACGAGAAGTACACCGGCAGCCAGCCCTGCGCGCGGATGCCCGCTTCAAGGGTGCGCCACGACCAGCGCGTGCCGGGCGGATTCTCCGCCACCCAGTCACGCATCAGCCCAACCCACTTCTCAGCGTACTTCTCATCGCGCGTCGCCAGGTAGGCGTCGCCCAGTGCGCGCCACGCGCTGTGTCGGTTGAACTGCCACGTCCACTCCGGGTCCTTGGTCGGGTTGAACGACCAGTCGAGGTCGTCCGGCACCTTCTGCAGTCCGTACTTGGGCTGACCGGTGAACCGGTTCTCCAACGCGGCGTCCGCCTCCGCACGCTGGCCCGACGACAGCTCGTGCTTTTCCGGGAGCCGTGGGTCGCCGGGGTAGACGGGCTGCTTCCGCGTGCGGAAGTGCGCGACCATCGCGGCGGCCGCCTGCTCCAGATCACCGTCTCCCACGGCCACCTTCACCGCGGCAAGCTCCGGCCGCTCCAGGTCCAGCCGCTCGAACAACGCCTTCGTCGCATCTACCGGTTCCGTCTCCACCAGCTTCACTCCCTTGAGCTCGGCGTGCTCCTTCGAGCCATGCAGCCCCGTCCACGCAATCGCCAGCACGACCTCCCTCCCGCGCAGCCGTTGCACAAACGGGATCAGCGACCCGCGGTCGCCATCGTCGAGACTGACAGGCTCCGCGACATCGTCACCAACGAACGACCGGACCTGTGACGAGCCGAGGCAGACCTCCCGCTCTCTGGCATCGAAGATCCGCTCCGTCTTCGGGTCGGTCGGCAGTTCGTCCCACGCCTCGGCGTCGAGGACGACCAACTCGATCCCTCCACACCGGTTCGCGTCCTCGCAGTGAGTCGTGTAGGCGAAGTCCAGCGAAGGCAGCTTACCTTCGTCCGCAGTCACGCGCCGACCAATCAGGATCGTGCCACGCACCGCGCCTCCTTCGTCGCCCTCGATGCGGACAGCCGGTGCGTCCTCGGGCCCGCTGAACGTCACTGTCCACGTGGGGTAGCCACCTGCCGTCGCCGCGTCAGTCGTGCGGCCGCGGCGGACTTCCCACGGGCCGTAGGCGTCCTGAGCGGCGGTGGGCAACGCGAGCGTGGCAACCAGCGTGAGCACGGCAAGCATGGGAACGTCGAGTCGAGGCACGATGGAGGCGACCTCCAGATTTGGTCTATGTCCGTGCAGACCAGCACAGCAGGGGCGCCCCCGCGAGTTGGCTCCAGCACTCTAAGACATGGTTCAGCGGCCGATCCCTGAGGGGTTGGGAGAAGACTGACGTGTCAAGCAGATGCGAGGCCGCCATCGTCAGTCTCCTGGCAGCCCGTTGAGGTGGCGGGTCTCACGTGAGCGCTCAGGTACTTCGAAGTCCACTGTGTCGTCGGGCTCTTCGTTGCCATACCTGGCCCGATACGCGGCCCGACGCGCAGTCATTCCCGGCGCTTCCTCGCGGATCGGCTCGATTCGCACCAAGGCTGTGCCCCGCCTCGTCACTACGTACGCTTTGCCCGCTCTGGCGACGGTCTCGCAGACCTCGGACAGCCTTGTCTTCGCTTCGAACATCCCGAGCGCTTTCATGACCGGCAGTCTACTGGTTGACTGGTTGATTGTCAATGCCCTTTCTGCCACGGCTCGACAGGACGCCCGCAGTCCCATCGCCAGTTTCCGTCGTGGTGGCTGTGCGGTATGCTGATGGCATGCAAACCACCCTTGACAAGGCAGGTCGTGTGGTGATACCGGCTTCCGTGCGGGAGCGGGCGAGTCTCGGGCCTGGCACCAGACTTGAGGTGCTTCTGGACGGCAACACCGTGCGCTTGATCCCCAACGTCGCGAGGCCGCGGCTCGTGCAATGGAACGACAGGTGGATCGCGATGCCGACCGCGCCGACAAGCGAGTTGCCCCCAGTCGACGCGGCCTCGATACTCGAGGAGGAGCGCGACAGAGGGCCGGTGTGAGTCAGCCGGCTTGCACAGGGGGATACACTCGCCGCAAAGCGTTGCGTCAGCCACTGCCGCGCGCACCCGCGAACAGCGTTTCCAGCTTCACGAACACGTCGTGCCCGACGCGATGTCGGCGAACATTGCGCACGTCCACCAACTTGAGCAGTTGCTTGATCATCTGTTCCAGCCGTGCGTCTTCGTTCACCAACAGGCAGAGCTGACTCTGGCCGCTACCATTGAGGGGCAGGCACAGAATCCCCTCCACGTTGTAGGCGCGGCGGGAGAACAGCCCGCAGACGTGGGACATCACGCCGGGGTGGTTGTTGACGGTCAACTCCAGCACCGTGCTCGGGCATGGTGCTGAGGGGTCTTGCTTCGGCTGCGTTTCAGGAGTCGCCACAGGTCTCACCTTCGATCATGTCTTTGTTGGCGGCGCCGGGAGGCACCATGGGGTACACCTTCTCATTCACGTCGATTGGTGCGTGAATGAGGCACGGACCGGGCGCGTGCAAGGCGGCGGCGAGGGTCACCACCGGGTCGGCGGCCGAGCCGAGGTCGTGGGCGCGCATCCCGAACCCTTCGGCGATCTTCACGAAGTCTGGGTGCAGTTGGTAGTCCGCCGCGAAAACCCGGCCGCCGTAGAACAGGTCCTGCTGTTGGCGCACCAAGCCGTACGGCGTCCGCACGTCGGCGGCGCCGGGCAGCCGGAGCGGGTGCCGGGAGCGCAGGTCCGCCACGCGTGCCAGCCAGTCGTGACGGGGCGTCGCGTCCACCTGCGGCAGCAGCGCTTCCAGCACCTCGCGAACATCGCCCACGATGCCGACGTGGGCGTGCTTGAGCTTGCTCAGTTCACTGGCGTCGATGTCCAGATGCACGATGCCGGCGTTCGGGCAGAACTCCGTGACCTTGCCGGTGGCGCGGTCGTCGAAGCGCGCGCCGACGGCGATCAGCAGGTCGCACTCTTCCAGCGCCAAGTTCGTGAAGCGCGCGGCGTGCCTCCCCAACATCCCCAGCGACAGCGGATGGTCAGCCGGCATGGCGCCCAACGCCATCAAGGTCATGGTCGTCGGGAGAGAGGCTTTCTCCGCCAGTGCCGTCACCAGCGGACCGGCTCCCCACTGGATGGCGCCGCCGCCCACGTAGAGCACCGGGCGCCGCGCAGCGTTGATCATCGCCGCGGCGCGTTCGACTTTGGCGGGACGGAACTTCGGGCGCTTGTCGGCCCGCCCTGGTTCGGGCCAGGCGTCGACCGCCGCTGACTGCATCTGGACGTCCTTGGGCACGTCGATAAGTACCGGTCCCGGTCGCCCTGAAGCGGCAATCCGGAACGCTGCCGGGACGACCTCGAGCAACTCCGCCGCCGAACGCACCAGGAAGTTGTGCTTCGTGAGGGGGATGCTCAGCCCGTAGGTATCAACCTCCTGGAAGGCATCCGTGCCGATCAAGGACTGGGGCACTTGTCCGGTGACGCAGATCACTGGGACGGAGTCGAGCTTGGCATCGGCGATTGCCGTCAGGATGTTGGTGGCCCCGGGTCCTGAGGTGGCGAAGCACACTTCGGGCCGCCCGCTGACCCGCGCCATTCCCTGGGCGATGAAGCCCGCTCCCTGTTCGTGCCGAGCCAAGACGTGGTGGATTCGGGTGGTCCGGGAAAGGGCGTCGTACAGCGGCAGGTTGGCGCCGCCGGGAATCCCGGCGATGACGCGGACGCCCTGCCGTTCGAGCAATTGGATGAGGCCTTCTGCACCGGTCGCTTTCATGATCGACCTCGGCTCCTTCTGTCAGCAGGCTGACAAGGTGTGTTCCCACTTGACCGGACCGGTGCGAGGCGTGCGGAGTGCCCAAAAGCAAAACCCCCGCCGGCTCGCGCCAGCGGGGGCTTGGTGGTTCTCCTGTGAGAGGGTTCCGTCCGATCCCGCTATGGCGCGCTGGCGTCAAGTACGCCTACAGCTACCCGTACGCTTACGAGCGTCCGAAGGACGATCTGCAGGAGGAGGGTTGCGCTGTTGTCGCGGGTCATTGCGGAATCCAAGTCAGAATCAGCTTGTTGCTGGTAACAGATATACCCGCGAAGGTTAAGAACACACCGAAGTCCCGGTGCGACTTCGGCTCCGTCTGGGAGAATACCCTCTGTCCTACGTCTGCTGCACGCCTGCCGGGGAAGTTCCGCGAACTTCCACTTCGGTGTGTTCTTAACCTTCGCGGGTATAAGAGAGCTCGGTTCCCCGTGGGTGTCAAGACGAGCCGGGTAGCCGCTCGTACATAGCCCACAGAAGACGCACAGGCCGGCAGCGACGGAGAGCCTACCCTACAACCACCGCCGGGAGCTGTGGGCGGGTGGGCTGAGGCAAGCCAAGCGCGCGACTGACCGTCCGCCAATCCGCGAAGAGCCAATCGCTCTGCCAGGCTACAGCCCTCGCGTCGGCAGCTCCCCGTCCTCGTCCACGAGCGTCAGCACGGGTGTCGCGTTCTCCACCCTCGCCCGATACACACTCCCGCTCGCTCGCGCCTTGACGACGACCTCGCCCAACTCGGGCACGGTCACCTTCACGTCCCGGTCTTCTCCCCCTGCCGCCCACGCGGTTACCAACCACTCGTGTCGCTCTCTGTGCTTCCGGACCAGCACTCGGGCGGCCGGATCGCCAGTGGGGAACTCGTAGGCCGGGAGGTCCTTCGACCAACGATGCTGGTCGGGTCCGGAGAGCAGGTTGCCGTTGCGCAGGAACTCCTCCAGATGCGAGAATAGCGCGTGCGCCCGCGAGAGCACGATCATCTGCTGCAGCCAGTGGGGCGGCTCGTCGCCCTGGTCGCCGGCAAAGCCGCCCTTCGGATAGGCGAAGTAGCCCGCGCAGCCGCCGATCATGCCGGCGGTGTAATAGCACTTCAGGTAGCCCAGGTAGCGGTCCAGATCGCCGAAGTCCTTCGTCGGGTCGTCGCTTCGAGTCCAGCCGGCGTTCATCCAGTTGTACGACAGCGCGTCGCCGAACTGCAGTTGCTGCGCGACCGAGTTGAGCGCCTGGGTCAGCATGTCGTTGCCGCCGGTCCAACCGTCGTTGAAGTGCCTGTAGTAGACGGAACTGCTGGGCAGGTCAGAGATCTTCCGCAGGTCCTTGTAGTCGTACGCCCACGTCCACCAATCGCCGTAGCGGTTTCGGTCCGTGGCGAACGTGTGGTAGTAGACGTACAGCCCATCGGGGTTTGCTTTGCGCACCGCGTCGATGATCGGCAGCTCCTGGCGCGCCTTCGCAGCCGACAGATAGTCGAACCAGTCGCGCTCACCTTTGGTCGTCCTCACCTTGGGGTCGCGCTCCCACGTCTTCCCCGCGAAGCCGAACACGTTGAGTCCGTACTCGCCGCCGTTGAGCACCAGCGCGAGGGGCGCCTTCGCCAGGATCTTCTTAAGTGGCTCGACCGAGAGCTGGCCGGCCTTCTCGAACACCGAGTCGGGCGCCTCGGTGCTCCATTCCCGCTTGTCGTCGATCAGCTTGCCGTCAGCATCGTGGCACCAGGTGTCTTCCGGCGCTTCGTCCTGGAACGCCTTGCTGCCGCAGGGGCGATCCAGCAACACGCACAGTGGATAGCGCTTTGGGTCGGCCGCTGCCAGCGCACACAGCTTCGACTCGTCGCTGTTCGAATCGTCGAGTTTGGCGGCAACGCCGTCGGCAGCGTAGCCGCCGAACTCCAACGCATAGCCCCACTGCTCGCACAGCTCCACGCGCACGTCGAAGGGCATCGTCCATCCCCAGCGGGATAGCGGCAGGAGCGTATGCCCTTTGCGGAAGTGCGGCTTCGGCGCAGCGCGCAGGTGTTCGAGCGCGGTCTTGCCCTGAGCCGGATTCGCGACGGTCGCCAGCGAGGCGGCCAGGGCAACTCGCGGGAGGGCTCGTCGGCCAAGGTGTCTGAGCAGTGTCGGGCGCATAGGTCGGCTCCTTCGGGCGGCGTCAGTTGTCCCCGGCAACACGCAGGTTGAACTGCCGGATCATCCGCTCAACCGGCTCCGGGTTCCAGTTGTCGGGGATGGGCTCGTCAAGGTTCTGCTGGAGCTCTTCGAGGGTGGGCGTCTTGGAAGGCACCCCGTCGCGCGGCACGTCCACTCCCGCGCTCCACGCAATCGCGTTTAGCACGAGCTTTCGGTAGTCGTCGTGCGCCCAGTTCCAGTGGGGATGGATCCCGGTGAACCCGAACCCGCGGCCCCCGTCGGCCCGCTGGTAGACCCACGCGACATGCTCGGCCATCCCCCTGCCCGCGCGGACCGTGGGGTTGTTGCTGTGCTCACCGTCGGGTCGGTCGCGGGTGCTGTCGGGGGGAACCGCGGTGAGAACGGGGGTGACACCCTCCCTCCCCTCCCGGAAGCGCATGTGGTAGTACCACTCGTCCCCGATGCTGAACGGCCGGACGCCCCGCGTGACCGGATGCTCCGGGAAGCCCTTGAAGTCGGCCTGCCAAGTCGGGTTGACCGACCAGAAGGTCTCGTAGTACCCGCCGATCCACTCAAGCATCGCGTCGCCCGGCTTGCCCTTGGGCACCGTCAGCGCGTAATGGAGGACCGCCAATCCCTTCCCCTGCTCCATGAGCGCGTCGAGTTCCGCCAAGTGCTGCGTGATCAGACTGCCGTTGTCGCAGCCGATGACAAGGGCGCTTGCTTCCGCGAGCATCGAGGCGTCCGTCGGCCACCCACGTACCACCGTTGTCTCGAGGCCCGGCGCGTTCTCCCGCAACAGTCGTGCGAGCAGCATTGAGCCTGCGTAGTACTCGTGGGAGCCGTAGTCGTGGCTGGGGCCGCCAGCGAGGAAGACGACGCGTTTCGGGGCCGACGCCGCCGGTTCGGCCGCGCCGCGGCTCAGGATGAAGAGCGTGGACACGCCGACGAACAGACAGCGCAGTCTCATCAGTAGCTACCTCCGAAGTCCAGCCGCCGCAACCTGCGACGCGCTGGCGATCAAGGCACACGTCACTCGACCGCAATCCCCACGTCCGCCAACGTTGCCCGCATCCACGCCAGCGACTTCTCGATCATTGGGCCCCCTTGGCCCTCGCACTCCATGCTGAGGACACCGTCGTAGCCGTCGTCCCGCAGCACTTCGAGACAGCGGCGGATGTTGTCGGCGTTCACTCCGTCGCCCAGGGCACACTGGCTGACGGCGATGCCGGTTTGCTCGCCGAGAACGGACGCGGCCAGCGACTCGCTGACATCCTTGAGGTGGACGTGGCTGACTTTGTCGAGGAACCGCTCCAGGAACGCCACCGGATCTTGCCCGGCAATGAAGGTGTTGCCGGTGTCCATGTTGAGCCGGAGAGCCGGGCTGTCGCAAAAGGCCAGCATCCGCTCCATCATCTCCGGCTGCGTGGTGAAGTAGCCGTGCGGCTCGATGTTGATCGTGATCTCGTACGCTTCGGCGACCTCGATGATCTGCTCGTAGCAGAACTTCATGAGGTCCATCGCCGCTTCGTCGTCCAGACCCTCCGGCTTGTGCATGCCATCGGTTGTGTCGACGCAGCTACAGCCGGCCAGCTTGGCCCACTGCAGCGCCCGCAGCACGTACGGGACGCCCCGGATCGGGCCCTCCTTGCCCGAGAGCGGGAACGCCGCATCGACCTGGGAAAACTGCACACCGTAGTCGTCCATCTTCCTGCGAAGCAACACCGGGTCTTCGTACATGGCGACGTGCGGCTGGTAGCCGAGCCCGTGGAGCCAGCTCACGCCGTCGATCAGCCCGCACTCGATGTAGTGCACGTCGTTCTTCTGCGCCCACTGGAGGCAGGCGTCGAAGCTCTGGTAGGACGTGTTGAACGCGTCTGTGTGGAAGCCGAGTTTCACCGTCGGGTCCTCCTACTGGATGAGCCGGACAAAGCCTTCCTGCTCGAAATGGTCGTCATGGGTGAAGGCTCGGAGAATCCCACGCTCCCGCATGACCAGGAAGCTCATGCAATCGACGAGGCTGTAGTCCTTGTCGGGTCGGTCTCGGTACAGCTCCCACGCGCGCTGAATGAGGGCTGCGTCAGCGTGGATGACCTCGACGAAGCCGCGTTGGCTGGCGCGATCAATCGTGTCCTTCAGGTGGACGGCCAGGCTGCGCGACCCGACAGGCGAGAAGAAGGCGGCAGTCTCAGTCAACACCGCGTCAGTGGTCAGTCGCGTCTCCCGAAGAGACGTGTAGACTGCCCGCGCCTGCCCATAGAACTGGTCACGGGCATTTGCGTATGCTGCCAGACCACTGCTGTCCAGGAACACCATCGAGCCACTCCCCCTCAGTCCCGGCAGCGCTGCCGCTTGGGCGTGCCGTAGATGTAGTGGTCATGCTGTTCGGCGCCATCGGTGATGCCGAGGTCTATGGCTGGCAGCGACAGCAACGGGTCCTTGCTCCAGTCAAGTTGGGGCTCGTCGTCTTGGAACGCTGTTACCAGGGATGAGAGAGCCACCTCCTGTACTCCGCTGTTCTCTTGGCGCGCCTGCGCTTCCATCCGGCCGTACAACTCGGCCGGCACAACCAAGGTAAGGGCTTTGGTTGGCGATAGCATCTGTGCGCTCATGGTCCTCTCCTCCTTCCGTCGGACGGGCTGGTACGCACGGTCATCCCCCCATGATAGCAGGCAGCCGTTGAACGCCGCAACGGCGGGGAGTCTCCTTGATAGGTCTGATAGGTCTGATAGGTTTGATAGGTCGGATCAGTCGGATCAGTCCTACTGCGCCTCAGCCACCGGCTCCAGCTTTGCCGCCCAGGCGGTTCCGCGCCGGAACAGCTCCCCGACAGCATCCGGCTTCAGCGCGTTGGCATCGTGGCCCAGGACGCAGTGGAACACCCGGCCCTTGCCGCACTCGTGGACGAACGCCATGGGGTAGACCTTCTGATCCACCTTGGAGGTCGCCGTTGCCAGCACCTCGATGGGCTTGTCGCCGGTCAGGCAGGTGTATAGCTCGTCGATCGTGCTGAACGCCTTCAGTCCGCGGGTGATCGGGTGGTCGACTTCGGTGAGGTCCACCTGGAACTCGCCATGAGGATCGTGTCCGCGCAGCTTCGGGTCCCACACGCGGCCCGCGATGTTCCTGAACTCGGGCCAGTCCTGAAATGCGCCGCACGCGAAGTGCACCAGCACCAGACCGCCGCCGTCCTCCACGTACTTGCGGAAGTTCGCACGTGCGTCCTCGCCGGGGGCCGGCACTTCCCAGTTCATCCAGTGCATGACCATCCCGGGGTAGTCGCGGATCTTGGGGGAGACGAGGAAGTTGGGGTCTTCGACGACCTCGACGCGCAGCCGCTTGTCCTTCTCGAGTTGCGCCACCAACACCGGTGTCGTCTCTCGCCAGTTGTGCAGGTCCACCCCTGTCACCAGCAGCACCCGAGTCTGGTCAGGCTTGTCGGTCGCGACAGCCACCTTGACCTCGCTCTGCGCGTCGCTCTCCCAGAGCCAGACCTCGCTCACGACGACATTGGGCGCTCCCTCGTTGCGGAACGCGAGCTGCACAGCGCCCTCCGCTGTCAGGTCGCGAGGAAGTGGGAGCAGCTTCTCCACCGGCTTCTCCGCGGCCGGAGGCAGGTTGGTCTTGTCCAGCAGTTTGGCGCGACGCGCGGGCAGTCCCGCCGACGCCCACACGCTCTGCGCCCGCGTGTCGTGGTCGTAGTCCCACCAGGAGAACCCGACCTGGTACTCGCGCTGGGGGTCGAGTCCGGCAGCAGCAAACGTCACCTGCTCTCCGGCGTAAGAGATCGTGATCTGCCTCAGCAGGTCGTCCGTGGCGCCGCCGCCGCTCCAGACGTAGGGTTGCCCGTCAACGAGGCGGAGCGTCGGCTCACCCTCTTTGCCGTCAGCAGTGTCCGGCCCGCAGTCGAGGTAGCAGGCGAGGTGGTAGCCCTCGGGAGCGCGTTCCGTCAGCGCCTTGCGATAAGCTTCGCTACGCGCTTGGTCCGGCTGTAGAGCGTTCCGGCGAGCGCCATTCCCAGAGGGTTGCTTGAGCGCCTCCGCGTACAACGCCTGTGCCTCCTTGGCGATGGCTTCGTCCTTGCTTGTCGCCGCAAGTCGCTTCATTGGCTCGAGGACCGAATCGCGGTCCGACTGCAGGAGCGCCTTGGCAATCTTCAGCGTGGCTGCCGCAGCTTCTGCGTGCACGTCCTGGTCGCTCATGAATGACAGCGCCATGTCAAGCGCGGCCGCGTCGGCAACACCCGCCAACCCCGAAAGCAGCAGGTTCTTGGTGGCGGTGGTGGCCGCCAGCGACCGAACCTGCTGGAGCATCGCCACCCGCTCTTCCTTCGTGCCTGCCTGTGCCACCAGCCGTAGATAGCCGCGAAGAGCGAGGGTGCGGTGCGTCGCCTCCTTCGAGTCTCGGGCGAGGCCCAGGAGGTCGTCGGCCGGCGCGGCGTCGGGCCAGCTTGCCAGGGCTCGGACTGCCTCGGTCTGCACGTCGGGGCTGCCCTCAGTCAGGCAGGCGCGAACTGCTGCCAGCGCTTGCGGGCCGCCGTAGGCGGCGAGGGTCGCCAGGAGCGCCGGCTTCGACTCAGCGGGAGCGCCCTTCAGCACCGCCACCACAGGGCCGACTCGGTCCTGCAGGTCGGGCATGCGCCCACCGACCGCCAGCACTGCCTTGGAGGCTGCCTCGCCTTCGGCGCCCTCCGCGCCTGCGACCAGCGCCTGCAACAGCCGCGCGTAGCTGCCCGCCTCGCCAATGACGCCAAGGGCAGACAGCGCCGCCGCCCGGACTGCCGGGTTGCCGTCGTCGACGGCCGAGAGCAGGGCGGGCGTCGCGCCACTCGCGTTGCGCGCGGTTAGTGCGCAGATCGCCTCGACGCGCGGGCCGGGTTCACCCTCCGCTACGACGGTCATCAGCGCCCGGTCCACTTCGGGAGCCGTCAGTCGTGTCAGGCTCGCGCGTGCCGCTTCCTGGCTCGACCCGGCTCCCGTTGCGGCAAGCCCGAGGAGCAGGTCCACGGTTGACGCGTCGCCCAGGCTGCCCAGCGCGCGCAGGGCAGCGACGCGTACGGCCTCGTCACCGGTGCCGGCCAACTGCGTGACAGCGCCGGCCGCGGAGCGATCCCCACGCTCTGCCAGGATGTCGATCAAGTCCGCCTGCCGGGCGGGCGCCAGGTCGGGGAGTTGCTTGGTGAGTACCTCGGTGGCGCGTTGGCCAGGCAGTCCCGCCGCGATCCGCAAGGCAGGCCGGTAGAGCGCAAAATCGGGAGCGTCGAGGAGATCAACGACGATCTGGAGAGCGCTGTCTTTGTCCACCTCCGCGAGACCCGAGAGCGCTCCCATCCGCCACTGCGCGGGAGTGTCGGCAGTCAAGCAGGAGCGGCAGAGCGAGGCAGCGGCAGCTCCGTTCCCATCCTTGGCGAGGTTCTGCGCGCAGCGAAGCTGGCTGTCGCGGAGCACGCCCAGGAGCTTGGGCGCCATCGTCGCCTTCGCAAGCGCGGCCGCCGCATCGGTGGTTCCGATCCGGCCGAGCGCCCGGGCGGCGGCTGAAGCGACTTCCTCGTCGGCGTCACCGAACAGCTTCGCAAGGGCGCCGACGGACTGGGCATCGCGTCGCGCGCCGAGGGAGTTGGCTGCGCCCGCCAGGGCGGAGCCCTTCAGCTTCCCCAACGCCGACCGTAGCGTCTGGAGCGACTCCTCGCCGGGAATGCCCTCCAGCGCCCGCCGCGCCATGTCGGTCGTCTGCGGATCATCCAGCAGCTTGGCCAGCGTCGGCACCTGCTGCGCGTCGCCGACTACCAGGAGTTGCTCACACACGAACTCCTTCGCGGCAAGCGACGTAGCGGGGTCGGCCAGCAGTGCGCCGAGCCGGGCGGCCACGTCGCCCTTTGCCTGCGGATCCGCAGTGGTGCGGGCAATCAGCAGCTCGAGCGCTGCCACGGGCTGGCGCGGCTGGTCGTAGTTGTACGACTTGAGCAGGCCCAGCGCTTCGTCGAGTGACAACGCCGCCGCCGGGGCTTCTGCCCCAGCATTCGTGACGGCGCCAGCAAACCACCCGACAAGGGCGACAAGGACGCTGATTCGCGGTGAACTCATCATCTGGCAACTCCATTCGCAGCCACGGGGTCAGACCGGGTCGGCACCTACGGTTCAGGTTGGGGATCTCTCCTCACACACACCACGGACTTCGCATCGGCCGGCTCAGCATCCGGTTCGCCGCTTCGTCGTCGACGAACTGCCGAGTTTGCCAGTCCCACCGGAGCTTGCGGCCAAGCCGGGTCGCAATGTCGCCGATGAGCGTGAGCGCCGTCGCGGTGAACCCACCTTCGACCGGTGCGACCGGGTCGCGTCGCGTGCGGATGCAGTCGAGGAAGTTGAGGGCGTGGTTGTTGGATTCATGCAGGTGCTCATCGGCAGGCTTGAGCGCAACCTGCAACAGCGAAGCCGGTTCCGCGCTGAGGCTCCCGCGATCGACGTGCACCCAGCCTTTGTCTCCGAGGAACTTGCAGCCCTGGGGATGCTGGGCGTTGTCGGTGAAGCTGAGGCGGACGCCATCGGCGGCCGTGTAGCTCACGCGCCACGTGAGGGAGGTGTTCGCCAGGCCGTCGGTGGGGAAGGTCGCGGAGCCTTCGACTTCCAGCGGCTGAGTGCTCAGGCTCGGCGCGCCCCACTGGGCGATGTCCACATGGTGGACGCCCCACGACTGGATCCAACCAACGCAGTAGTCGTAGATGAAATACCAATTGAACGAGCACTTCAGGTCGTTGTACGGCGTCCAGGGCGCCGGGCCAAGCCACATCTCGTAGTCGATATCGGGCGGCGGCTCCTTGGGCGGCGCGTTGGGGAGCGCCTGCCCGCCAGGCACGCCGACCTCCACGGTGTGCACCTTCCCGAGGTAGCCGTTGCGGGCCAACTCGCAGGCGACGCGGAACCTGCCATCGGAGCGCTGCTGGGTGCCGATCTGAAAAACCCGGCCGTGCCGCCGCACTGTGTCGCACACTGCCAGCCCCTCGGCCACCGTCAGCGTCAGCGCCTTCTCACAGTAGACGTCCTTGCCAGCCTTCAGCGCCCCGAGGGAGTGAAGCGCGTGCCAATACTCGGGCGAGGCGATCACGACGGCGTCAATGTCGTCCCGCGCGACCAACTCGCGGAAGTCGGCATAGTCAGCGCAGCCCTTGTACTCCCCCTTACCCGCCGCCGCAGCGTAGTACCCCTCGACCGCCTTCTTGGCCTGCTCGCGTTTGCTCTGGTACGGATCGCAGACAGCAACGACCTGAGCCTGTCCCTGCCGCATGAAGTAGTCCACATGCCCGGACCCTCGCCCGCCGATGCCGATGAACCCCAGGTTGATCCGGTCATTGGCCGGCGTCTCGGCCGCGGCGCCGAGGGCGCGCGAACGCACAAGGGGGGGAACAGCCACGGCGGCAGCCGCGCTGCGGAGGAAGCGGCGCCGAGAGGCGCCGTGGTCGTCGGTAGACTCACAGGCAGGAGTGCTATCGGTGGTTGGAGTCATGGGTGATCGGCCTCCTTCGAGCTGCGAGTTCGCCTCGGATGATAGCGTCTTCTCGCCGGTTCGGCAAAGGTACCGACTGCACGAGCGGGGCGCAGGGCCCCCCCCGTGACCGGAGCCATCACCTTCGCGGGCCGTCGTGCGGCAGCTCGCTTCCCAACTCGTAGGCCCCCAAGTCGGGGGCCCCGCCCGCGAAGCCATCATTGAAGCCCGGAAGCACTGCCCCGCAGTCGATTGCTGCCGCGCCTGTCCTCAGCCGCAGGTCCACGGGCGCGCATTGGGCCTTCTCGTCCGGCGGCGGCAGGGCGCCGCTAACGAAGGCTGTCTCCGGGTCAACCGCCACGGCGTGGATGTAGACGGGCGCGCTCTTCCGTACGTCGTCAAGAGTGTCGTAGCGGGGTCCGAGAGACTCAGCTTCAGCTCATACTGGGTATCCGGCTCCAGCAGCAACACGCTCCCGGCGAACAGCCACGCGTCGTCGGGCAAGGCCATTGTGCTCTGACCCTTCTCGTCCTTGTGGGCGCCTTTCTCGACGCGGAAGAGCGGCATGGCGTCCTTCCACTGGTCGGCGCCGGCCGGGCGGAACTGCACCGCGACGCGGGCAGTCTTGTTCGCGTCGCCGCCGATGATCCAGTAGGCCCCGAGCGAGCGCAACGTCGGCGGATCGAGGACCGGCTCGCCCAATGGCGTGGCGACGTTTCTTGCGGCGATCTCCGCCGGCACGGGCCGCCCGGTCGCGGTCACCACCTGCGGCTTCTCTCCGCCGCCCAGCTTCCACTCGTCGGGAAGGGCGAGGCGAATGTCGAACGGTTCGTACTTGATGAAGTCGAGCACCTGTACTTCATTCACCGAGAGCATCCGCTGCGGTGTCACCTTGAAGCGGACGTAACGCGCCTCGGCAGGCTCCGGCAGGCTCAGCGCAAACAGGTGCGCGCCGAGGGTCTCGTCGTCTGGCAGCAAATAGTTGATCGGGATGTCTTTGAGGCGCAGATCGGTGGTGACGAAGCCCCGGCTGGTGTACTCGTTGCCATCCAGCGAAGTGAGCACCTCCGCAGTATCCTTCACCGCGCCCTTCAGCGCATCCCACCACGGCCAACCGCCGCCCATATTGATCCGGAAGGCGCCGCACTTCTCGGGTTTGCCGAGGTCCACGGTGATCTCCGGCTCTGTCCCCTTGTCCCAGAGCACACCAAACGAGGGGTTGATGCCGCCGGCGTACGGCGGGCCGGCGACGCCATCGGTGAGCTTCGTGCCATCGGGATCCCCAGCGCCCCAGGTGTCCCTGGACGGAACCGTCACGCTGTCCGGTTTGCCGACGGCGAGGTTCTTCCCGTACGTCACCCAGCGGTGGACGTACTTCTCGCCACCGACATCCCTGCCGTCCGAGTAGCCGTACTTCGCGTCAGGCACGGCGCCCTTGGCGCTGACTCGCAGCCAGTTCATCACCGGGTGGTCGGCGCCACCTACGTTGATCGTGTACTTCAGCGGCAGCTTGTCGACAAGCTGCGTGTGGCTGCGCTCGATGACCGTCCGGTCTGCCTGCGGCTCGGACCAGTTGAAGGTGACCTCCAGGGGTTGAGGCGTCGCGTCGGCTGGCACGTAATTCGCTTCCATTCGCACCGCGTAGATACTGCACCCACCGGGCTCCGGCGCTGTCGTGTTCATCAGGCATTTGACCCACACCGTCCGATGCCCCGCCGGGAGGTCCACCGTCTCGTAGTGGATGACATCCCACGGCGGCTCGGTGTCGGTCAGCGACCACGACTGGGTCCACGTCGTCCCGGCGTCGAGGGAGTAGAGCAAGTCGCAGTGGCTCTTCGGCGCGCGGTTGTAGAACCGACCGCTTGTCCCTCGGCGTCTCCCACTTACTGGCGACGCTCTGGATCATGCTGTCCATGTCGCTGTAGTCGGGCGAGGCGTCGGTGACGATCTTGAGGCTGTACACGTCGGCGCGGAGCGTGGTGACCTGGGTCAGCGCGATGGCGGCGACAAGCGCGGGCGCGGCGTGGAGGGTCTTCATGGCTCTCTCCCTGGAACGGAATGCAGCGCCCGGGGGGCGGCGGAAGCTGCTCCTGAGTTCGGCGCCCTCAGCCGTCTCCCTTCCAATACCGACGGAGCGCCCGCACGACGAGACCAAGTGTCGCCGGCCGCCCCTCCGCCAAGCAGCTACAATACGGCTCCATGGCTGCCCCGCTCCCGGTCGAAGCACCACAACTACCGCTGTTCGATCTTGAGCAGCATGAAGGCGAACTGATCGAAGGGGACGCGCTATCCGTGCTGCAGAGCCTCGATGACGCGACCTTCCGCTGCTGCGTGACCAGCCCACCGTACTGGGGGCTGCGGGACTACGGTATTGCCAGCCAGATCGGCGCTGAGCAATCCGTCGACGAGTACCTCGAAAAACTCACCCGGGTGTTCCGCGAAGTCCGGCGAACGTTGACCGACGACGGCACGCTCTGGCTGAACCTCGGCGACAGCTACACAAGCGGCGGCCGGACGTGGCGCGCGACCGACGCCAAGAACCCAGCTCGGGCGATGGACTACCGCCCCCCGACGCCGGCGGGATTGAAACCGAAGGACCTCATCGGTATCCCCTGGCGCGTAGCGTTCGCCCTCCAAGCGGACGGTTGGTACTTGAGAGCCGACATCATCTGGCACAAGCCGAACTGCCAGCCGGAGTCGGTGAAGGATCGCCCCACGAGAGCGCACGAGTACCTGTTCCTCTTCTCGAAATCCGAGCGGTACTACTACGACTACGCCTCAATTCGGGAGTTGACGAACGGTGGCACCCGACTGCGCAACAAGCGCTCTGTGTGGAACGTGAACACCGAGGCGTTCCCCGGCGCGCATTCCGCGACGTTCCCCCCGGCATTGGTCATGCCGTGCCTCCAGGCGGGAACGGAGCCCGGCGACATTGTCCTCGATCCGTTCTTCGGGTCCGGGACCGTAAGGGAGGCGTGTCTTCGCTTGGGGCGGCGCGCGTACGGTATCGAGCTGAATCCCGAGTACGCCAACCTGGCCCGTCGGCGGCTGGGAGGGCAGTGTCTCCGAACGGGTGCGTTCTGAGCACCAGGCGGCCACCCCGCGACGGCCTCTACCAGTCTACCACCGCCCCGTCCTCCGGGTCGTACAGCTCGGGGCTCCGCCAGTCGTGGCCCAGCTTGTCTGCCAGCGCGTCTTCATCCAGCTCGATTCCGAGACCCGGCCCGGTGGGGAGTTCCAGGTAGCCGTCCCGGAAGGTGAACGGCGCCTTGAGGTAGCCTTCGCCGAACGTCGTGTGCTCCTGCGCGAGGAAGTTGGGGATGGAGGCGTCGAGGTGAAGTCCGGCGGCCAGCGAGACCGGACCCAGCGGGCAGTGCGGCGCGATGTTCGCGTAGTACGCTTCCGCCATGCCGGCGATGAGGCGACACTCGAAGAGGCCGCCGGCGTGGGAGAGGTCTGGTTGGAGGACGGCCGCAGCGCGCTTCTCCAGGATCTCGCGGAAGCCCCACTTGGTGAAGATCCGCTCGCCGGTCGCTAGGGGGATATGCGTCTTGCGCGCCAGGTCGGCCAGCACGTCCACGTTCTGGCACTGGACCGGTTCCTCGATGAACAACGGCTGGTAGGGCTCCAGCGCCTTGATTAGCAGCGCCGCCGTCGCCGGCGGCACCGCGCCGTGGAAGTCGATGGCGAGATCGATCTCCTTGCCGACCGCCTCGCGCATGGCGGCGAACGTGTCGACCACCCGGTCCACAAAGCCGGGCGTCTCGATGGCGCGTGCCGGCCGTCCGCCGGCCACGCCCGTTTTCAGCGCGCGGAAGCCCAGCGCCACTGCGTCGCGCGCGCTTTGCGCCGCCTGCTCCGGGGTCCCGCCGCCGGCGCCCTTGTACACCTTGATTCGGTCGCGAACCGGCCCGCCCAACATCCTATAGACAGGCAATCCGCACGCCTTGCCCGCCAGGTCCCACAACGCGTGCTCGACACCTGACAGCGCGCTGGTCAACACCGGCCCGCCGCGGTAGAAGGCGTGCTTGTACATCGCCTGCCAGTGATGCACCACCCGCGTCGGGTCCTTGCCGACGAGGTACGGCGCCAGCTCCTCGACCGCCGTCGCAACCGTGCGGGCGCGACCTTCGACGACGGGCTCGCCGAGGCCGACCAGCCCTTCATCGGTGTGGATCTTGAGAAACAGGAAGCGAGGTTGGATGAGGGAGGTTTCGAGGTGGGTGATCTTCACGGGGTGGTGCCCTCCAAGCCGACGGTCAGAGCGTTCTGGATTGCGCGCTGCAGGAGTTTGAAGTTCTCCGCCGCGTAGTACTCACGGTACGGCTGCTGCAATAGAGAGCCGAGTTTGACCTTGTAGTCGTTCTCAGTGAGCGAGGCGAGCGCCCCCAGAGCTTCGCGGAGCGTTGGCGTGGGCGCCTGGAGGGCGATGCCCTTCCTCAGGAGGAACTCCAGGTCGAAGGCATCGCGGGCCTCGCGACGGTCCGTAAGGGCCGCGAGCTTGGCGCGCATCATGTCAGGCAACGACACGGCGTTCACCAGGACCTGAGTGGCGGCGTGAGGGCTGAAGGCAATGGTCCGCTCGGTCGCGACCTCCCTCGCCTGCTTGCGGATCTCGACTTTCAGGCTGCGTGGGTAGCGGGTCGAGGCCGCCTGGAAGACCAAGCTGTGGAACTTGTCGGCGGCGTCCTTCATCACGTATGGCTGTGACAGACACTCGTTGACTCGACGGAAGAGGTCCTCCGCGTCGAAGGCTGTGGCCAGCCAGAAGTCCAGGTCCACGGAGTACCGGTTGAGACCGTGGCAGAGCCGAAGCATAGTGCCGCCGGTGAATACCAACTGGGGGAGCACCCGGGCGCTGTTGAGCCGGTCGAGGACCTCCAATTCGAACCGCTCTTGGAGGATCAAGTCCCGCATAGCTTGCTCACCAGGCGGGCAGTCTTGTCGGGGAACGCGGCCACTATGGTCGGGAGCCGCGCGAGGTCCAGTCGGCTGAGATCCAGAGCGTCGAGGTCAAGCCGATATCTCCCCAACGACTGGAGGTAAACGGCGTCCACGAACGCCTTCTCCTTCGTGGCAACAAACAGCCCCTCTTGGCGCCTGAAGTCGAAGTAGCGCTCGCTCTGCAGTTTGTGGTAGCTCACGGTGGTTCCCTGGATGTCGAACTGCGCCGAGCGCTTGACGGCCGCGTTCTCGACGTAGTCCCGCTGCACTTGCGTGGTGACCTCATGGAAGGCCAACGCCGTCGTGAAGGAAATGTACGACGGGACCTGAAGGAGGTTGGCCACGCGCAGACGATCCTCTGACGCCATGCCACCCCACGCACGCGCCGTCATGTAGAAGTCCTTCTTCACCCGGAGGAACAGCCCGCGACGCACGTAGCGACTGCAGAGGACGTGGGCCGACGGCAGAGAGATCCCCAGCCTCCGCGCAACCTCCAACGGCCGGAAGTGGAGAACTTGGTCCAAGTCACGGAGGAGTTCGGAGTTCATTTCTCTGGGGACAGATTCCTAACAGTATTGTTAAGAATAAACCCCTGGCCGCCGCGGGGCAAGGTGCGTCGCTGTCGTGATGATGGCTGCACCCTCGCGGACTGGCTCGACGGAGCCGACCAAGTGCTCCCGCGCAGAGGGGGCACCGGCTGCGAGGGGCTACGTCAGGGCGCTACCGCCCCGCCGCCTCCACATCCGCCGCCGGCTTCAGCTCCCCGTTCTCGACCATCGCCGCCAGCGGGTTGTCGTCGATGTCCAGCGGGAAGTCCACGCGGCCGCGGCGGCGACTGGATTCGTAGGCGCCGAAGATGATCTCGGTGGCGATGAGGGCGTTGCTGGCGTCGAGTTGGCACTTGCGGCCGCTGCGGACGCAATCGACTATGTCGGCGACAGCCCGCTCGATGAACATCGGACCGTGGATGCTGGCGCCGCCGGTGTCAGGTTGGGTCCAGTCGGTCTCGCCGGCCAGGCGGTAGCGGATCTGGGGGCCGTCAGCGCAGCCGACTTCGATGACGCCCTGCGTGCCGATGAGCTTGTCCCGACAGCCGACGGGGTTCGTTTCGACGCCGGTCATGATGAGCCCGAAAACGCCGTTCTCGTACTCGGTGAGCACCACCTGCTGGTTTTCGTTGTGCGAGCCGAAGACGCGCGTTTCCTGCCGGTAGTCGATCTGGCCCAGAACCCACTTGGCCGGCACTTCTCCGTTGAAGAAGCTGAACATGTCGATGAAATGCGTGCCCGTGTCGTACAGGTTGCCGGCGCCGCACTCCAGCCGCACTAAGTCGCCGATCTGCCCGTCGTCCAGCATCTTCTTGGCGAGGATGAACGGTTCGCCGTAACGGCGCTGGTGGTTGAAGGTGAGCTGCACGCCGGAGTCGGCTGCCACCGCGGCCATGCGCTTGGCGCCGCCCCACGTATCGGCCATAGGCTTCTCGCAGTGGATCGCCTTCACGCCTGCCGCGCAGGCGTCTACGACCATCGGTTCGTGAAGGTGCATCCAAGTGCAGATGCTGACGACATCGAGGGTCGCCTCCGCCAGCATCCGCTTGTAGTCGGTGAACACGCCTGCGTCGCCGATGCCGTACTTCGCGGCAAACGCCGCCGCATTCTCCTCGACGATATCGGCGCAGGCGACCAGTTCGCAGGTGTCCAGAAGCTTGTAGCCCTCCGCGTGGCTGTACGCCATGGCATAGCCGAAGCGATCGGCACGTTCCTTCTTCCGTCCGGTCCCGATGACTCCAACTCGTAGTTTGCTCACTTGAGGTTCTCCTTAGTGCCGAGGTAACTACTCACCTTATCCGCCTTGCCGCTAGCGCGGCGATGGGGGCGGGGCGAGTTTCGCGAGAAGTATACTCCCCCTCCGGCCGCATGTCAATACCCGCGGCAAAATGTTTGCTGCAAGCGAGGT
>Ga0210022_1000122_pt1 | contig 54987 bp, 44 predicted proteins | sample CryGeymeta201520_FD_183984 | JGI IMG/M metagenome (GOLD analysis project Ga0210022, IMG submission 183984) | Groundwater microbial communities from Crystal Geyser aquifers in Utah, USA - Crystal Geyser metaG 2015-20 (SPAdes) (version 2) | ecosystem: Environmental > Aquatic > Deep subsurface >... | reverse complement strand
TGGATGACCGTCTGCAGGCGTTTCGCTGCGGTCTGGATGGCGCCCTTGTTGAGGTCGCAGCCGATCCAGCGGCGGCCGAGCTTCTGGGCCACGGCGGCGGTGGTGCCGGAGCCGAGGAAGCAGTCGAGGATGAGGTCGCCAGGGTTGGCGGAGGCGCGGATGACGCGCTCAAGGAGAGCTTCGGGCTTCTGGGTGGGGTAGCCGCTTCGCTCCGATGTGGGCGCCCCCAAGCCTGCGAGACTCTGGACATCGCTCCACATCGTGGTCAGCGGAATGCCATGGTACTCGGCGAGGTACCGCTTCAGTTTCGGTACCCCGCCCTTGGGCGGCCAGTAGATGCGCCCCTGCTCGTCGAGCCCGTGGAGCTTCTCTGGCAACGTGAACCACACCCGCCCGGACGGAGGCCGGCGGCCCTTGAACTCGTAGTCCAACCCCGGCCGAGGACCCGGAGCCGTCAGATCACCCGTCCAGTACGCGCCTCGCCCATCGTTGTCGTCCTTGGTGAAGTACCGCTTGATAAACTCCTCGGGGTAGGGCTGGTGGATCGTGTGAAAGGTGACACGGCTCGGGTCGCCCGCGTACAGGAACAGCGTGTCGTGCACGTGCCCGTAGTACGTGCTGTCGGGGTGCGCGCTAATCCGCTGCCACACTATCTCGTTGAGCAGGGAACTGGGTCCGAAGACCTCATCCATAAGCATGCGAAGGTGATGGCTCTTGTTCCAGTCGCAGTGCAGGTAGAGGCTGCCGTCCTCCGCCAGCAACTCCTTCAGCAGCAGCAGCCGCTCATACATGAACTGCAGGTAGTTGTCATTCGCCCAGATGTCCGTGTACTGGATCTGCTCGCCGAGGGTGTAGGTCTCGCCTTCGAGCTTGGCGGTGCCGGAGAGGCCGCGGAGCGACACCTTGCGGACGTAGTCGGCGCCGGAGTCGAAGGGCGGGTCGATGTAGACGAGGTTCACCTTGCCGCGGTAGCCGTTGGCGAGGAGGTGGGCGAGGACTTCCTTGTTGTCGCCGTGGAACAGGAGACCCTCGGGGATTTCAGATTGGCGATTGCAGATTGCGGATTGAGGCGGGGTGAAGCGCTCGACGAGTTGGGCGGGGAAGGCGGTGACGTGGCGCAGAGGGCGCTTGCCGACCCAGGTGAGCATAGGGCGGCCTTTGGCGGGCTTGATGGTGACGGCTTGCTTACCGGTCACGTGTCCCTATCCTCTCACGCCTCTTGGAGTGCGTACACGGGCACTTCGACCGTGCGCTCCGGCTTTGCTCGCGAGGTGAGCGCCGCCTCCATGCTGCGCGCCGCCTTGAGACCGACGTACTGCTCGCCGCACCGCTCGCACACCTTCGCAGGCACGCCGTCGAAGACGCCGAGGTCGCCGCCTCGCCAATGATCTCGATCACGTGGGTCAGGGCGTAGGCGAGCTTGCGGTCGGAGTCAAGATCCTGACGGTACTTGCCTTGCGCAAACCCGATGCCTTCCCGCGCGTAGTCGAGCATGTGCCGGAGGCGCACCGTGGGGTCGTGGTCAGACATAGAGCACCTCGGCTTCGGCAAGCGCCTTGTCCCGGAAGTACTTGCTCAGGCACTGGGGTGTGTTGAGGTCGACCTTGCGCCCCACCATCTCGGACAGCTCCCTCTCCATACCGACGAAACGGAAGAGACCAGGGGTCGCCTCCGGCTCAAACTCCACCAGCACGTCCACATCGCTGTCCGGCGTGAAGTCGTCCCGCAGCACCGAGCCGAAGAGCGACAGCTTGCGGATATGGTGGCGCCGGCAGAAGTCGGCGGTCTTGTCATCAGGCAGTTGGATCTTGCTGCGACTCATGGCTTCCCCTCCTCCACGAACTCCCGTTCCGGCTTGAGTTGCTCGTGCCCGATTGTATCACGCTGCGCGAAGATCATGTGGTACTTGAGCCGGTCGGGGTTCAGGTCCTCCCACTGCCGCAGCGCCATCGCCTTGCGCCCGGTCTCTCCGTCGACCGGGTGGGCCTTGTCGTGCTCGGCCTTGATCTCGACGATCAGGCACTTCCCGTCTTTGCGTCGGAGCACGAAGTCGGGGGTGTAGCGGTGCATGCGGTCGTCTTCACCCCGGTATTCCACGAAGAAGTCGGTCTTGTTGGGGTCGGTGAGGGCGCCGGTGAAGTAGACGTCTTCGGTCTCTTCCGGCGACTGCCCGAGGAGGTCGAGCAGTTGCCGGAAGAAGTCCTGCTCGGGACCAGAGTCGAAGTTGTAGGGATCGTAGTGGAAGCCGAAGTCGCCCGACGCTCCCTGCCACTCGTGGAAGCTGGTGAGGAGCTTCTCGCGCTCAACGGGGTAGGTGATGTCGGCTGTGTAGCACTCGATGCCCTCAGACTCCGTCCTCTTGAACCCGTCAAGCTTCACCAGCGCCAACGCCTTCTCGACCGTCTCTTCCTGCACCTCGTAGGCGCAGGTCTGTTCCTCGATCTGGCGGGCGAGCGCAGGCAGGTGCGCCTCGGGCATCTCCGCGGCGCCGTCGTAGGCCGCGCGAAGCTGGTCGTAGACGGTCCAGAAGTCCAGCCGGTAGCAGTCGGACAGCTCGGCGGCGGCAGTGTACAGGTCCACGCTCCGCGGGGCGATCTCGATCTCCACCGTGTCGGAGAGCTGCTTCAGCACCACGTACGTGCCGGGCTGGCTGGCGACCGTGAGGACTTGGCGCTGCAAGTGGTCGAAGGCGCGGTCGGCCGGCTTGCGCAGCGTCAGCGGCTTCGGCTGTGTCTCCTTTCGCACCACCGTCTTCACGACCTGACGGATCGTCAACGGCGGCAGCGGGATCTTCCGCAGGCGGATGGTCGCGGAGCGGCTGCGACTGTGGGTCTGGTCGAGTTGCGCGATGGTCTCCCCGTAGGTCTCCTGCAACTGCCGGTCCAATGCCGAGCGGTTGTCGGCCGACAGGTAGATCCGCGCCTTCTTCGTGTTCCCCGGCACCTGCCGCAGGCAGCGCGAGGCGGCCTGAAGGACGAAGTTGTTGCTGGTGCGCAGCCGCCGCGCCAGAGCGCACGCGAACAGGCTGGGGCAGTTCCACCCTTCGGTGCCCTTGTTCACCAGCAGCATCACGCGGTGCGGCGCGTTGGGGTCGTTCAGCCGGTTGAAGGCGTCAACCTCGGCTTGCGTGGACTCGGAGGTGTTGCGCAGGCAGAGGGTCGGCGCGTGTCCAAGCTCAGTTAGCTTCGCCTCGATGACGGGACGCAGCGTCTCAAGGTCGTCCGTCTGCGGGAAGTAGAGCGCGAGCTTTGCCGCTGAGCCATCGGGGAGCGTCGTGTCGCCATACTCCTGGAAGAAGTCGCCGATGACGGTCGCCACGAACTGGTCGGTGTTGCTGTCGTCGAACGTGTACGCCTGGATGCTGCCCGACACTTCCTTGAGGATGCCGTCGTCGATGCCCTGCGAGAGTCCGTACCAGATCACCACGTCGCGGAGGGGCTGGCGCTGGTAGTACGGCGTGCCGGTGGTGTTGATGACACAGTGGAGTGGACTCAGGCATCTCTGGAAGACGATGGGGCCCAGGTTGACCGTACGCGAGCAAGTTGGCTTGACATTATACCCTCGGGCCCGACGCGGGCCACGTCTGGGACCGGGGAAGCGCGCGAGGGTGACGGCACCGCATTGAGGTCGCCCGCGGCTACCGCCGGATCACCCCGACTCCGTACGCCGCAACCTCGCTCCGGCGGGTCGCGCCACCGAGGGTAACGGTCGCCGTCGCTGCCTCTGCGCCGAAGTTCATCAGCACCACCACCGTCTCTCCGCCTCTCTCGAACGCCGCCCAGTTGCGCTCGTCGAGGCCCTCGACCTTCACCTTCTCGTCGCAGCGCCGGGACTGCTGGAAGAAATCCTCGTACTTTGCGATCAGCTCGGCTGCTTCGGAGGTGGCGTAGAAGGCGCCGCCGTCCATTGGGGGGAGCCACCAGATCAGGCAGCCGTGGCAGCCGCTGTCGAAGTACTGGCGAAGGAGGCGGTTGCGCCACGTCTCCATGCGGGGCGGCGGCTGGGCGTCGTCGGTGTCTGACAGGTACCACATCTCGCCGCCCATGAAGGGGACCTCGCCCAGGGCGTCCAACGTGGCGCGGACGCTCGCCCGGTCGCCGCCGTAGCCGGCGATGCCGAAGTCGAGATGGGGCGCCATCTTCTTCCAGTCGACGCCGTAGTGCTCTTTGGTACGGGTGCCTTCGTAGCCCGAGTAGAGCGAGAACTCCACCGGGCGGTCGGCCTTGCTCAGGGCCTTTTTGAGGTGTCCCGCCAGCTCGGCGTTCTGGCCGCAGCGAAAGTCGGTCCACTGGGCGCGGTGCTGCTTCAGGATCGTGTCGGGGTCAAGCGGCGCGTCGGCGGGGAGACCGGCGAACTTGCGGAAGGCCGTCAGGCAGCGCGGGCACGTGCAGAACGTCGGCGGGTCCACGACCGGCTGCTCGACGTCCCAGTTGGCGCCGGCGTATGGCTCTGTGTTGACGGTGTTGAGCAGCCACTTCTGGAGATGGGCGATCATCTCGCCGCCGTCGGTGAGGAGCCACGTCGGGCAGAAGACGTTCTCCAGCGGCTTCCCCCCAAAGTCCTGCGCACGCAGCTCCGGGTGCGCTTCCAGGAACGGCCGCATCTCGATCAGCGCGTGCCACGGCTCCCAGCCAATGCTCAGGAACACCTTGTGCCCGAGCGGGAGCAACTCCGGGACAACGTTGTTGTTGACCTTGCCGTAGGTCCACGCGATCCCAGCCGCCCGGCAGTTCTCGGCGTACGCCTTCGCCACCTCGTCGTTCCTGAAGAGCGAGCTGTAGTAGCACGGGCTGATCCGCGCGCGCTGCGGGCGGACGTCCTTCAACGGCGGCAACACGACGACGCGGCTACGCTGGGGGAGTTCGGTGAGCGTGCCGTCGAGGCTCTCGAAGTAGGTGTAGGCAGCGTACTCGCCTTCCGCCATCTCAACCGGCGTTTCGAACAGCAGGCCGCAAAGCGGCTTGCCGTGCGGCGAGCCGAGTCTCTCGCAGCGGAGGTCCAGCTCGATGACGTACGTTTTCGCCGGGTCCACGGCGACGGTGCTCTCCTTGTCGACCCAGAACGCCTGCTGCTTGTCGGCCCCTTGGGGTGTGGACACGATCCGCACGCACTTGGAGCCGTCCGGACCTTCCGGCACCAGCAGCCCATGCTTGCCGTACTCCGGCTCGTCGAAGGCGCCCAGGGAGAGCAGGTTCTTGTCGGCGCCCTTCTCGTGGAACGAGACGTTGTCCACCCAGAAGGTGCCGGTGATGCCGCGGTTCTGCCACTTGATGATCAGCGGGTGCGCGCTGACGGCGCCCAGGGGTGGCGTTACTTCCATCGACAGGTGACGCCAGCCGAACGTGCCGCCGGCGGAGAGCGTCGGCTCGTACGCGAGGGTGGTGTTCGCCTTGTCGCCCCAACGCATCGCCAGCTCGAAGCCTTGCCGGGGCATGAGCCCGTAGGTGACGTGATAGCGCGCGAGCTTCTGCCCGTCCGTCTCGGTAGTTCCCGCTTGCGCGACTACCGGATTGCCGCCGGTGATCGGCTCCGCCGCCACGTACTTCAGGCCAGCCGGTGCCTCCACGACCATCCGGTAGCCGTCCTGCGGCATGTCGATCGGCGCATGCAGGTAGACGCGCATCAACTGCTTGCTGCCGCGGGGGAGGTAGCAGACGTCCTGCTTCGGGAAGAACTGAGGCGTCGGGTCGCCGACGTACACTCCGCAGGCGAAGAACGCCTGCTGCGGCTTGCCCGGAGCCCAGATTCCCTCGCCGCGTCGCTCGACTCCGTTCCACCCCTCGCCGGGAAGCGCCTGCCGCCAGCCCTCTACAGGTGGCGTCGCCCGGGTCAGCCAACGAGGCGTGAGCGCGCGCCCGGCCGCCTCGAGCTTCGGCGCGACGGCCGCTGCGTCGCCACGCGCTGTCGCTTCCACCGCGATTACGTTCAGTCCGGCAGCGAGGTCGAGCCGTGCTTCGCCCGCGGCTGCCGCCACGGGCTTTCCATTGAGGAATGCCGCAACCTCGGCGTCTCGCGGCGCGAGCGACAGCCGCACGACGCCGGCGGCAATCAACTGCGGCACCCCGGCTGACCGCACCACCACTTGGTCGCCTTGCCGCAGTGCGTACTGCAGCGTCGCCCGGCCCGAGCGGGTCGCCGCCTCGGGAAGCCCTACGCGGACCTGCAGCTCGGCATTGCCGCTCCCCTGCGCGGAGGCGGTGGCGGCGTGCTTCCCCGCCGTGACACGCCCCTCCAGCGCAGCCGACTGCGTGCCAGCCATCGTCGCGTGCAGCTCCAGCGCGTTCTCGGCGCGGGTGAGGCGCACTTCGCCCAGTGCCGGCCCCGTCTCTGCGAAACGGAGCGTGCCGAAGGCTTCCGGCTGGTTGAACGCGCCCTGAAGTCCGCTCCACGTGCTCAGTTCCGTCACGGCTGTGCGTTCGCGGCAGAAGTTGGCGCGCCACTCGCCGGCCGGCCTTGCACCCAACGCCGCGAAGGGAACGGCGATCTCCAGGACGTAGCTCTCGGCGCCCCGGTGCGGGACGCACTGCCACGCGCAGTTCCACGAGCTGTCCCCGTCGCGCGCGTCGTAAGTCCCCGTCCCCGAGTTGGCCGCGAAGTGGAAGGTGGCTCTCCCGTCCGGGCGAAGGAAGACCTCGAAGCAGTCGTCGCGGAACACGTTCGCGTCGGGTCCAGTCTGCTCCGCCTTCACCGCATGCAGCATGTTGAGCTTCGGGTTCAGGAACGGCTCGAAGGCTTCGACGCCGAGGTACAGGTTCGCCTCGTCCCAGCACGCGCGCACCTGGGTCTGCGCTTCAGGAAGCCCGGTTGCCTGTGCCGACAGGAACATCGAGGTGATGCTTGCCTGGCGCCAACACGAGTCGTCGAGGCTGCCATCGAGCGTCGGCGGAGTGCCCGTGCGGTACGCCGTCAGCAGCGCTTGAGCCGTCGCCGGCGGGACAGTGTGAAGCAGCGCCGTCAGCGCGATCAGTGGCAGGCTGCGGAGCCGGGAGTGGAGGTGCATGGTCGTCTCCTGGGCGAATACTCTTCGTGTGTCATGTGTCAGGGCCGGCGCGCATCGTTGAGTCTGTCCGATCTGACGGATCAGCCCGATCGGGCTGATGACTACCGCCGCTGGTAGGTCCCCACAAGCTCGCCGGTGGCGACGACGTGGCCTGCCATCGCTTTCTCGAGAATGGTCTTGGTCGCCGTGGAGGGCAGGTCGACCTCGGCGTCCAGCGCGTAGAGCTTGAAGTGGTAGTGGTGTGCCTTCCCGCCGGGCGGGCCCGGGCCGCCGTAGCCGATCCGCTTGAAGTCGTTGGTGCCCTGCTTGCCGCCACCAGCAAGGGCGCTCTCTGGCGCCACGCCCTCCGGCAGCCCGGTGGCACTTGCCGGCAGGCCGTACGCGACCCAGTGCACCCACGTACCGGCCGGCGCGTCGGGATCGTCGCAGATCAGCGCAACGCTCTTCGCGGCTGCCGGCACGCCGGTCCACTTGAGCGGAGGGGAGACGTTCTCGCCGTCGCAGGTGTACTTGGTGGGAATGGGCTGCCCGTCGGAGAAGGCGGAGCTGGTCACTTGCAGCGCCGCTGATTCTGCGTTGGCCTCCTTCGCCGTCGGCGCGCCGGCCGGCGCGGGAGGCGGCGGCGCCTCCCGCGCGCAGCCGGTCACCAATGCAAGCGCTGTCAGACCGCGGAGGAGACAAGGGCGAACACGAGGCGGGATCGGCATGACATCATCTCCGAGGCACGAGGAATCTCCACGCAAGGCGCGCGCCTGCCTGTCCTGTTCGGCCAGCGCCCGAGCGCTCCTTTGCCCTCTCAGTCGGGCGAGCTGGCGTAGTCGGCACTGAACCGCACCGCGAAATACGGGATGGCGAACGCCACGATCACCAGCAATTTCAGGAGCACGAAGCCGCAGTAGTTCAGGAGGTCGAACTCGTGACGAGTGAGGGTTGGCGTGCCGAAGACCAGTCGGTGCATCTCATACATCCACTGACCTGCGACGCGGACCATCACGAACCAAATCAGGAGCGTCAGAAACCCGTAGAGTGTGGAGCGGAGCAAGAGGCCTGCGAGGGCGCGTTTGTTCACTGCTGGGGTCCTCCGTCTGTTGTCGGGTGGTCGTCGAGTCAGCGTCCGTCGGTCGGGGATTTGCCTGGCCACTTGCCGCCCGGAGTGGACGCCAACGGAATGCTCCCGACGAGTTGCCCCGTGGTTGGGTCGATCACGCTCACGGTGTTGAGGTCGCGATTCGTAACGTAGAGCCAGGGCGTCTTCGGAGACACCGCCAAACCAACCGGGACCTTCATCCCGGAGATCCAGCCGAGGGCCTTGTACGTCTTCAGGTCGGCGACGCCCACGCCTCCCCTATCGGAGTTGCGGGTCCAGCACCGGAATGGGGGACCTCGTTCGCGGTCCTCGGCGCCATTCCTCTTGCGGCACCCAAGGCGACACGGGGCAGACTGAGCCCGGACCGGCACCCCGGCGCGGCGGCCGACCGGCGGCGATCACTCGGCGACTTCGCGTTCGAGAAGGAGATTCACCCCGCCTCCCGACGTGGGTCCGCCGGGTGGGCTACCCCCTGGTGGTCACGTACCCCTTGAGTTCGACGGCATAAACCTCATAGGATAGGGGGTCTGACGGGACGATGAGGTCAATGCAGCACTTGTCTGCCAGTTCGGGGCAGAGCTGGAACGACACGACCCAGGAGCCGTCCTTGCCGGGCGTCGTTTGGAGGGTCGCCGCAACCAGGGGCCTTCCTGGGCCGATTCTCATCCGTACGCTTCGGAGGCGCTTCAGCTTTCCCTCTTTGGAGACCTCCATTCGGACAAGAACCGCCTCGTCATCGACACGGTCGCCGACGAGCGTGAAGGTGAGCCCCAACTCGGCTTGGGTCTGCTTCGTGACTGCTGTGACTTCGCCCATGGCAAGACCGTGCTGAATGCACGCACACCACATCGCGGCAGTCATCATTCCCGCCAGTAGCTTCTTCATGTTGCTTCTCCCCTTCCTCGTTGTTCCTGCGTTGGGTACTGTGATTCCTCACGGCAGCACGGCAAGCCGCGGCTACGGCGTCCCGATTAGCTCCACCGCGTCGATCTCGTTCCAACTCGGCACCAAGCCAACGTTGAGGTGGACTCGGATCGTCTGCATCGGAGCCTTCGTGGCGGGGAACCGGAGATCGAGCCAGCCGGGGCACTGCTTGGACGGGTCCTGCGTCTCAGGTTGCGGCGGCGGTGCGCAGGCGACGCCCAACGTCAGCCCGAATAGCAGCCAAGTCGCTGCCGACCGGCCTCTCATGTGCGGCTTTCTCCTTGTCCTGCGCGGCCCCTGCTTAGGTCGTCGCCTGCCCAAGCCGTGAGACTTCCGGGAACGGAGTTCTGTTCCACACGCTTGCTGGTGAGAAAGCAGGGTCAGTGAAGGCCAGGTTGCACGTGAAGACCTCGGGGTTCACATTGTAGGCGCCGGGCGAAGGCAGCGGAGGACGAGTCGACGGCCGGCCGCAAGCTGGGCAGACTCGCGCTGCCATCAACGGATGCGTCTGCCGGTGCTGCCGTCCGGCCCAGCGGGTGCGGGTACCAGCAACCGGAGACCGGATGCAGTACAATCGCCAGGTCTGAAGACCCGATCTGGCGGTGAGCGCAGTCCGCGATGCCATACCGGCCCCTGAGCATCCACTGGAGCGCTGCCGTCGTTGCGACCATGTCCGCACTTCCTGCGTTCACGGCTCCTTCGCCTGTCTTCGAGCGTGCCCCGCAAACAGGGCTCGTCTACGACGCGCTGTACCTCCAGCACGACACCGGCGGCTGGCATCCCGAGCGGGCCGCCAGGCTTACGGCGATCCTCGCGCGGCTGAAGGAGAGCGGCGCACTGCCCGGGCTAACGGTGCTTGAGCCTGCGCCTGCGTCCACCGAGTGGCTCACCACGATCCACACGCCCGAGTACGTCCGCGAAGTCGAGCAAGCCTGCGAGCGGGGCGACGGGGTGCTTCACTCGCGCGACACGCCGCTCTCGGCGCGCTCGTTCGAGGTGGCTTGTCTGGCCGCCGGCGGCGTGCTGACGGCCGTCGACGCGGTGCTGGCCGGCGAAGTGCGGAGCGCCTTCTGCGCCGTGCGCCCGCCGGGGCACCACGCGTTGGCGAACCGCTCCATGGGCTTCTGCCTGTTCAACAACGTGGCGGTTGGTGCGCGCTACGCTCAGCGCAAGCACGGGCTGAAGAAGGTACTGATCGTGGACTGGGACGTTCACCACGGCAACGGCACGCAGGCGGCGTTCGACGAGGACCCGACGGTGCTGTACTTCTCGACCCACCAACACCCATTCTATCCAGGCACCGGCAGTGCAGAGGAGCGGGGAACGGGCGAGGGAACTGGGTACACCGTCAATGTCCCCCTTCCGGCCGGCGCCGGCGATGCCGAGTACCTGCGGGTGTTCCGCGAAGTCCTGAAGCCCCAGGCGTTGGCCTTCCATCCGGACTTCGTGTTCGTGTCGGCCGGCTTCGACGCCCACGAAGCGGACCCGCTGGGCGGCATGAAGGTGACGACCAACGGGTTCGCCGAGCTGACTGCCGTCGTCCGCGAGATCGCCGAGGAATGCTGCGCCGGGCGGCTTGTGTCGGTGCTTGAGGGCGGCTATGATCTCGACGCCCTTGCCGACTCCGTGGCGGCACACCTGAGCGTGTTACAGCGACCGTAGACGTTGCGGATTTCACACCTTCGCAGGTGTGGAATTGCCGCCCGCTCTGGGCGGACCGGGCACCGGCACCGCGCCGGCCCAGTTGCTCACCCGAACCTGCGATGCTCTTCCACACGTGGCCGTTCGCTATCTTCTTCGCGGTTGTGTACCTCGTCTACTTGCCGCTCAGGCGAACGCGCTACTATGTGCCCTGGCTGCTGGTCGCCTCCTACGCGTTCTACGGCTGGTGGAACGCGCTGTACCTGATCCTGATCGTCTACTCGACCGCGCTGGACTTCTATGTCGTGAAGGCGATGGACCGCAGCCCCAAGAAGAAGCTCTGGCTGGCGGTGGGTCTCGTCAACAACCTCTGGCTGCTGGGGTTCTTCAAGTACGCCGGGTTCGTCACGGGGAATCTGAACGCGGCGCTCTCGGCGCTGCACTTGGCTTGGTCGATCTCGACCCCGGAGGTGCTGCTGCCGGTGGGCATCTCGTTCTACACCTTCCAGTCGATGAGCTACACCATCGACTTCTACAGAGGGCAGATTCCGCGAGAGCCGAGCTTCATCCGCTTCGCGACCTTTGTATCGCTGTTCCCGCAGTTGGTGGCAGGCCCCATCGAGCGCGCCAGCAACCTGCTGCCACAACTCCACGAGGCGCCGTCCATCACTTGGCGCCGGGTCACCGACGGGCTGTCGCTGTTCTTCGTCGGGTTCTTCAAGAAGGTGGCGCTGGCTGATTACCTCGCCCTCTATGTGGACCCGATCTACGCTGCACCCGGCATGCACGAGGGGCTCACGCTGCTGGTTGCCACCTTCGCATTTGGCTGGCAGATCTACTTCGACTTCAGTGGCTACACCGACATGGCCCGAGGCGTTGCCCGGGTGATGGGCTTCGACCTGATGCAGAACTTCAACAACCCCTACCTCGCCACGGGGTTGGGCGACTTCTGGAGCCGTTGGCACATCAGCCTCTCGACGTGGTTCAAGGACTATGTCTACATCCCGTTGGGGGGCAACCGCGGCAGCCAGCTCAACACCTACAAGAACATGTTCCTGACAATGGTGATCTCCGGGCTCTGGCATGGCGCGGGGTGGACGTTCATCGTGTGGGGAACGCTGCACGCACTGGGGCGGGTGATCACTCGTGAGCTGGAGCGGACGCGCGTGTACCGAGAGCGGGTACCCAAGCTCGTGAAGCAGTTAGGGGTGTTCGCCTTCGTCACGTTCACGTGGATCTTCTTCCGCGCCGGGAGCTTCGGCGAGGCCGTGCTCATTGTGCGGCGGCTTTTCGCCGCCGGCTGGGGCGATCCGCGCTTCCCGGTCCTCGCTTGGGTGCTTGTGCTCTCGGTTTGGTTCTACCAGTTCCTGTTCGAGTCGCGAGCCCGGCGGCTGCTGGAATGGCCGCCGCTTCAGGTCGCGCTGATGGTGGCCCTGCTGGTCTTCTGTCTTGTGTTCACTGCGTCGACCCATGAACAGTTCATTTACTTCCAATTCTGAGTACGCGGTTGGGGAGCCGCCCGCCCCGACGGAACGGGTGCCGAACTCCAACGCCGTCCTCCTGTCCGGGCGCGGCTGGCTGGCCGTCGTCGCCGGCTTCGCCGCGGTGCTCTATCTGTGCCCGCTGCTGTGGGCGCGGCTGGAACGCTGGCGGCGGCCGGCGGACTACCGTCTCCCGTACGAGCTGAGTGACGACTACTGGAGCTTTGAGCGGTGGAGCGCGGCAGCCTCCGCCAAGTGCCCGGTGCTCGTTGTCGGCGACTCGGTAGTTTGGGGGCAGTACGGTACTCCCGGGCAGACCCTCACGCACTACCTCAACCTGGCCCAGGGAACGAGCGCCTTCGCCAACCTCGGTGTCGATGGCCTGCACCCGGCTGCGATGTCAGGTCTGCTGCGCTACTATGGCAAGCCAATTCAGAACAAGGGCGTCGTTCTGCACGTCAACGTGCTGTGGATGAGTTCGGCCAAGCACGACCTGCGGGCGAAGGAGGAGTTCCGCTTCAACCATCCCGCGCTGGTGCCGCAGTTCTGGCCGAGGTTGGCCTGCTACCGACCGTCCTTCTCTGAGCGGGTGGGCATCGTTGCCGCGCGCTGCCTCCCTTTCGTCAGCCTGATGAAGCACGTGCGGGCCGTCGACTTCACCAACATGGACCTGGACAACTGGACGCTGGAGAACCCCTACGCCGACCCGCTGCCGCTCTTGAAGACGAAGATGCCCGCGCCCGACGACGCCCCGCGCAGCGCACCTGTGCCCTGGACGGAGAGCGGCACCCCGGAACAGGACCTCCGGTGGGTGCGCCTCGACAGCTCGTTCCAGTGGGCGTCGTTTCGGCAGACCGTCGCACTTCTGCAGGCGAGGCACAACAAGGTGTTTGCGCTCGTCGGTCCGTTCAATACGCACTTGTTGACACCGGGGAGCCGGAAGCGCTATGGTATCCTGAAGAGCGCCCTGGCGAAACGCCTTGAAGAGACCGGCGTGAGCCACTACGTGGTTCCCGAGTTGCCCACGGAGGAGTATGCCGACGCGAGCCATCCGTTGAGCGCGGGGTATGCGCGGATGGCAGCCGAACTGAGCAAGGCGGCGGCGTTCCGAGAATGGAGGGCGGACCACAAGTAGCTGGCAGCCGACGACTGAGCGCCGACCGCGACGCACCCTCAGGCATGCATGAGACACGCCACCCTTGGGAGGCACCGGACACCATGAGCAGCAGATTCCGGCGGCCCGCTCTGCCCTTGTTCCTCGCGACTTTGGCCGTGCCGTTGGCGGGCGGGCGCGCGGGGGCGGCGCCAACGCCCCGCACCTACACCCTCATTCGCTTGCCCCAGGACCCAGTCGTGGACGGGCGCCTCGACGGCGAGGACGCTTGGCGAGACGCGCAGCCGAGCAGTGACGACTTCTTGGTGCTGGGCGCGGAGACACCCGCCTCCAAACGAACGGACTTCAGAGCGGGGTACACCGGCACCGGGCTGTTTCTGGGTCTCCGCTGCGAGGATCCGCAGCCGGGAACGGTGGGGGCGCTGGTCCGTCACTCCGCGCCGCTGTGGGAACAGACCGGCATCGAGGTGTTCCTGCAGCCGCAGGGGAGCGACGCCTACTTCCACTTCCTGGTCAACGCCGAGAGCGTCCAGTGGGACGACATTGCCGGCGAGGGCCAGGGGGAGAGCGTGGGCGACTGGAAAGCGGCAGTGCACCTGGGGCAGGACGCGTGGTTCGCCGAAGTGCTGCTGCCCTGGGAGATCCTCGGCCGCGTCCCGCAAGAGGGCGAGACGTGGCGACTCAACGTCTGCCGCAACATCCAGACGCCGGGCGGCGTGGAACACGCCACGTGGATGCCGCTGGAGTCTTCGTTCCACGAGCCCCGCAGGTTCGCCGAGGTCGCCTTTGCGGGGGAGATTTCTGCGGCGCTGCAGGCTGCCGCGCGGGAGCGCATTCGGGCGGAACGGGGGAGGCGCGGAGCTCGGCGGACGACGGGCGAGGCGCTGCTCTACGCGAAGTCGCTGAGCGGAGTCTACCTGCAGCGAGGCGACGACGCCAAGCGCGTCGCCTTCGTCCATGGCGAGGAGGTGCTGCCGCGGCTGGCGCCGGACGGCAAGCGGTTCCTGTTCCACTCCCGGCAGCAGGGCAGGCGGGGGGTCTGGCTCGCGAGTGTAGAGGGCGGCGCCCCCAAGCGCGTCTGCGACGGCTACCAGGCCGATTGGTCACCGGACGGCCAGAAGATCGTCCTGGCGCGCGACGGGGTCCTGTTCGAGCGGGTTCTCGACACCGGCAAGGAGCGCCGCGTTAGCCCGGAGGGCTTGAGCGACTGCAGGTTGCCCAGCTACCTGCCCGACGGGCGGGTGCTGTTCGTCTCGCACGCCGAAGGCGCGGACAGCATGGTCGTGGCAGCGCCCGACGCGAAGGCGGCGCCCGAGGTGCTGGCGCAAGGCGAGATTCGCAGCGCGCCTAATGCCTCGCCGGACGGAACGACAGTCGCTTTCCAGAACGGCGCGCACCTGCATCTGTTGACCGTGGCAACGAAGGCCGCGACGCAACTCACCACCGCCGGCGGCGTTCAGAGCTGGCCGATGTGGACCCGCGATGGTCGCAGCCTCTGCTACTGCCAATCGCCCCAGGGCGCCGACGGGCCGTGGGATGTCTACACCCTCCGGGTGGCAGAGCCCCAGGGAGTGCGGCTGGTGGCCAGGGAGGTGGAACCGGGCCCTGACTGGCAGGGGAACACTCCGCCGACCTCCACCACCGTCCACCTGAAAGGGAGTGACTTGCAGGTGTGGCGCCTCGGTTCTGGCGCCTCGGTTTCGACGCTGGGCGACCTCCAGAAAGGGTGGGCCAAGCTGCCGAGGGACGCCGCCGGCCCTGTCGAGGGCGGAGTCGCCGTCCGGAACGACTGGGGTGTGCTGTGCCTGTCGACAACGGCTTCCGCCATTGGCCTTTGGTCGCCGCCGAACCCCGGCACCGCCGCGCCCGTGGCGCTCGCCGTCACCGACGCCCAAGGCAAGCCGGTCGGCAAGCTGTCGGCCGTGGCGGTCGAGAAACGCGGGGGAGACAGTGTTGTCGTGAAGGCGTCGTTCGCGGGCGGCTCGGAGGCGGCGTTCATTGTGTCGCGGACAAGCCCCATCATTGAAGTCCGGCCCGGCGAGACCTTCGGCAGGCTGCGTCTCCGGTTTCGCGCGCAGCTTGCCCTCGTGCCGGACCGGCTGGCGGACGACCTGATCCTCCGCCCCGCCCTGTGTTCGCCGCCCGCCAGCCTCCTGCCGGCCGCGCACTTGGTGGTGACGCCCTTGGCGACAGGACTGCTCGCCGTAGTGACGCCGGCTGACCAGCAGCAGGTGTGGCTCAGCCCGACTCGCGAGAAGGACGCCTTCGAGGGGCTGGACGTGTCGCCGGCGGGCAACAGCGTCTTCTTGGCTGCGCTCACCGAAGGGGACCTTCACCACGAGGCAACTCCCAAGCGTGAGGCGGGTACCGACGGCTGGACCGTCGAATGGCCCGACGCGTTCCTGGCCCAGTGGCGGCTGGCGTTGGTCGGGACGGACTTGGCTCACTCCGCCATGTGGGACGAGGAGGCCACCGCCGAGTTGGGCGACGGGCAAGTGGCGGTGAAGCGGCTGACCGGCGCTCCGGACCTGGCCGTGCGCTACGCCTATGGCAGAAGCTGGCATACACCACTGGAGGTCCTGACCCTCACGGACGTACTGCAGGATGCGGTAGGGTTGGGCGCCACCCTCGCGCTGACGGAGGCCCAGGCAGTGCGCGCCTACCGCAGCGCGCTGCCGCCGGGAGCGTTGCACGGGCTGCTCACCACGCAGCGCGAGCGGCTGTGGCCCGAGAACTGCCGCGGCTGGCCGGAGCAACTCAACTTCGCTCCCGAGCTGATGCTGCTTGGCTGGATTCGGCTGGTGAAGCGCGAGGGCGTCGAAGGGTCCATCGGCCACCTCACCGGCGACATTGTCCAGTCGCTGACACAACTGGATGCGCGAACGGAGGAGTTTGCCCGGTTCGCCAGGGAACTGGATCGGTTCTGCTGGAAGACAGCTTCTCCGTCGGCGGGGGCGCGCGCCTTCCTCGCGGAAACGCGGAAACGCCTGCAGGCTTTGCGCGACTCGGTTTCCGGTGCAGCGCTCACGCCAGTGGCGCGCGTATCCGCCTGCGTCGAGGCGATCCGCGGCCGCTTCGGCAGCGGAGGCAGCCTGCGAGACAGGAAGGAGTACGGCGACTTCTGCGACCTGAGTCGCGCGGCGCTTGCCGGCCGGCAGAGCGTGTTGACCGAGTACCGGGCGTTTGCCAGGTCCGCCCGAGACCAGGCGGGATTGCTTGCCGCCGACGATCCGGCTACCCGCGACCTCTGCGAGGAAGTCCGCCGCCGAGCGGGCCAGGTGCTCGCTAACCGGTGCTACCTGGAGGGCGACTGGAGAGGAGAGAAGCCGCTATGAACGCACTGATCCGGCTCACCACAACGCGAGCGACCGGCGCACTGGGCGTGGCCCTCATCGCCAGTTTCCTGCACCCGGCCGAGGCCAAGGTATCGGTGCAGAACGACTGGGAGGCCGCCGGTCGCGTGACTGTCGACGGAGGCACTTGGCCCGCGGTCTTCTCGCGGGACGACGGCGCCCTGCTGGTCTACACCCGCGCGGGCGGGAAGAAGCTCCAGGCTATGAAGGTCGTCCCCTTTGGCGCCGGAGGCGCCGGCGCCACGCGCATTGCCTCCTGTGCCGCCAAAGCAGCCGAAGACGAGGCGCAGGGCGTGTCTGTGCAGGCAACGTTCGCGGCAGGCAAAGACCAGCTTGAGGGTACATTCCTGTTAGCGCCCGACGGAGCAATCCAGGTGCACCCAGGCACGGGCATGGCGGGGCTGCGCACATTCGGCGACCTGACCCGCGGGATCGTGCCCGGCGCGCCGCTGGAGGACCTGCTCTACACACCCGAGGCGAAGGCGGCTCGACGCGTCAGCCTTCCGTCGGAGAACGTCTTCGTCGGCTTGCTGAAGGGCGAGAGCGCCCTGTTCACCTGCGCGTGGCCGCGCGGCAAACAGCGGGTGGCACTGCTCTGGAACGAGGCCGCGGCCCAGGCGCAGGCGCCCCACGCGTTCGAGATCCACCTGGACGGTCAGCCGGCTTTTCTGAAAGCGTTCGCTGCGCCCGGTATCTGGCATGACGAAGACCTCTCCAACGCCAACCCCGAGGAAGACGTGGCCAGCACCTGGAAACGCCCGTTCTCGGCCACCTGGAAGACCCAACTCCTGGAAGGCGAGCTGGAGACCAGCTTCCCCTTCATGAACAGCAGGCGCTCCACGTGGCGCCCCAACTTCGGGTTCTACGCGTACCCCGTCTGGTTCCAGGGCGACCAGGCGCAGTTCCGGCTCAGCAAGAAGGTGTCGTGCCAGGGGCACGCGTTGATCTATGCGCTGGAAGGGAACGAGGCAACGCCGCTGGAGTTCGCCAGGAAGTGCGTGCCCGACGTGCCGGCCGTGGAACGGCGACAGAGCCGGCAACGGTACCCCGACGACAGCGCCGGCCTACAGAACTGCGACGGGCGCGCGTGGACGAAGTGGATGTTCCATGCCGACCTGCAGGCGCGCGAGCAGGACCTGCTGCGGGAGACGCTGAAAGACTTTCTGTACAGCATCAAAGGCGACAAGAAGCGACTGGAGCAGTACCCACCGTTCCTCGAGTCCCTGAACCAGAAAGTGACCAAGTGGCGCGAAGCCGAGTCCGGCAACCGGCCCGTCCGCAACTACCTGGACCGGGTGCATGAAGGGGCCGCGCCGCTGGCGACGGAGTTCTGGGAGAAGATGCACGACCGGAAACCGGCCGACCAGTTGCAGCACGAGATCGAGGGGCTCAACCGGCTGAACGAACTGGTCGCCGACGCCAGCCCCGACACGTACGCCGAGGCAAGCTATCTGCTCGACGAGCTACAGCTCTGGAGCCTGATCGAAGCCATCCCGGCCCGAGTCGGCGGGCTGATGCGCGTCCTCCATCGCGACGCCGGCTATTGGTGCGCCGACAAGCCCGCCGCTGCCAAGTGCGCGGAGGAAATCCGACACGACCTACGGGAGTTTCTCATCCATGACGAAACGCACGAGACGGTGTACTGAGAACGGGTGTCCGGTGTCAGGTGTCGCGCGTCAGGGACCGGGTGTCCGGTGTCACGGAGGGCGGTGTGCACTGGTTGTGGTGGCGCTGCTGGCCCTTGGGCAGCTTGGGGCGGAGCAGAAGCTGAAGGCCATTCGCACGGAGTCGGGCGTTGAGAGGGTGCTGATTCCGGCGGGATCGTTCGTCATGGGTGAGGCGAAGGGGGCGAAGGACGAGAAGGCGCACAAGGTGACGCTGGGATCGTTCCAGCTCGACAAGTACGAGGTGACGCAGGACGAGTACCAGAAGGTGATGCGGGCGAACCCCTCGCGCTGGAAGGGGCCGAAGAACCCGGTAGACCAGGTGCGCTGGTCGGATGCGGTTCGCTACTGCAACGCCCGGTCGCGCGCGGAAGGGCTGAAGCTGTGCTACGACCTGAAGACCTGGGAGTGCAACTTCGGGGCGAACGGCTACCGGCTGCCGACGGAGGCCGAATGGGAGTACGCCTGCCGGGCCGGCGCCAAGACGGAGTACGGCTTTGGCGACGAGCCAAGCAAACTGAAGCTCTACGCCTGGACAAAGGAGAATGCTGGCGGCCGGTCGCGCCCCGTCGGCGGGAAGCTGCCCAACGCGTGGGGGTGCTCCGACATGCACGGCAACGTCGCCGAGTGGTGCAACGACTTCTACGCGGCCGGCTACTACGCGCAAAGCCCCGCCAAAGACCCAACCGGCCCAAAGACAGGCAGCACAAAGGTCGTCCGCGGCGGCTGCTTCTCCTCGAAGCCGGGAGACTGCACCAGCGCTCACCGCGAGAGCGAGAACCCGGCGTACACCGATGTGTGCTTCGGGTACGATGTGTATGGGTTCCGGTGCGTGAGAAACGCAGGCTAGGCAGGCCCCAACACGCAGTGCCGTACCGCGGCACGAGTGATCAGTCCGAACCGAACCCGTTGGAGGATAGTGAAGATGGATTTTACCGAACTCAGTCGACTGGCACTGATGCTGGCGTGTGCCCTCGGCGTGTGCGCGATTGGATGCGCCGAAGGCGTCGTGATCAGCGACACCCGGCCCGAGGGCTCGCCGAATCGGGCTGCGTGGATGGCCAAGGGCACGTACGGGGTGATGGTGCACTACCTGCTCCAGCCGAAGGGCGACACGCCGGAGGCGCGGACGGCAGACCTCAACCGGATGGTCGACAAGTTCGACGTTGACGCCTTCGTCGCGCAGTTCCAGGCGACACGCGCCGACTGGCTCATTCTCACGCTTGGGCAAGGCACCGGCTTTCTGTCCAGCCCGAACCTCCTCCTGGCCAAGGACGCCGCCGGCAACATGCCTAACCGCGATGTGCCGCTCGAAATCGCCCAGCGATTAGGCGCTCTCGGCAAGAAGCTCATCCTGTATCTCCCCTCCGGTGCCCAGGCCGACCCGTTGGTCAAGCGCGTGCTGCGCTTCGGCGAAGACGGCTACTTCGAGCGCTACAACGAGTTCGTGCGCGCTTACGCCGTCAAGTTCGGGAAGCGGTACCACGGCTGGTGGTTCGACGGGTGCGGGCCGCAGCCCGATGAGTCGTGGCGCGCATGGATGGACGCCGCCCGCGCCGGTAACCCGGAGGCGGCCATCGCCTTCAGCGGCGCCGAGTTCTGCGGCGGCGGTCCGCTCGACCCGGTCTGCAAACTGGAGGACTACCACGCGGGAGAGATCCACTTGGTGGAAGACGGCAAGATCCGCCGCGACTTCCTCCCGCCCGGCGGCGACATCGTGGTCAACAGCGACCGGAAGCTCCGCAAGCGCGGACAGGAGGCCCAGTTCTACCTGCCCGACACCCAGTTCATCGATGGCGTACAGTGGCACTGCCTGCTGCCCTCCGACCTCACCTTCAACCCGGCGATCCCCAACCAGTTCTGCCACTACACCGACAAAGAGCTCTTCCAGTTCGTCCGCGCCGTCAAGGCCGTCGGTGGCGCGATCACCATCAATGTGCCCCTCGACCACGACGCCGAAGCCGGGCGCATCCCCACGGACTCGCACGCCCAACTCGTGCGGCTGGGGGAGGCGCTGGGAAGGTGAGCGCGTTCAGCGGACCGCGGCCGGAGCCGCACTGGGGCGCTGGAGGGAGGGAGCGGAGGAGAGGGGGTGGGGGGCCTCACCGCTCCACCGTTCCACCACTCTACCACTCCGCAAGGAGACAATACCCATGGGAAGGTTCATCCTGCTGGCCGGGCCGTCGGGCGTGGGGAAGGGGCCGCTCTTCGCCGCGCTGCGGCGGTTCTATCCCGACCTCGCCGGCAACCTGAAGCAGGTCGTGCTCTACAACAGCCGCGCACCGCGACCGGGTGAGGAAGACGGTGTCGACTATCACTTCCGGCCGCGCGAGGAGATTGAGGCACTGCGCGGGAAGCCGGGATACGCCGTCGCCGACGTGCGGGGCGACCTGCAGGCGCTGGAAGTGGCGACGACTCAGCCGATCCTCGACGCTGGGCACGACGCCTTCTTTGAGGGCAACCCGTTCATCCCCGCCAGGCTCCGCGAGGCGCCTGAGCTTGCGGGCATCCCGCTCCTTACCGTCTTCCTCTCGCCGCTGTCGCGCGACGAGCTCGAGTACCTCGCCGCGCCCGAGCGGCGGGTCGACTTGGCGGCTTTCGTGACGGACGTAATGCGGCGCAAGCTGCTCCGGCGCACCAAGCGGCAGAAGACCAACCTGTCGCTCAGGGATCTGGAGAACCTCGAGAAGCGCGCCGCCAGCGCGATCGTTGAGTTGCGGGAGGCGTGGAAGTTCGACCACGTGATCCCCAACCATGACGGCGAGGACTCCGAGAACTGGGACGCCTTCTACTACGCAATCGGCGACGCGCGCAGAGCGCTGCTCGCCTTCGCCGCCGTGCTGAGGGGCGAAGAGCCGACGGGGGCGGAGAAGTGGGAACGGGGGCTGCTGGAGCCGAAGTGCGTTCACTGAGCGCCAGTCTCCACAGACGGTTGTTCCTTGGCTTCCTGGCACTCTGCTCGGGAGCGGTCGGGTTGTGTCTGGGCGTATCGGTGGCCCTTGGCGGCGGCAACCTGCGCGACGTGCGGACTTTGGTGCAGGTGCTGGTGGCCTTAGTGGCGGTGTTGGCCTGTTCCGGTGTCGCCATGTCGCTGATCCGCCGAGCACTGGAACCACTGCGCGCCTTGCGGGAGGCCGTCCGGGAGGCAGCCAACTCCCGGTACCGCTCGGCGGTGACAGCCTCTGGCGCCGCCGAGGTGGAGGCGCTGGCCGAAGACATCGAGCGGCTTCGGCAGGAGCACTGCGCGACTGTTCGGGCTGCGGAGGGCGAGACGCAGCGGCTGCTGGAACTCAGCAAGCTGCCCGCCACGATTGACGCCCGGCGCGGTGAGCTCGTCGCCGCCCGGACTGCGCTGGAATCAGTGTTGGGCGCCGTGGGGAGTCCGGCTGGGGCGGTGTACCTGCTGGAGGAGGGGCAGTCGACGCTGCGCCTGATCGCCGACAGCGGGCTGCGGTTGGCGCCCTCCGCTGAGGTCCGGACGGTGCCCGCAACCCATGGGTTCATGGGGCGGGCGCTCAACTATGGGCAAGCGATGGTATTGGACGAGGAAGGCGCTTGGTCTTGGGTGAGCGAGGTGTGGGACACAGAATCGGCGCCAGCGGGCGTTGCCTGCGTTCCCCTGCGGTCGGCCGACAAACCGGTGGGAGTCCTGAACGCTATCCTGCGCTCCGGTGACCCACTCTCGCCGGACGTGGTCGAGATGCTGGAGACCATCGCCGCGCAAATCGGGGCCGCGTTGGACAGCGCCCAGGTGTTCGCCGCCGCCCGTCGCCGGGAGCAGCACATCACCGCGTTGCTGGAGACCTCCGCCGAGGTCGCCCGCGGCCGGCGCACCCGCCAAGTCCTCGACCTCGTGCTCGCCAAGGTGCGCGAACGTACCGGCGTCGAGAAGTGCGCGATCTTCCTGGTGAACGAAGACGTGGATCAGTGTCGCGTCGCAGCGCACGCTGGGCTGAGCGATCGGTTTCTCGAACGCCTCCGGGAGCTGGCACCCAATGGGCCGACGGGGCGGGCGATGCGCGAGAGGCGGTCGGTGTCCGTCAGTTCGGCGAGCGTCGATCCTTCGGTGGCGGAGTTGTACGTGGTCTACCGGGAGGAACGCATCGAGTCGGTGCTGGTGGCGCCGCTGTTGGGGGCGGACCGGACGTACGGAACTATCGAGCTGTACCGCGACGCCAAGGGGCCGTTCTCACCGGAAGAGGGGCAACTGCTGTCGATCCTGAGCAACCAGGCGGCCATAGCCCTCACCAACGCGGAGCTCCACGAAGAGTCGCTCCGGCGACTCTCAGCACTGGAGACCATCGTCGAGACGACCGCGCTGTTCGGCGCCAGCTCTGACCCGAACCAGATCGTGCAGACCGCCGTGCGCAAGGCCCGCGAGCTGTTCCACTGTGAGGCGTGCTACGTCTGCCTACGCAGCCCCGAGACCGGCAGACTGGAACTCCAGGGAGCGGTGGGGGTGGCGGAGGCTGCCGTCGCGTCGCTGCGTGAGGGGCTCGACCCCGCCCGCTGCTGGGCCGTTCAGAAGGGCAGCCCCTTCATGGTGCGCGACACCCAATGGGACCTGACCTGCGAACAAGAACACTGCGGCACGACCGGCGGCTCCCACGTCTGCGCCCCCCTGACGGCGGGTGGCGAGTGCTTCGGAGTGATGCACATGCGCGGCAGCCAGCCGCGAGCGTTCTCCGCAGACGAAGAGCGCCTGTTCTGTACCATCGCAGAGCAGGTTGCCATCGCCGCCCAACGAGCCCAGCTCTTCCAGCAAGTGCAGGAATCGGCCACGACCGACCCGATGACGGGCGCCCACAACTACCGACGATTCCGGCAGCAGTTGCTGCGGGAGCTGGACGAGGCCCGCCGGTACGAGCGCCCGCTGTCATTGATCCTGCTGGACCTGGATCACTTTAAGGAGCACAACGACACCTTCGGCCACCCCTCGGGCGACGAAGTGCTGCGCAAGCTGGCGAAGGTCCTCTCGAGCTGCTTGCGGGCAGTGGACTTCTTCGCGCGCTACGGCGGCGAGGAGTTCGTCGTCGTGCTTCCCGAGACCAGTAAAGAGGGCGCCCAAGCCGTCGCTGAGAAGATCCGCTCCGAAGTCGAGGCGGCCACGTTCTACGGCGATGCCAGCACGCCGGAAGTGACGCAGACCCTTAGCCTCGGCGTGGCGTCGTTCCCCGCCGACGGCGACGCCGATGAGCGCCTGATCGCCGCCGCGGATCGCGCGCTGTACAGGGCGAAGGAGAATGGGCGGAACCGGGTCGAGGTGGCCAGCGCGAGTTGAGGCGCTGCCAAACACCTTGCGGTTCCTCACCGTGGGGACGGCAGCGACAGCCGGTACCTCGACCGGATGGGCAAGAACCAGAGGGGGCGTCACTCCGTGGATGATCGCCTGAACGCGGCCGCGACCTCTACCAGAGCGTCTTGACACCGTAGCGGCCGAAGGCGGGATCACGAGTGAGGACACCCACTACGCCTTGAGCTGCATTTCCCAGAGGCTCACGATGCTAAGAAGCAAAGGGTTGCCGGGATCCCTGCACAGTCCCAGGGCACTGGGTGACAACTGCGCGGGATCGCTATCCCACCAGAGGAACGTGTGTGTATCGAGCAGCGCCCTCACTGCGTCCCGCCCCAGAACGCCTCCGGCAGCGGCTCCCCGAAGTCCTCGCTCATCCGCGCGGCGCCTTGGTGCAGTCCCGCCTGCCGGGGCTTTGGCGCAACTCCCATTGCCGCGGAAACGAGACGGATGAGAGGCGCGTCGTTCCGCGTGAGGGTGATCTCAGTTCCACCGATGACGAGTGGCAGCAAGTCGCCGAGACTGGGCTGTACCTGGGTGATGTCGCTCGTCTTCACGGGCATCGGGCGCGCGCCTCTCGGGTGGCTCGGGTTCTGTCGATTGTAGCGCGGGCTATCCATAGAAACCACGGACATCGACGGCGAGGCCGGCGGCACCCGGTGTCATTCTCAGCGGGAGTCGGGGGTCTGGGAGCGGCCACCCGCCCCTCGTCTCCCCGTCCCCTTGTCCCCTGTTCCCCAGGTCTCCCGGTGCCCCTACTCCGCGAACAGCCCTGCCGCAAACTGCTTCGGGTCGAAGTCCTCCAAGTCCTCCATCCGCTCGCCAACGCCTACCAGTCTGATCGGGACCTTGAGCTGGTTGGCGATGGCCAGGACGATGCCGCCCTTGGCGCTGCCATCAAGCTTGGTGAGGACGATGCCGGTGACGGGCACGGCGGCGCCGAAGGTGGCGGCCTGGGAGATGCCGTTCTGGCCGGTGGACGCATCCAGGACGAGAAGGCTCTCGTCGGGGAGGCGCCCCAGTTCGCGTTGGACGACCCGGTAGACCTTCTTCAGCTCTTCCATCAGATTGTGCTTGGTGTGCAACCGGCCGGCAGTGTCTACCAACACGGTGTCGATTCCGCGCGCCTTGGCGGCCTGGACGCTGTCGAAGATCACCGCGGCAGGGTCGGCGCCGGATTGGTGCTGGACGAGTTGACAATCGACGCGCTTTGCCCAAACGCCGAGTTGCTCCTGAGCCGCCGCCCGGAACGTGTCGCCCGCTGCCATCAGCACTTGTTGCCGCTGCCGTCTCAGCCGGTAGGCGACCTTGGCGATCGTCGTGGTCTTGCCGGTGCCGTTGACCCCGATGAACATCCAGACGGTCGGCTTCTCGGCGCTCACCTGCAGCGGTTGGGTCTCCGCCCCAAGGAGTTCTACGATGCGCTGCTTCAGCGCCTCGCGGACCTGATCGGCTTGCTTCAGCCGCTGTTTGTGGAGGGCGGCGCGCAGGTCGGTCATCAGCAGGTCGGTGGTGTCCATCCCCACGTCCGACAAGATGAGCGCCTCCTCCAGATCCATCAGGAGGCTATCGTCGAGCTGCCGACCCCTGAACACGCCGGTCAGCGCACCCAGTAGTTTTCGTAGCATCGGTCTCGGTTGGCTCCAATCGATTGCGGACTGCGGCTCTCAGCTTGCAGATTGGGGAGACCAGCGGCGTGCCGGCCGGAGCGTTCTCGGCCGCTGACCCAACAGGCACCGGGCAACCGAGTTGCCGGAATCTGGGTCACACGGTCGCTGCGTCTGCCTCAGCCAGGGCGCCCTCCGGCGCCTCGGGCGATGCTATCCCCGCGTGCGCCAGCGCATCTTCCAGCCGCACGGACACTAACTTGGAGACGCCGGCCTTTTCCATCGTTACGCCGTAGAGCGCGTCTGCTGCTTCCATCGTTCCCTTGTTGTGGGTGACGACGATGAACTGAGATTGCTGGGCGAACTCCCGGAGCAGCTCGGCGAACTTGCCGACGTTGGACTCGTCCAGCGGAGCGTCCACTTCGTCCAGCACACAGAACGGGCTGGGCTTGACGCGCAGCATGGAGAGCAGGAGCGATAGCGCAGTCAGCGCGCGCTCGCCGCCCGAGAGCAGCAGGAGATCCTGCTCGGCCTTGCCGGGGAGCTGGATCCGCACGTCGATGCCGGTCTCGAGGATGTTGGTGGGGTCGGTCAGAACCAAGCGCGCGCTGCCGCCGCCAAAGATGCGCACAAAGAGAACGGCGAACTCGCGCATGACGGCATCAAACGTCGCCATGAACTGCGCCTTGGTGTTCGCGTCGATCTCGGCGATGATCTCCTCGCACTTGGCCCGCGCGTCTTCCAGGTCCACCACTTGCGTGTTGAGGAAGTCGTAGCGCTCGTGCTTGCGGTCGTACTCGGCGAGGGCTCCCAGGTTCACCTCGCCCAGGCTGGTCATCTTCTGCTTGAGGGTTTGCGCCTCTTCTTCAGCGGCGGACTTGTTCTCCAAGTCGTCCTTGTGGTTGACGGCCTCATCCGGCTGAAGGCCGTGTTCCTCGAGGAACCGCCGTTCGAGTTCCTCTGTCTCGGTCATCGTCTGGGTGAGGCGCAACTCGACTCGGTGGCAGTCTTCCTCCAAGCCGTGCTGCTTGGTCCGCTGCTCGCGGAGTTTGGCGGAGGTCTGCGCTTGCGCGTCCATGGCCGCCTGGCGGGTCTCCCGCCAGCGGAGGAACGACTGCTCCATTTCCTCCTGTTGCACGGTCAACGCCTCGAGAGCCGCTTTGTCGGTCTCGACGATCTTGCGCAGGAACGTCATCTCCTGGTCGGCGGCGGCGATGGTCTCGTGGTTGACCGTGAGTGCGTGGTGGGTCTGACGCTCGCGGCTCACCAGAGACTGGCGGCTCTTCTCGACGCCGACCAGCCGCTCGCGGACGGAAGCAAAGCGGACGCGGGAGTCGTTGACGGCGTGCGCCATGACCTCGCGGGACTGTCGCTTCTCGTCCAGCGAGGATTGCCCCTCGGCAATGGAGTGGTCCAGCGCCTGGCGGGCGCCCTCGATCCGCTGCAGTTCGGAGCGGTGCGCGGCGCCGGCTTCCTGGCAGGCGAGGATCTCCGAGTCTAACGACCGCAGGTCTTCGGCGTGCTGATCGACCGTTGCATTGAGACGGGCGAGTTGGTCGCCAAGGTGCAGGACGTTTCGCTCCTGTCGCGCCACCTCTTGGGCCAGCTCCGCACGAGCCGCCTCCCGGTCGGTCAGTTCGTCGCGAAGCTCCGCGATCTGCTCGACGACGGCTTCGGCGTAACGGGTCTGCTCACCCAGCTCAGCGTTGAGCGTCGCCACGCTGGCCGACAGCTCGCCAATCTCGCGCTTTCGAGAGAGCAGCCCGCCCTGGCCCGGGGAGCCCTTGCCGCCTGCGAGGGCGCCGCCGGGCAGAAAGACCTCGCCGGTGAGGGTCACCAGCGTGCAGGCCCTCGGCGCGCGCCGGGCAAGGGCTGCCGCAAAGCGCCCGTCGCGCACCACGATCACTCGGCCCAGCAGGTACTGCACCGCCGCCCGGTGCCGTAGGTCGAACCGCACCAAGTCGACGCCGAGCCCCACCACGCCAGGGGCGTAGGCCAGTTCGCGGAGGTCGGCGTCAGCGGGCGTCGGCAGCAGACCCGACAGGGGCAGGAACGTGGCCCGCCCGGCGCGCTTTTCCGAGAGCAACTCGATGCCGGCCCGGGCGGCCGGCTCGTCGACGACGACCACATACTGAAGTGCCGGCCCCAAGGCCAGTTCGATGGCGGCTTCGCACTCCTGCGGCGCCCGGAGAAGCTGGGCGACGGAGCCGCACCCCCCCGGAAGCTCTCCAACCTGGCTCGCCCGCAGCACGGTCTGCACGCCTGCCGCGACGCCTTCGAGGTTGGCTTCCCGCTCGGTCAGCGCCTGCAGCCGCGACCGGTGGTCGCTGAGCTGCTCTCGCAGGGCAGCGACGCGTTCGGTGGCTCTGTCGCGCTCGCCTTCGACCTGTGTCAGGGACTCCCGGGTTTCCCGTGCCTCGCGGGTGCGGTCCGTCAGCTCGGCCTTGCCAGTCTCCAACGCCAACTCGGCTTCGGCGCGAGCGCCCTCGGTCGCGGAGAGTTCAGCTCTGGCGTTGCCCAGAGACTTCCGGGCGGTTTCCACCTGGGTGGTCAACCCGCGGCTGGTGGCTTCGCAAGCGGCGATGGCGTTGCGCTTCTCCGCCCCCTGGCGAACGTGCTCCAGGTATTCCTCCCGGCGCAGCTCCAGGTTGCCGGCTTCCCGCTGGATCTCGGCATCAAGTTCGCCGAGGTGCCGCTCCTTCGCCACCGTCTCTTGGCCCAGCCGGCTGACCTCGGACTGCAACTGGGCTTCCTGATCCCGCGCCTCTCGCAGTTCGACCCGCATCGCTTCCAGCCCGTCGGCCAAATCCGCCGACTCTTGCACCGCGCGTTCGCGGCGTTCGGTGAGCGCCCGTTCGCGTTCCTGGGAGACGGCGATCTTGCCCTCGGTGCTCTTCACCTGGCTGACGATCCGGGTCGTCTCCTCCTGAATCTTGACGATCTCCTTCTCCATGCGGATGAGCTTGAGATCGATTTCGTCGGCGGCCGCTTCGAGGGTCGCGACAGCGGTCACAGCGCCCTCGATCTCCAACCCGCGCTCGTGATGCTCCTGCTCCAGGCGCTCCCGGCGTTGCCGTCGCACGTCGTATTCGCGGGCCAGCAACCCCAACTGAAGCTGCTTCAGGCGCACCTGGTAGTTCTCGTATTCCCGCGCCAGTTCGGCCTGCTCGGCCAACGGTCCCAGCTCGCTGTCCAGCTCGTGGAGAATGTCGCGGACCCGGGTCAGGTTGCGCTCGGTGCGGTCCAGCTTGAGCTTGGTCTCATGCCGCTTGAAGCGGTACTTCTGGATGCCGGCGACTTCCTCAAACAGCGCGCGCCGATCTTCGGCGCGCAGGCTGAGGATGGCGTCAATCTCACTCTGGGAGATGATCGAGTAGGCGTCCGGCCCCAGTCCGGTGTCCAGGAACAGCTCATGGATATCCCGCAGGCGGCAGGCAGACTTGTTGATCAGGTAGTTGGACTCGCCGGAGCGGAACACGCGGCGGGTCACGGTCACCTCGCTGAAGTCGATGCCCAAAGCGCCATCGGCATTGTCCAGCGTCAGCGACACCTCGGCCATTCCCACGGGCTTGCGCTGGCCGTTGCCCGCGAAGATCAGGTCGGCGGGGCGCGCGCCGCGGAGCTGCTTCATGCTCCGCTCGCCCATGACCCACTGAATCGCGTCGGCCAGGTTACTCTTGCCGCTCCCATTTGGACCGACCACCGCCGTGATGCCCGGACGGAACTCAAGCTTGCTCTCATCCGCAAACGTCTTGAAGCCCACAAGGTCGAGTCGCTTGAGGTACATGCAGGTAGATTCCTTGGTCCGACGATGGCTGAGGATGACGAAGGCGCGGGCGCGCCCGGGCTGCTGCGTCCACTACTTCCAAGTGCCGCGACGACCCCTGACAAGCCTTCGGTATTCTATCACAACCTTGCAGGGCGAACAAAGGGGGCGCGGGGTGGCACGGCGACGTGGATCGAGCTATGATTCATGACTGTCAACCAAGACCATGGTTCAGAGGTGTCAGGAATGGCTGGCATGCAGAAGGTATCGTTGTCGTTTCCCATCCAGACGGTTACTGCAATTGACGAGGCGCGGGGGGAGGTCTCCCGCAACCAGTTCGTCCTGCGCCTGCTAGCCGGGGCCTTGGGGGAACTGCGGGAGCAATCGCTGCATCGTCTCACCGCTGAGGTCTATGCCGAGGAGGCGTTTGCCGCCGAAGAGGAGCAACTCGCGGAGCAGTTCTTCGCCGCCTCGCCGGAGGCAGCCCTGTGCAGGCGCAGAGCCGGGAACCGGCCCGCGGCGAGGTCTACCTCTGTGAGTTCGATCCGGCCCGAGGGTCAGCGCAGGCCGGCACGCGCCCAGCGGTGATCGTCGAACGCACCGCGTTCGCCTCCGTCAGGGCGAAGCGGCATGTGCTTGTGGCCGCTCTGAGCAGCAGCGCGAAGTGCGAGAGGCTGCCATTCTGCGTACCCGTCGAACCGGGAAGCGGAACGGGCCTCCGAATCAGGAGCTACCTGAACGCAAGTCATCTGCACGCGTGCTCCAAGGACCGGCTCCTCAGAAGACTCGGATCCCTGCCTGACGAGACCCTGGCACAGGTCGACGAGGCACTCCAGTTGATGCTGCACCTCTGACTGCAAGGCCAGTGGGGCGCCACAGACGAGCCTACAACTCAATGATCGCCGGCCGGTCGCCAACGCTGAGCGCGGCTTCGGCGATGCGCGTAGCCTCGATGCCTTCCTTGGCGCCGGTGACGGGTTGCTGACCTGTCTGGCAGCACTCCACGAAGTGGGCCATCTGCTTGCCGAACCAGTCGTTGCCGCCGTCCGCTTCGAATTCGACCAAGTGCTCGCCGTCCGCCAGGTTCACCTTGAGTTGGTTACCGCCGGGGAACATGATGGACCCGAGCGGCCCGAGCACGTCGTGGGCGCTGTCCGCCGGCACGCCGTAGCCGAAGCCGGGCAGACCCCACGACCAGCAGGTGATCTGTTGGTCGCCGCTAGCAAAGTTGACGATGACGGTGCCGGTGTCCCAGGCGGTGGTGTTGGCTTTGAGGCGGCGGATGTCGGTCACCACGTTCGTCGCTTCGCCGAAGGTGAACCGGGCGAAGTCGTAGCTGTGCACAGCACCGTCGATGAACGGCCCGCCGCCGATCTCCTTGTCGAAGAACCACGGCGTCGGTGCGCCCGAACCGCCGCTGACTGAGCGCCACACGACAGGTCTGCCAATCGCCCCCTCCTGGATGAGGTCCCGCAGCTTCAGCCACTCGTTGCAGAAGTGGCGCACGAACCCAATCTGCAGCAGCACGCCAGCCTCCCGGCAAGCCTCGTCCATGGCTTCGCAGTCGGCGACGTTCATCGCCATCGGCTTCTCGCAGAAGAGGTGCTTGCCGGCGGCAGCCGCGGCCAGCACCGCGTCCTTGTGGTAGCCGGTCGGCGTGCAGATCACCACCGCGTCCACATCCTCGCGGGCAAGCAGCTCTGCCTGATCCGTGGTGCTGTTCTGCGTGCCGTACTTCCCGCAGTGCGCCTTCACGGCGTCTTCGCTGACGTCCATGGCGCAGGCGATGTAGGCATTCTCATTGTCGACGAGGTGCGGGGCATGGGCATTGTGGATGCCTCCGCAGCCGATGAAACCAACTCCGAGCTTGGGCATGTGCGTGGTCCTTTCAGAGGAAGGGTCGGGCTGAGGCACGAGAGTTCGCCGGAGGGGAGGGCTTTCCTTGCGCCGTGCAGGGACAAGGACTGCAGAGACGGCAGGGACTACAAGGAACCTCAACGGCCCCCGGCAGTGCGGCGCCGTTGTCCTTCCTGTCGCGGGTGTCCTTTCGGTCCCTTCCGGCCCCCCCCCAACCCTCACTTGTTCTCAGCCGCCTCCGGTCGCAGCGCCAAGTGGTCAACATAGAACACTGCCGGCGCCTCGCCCACTGCCATGAACACGATGCAGTTGAGCGTCTCGAACTTGGGCGAGCAGGCGACCTCCTTGAAGACCTGCGGCTCGGCGTCGGGCAGCTTGAGCGTCAGGTCGTACTTGCCGGTGGCCTGCGGGCCGAGTGCGCAGAGGATCTCGAGATGCACCCACCGGCCGACCGGCAGTTGCAGCATCCGCTTGCCATTGGCGGAGAGCCAGCCGTCGGCGGAGGTGGTCAGGTTCGGCCCCATGTTGTAGTTGTACGGGTCGTCGCGCCAGTCCAGCGCCATCAGCGCTCCCGTCTCCCAGCGCAGGTCGAAGGCCATCCTGAGCGCGCCGCTTTCCAGCTCGAACGGATAGGTGATGTAGGGGAGGAAGTTCTGCCCCAGCCCGGCGGCATCGGTGAACTTCAGGCTGTGTTTGCCGCCCGCGGCGGTCTCGTCGGTCACCAGCGCCGTGCCCGCGTCCTTGTTGCCGACATGAGCGCCGCGCTCCGGCTCGCCGACGGCGTAGTCTTCGTAGTCGCGGAGGGCAGGCTGCGTGGCCGGGGAAACCGTCGGCGCGTAGTCGACCTCATCGCGCACCACCGGTACTTCCGGCCTGGGCCACGTGCGGCGGTCGGGGTCGGCGTAGTTGCCGATGGTGCTCAGGTCAATTGCCTTGAAGCCGAGCCTGAAGGCCGGTGAGGTAGGCTTGAGCCGGTAGTCGCCTTTGGCGGGATCGACGAACTGCGGATCGGCCACCTCGCTGCCCTGGTCCTGCCCGCGTTTGAGCCAGCCTTCCCACGAATCCCTGCGCGTTAGTCCCGGGACGCCGCCGACGTTGGGCTTCTGTCCGTCGGCCCACACCAGGTTGCGCTCGAAGTGAACGAAGCTGTCCTCAAACCGGTTCAGGCGATAGAGGTCCGCCGACTTGCCTCGGGACGCGACGACATTGCGCTCGCAGCGGCTGCCGGAGGTGGGGAACTTGTTCCAGGGGTTGAAGTAGACCTGGCTCTTCTGCCCGTTGACGAACACGTTGTTCTCGACGACGTTGTCCACGCCGGCGTTGCTCATGAAGCCGCCGAGGACGGTGTTGTATACTCGCGAAGGGTAGGAATACACCGAAGCCAGTGCACAAGTTCGACGCCTCTGCGTGCACAGCAGTGTGTTGGGTGCTCACCACACGCCCCCGGGTGAAGTTCTGCGAACTTCCACTTCGGTGTATTTCTAACCTTCGCGAGTATAGCAGCCGTTGTCGTGGATGTTCCAGCGGCTGCAGGACACATCCAGGTAGATCCCCCAGGAGTAGTAGGGGCTCTCCAACTGCCCCAGCGCATCGGTGCCCCAGCCGCCGGAGTCGTGGATCAGGTTGTGATGCACCGTGTTCCCAGCGTTCTCCGCCTTGTTGCGCTCCAACTGCTCCTCGGTAGGCAACCCCCAGTCCAGCGCCGTCGCTGCGTCGATGATGCTTGTGTCGGCAGTCACCAGGTTGGCGTGGTGGCAGTAGTTGTAGGCGAACTCGCAGTCGTTGCCCACGTCCATGGCCAGCGCGTAGCGCGGCGTGTCGTGGACGTGGTTGTGGGTCAGCCTGACCCGCGCGCAGCGGTGCATGTACACCCCGCCGCACCGGTTGTGGATGCGGCCCCAGCCGAGGTCCCAGACGTAGCAGTTGTCCACCACGTGGTCGGTCACGCGCTGGTGGTCCTTGCTGGTGCCCAGGATGCTGACGCCATCGCCTTGCGTCTGGGTAATGTCGCAGCCGACCACACCACCTCTTCGCCCTTCGCACCCTCAATGGTCAACCCCGAGTCCTGCGGCTCCAGCGTCAACGACTCCGCGAGAAAGTAGACGCCTCCACGCACCGTGACCCGCACCGCCTTGTCGCCCTGCGCTCGTGCCTGGCGCGCCGCTTCCTGGGCACGCGAGAGCGTGGCGAACGGCCTCTGCTTCGTTCCGGGGCCCGTGTCGCCCCCCGTCAGCGAAACATGGAACTCCGCTGCCGAACACACGCCGGCCAGCAGGCCGAGCAAGGGGAGGAGACTGGTTGTTGTTCGCCTCCGCATGGGTGACCTCCGTAGTCCACCTATTCTACTTGGTCGGCCGCGTCTTGCTCTTGTGCGAGGGAACGAGCCGAGGCGGTGAGTGGGGTGGGTCCCGAGGTAGACTCGGTCACGCCAACCAAGGGTCTGATGCTCAAGCGGTACGGCTATCCTCGGAGCGGAAAAGCTTTTGAGCGAGGGGTCAAGGTATTGCGCGATACGGGGAGAACTCTGAAGTATCCCGTGTGTGCGGGTGCCGCTGCCAACCTGGGAGACCAACCCATGCCCCTTCAACCCACCCGTCGACAGTTCCTCAAGCTCGCTGGAGGGTCCGCCTTAGGCGTTGTCGCCGGTCGCGCGCTTGCCGCCGCGCCGGAGCCCAAGCGTCGCCCGAACGTGCTCTTTATTCTCGCCGATGACCTGGGCTGGCGGGATACCAGCTTCACCGGCAGCACCTTCTACGAGACGCCCAACGTCGAGCGCTTGGCCAAGCGGGCGATGTTCTTCCCCAACGCCTACTCCGCCAGCCCCTTCTGCTCGCCGACGCGGGCCTCGATTCTCACCGGGTTGAACCCCGCACGGATCGGTATCACGACGCCGGCGTGCCACCTACCCAACGAGGTGCTGCAGGCGTCGGTCCGAGAGCACGCGCCAGCCTACGCCAAGCGGCTCGAGTGCGAGACTGCTACGCGGCTGAAACTCGAGTACTTCACGTTGACTGAGGCGCTCAAGAGTGCCGGGTACGCGACGGGACACTTCGGCAAGTGGCACCTGGGCCCCGAACCGTACGACCCGCTGCACCAGGGCTTCGACGTGGACGTGCCCCACTGGCCGGGGCCGGGGCCGGCGGGGAGTTACGTGGCGCCGTGGCGATTTCCCAACTTCAAGGAGCGGACCCCGGGCGAGCACATTGAGGACCGGATGGGCGACGAAGCTGTCGCCTTCCTTGAAGCGCACAGAGACCAGCCCTTCTTCCTCAACTACTGGCAGTTCTCCGTGCATGCGCCCTTCAACGCGAAAACGGCCCTGATCGAGAAGTACCGGCCCAAAGTTGACCCCAACAACCCGCAGAAGAGCCCCACCTACGCAGCGATGGTGCAGTCGTTGGACGACAACGTCGGAAAGATGCTCGCTGCCCTCGACCGGCTGGGGCTGACGGACAACACCCTCATCGTCTTCTTCTCCGACAACGGCGGCAACATGTACAACGAGATCGACGGCACCACGCCCACCAGCAACGCGCCGCTGCGGGGCGGCAAAGGGACGCTGTACGAGGGCGGCATCCGCGTCCCGTGCTTCGTCGTCTGGCCGGGGGTGACCAAGCCAGGGGCAGTCAACGAGTCGCTGGTCGAGAGCACCGACTTCTACCCGACGCTGCTGGAGGTGCTCGGCATTGCGCCCCAAGCCGGACAGCAGTTCGACGGCGTAAGCATGGTGCCCGCGCTCCGCGGTGGGCTCCTGGACCGGGAGGTCTACTGCTACTTCCCCCACACTGTGAAGGTGCCCGACTGGATCCCGCCCTCGGTCTGCGTGCGCAAAGGCGACTGGAAGCTGTTCCGCGTCTTCTGCGACGGCGAACACCAGGAACACCGGTACGAGCTGTACAACCTGAAGGACGATCTCAGCGAGACAACCAACCTCGCCGAGAGGCAGCCCGACCGAGTGAAGGAACTGGACGCGCTCCTCGAACGGTTCCTGACCGACACGAAGGCCGTCGTCCCCAAGCCTAACCCCAACTACCGCCCCGGCGCCCTCCAATCGGTCGGTGGCTGGCGCGCTGGCGGCAACGGGCATGCGGCGCTATCGCTGACGGACGGTCTTCTGCACGTGGTCACTACCGGCAACGACCCGCAATTCACCACCGAAGAGACCCTCGACTTCCCGCCCGGCAAGTACTCGTTCGAGGTGCGGATGAAAACCAGCGCGAAGGGCGACGGTCAGTTCTTTTTCGCCGGCCCGTCGAAACAGGTGGTGCCCGGAACGTACGTGCTCCTCAAGATAAAGCACGACGGCGAATGGCGCCAGTACCAGGTGGAGAAGGAAGCCAAGGAACCAGTCGGGCTGGTCCGTTTCGACCCGTGCGCCGGCGAAGGTGAACTGGATATCGAGTGGATGCGGCTGAAGAAGGAGAACGGCGAAGTGGTCAAAGAGTGGAAGTTCGGCCGGTAGCGACGGCCGACGGCCGACGGGCGTTCCCCGCGCTTGCCCGCGTCTCCTCGTGCTCCAGGTGCGCCTGACCACCCGCACCCAAGGGCTGTTCTCCGCCGGCAAGCGCGAGACACAGCCGGCGCAACTCACTTGTCTGCTTGAGGCGCAGGGTCACGGCTTGCGGACTCATGTCAGTCTTCCTCGAGAAGTCCCGTACATGCTGGGTGTCGTTCTCACCCCAGGTACGGCATCGCGGCCGCCAGCTCCGCGATCCGTTTCTTCACCACGCGCTGCGCTTCTTCGAGGGCGGAGCCACCGTGGTCGCCGGGCAGTTGCAGAATGGACAGCGCCAGCATCCAGGCGAGGGCATGTCCGCAGTTGACCTTCTCGCGTTGAGACTGCGCGCGGCTGGCGTCGACGAGGGCGAGCGTCGAGGGTGGCAGCTCTTCCGGCAGGCGCAGTCCGTATTGGCGGAATTCCTCGGCGATGGCCGCGCTGTCGGAAGACCCGTGCCGGCTGGCGATGGCGTCGTAGGTGTTCACGTTGAGGACATCATTCGTGCCCTCGAAGATCTGGAACGGCCGCGAATCGACATACGCCCGCCCGACAAGGTGAGTGCGTTTGTAGCCGGCTGACGCAAAGAGCTGCAACGCAGAATCGGCGGCTGCTTGGAGTGTTTCGGAGGAGACGATCTTGGCGGCGTTGACCAAGGCGTAGTCGCCGGATACGTCGGGGTGGTCGTCCATCCAGACACCGGTGAACTGCCACAGTCGGCGGTTCAACTCAGCCATCCCCCCGAGCGTGGCGAGTCTGAACTGCACCTGGTCGTAGTCAGCCTGCGGTCGACCGAACGTTGCCCTGCGGGCAGTGCGCGTGACAGCCTCGTCCGAGAGCCGTCTGCACAGACCCGAGGCGATTGCCGGCATCCCCAACCGGCTGCGGAAGAGCGTGTCGTAGATCGTCCGAAGCCCGCTCTGTCCTTCCATGGCGACCTGGTGCGAACCGGGGGCGTACGTCTCTTGACCACCCTCCCGCTCGCAACCCGCGTTAGGAAGCTTCCGCAACACGAACTACTTAGGGCGAATGTGCTCGGCGAGGGTCTCCTGACCCCGCCGCTCCCCGGACCGACAGGTCTCCTCGAATCCCGTGGATTCGCAGCCCTTTGAGACCTTCCGGTCAAGCGTTTCGGGGCGGTCGGAGACCTGCCCCGAGCTAAGACCTGCCCCCCCCCTAAGCCGGGCGGAGATCGCCGCTACTCGTGCCCGGTCTCAGCCGACAGCGGCCTCGTGCCGGCCCGCAGCGTCCCGTTCCCGCGACCGACCTCGTTGCCCTCGCGGTCTGTGAGCACAGCCTCGGCCAGGTAGAGGTCTGCAGAGGTGCCCATGAGCCGGCCTCTGCCAACCAACTCGCCGACGGTCGCGTGAGGCGTCAGGTAAGTACTGAAGTGCAAGACCACCACGGCCCTGTCGGCCACCGCTGAACCCACCGCCAGCGAGGCGGCATCGTTGAGCACCTTGAAACAGACCGAGGGATCGACCGCTCCGGCAGCGTCGAGAAACTGCGGCTGGACCGGGACCACGATTTCGGCCGCGCCTTCGGTGACCGTGACGGCTGGGCCGTAGGCGCTGTTGCACGGAGCGGCGAGGTACTGCCGGCAGAGCTTCGCACAATGGGCTGCCAGCAGCTCCTTGTTGTGCTTCTCGATGCTCAGTTGCGTTCTGCCCTTGAGTGTGTGCGGGGCAAGCCTGCCGCACCGCCCCTTCCCCTCGGCATCGGGGCCACAGAGACGGAAACACCACGGGGATCGGTTCCGAGTCAACGGGCAACCCAGATAGGTGTACGGCTTCACACGCTTGCTGCTTTTTTGCTTGGCCTTTGTTGCTGCCATCGGCTGCTCAGTCTCCTCCACACAAACGGGCCTGGGCGGCGCGCTCCCAGGCGGAAGAGAGACGCTACCACGTGGCACGGGAGCTATTCGTCCAACACCTTGATCTCGACCTTGCGGAACTCCACCGGGTGGCTCTCCGACTGCAGTGAGATCGACCCTTCGCGCAACATGACGTCGCCGTCTTTGATCAGCTTCTTGGCGTCGCCGTCGTTGGGGTCGAGCTGAGGCTGCTCGTATTCCAGGACCTTCTCCCCGTCCACAATGTGCCGGATCGTGCCGTTTCCGTGCACCTCGACGACCACCGTCACCCACTGGTCGCCAGGGTAGGTTTTCGACGTGGAGTTGGTGCAGTGTGGCGTGAACAACTTGCCGTCCAGGACGACATTTGTTCCCGGCGTGCACAGGTTCGCGGTTGAGCGCGCGTCCTTGCCATTCCCACCCAGAGTCTGCACTTCGATGGAGACGGGGAAGCTCTGGTCCTTCCCCATACTCTCTGGCGATTGGCCGTGAATCATGATCCCGCTGTTGCGGAATGCCCAACCCGGCCCGCCGGGGCACTGGTCGCCCACAAATCGGTACTCCACGCGCAGGACGTAGTGGGAGAACTTGTCCTTGTAGAACAGATGGCCGAACCGGTCGTCGAACTTGCCGCCGTACTGGTCTAACGACACCTTCAGGAGGCCGTCTTCCACGCGGAACGTGTTGCCGAAGTTGTCACCCAAGTCGTGCCCCTTGATCTTCGGAATCCAACCGGCGAGGTTCTTGCCGTTGAACAAGCTGACCCATTCACCCTTGGGCAGGCTGTCCTGAGCGACAACGCAGAGCGCGCTCGCCGCCACGAGGCAGAACGCCCAGTGGAAGAGGCGGTGTGGGTGCCGGATTGGGGAAGGACTTGTGTTGTGCATCGGTTGCTCCTTCGAGAGCGCGGTTTCCTCCTCGGCTCCGCGCCTCGGGCTACCGCGTGGCAGGGCACCAATTGTACCGGCACAGCGGGCCGCGTCAAGCGACGGAGCAGGCAGGACTTCGGCGCCCGCTCGCGAAGTTCGTTCTCGCAATGCCCCGGGCGCGTTTGCCCGTCCCTAAGGTGGTGTTTCCTCATGAGTACTTGTTCGCTAGGCAGACTGCCTATGCTGGCCGCTGGGCTGCTGTTGGCCTTCGCAGTGTTGGCGTCGGCCCAGACGCTTACGGACGACTTCTCCAAGTACGCCGACGGCGACGAAGGCTGGCCGGCGTGGCAGGCGAGCGCGGTCGGCATCGGCATGCGCAACCACTCGGTCGAGGCGGACGGCGGCGTCCTGCAGTGGCGGGAGGCGCCGTACGCGGCGGCCGTTACGTTCACGTGCGAGCTGACCGTCCAGAGCGAGGCCGGGCAGCCGACCGGTTGGGCAACCGCGGGAATCGGCCTCAGGAGCGATGAGCGCAACTACTGGCAGCTCAACCTGGTGCGCGCACCGGAGAAGGAGCAGTTCCGGCACTACCTCGAACTGCACGAATGCCTCGACGGCCAGTGGCTGGCCGAGTCGCAGGAGGGTTCGCGACTGCCGCGAAAACCCGGCGGCGGCGACACCTACAACTGGCAGGTCAACCAGACCTACACGCTCGAGCTTGCGCTGACCCCCACCGAAATCAGTGGGCGCATTGCCGTCGGCGAGCAAGCGGTCGGCCGTTTCGCGTACGACTTGGCGGGCGACGGGCGTCCCGTCCGCGGCGGGCGGCCCTGCCTGCGGGTCAACTCGATGGCGGTGCGCTTCGACAACGCCAAGGTCGTCGTGGCGCAGACCGCGCCGGAGCCGAAGGACGAACGGCAGTTCCCGGTCTGGACGCCGCAAGACGCGGAGAAGCTGACCGAGGGCACCGGGTTCTTCTCGACCTACCGCGACAAGGACGGCCGCTGGTGGCTGGTCGATCCGGAGGGCAAGGCGTACTTCGATGTCGGCACCGACCACTGCAACTACAGCGCCCACTTTTGCCAGGCGCTGGGCTACGCACCGTACAACCGCAACATGGAGAAGAAGTACGGCGGGCCGGATGCCTGGGCGGAGGTGGAAACGGCGCGGCTGAAGTCGTGGAGCTTCAACACGCTGGCCGCAGGGCATCACCCCTCGACCCGGCACCGCGGGCTGAGCCACATTCTCTTCGCCTCCATGGGCAGCCGATTCGCCCCGCGAGACTGGATCTGTGAGCCCCTCCACTGGACCGGCTTCCCCAACGTGTTCAGCCCCGATTGGGAGCGCCACTGTCGCTTGGTTGCTCGCCAAATCGCCAAGGAAGGCCGTCGCGACCCGTGGTGCCTCGGCACGTTCTTCGACAACGAGTTGGAGTGGTACGGCAAGCAGGGCGATCTCGTCGATGAGCTGTTCCAGCTTGGCGCCGACCACACCGCCAAGCGCGCATTCTGGGACTGGCTGCGCAAGCGTTACAGCGACGTTGCGGGCGTCAGCAAGGCGCTTGGCACCGACTACGCCGACGCCGCCGCATTCCTCGCTGCGACCGCCGTGCCGCCGCAGAGCGAACAGCTCGCCGCCGTCCGCGAGGCGTTTCTGACAGTCATCGCCGAGCGCTACTTCAAGGCGTGCTACGAGGCGCTCAAGGAAGCCGACCCCGAGCACCTCACGTGGGGTTGCCGATTCGCCGGGCGCGCGCCCGAGGCTGCGTTGGCAGTCGCCGGCCGCTACACAGACGTGTTCACCATCAACACCTACCCGCGAGTCGACCTGGACACGGGGCGCCTGCTGGAGGTGCAGCGCCAGTTCCGCGACTACTACGCCAAGGTGCAGAAGCCCTTCGTCATTACCGAGTGGAGCTTCCCCGCACTGGACAGCGGCCTGCCCTGCAAGAACGGCGCCGGCATGCGAGTCGACACGCAAGCGCAGAAGGCGCGCTGCTACCAGGTGTTCGCCGACGCCATGATCGAGCTGCCCTTCATGATTGGTTACCACTACTTCATGTGGGTCGACGAGCCCGCGCAGGGCATCTCCGACACCTTCCCCGAAGACAGCAACTACGGTCTGGTCAACGTGAACGACGAGCCCTACACCGAACTCGTCGAGACGGCGAGCCGCGTCAACGCCGCCGCGCACCAGCGGCACAAGTTGTCGCAGTACTCCGGCGACGTGGCGATGGCGTTCGTGGGCGGCAAGCTGACCCTGCGCAACGACACGCAGTGGCCGGCCCGCGGCAAGCTGTCCGCGCTCGGCGGCGGGCGAATGCAGACCGCCGACGTGGCCGTACCGGCCGGGGAGGCGGTGACCCCAGCCGGCGCCGACTGGGGCAAAGCGGCATACGTGCTCCTGCAGCAGTGGGACGGCACCGTCACCCGCCTCGCGCCCGCTGCCCGGGCTGGCAAGCTCGAGGCAGTCAACGCCGGACTGCAGTTGGTGGGCGGCGTGCCCACCGTCCGCGACGGGCAGCAGCCCGCACTGGCGTGGCTTCACGACTTGGCGCCGGGAACGGCAGTCGCGTTGAAGCCGCTGACGAAGGCACTAACTCCAGTGGAGCAGCTCGACTTGACCACCGAGCAAGCCGCCTTCCGTTGCGCCAGCCGCAGCGGCCGCCTGTTCGACGGTGTTGGCGCGCGGGCCAACGGCCAGGAGTTGCACCTCGGGCCCCTCGACTTCGCTGTCCACCTGACTGTCAACGGGCAGCACCAATGGGTCGTGCCGGACGCCGTTGAAGAGACGCTTCTCGGCGAGAACGACGACGCTTGGATAGTCGAGGCCACGCTGGTCCGGAAGGGCGAAGGCGACGTTGTGACCGCCGTAGACGACGCCGGGAAACCCGCCCCGCAGCAAGCCGGCCCGGGCAGGTTCCGGGCGCGCGTCCGCGCGGTTGTCTTCAAGAGCGCGCCTCTCGCGCTGGTCCGACCGCTGTGGGTGGAGAGCCTCGACAAGCGCCCGTGGCAGTTGGTTGATTGCTTCTGGTTCTGCCGTCCTGCCATTGGCGGCGCGGAAGCCGACGACCGCAAGGGCGGCCCCAGCGTCCCCAACTACTACCGCCGCGCCGAGTACTGGACCGACGCCAAGCTCGGCGGCGCCTTCGGCGCACTCAGCCCTGACGACTCGTGGAACGTGCACTTCTGGGCTGACGAAGGCGGCGGGTTCCACCCCGATGCCCGTCGCGAAGTGGACCGCACGCTCGCGCAGAGCGAACGCTGGACGGCCGACGACTGGCCGTACCTGTGGGTGTACGCGCTGCGTACCGAAGCCGAAGTCAACGACATGATCCGCCGCGCCAACCAGGCCGCCGACGTGATTGTCTCGGGGCGATGATCCCGTCCCGGGGGTGGAGCGGCTGTTGTGTATAATGCTTTTTGCTGCCCGCCGCACCGTAGTGGGCGAAGCGAGGGAATGCCGATGACTGCTGCGTCTTCTGCCGTTGCCGAAGTGCTGCCTGCTGACGTGCCGCTGCCACTGGTGAGCGGCGATCGGTTGACGCGGGATGAGTTCGAACGCCGCTACAGCGCCATGCCTCACGTGAAGAAGGCTGAACTCATCGAGGGGAGGGTCTACATGCCGTCACCTGCAAGCCATCTGCACCATTCCAGACCTCAGTCCAGTGTTGTCACGTTCTTGGGTGTCTACCAGGCTGCCACTCCGGGCGTCGATGGCGGCGACAACGCCACGCTACGCCTCGACCTCGACAATGAGCCGCAGCCGGATGCGTTCCTTCGCGTGCTGGAGGAAGCGGGCGGTCAGAGCCGACTTGACAGCCTGGGATACCTCGAAGGCGCTCCCGAGTTCATCGCCGAGATTGCCGCCAGTTCCGTCAGCTATGACCTCCATGACAAAATGAACGCCTATCGTCGCAACGGAGTCAGTGAGTACGTGGTCTGGCGCGTGCTGGACGGCGAGCTGGACTGGTTTGTGCTCCGCGGCGGCGCCTACGCGCGACTCACGCCCGAGGAGGGGGGGCTGCTGAGGAGCGAAGCCTTCCCGGGCTTGTGGCTCGATTCGGCGGCACTGCTGCGTGGCGACATGGCGAGGGTGTTGGCGCGGCTGCAGGCCGGGCTGAACAGGGAAGACCACGCCGCGTTTGTTCGGCAACTGAATGAAGCCGCGTCGTAGATTGGCGGGCGGAACCACCAACCGGCGGGGCGCCCACAGGACGAGACCCCCCATGAGCAACAAGGCAACTGCCACCTTCGTCTTCATCTTCGTGTTCGTGACGACCGTGTTCTACTCGCTCCACTGCCGGTCGGTGCTGCCCGACGAGGTCGCCTCCCATTTTGGGGCGTCAGGCCAGCCGGAGGGGTGGTCGAGCAGAGACAGCTTCGTGGCGATGAGCCTAGTCACTTCGTCCCTGTGCGCACTTCTCTTCTGGGGAACGGCGCTGTGCATGGCGAAGGTGCCTGACGCGTTCCTCAACTTGCCGCACAAGGAGTTCTGGCTCGCCCCCGAGCGTCGACAGGAGACCCATGACTACCTGACGACATGGAGTCTCGGGTTCGCTTCGGCGACGATGCTGCTGCTCCTGGACATGTTCCGCCAAACCGTCCGAGTCAACCTCGGCAAGGCAGCAGCGCTCGAGCACCCATGGGTCAGTCTGGTGGTCTACCTGGCTTTCGTGACGGTGTGGATCGGGGGGCTGAGCTGGCGATTCGCGCGGGGGGCGAGGGAAAGGGCGTCGTGAGGGAGCACGTGGTCCTTCGGGATGCCGCGAGTGCCTCAGACTGGGCGTTGTGGCTGCGTCTGAAGCAGGCGCGCGACAGCGGGTAGAATGGGTCCGCCATGATTTCCGCCCTACTACTCCCGGCGGTGCTTCTTTTCGTCTCTGCCAGGTTCCCCTCCGCCGAGCCGGCGCCGGCCATCGAGGCCGCCTCTCGGGAGGCCCTCTTCGACGACTGGCTCCACCAGGACAGCGGCGGCGACGCCGGTGCGTGCTTCGCCAGCAAGGCGGACTCGCGCGTCGAGGTGGACCTCGTGAGGCGGGTTCTCGCCGAGGTGGGCGACCGGGGAGCGGAACTGCGCCGGCGGTTGGGGCAGTTGACCCGAGCCAATGCGCCAGGGAGCGATCTGCGTTGGCGGGCGCTGTACGGGGAGGCGTGCGCACTCCGCCGGGCGCAACGGCTGGCGCGGCTGTTGCAGACGGGGCCCCGAATCGTCTTCACGAAGCACCACAACCTCGGCGGCTCGCACTATGCCTACACCGAGGGGCAGTCCGACGCACAGGCGGAGCGGCACTTCCGGCCCCGGTCTGCAGGGCGTTCCCCGGGGCACCGTCAAGCGCCTCCGTGTGGTCGCGCTTGACTTCCGGGCGGCAGGGATCGGGATGAACACCAGCCACGGCCCTGGCGGCGGCGCGCTGGCAAGTACGCCGGTGTCCATTGGCAACGGGAGTTGGGACGTGAAGCGCGTGCTCGGCGACGCCGACGTCTGCGAAGACGGCTCGGCCTGCTTCACCGTGCCGGCGCGGACGCCCGTCTACTTCCAGGCGCTCGACGCGGAAGGGCATGCGGTGCAGACCATGCGCTCCTGGTCGACGCTGCAGCCGGGTGAGACGCGGTCGTGCATCGGCTGCCACGAGTCGAAGCTCGACGCCCCACTCTCGTGGGCCAAGCCGGCTGTCGCCCTGCGCGCAGGTCCGCAAGAGCTCAAGCCGTTCTACGGGCCGCCGCGCGGGTTCAGCTTCCCCGCTGAGATCCAGCCCGTTCTCGACCGCCACTGCATCCGCTGCCACAACGACCGCGCGAAGCGCCCCCGTAGCTCCACGGTGACGGGCATCGACCCCGCGAACGCCACGCCCTTGTCTCCCGCCCGAAGTCAGTGGCGGTACACCACGCAGGACCCGGGCAGGGGCTGGGAAGCCGTTAGGTTCGACAGCCGCCGCTGGGCGGCCGGCCAAGCCGCGTTCGGCACAGCAGGTACGCCGGGAATCGTGATCGGGACGGGGTGGCGGACGTTGGACCTCTGGCTGCGACGGGAGTTCGCGCTTGCCGACGACGTGACAGACCACCAGCTCGCCTTCTTTGTGTGCCACGACGAAGACGTGGAGATCTTCGCGAACGGCATTCCCGCGGCGCGCGCCCTGAAGCCGGGCAGAAACGTGCTCGCGGTGCACTGCCGGCAAACCACGGGTGGACAGGGCATCGACGTGGCGCTATTGGACGCGGGCCCCACGTCGGCCGCAAGCTCGCCGGAGAGCGCCTTCAGCCTGCTGGGCGCGGAGACCGTCGATCCGCAGGCCAAGCGGAGATGGAGCGACTCCTACCTGGCGCTGACCGGGGCCGCGGTCGAAGCTCCCGGGAAAGCCTTCCACGGTGAGCCCACCGCGCTGGTCAACTGGGTTGGTTCGCAGTCGGTTCCCTCGTTGCTCCCGCCCTACTTCGCTGGCGCCGCCAAGAGCGGACTGCTTGCGTTGCTCTGACGAAGCGAGTGCGCATGGAAGCAGTCGAGCGCGCCGGTCTCCGGCGCTGAGAGAAGGCCGTGGGCCGAGGTCCCTCAGCAACTACCGCACCGTCAGCCGCCGCGCCCCGGGGGGCACTTCGCCGGTCAACTGCACAACGCCGAACCGCGACGGGTCCAGGTAGTTGTCGCGGTAGCCCGCCCAGATCATCTGCGTCTGCCGCCAGCCTGGTTCGTCGCAGTCGTCCAGCGCCACGTCGAAGCCGAACCGTGGGAGCAACTTCGCGTCTGGTCCCAGGAACGCGCTCCGCGGCACGTCGAGCTGAAGCGAGTAGCCATCCCGCTCCCGCTGCCCGGTGAGGGCAATGCCGTCGAACTTCGGCGGTAGCCCCGACAGCGGCACCAAGGCCGGGTCGGGCTGAGCAGGCGTCGGCGGCTTGAGGAACACCAGGACGGTATCGGGCGAGTACAACAGCTTCCCCTGATCCGCTTCCGGCCGCGTGTCGAAGTACACCTCGACGCAGTCGTTGTCGGGCACCTCCTGCTGGTAGTCGCGCACCAGCAGGTCGTCGAAGACGCGTATCGAGACGCGCAGCGAGGTCTCCGTCAGCGACAGCCGCACGTCGGCGCTCAGATCCTCCGGCCCCTGCCATTCCTCCAGTCCCGAAGCGATCGCCGCCTTGCCCAGCCGGAGGTCGGGTGCCGCCGCCTCGCCTTTGTCGGCGGCAGTCCGGCAGGCAATGAGCGGCGCGAAAATGGCCCACTTCTGGTCGAAAGCGAAGCCGTCTTGCGCTCCGGCGTAGGCCCACAGCCGGAACTGCGTCGCGCGATCCGTCAGCTCCGGGACGGGCGCCGTCAGTTCCACGCGCGCAAGCTTGCCCGGCGCCACGGGCAGTTCCTTCGCCAGTGACTTGCCCCACGGCTGAGATAACTCCAAGCTCATCTTCGCCGTTGTCTGGGTTTCCGTGTCGTTCCCGACCTCCGCACTGAGCGTGACCGGCTGGCCCACCAGCGCCACCCACGTCTGGTTGCGGAGGTCGACGGACAGCGGCGTCTGCAGCCCGAACAGGGGGGCGCACGCGCGCTGCAGTTCTCGCGCCATGACTTTGTGGCTGTAGGCGTTGGGATGCCCCCCCATGGGGAACAGCCCGCGGTGATCGCGCTCCTGGTCGCGGAGTGCACGGTCGAAATCTGCCACCGGCACGCGCTGCTTCTTCCCCAGGCGCCAAAGCGCGTCGATGATCTGGAGGTCGGAGGACTTGTCCAGCATGGGCGGCACCACGAGGACGACCTCCGCCGCAGTGGTCGCGCGCAGCCGGACGACCATCTGCTCCACAGACCAGCAGAACGTGTCGAACTGAACCTTCTCCCGCGAGTCATTCCCGCCGAACTGGAGGATCACCAAGTCCGGGTCCTCTGCGGCAACATGCGACTCGATGAACTTGAGGGCGTACCACGACACCACGCCGGGGTCGCTCAGGTTCACCAACCGAATCCGGTCGGGGCCGAAGAACTGCCGCAGCCCTCTCGCCCAGACATTCAGGTAGCTCTCCGCAGGCGCGTCCGACACGCCCTGGCCATAGGTAATGGAGTCGCCGTAGCCCACAAGGGTCACCGGTTTGCCGTCGCGGATCCGGGTCAGCAGGCGGGAGGGGCGCTGCGGCCGCTGGAGCGCCGCCGGCTCTTCCTCCATCGCAGCGGCGGCTGCCGGTGCAGGCGCCGTCGGCTCCGCGGCAGGCTCTTCGGCGCGCAGCGAGCCGCACAACCCGGCCACGCAGAGCACCGCGGCCAGAGGCAGGAGGCGACTTCGGCGGTCGCCGAGACCGCGGGCCGGTGCACCGGGCACTGAGTCCTCTCGCGATCGGTCGGGTCCGGCGCTGCCGTTCGACTGACTTCTCATGCAGGTCCACTCACCTTTCCACTTCCGGCACCCCGGTCGTCGCCCACCACAACACTGGGAATGATACGCCGGTCGCCGAGAATGCGTCAACGCGGCCCCGCCCCCTTGTGCCTACCTCCACCGGCGGCCTGAAGCCCTCGACCGGCTAGTCGTATTGCTCCCAGATGGCCTCCAGCAGCGCCACCATATTCTCCGGCGGCACGTCGCCCGGAGTGGCGTGGGCCGGGGAGAGGATGTAGCCGCCGTCTTTTCCCACGCGCTCGATGAGCGTGCGGACCTCCCGTTTCACGTCGTCGGGCGTGCCGTAGGGCAGCGTCTTCTGGGTGGAGATGCCGCCGTAGAAGGACAGTCGGTCGCCGTACTTCTCTTTGGCTTCGAAGACGTCGATCACCTCTGGCTGGAACGGGTTGAACACGTCGATGCCGATCTCGATGAAGTCGGGCAGCAGCTCCCACACGCGGCCGCAACTGTGGATCGACACGGACTTGCCGGCTTCCTTCACCTTGGCGTACTGCTTCGCCAGACGGGGCTTGAGGAACTGGCGCCAGCGCCTCGGTCCCATAATCAGCCCGTGCTGTTGCCCCCAATCGTCGCCGAAGTGACACCCGTCGATCTCGTACTTCAGCCCTTCCTCGAGCAGCCCGAGGTTGAACTCCACGATTCGGTCCAGCAACTCCTCGACGAAGCTCGGCCGCTCTACCATGTCAACCAGCAGGTTCTCCATGCCGCGAAGCGTCCACGCGCGCTCGAACAGGGAGAAGCCGATGTTCTGGGTGAGGTACAGGTGCTGATTCTGCGCGAGGGTAGCGGGGTAGTGGGCGAACCGCTCGGGCAGGTGCGGATCCGGGAACTCGTAGGAGTCGAGGCTTGCCGGGTCCTCCAGCAGGAATATCTCCACCATGCCGATATCCCGGTCGACGTTCCGGTTCCACACCACCCCGAACTCATCCCGCCAGTACCCGGGCTTCACCTCCTCCCAGGCGTTGGGTGTGGCGGGCGAGAGACCGCAGAGGTGGTTGCCGAGCTTGTCGAGGTACTCGGGGTCTTGCACATAGGCGGCGAGCTTCTCCTGCGCCCGGACGGTGAAGCCGACGTTGTGCGGCGTTGCGTCGGGTTGCTTGTGCTGCAAAGCTGTGCGCACGCGTTCGCGCGGGGTGATTGCGTTTGCCATCGGGGTAACTCCAGTTCACGCTTCACGCTTCACGTGTCATGTATCAGGTGTCACGTGTCGGGTGCCAAGTGCGGCAGACTTCCGTTCAAGCCGGCCGTTCTCCTCTGCCACGCCGGCCAGCGTACGGACGGTCGGAGGCGGGTCCGGCACACGATTGTCGGCAGTGAATTCGCCGCACGGAGGGGTAGTCCTGCCAGTCGGCGAATCTCGGCAGATACCCATTGCGCCGGTTGGCTGGGTGTCGGCCCCAACCGACGATCCCGACCTGGCACGTGACCCGTGACCCTTGACACCTGGCACCTGACACCCGTCCCAAGAGGAGCCCACTCGATGCTTGCAGCCCAGCTCACCGCCCCCCGTCACGTCGAACTGCTCGAAATAGACCCGCCTGAGCCGCAGGCCGGCGAGATTGCCGTCGAGCCGAGGGCGATCGCGCTCTGTGGAAGCGACCACCCGGACTTCGTCCCTGAGATCAGCGGCACGGAGTTCCCGCGACCGCTGGGGCGCGGCGGGCACGAGATCGTGGGCGTAGTCGTGGCCTCCCGTCACGCGCGCTGGCGCGAGGGGGATCGCGTGCTGGCGCTGCCGGTCAACCAGTGCGGTCTTATGGAGCGTTTCGTCTGCCCGGGCGAGAACGCGGCCGCAGTCGGCACGGGCAGATCGGCAGAGGAGCTGGCGATGGCCCAGCCGCTCAGCACGCTGCTGAAGCTGTGGCCGAGGCTCCCGGAGGTCAGGGGGAAGACGGTGGCAATCGTCGGTCAGGGCGGCATCGGGCTGCTCTACACTGCCCTGTTCCGGCACCACGGCGCGACACGCCTCCTCGCCCTCGACCTGCACGCACTTCGCCTGGGCGTCTCGCGCCGGATGGGCGCCGACGCTACCGTGAACTGCAGCGAGGGAGACCCCGAGGGAGAGGTGCGGCGGCTCACCGGCGGCGCGATGGCAGAGATCGTCGTGGAGGCAGTCGGCCGGCCGGAGACGGTGAACCTGGCGCTCCACCTTGCCGGACAGGGCGCTACAGTGGTGCCCTTCGGTGTCCCGCGGAAGAACCGGTTCGAGATCGACTTCGGGCAGATGCTGCGCAGGCAGGTAACCGTGCTCTTCTCCGGCGGAACCGACCCCACGGAGCACTTCCCTCCGGCCCTCGGGTTGATCGAGAGCGGCGCGATCGACGTGGCGCCGCTGGTTACTCACCGGCTGCCGTGGCCGCACGTGCAGGAGGCGTTCGAGCTGGCGACGGGGCGCAAGGCTGAGTGCGTGAAGGTGGTGCTGGTAAGAGAGTGACGCGGCCGCCCCCTACTCCGCCAGCGACGCCACCGTCTCCGCGTCCAGCGCCTTCACCAACTCCACAACCAACTTCACCGTGTTGTCGAAATCTGTCTCGTGGAGAATGCCGCAGTGGCTGTGGATGTGGCGGGTGGCGATGCCGAGGTAGAGGCACGCCACGCCCTGAGAGTGCACTTGGATCGCCGAACCGTCGGTGGTGCCGCCTTCCAGCAACTGGAACTGGTAGGGGATCTTCTTCTCTTCGCAGATTCGGATGGCCAGATCGCGCAGCCGCACGTTGGGGATCATGCCGCCGTCGCGGACGCAAATCTGCGGTCCCTTGCCAAGCGCGCCCTGGGTCTCATCGTCGTTGATGCCCGGCGTGTCGGCAGCAATGCCGACATCCAGCACCAGTGCCACGTCCGGCTCGATGACGGCGGCAGCCGTCTTCGCGCCCTTGAGCCCCACCTCTTCCTGGATGGTGCCGGCGCCGTACACGGTGTTGGGGTGCTTCACGCGCTGCAGTTGCCGGAGCGCCTCGATGATGACGGCACACCCGGCGCGATCGTCCCAAGCCTTGGCCATGAGGCACTTGGTGCCGTTCAGGCGCTCGTAGGTGGAGACGGGCACGATGGGGTCGCCGGGCCGTACGCCCATGGCCTCGGCCGCCTTCTTGTCCTTGGCGCCGATGTCGAGGTACATGTCTTTCATCTCGGCGACCTTGTTCCGCTCGTCGTTCTTCAGCAGGTGCGGCGGCTTGGCGCCCAGCACGCCGACCACGTCGCCCTTCCGCGTCTTGATCCTCAGCCGCTGCGCCAGCAGTACCTGCGACCACCACCCGCCCAACGGGCTGAACTTCACGAACCCCTTGTCGGTGATCAGCTTCACCATGAAGCCGATCTCGTCCATATGTGCGGGGAGCATGATCCTCGGGCTGTCCGCCGTGCCGGTCTTCTTGCCGACAATGCTGCCCAGGCGATCTACCTCGATCTCACCCAACGGTTCGAGGTGCGCGCGCATCAGCTTGCGCACCTCCTGCTCAAAGCCGGGCACGCCGTCGGCTTCCGTAAGCGCACGCAGCAGTTGTTCGGTTTCTTTGCGCATCTCTCTCCTCCAAGTCACAGACTGTCGAATTCGCGTCACCGGAGGTCGTTCCTTCCGAGGCAAGAAGGATCCCCCCTTCCACGTTGAATGTGCAGACGGTAAGAGACCGCCCTTCGGGAGCCAACCACGGTGTCCTCCGACCTCCGGCCCAATATCGTCCTCCTCACCACGGACCAACAGCGCTTCGACACTCTCGGTGTCAACGGCAGTCGCTTGTGCCGCACACCAAACCTGGACGCGCTGGCGAACCGCGGCGTGCGCTTCGTACTACAACCGTACTTAGCTCGGGGCAGGTCTCCGACCGCCCCGAAACGCTTGACCGGAAGGTCTCAAAGGGCTGCGAATCCACGGGATTCGAGGAGACCTGTCGGTCCGGGGAGCGGCGGGGTCAGGAGACCCTCGCCGAGCACATTCGCGCTAAGTACGGTTGTAGTATTCGGCCGTGCGTACATCCAGAATCCGGTCTGCATCCCCAGCCGCGCTTGTCTGATGACCGGGCGGTACACCCACCAGCACGGGGTCCGGCATATGGAGACCGTCATCGACCGAACGCCGGGGCTACCGGACTGGGAGGTGACCATTCAGCGCCGCCTGCAACTGGCCGGATACCACACTGCGGCTTTCGGCAAGATCCACATGATGCCCGACCGTGACTTCAACACCATGCGCACTTGCGGTGGCAAGGGGGCCCGTTGGACGCACTCGACCGGGCTGGAGATTGGGCCGGGGCCCCTGGGGCCGGACTATGCGCACTGGTTAGAGTCAAAGCGCCCGGGCGCCTACGAGGAGATCTACGCCCAGCGCCGCCAGCCGGAGTACAGGGAGCACCACACTGCGATCGTCAACGTGCGATCGCTCGAGGAGTACGTAGACTACTGGATCGCCGAGAACCCAATCGACTTCCTGAGACGCGACCACGACCGGCCCTTCTTCGCCTGGTGCGGCTTCTGCGGACCGCACGGGCCGATGGACCCACCAGAGCCGTACCACGAGCTGTACTCCCTCAACGACATTCCGTTGCCCGACACGCGCACGGCTGCGGGCGACCCCCACAAGCCTCCCTGGTCTCGCGGCTCCGCCCGTGCCTTCGCGGGTCCCGACGGCGAGGCAGTTTGGGTAGGCCCGCTCAACTCACGAACTGCTCCAGGAACCGCTTCGACTGAATCAGCGCGCGCTGCCGGTCGCGCAGCGCGCCTTCAAACGCTCGGTCCTCCACCTCGATTGCCACGGGACCGTTGTAGCCAGCGTTGGTGAGGGCGGCGAAGAAGTCGCTCCAGCTAACTTCACCCAAGCCGGGGATCTTCGGCTCGTGCCATTGCAGGGGCGTCGCCAGCACGCCGACTTCTGCGAGGTCGTCCCACTTGATTCGGGCGTCTTTGGCGTGGACGTGGAAGAGCCGGTCGCTGAACTCGGCCAACGGCCCGCAGTAGTCCATCTGCTGCCACAGCAGGTGGGAGGGGTCGAAGTTGAGCCCGAAGCTCTGGCTCGGGATCTCCTCGAACATCCGCCGCCAGACGACGGGCGAGCGGGCCAAGTTCTTCCCGCCAGGCCACTCGTCGTCGGAGAAGAGCATGGGGCAGTTCTCGATGCCAACCCGCACGCCGTGGTCTTCGGCAAACCGGATCAGCGGCGGCCACACCTTCCGGAACAGCGGCCAGTTGTCGTCCACCGACTTGGTCCAGTCGCGGCCGACGAAGGTGTTGACAGTTGGCACTTCCAGCAACTCGGCGGCGCGGATCACCTTCTTGAGTTGGGCGGCGTACGTCTGCCGCTCCTTCGTATCGGGCGCCAGCGGGTTGGGGTAGTAGCCAAGCCCCGAGATGCTGATCCCGAGCCCGCTCAGCATTTCGCGGACCTCGGCAGCTTTGCCCTTGCTGAACCCCTCCACGTCGAGGTGGGTGACCCCGGCGTAGCGGCGCTCGGCCTTGCCCCTCGGCCAGCACATGATCTCGAGGCACTCGAAGCCCGCCGCGGCGGCGAACTTCGTCACCTGTTCGAGTGAGCGGTCTGCCAGGATGGCGGTGACGAATCCGAGTTGCATTGGGGGCCTCCTACGCGAGAAAGATGCATTGGGATCGAGGCGAACACGCGCCTACGCTAACACATCCCGCGCTGTTTGTCTACCGCACGCATACCGGTCGCAGACACAAGCCCCCCCGTCCTTCACAGACAGGGCGAACTCGGCGCCCGCCTCAGCTCGGCCCTGCGGCCAACCATGAACGTGTCGTGCCGTTCAGAGACGAACTGCTTGCCTGTCTGTGGACCTGCAGTTGCCCGCAAGACGATCCGCATGGCGCCACGCGCTCCCGGTCAATACTCGGGCACCCCTCAGGCGCTGCGGCGCAGGAACTCCAGCGCAGCCTCAGCCGCCGACTGGGTCATCCCCGAGACCGCGGCGAGGTCTTCGGCAGAAGCCTGCCTGATCTTCTTCAGCGACCCGAAGTGTCTCAGCAGCTTGCTGCGGCGCGCCTTGCCGATGCCGGGGATCTGGTCGAGGACTGACTCCACCGCGGCGCCGGCGCGGCGGTTGCGGTGGTAGTTGAGGGCAAACCGGTGGGCTTCGTCGCGGAGTCGCTGTAGCAGGTGGAGGGACGGGGAGTTCACCGGCAGAATGATCGGGTCCGAGTTGCCGGGGCGGAAGAGTTCTTCGCGCTCCTTGGCGATGCCCGCCGCGGGCACGTCCGTCAACTCAAGTTCTCGAAGCACTTCGACGGCGCAGCCGAGCTGTCCCTTGCCGCCGTCCACCAACAGCAGGTCGGGCAGCTTGGCGAACTTCTCATCTTTGGCGACGCGGGCGAGCCGGCGTCGGAGCACCTCGCGCATCATCTCATAGTCGTCGGGGCGGTCTTCGGTCAGGCGGATCTTGAACCGGCGGTACTGGCTCTTCGACGGCTGCGCCTCCTCGAAGACCACCATCGAACCGACGGCGTTGCGCCCCTGCACGTTGGAGAGGTCGTAGCACTCGATCCGGCGCGGCGGACGGGGGAGCACGAGCGCCGCCTGCAGGTCGGTCAGAACTTGCTCCGCCAACCGCCGCTGGGTGTCTTCCTGCTCGCGGAACTCCCGCAGCGCCAGATCAGCATTCTGCATCGCCAGCTCGACCAGCTTCCGCTTCCGGCCGCGGCTCGGGGCGGCCACGGTGACCTTAGCGCCACCCGGTTGGTCCAGCGTAGCGCGCTTGTCGGACAGCCACTCGGCGATTAGGGACATGTCGGGAGTCGGCGTCGGCAGGAGGACTTCCCTGGGCAGGTGCGAGGCGGCTTCGTAGTGCTGCTTCAGGAATGCCTCCAGGATCTCCGTCACGGCGCGTCCTGCCGTGGACTCCAGCAGAAAGTGCTGGTCGCCCAGGAGCTTCCCCCCGCGGATCAGCAGCATCTCGACGCACGCGACGCCGTCCGACAGGGCCAGTGCCAACACATCCTGATCCTCGTTGTCCAGCGACACCATCCGCTGCTTCTCCAGGACTTCGTTCAGCGCGTCGAGCTGGTCGCGCAAGCGCGCGGCCGTCTCGAAGTCCAGCGCTTGCGCGGCTGCCGCCATGCCCTGCTTCAAGCGCTGCGCGAGGCGTTCGTGCTTGCCCTCCAGGAACTCCCGCGTCTGGTGCACCGCCTGCAGGTACGCCTCGCGCTCGATGTAGCCGACGCAGGGCGCCATACACCGGCCGATGTCGTACTCAAGGCACGGCCGCGTCAGCGGCTTGCGCTGGTCCCGCCACTTGCACCCCCGCCACCGCGTGTCCGCCACCAGTGTCCCTGCGGCGATGCCGAATAGCCGCTTGGCGAACCCGACCGTATGCCGCATAGCCCGAGTGTTGGCGTAGGGGCCGAAGTAGAGCGCGCCGTCGTTCTTGGGCGTGCGCACCTCCACCAGCATCGGCCACGTCTCCTGCACGGTGAGCTTCAGGTACGGGTACTGCTTGTCATCCTTGAACCGGATATTGAACCGGGGGCGGTGCATCTTGATGAGGTTGCCCTCAAGGATCAGCGCCTCTTTCTCGGTACTGGTGGCAATGCAGTCGAAGTCCCGCACCGCCTCGACCATCCGGCCCACCCACTCGGTATGCGCCGCCGCCTCCTGGAAGTACGACCGCACCCGGTTCCGCAGCACCACCGCCTTTCCCACGTAGAGGATCTTCCCCCGAGCGTCCTTCATCAGGTAGACGCCGGGGGTGGTGGGGACGGAGGCGAGTTTCTCGGAGAAGTCAGTGGGCATCGGGGGGGGGGGAGAGACGATAGCGCCCGCGTCGCGCCGCAGACAATGGCACGCTCCGGCCATCGTAGCCATGGCCGTGCACTCCGTCAAGGCACCCGCGGGCCCACGTCGGCCGCCCAGATCCCGTCCGCCAGGTTCATTCTGGGTACTCCACAACGGCCCCGATCGCCAGCGCGATCTGCTCCAGGACACCCGCCGGGAGGCGCCCGAGCTTCCGGATGAACCGCGGGTGGTCCATGCCGCGGAGTTGCAGAACATCCACCGCTGACACCTTCGTCAGTCCGTTGGTGGGACTGGGGCGATTCTCACGTGCCAAGCGTTGCCGACGAAGTAGTGCTTCCAGTCGGTGAGCGGAGCGATCAGCTTCACGGGTAGGATGCCGACCGCCTCGGAACTGACCACCACCGCGGGTCGCGTCTTCTTGATCTCGGCGCCCACGGTGGGATCGAAGTTGACCGCCCACACTTCGCCGCGCCTCGGTACCGCCGCGCTAATACTCAACCACGTCCCCTCCCCGCAGTTCGCTCCGTTCCGAATCGTCCAGGTACGCTCGAAGAACCCCCCTGGCTTGCTCTGCCAGCGCGCGCCGGCGTTCGCGCAGGGTCAGACTCATGAAAGCCCGGCGGTCGGAGAGCGTGAGGGGAGCTGGGCTCTCGGCATGGCTCACAGCCGAGGGGGACCATTTGTCGGGCGCGGGGGCTGGCTTCCCGGACCGTTCAGCGACCATTCAGGCACCTCAGTACTCTCGGAGGATCTGCGCCCCGGACTCGCTCGCAGTGCGCATTGTATACCCGCGAAGGTTAAGAACACACCGAAGTGGAAGTTCGCGGAACTTCCCCGGCAGGCGGGCAGCAGACGTAGGACAGAGGGTATTCTCC